>Ga0315286_10006230_pt1 | contig 11597 bp, 7 predicted proteins | sample YL17G10_0_MG_FD_205038 | JGI IMG/M metagenome (GOLD analysis project Ga0315286, IMG submission 205038) | Sediment microbial communities from Yellowstone Lake, YNP, Wyoming, USA - YL17G10_0 | ecosystem: Environmental > Aquatic > Freshwater > Lake > Sediment | place: USA: Wyoming | collected... | reverse complement strand
GAAGGCTCCACCGCCCGCATGGCAAAGGATCCCAAGGCGTTCAAGGAACTGGTGGGCAGCGTGGCCAAGGCCTACAAGGGAGGCTCGCAGATGTATGCGCGCGGCACCTCCGCCCTCGTGCCGCTGGCGAACATGATGGATACGCTGCCGACGCGCAACCGCCGCGAGATGCAGTTCGAGCACGCGAACGCGATCGACGGCGCTCGCATCATCGAAAACTTCGAGACCCGTGGCGGCGGCATGCACAACTGCATGACCGGATGCATCGTGCAATGCTCGAACGTCGTCCACGCACCCGACGGCAGTTACAAAACCTCGGCGCTGGAGTTCGAAACGATCGCGCTCATGGGATCGAACTGTTGCATCGGCGATCTCGACGCCATCGCCAGTATGGATCGGCTGTGCGACGAGCTGGGGATCGATACCATGGAGGCCGGCGGGGCGCTCGCGGTGGCCATGGACGGCGGCAAGCTCACGTTCGGCGACGCCGAGGCCGTCCTGCGCACGCTTGACCAAGTCGACAAAGGCGACGAGTTGGCGACCGCAATCGCCAATGGTGTCGTCTTCACCGGGAAGAAGTACGGCGTGGCGCGCATTCCGGCCGTGAAGGGGCAGGCCATGCCGGCGTGGGAGCCCCGCACGCTGAAAGCGACGGGCATTTCGTACTGCACCAGCCCGATGGGCGCGGATCACACCGCGGGATTGGTGGCCGGGCCCGCGTCCGACGCGGCCCGGGCATCGCAGAACTCCCAGATCGCGAACGCGATCTGCGATTCGAGCGGCTTCTGTCAGTTCATGCAGCCGTCGGTCGAGGAGATGCGCCAGTTCATCAACTTGATGTACGGCCTCGACTTGAGCGAGGAGGGCATCGTCGCCTACGGCTGGCAGTGTCTGCAGGACGAGTGGGAATTCAACCGGCGCGCCGGCTTTACTGAAAAGGACGATGCCTTACCGGAGTGGATGACGACCGAAGCGATCCCGACCAGCGGCGCTGTCTTCGACGTTCCCGGCGACGAGATCCGCCGGGTCTACACGCAGATGGAGATCACGCCCAAACTGCTCAAGCTGCGTGTCGCAACCTGAAGGGGCGGCGGCGCGTGCAACGGCTCCGGGCACGGCCCGCTGCACAGCCACCGCACGCATCTGCGATTGAGACGCTCGCCGCGCCGGCAAATGCCGGGCCCGTTGATCACGGCCGGCCCCCTCATGTATAAGTATGACCTTCGCAAATGTGGCTGGTGTAGGTATGATCTCCGTGACGTGGCGGGATGCATGAACGCTTTGCTAACAACGCTATTTGCACCGGCGGAGCGGGTTGAGCCTGGAGTAATACAGATTCAGCACCAGGCGCTTGCCGCCGACCCGGTTATCAAGGCGGTACTCGACTGTTTTCCTGAGCCCGCCATGATTCTGAACCAGCAGCGCCAGATCGTGTTCGCCAATGACAAGCTGGCGATTCTGCTGAGCCGGCCGCGCGCCAGCCTGCTCGGCCTGCGGCCGGGCGAGGCGCTTGACTGCGTTCATGTCCCCTGTGAACCGGCCGGCTGCGGCACCACGGTCTTTTGCCGCACTTGCGGGGCCGTCAACGCCATCGTCAACAGCCAGAGTTCGAGCGCGCCCGATGTGCAGGAGTGCCGCGTTCAACGCGCCGTAGACGGACGCATAGTGGCGCTGGACCTGCGCGTCTGGGCTACGCCGCTCACCGTCGCCGGCGAGTCCTTCACGGTGGTTGCCATCCACGATACGACTGATGAGAAACGACGCCAGGTGCTCGAACGGATTTTCTTCCATGATCTCTTGAATACCGCCAGCGCGCTCAGTCTCCTGCTGGAGGCGCTACCACAACTCCCGGGCGAGGAGATGATCGAGATGAGCCAGCGTGCGCGGCGCCTGATCGTCGAGCTGAGCGAAGAGATTCAGTCGCAGCGCGACCTGGCTGCCGCCGAGCGCGGCGATCTGACCGTCAGGCCCGAAGCCGTCGATGCTGGCAAGTTGCTGCAGCGGGTCTGCGCCCTTTACGCTCGCCGCGCGACGCTCGAGAGGCAGAAAATCGTCATCCAGGAGAGTGCAAAGCCTGTGGTGCTGGAGTCGGACGAGCGCTTGCTCAGCCGGGTCTTGAGCAATTTGATCAAGAACGCTTTGGAAGCCTCAGCGCCTGGGCAGACCGTGACTGTGTCCGTGAACGGCGGTGACACGCCAACATTCTACGTGCACAACGAATCAGCAATGCCCGAGGAAGTACAAACGCAGATATTCCAACGCTCCTTCAGCACCAAAGAAGGCACAGGACGCGGCGTGGGTACCTATAGCGTCAAGCTGCTCACCGAGTCCTATCTCGAGGGCACAGTTGAGTTCCGATCGACGGCCGCTGAGGGAACCACGTTTACGGTGCGGCTGCCGCCTCGACTCACCGGCAGCCCCTAGCCCGCATTCCTCACCAGCCCTCTACTGCAACCGCCAATCGCACGCCATCTCGGGCCGTACTCGCTCTTCGCGACTGCGACATAGTGTTGAACTATGCCTCGTCGCTCATCGCTACGTGCGGCCCGATCTGCCGCACGCTTGGCGCTTTCGCAACGAGGTCCGGTGAGAAATGCGGGCCAGAGTTTCTTTGGGTGGCCGGGGTGTCAACCGAGGCGATCGATCACCTCGGTCAGGTCGCTCACAACCATGCGTGGATCGAGATTGCGTCCCGCCGATTCGCGGTAGCTCGGAAATAACGCGTGCCTGCCGCGCTCGATGAGCAACGTGTTCACCCCCGCAGCGCGGCCGCCGACGATGTCTTCGAAGTACATGTCGCCGACATGCAGCGTCTCATGGGGCGCGACGCCGGCACGCGAGAGTGCGGCCGCGAAGATGCGCCCGTCGGGCTTTCTCATGCCCTCGATGGCTGACACGACGATGAAATCCAGGTAACGCATCAAACCGAGCCGCTCGATGAAGGCGGGGAGGGTGGACGGCGCGTTCGACAGTACGCCGAGCTTCAAGCCGCGCGCGCGGAGGGCGGCGAGCACATCATGGACCTCTGCGAACAGGCTCCAATTCCGCTCGCCCCAGAATTGTTCGATGAAGCGCTTTATCAGTTCGGAATGTCCGTCGGCAACGCCGCGCTGCCCGAAGATGATTTGGCCCATCTTCACGAACATGTCGGCAAATTCCTCGTCCGAATCTGAGTATGAGGCGCCGTGGTGGAAGTGACGCTCGGCTTCCTCTTGAGCGGCGCTCGAAAGGCTCCGGATCAGTCGCTCGCAGTCTTCAGCCTCGGTCGGCACGCCCGCTCGGGTGCACACCGCAGCGAACGCCTCCCAGATCGAGACCCGCGGGTACGCCAAGGTCCAGCCGAGATCGAGAGTAACAGCTCGTACCGATTGCATAGTCAGGGTGCAACGTAACACGGCGTAGCTATGCTCGCCAGCACCGCGCGCCGCTGAAAGCCGGCGATGGGCGTAGCTGGACACGGCACTGGAGATCACGCTAAGCGCATACGATGGAACCCGTAAGTCGCTCGCGCTGGCGTCTAAGTGCGCTGCTTCATAATTACGGTGACGTATCCAAAAGGTCCCCTCTCCCTCCGGGAAAGGGTCAGGGTGAGGGGATGAGATGGAGGCGTAGATGAACATCAAACGGATCCTGGTACCAGTCGATTTCTCCCGCGACTCGCTCGATGCGCTCAGCGCGGCCCGCGATCTCGCCAAGCAGTTCGGTGCCGAGTTGCTGGTCCTCTATGTCATTGAGCCCATTCACTTCATCACGGTGTCTGAAGTGTACGAGGAACAGCGCCGCTTGAGCGACGCGGAACTCACCCACATCGGTGACGAACTGCGCGCGGCCGGCCAGCGCTTCCGTATCATGATCAAAGCCGGCGTACCGGCGCACGTAATCGTCGACACCGCAAGGCGCAGCGGCACCGGGATGATCGTCATGGGCACGCACGGCCGCACGGGTCTGGCGCATATGCTGATCGGCAGCGTGGCGGAGAAGGTCGTCCGCACAGCAGGCTGCCCCGTGCTGATTACGCGGCGTGCGGCCGGGAAGCGAGAGCCGCGCAAACGGACCGACCCTGCGAGACAGCACCACAGTGCTTCGAGCCGGTAGGCACAGCGCTCCGGTCTGGCGCGGGCCCTTCATACCTTATCTTACTGGCATCGGGCCTAGGCCGAGGGAACGGGCATGACGGCGGCGGTCAGACATCCAATTCACGACAGGGTGTTGGAATTCGTCGCTGACTCAGCCGCGGCGCAGTTCGAGAGGCTCGCGCTCGAGATCTTTGCGCACCAGTTCGAATGCATCCCGGCGTACCGGCGCCTCTGCGAGCGGCGCGGCAAGACGGCAGCGTCAGTTGCCGACTGGCGCGATATCCCGCCGGTGCCGGCGCTCGCGTTCAAGCAGGTGGACCTCTGCTGCAGTCCGCCCGAGCGGATTTTTCTCACCACGGGCACGACGGCCGGCACGGAACGCCGGGGGCGACACACGTTGCCGGATCTGCGGCTCTACCGCGCGGCGGCCGTTGCCGGCATGAAACAGTTTCTGTTCCCGGATGTCGCCGGCATCCGCATCCTATCTCTCATTCCTCCGAGCGCCGAATGTCCGGAGTCGTCGCTGGCACAGATGGTCTCGTGGGCGGTCGAGGAGTTCGGTGATGTCGGGAGCGCTTCCTTTGCGACGGCGCAGCGCGTCGATTTTAGCGGCTTTGCGGACGCGTTGCGGCAGAGCGAACGGGCGGGCACGCCGGTGTGCATCATGACCACCACCGGCGTGCTGATCCGGCTTTTCGATCACTGCCTGGCGCGCGGGTGGAGTTTTCGGCTGCCGCACAGCAGCCGGCTGATGGACACCGGCGGCAGTAAGGGGGCGCCGCGCCCGATGTCCACACGGGGGATACTGCAAGCGTGCTGGAACAGCTTCGCCATTCCCGGGTACTTCTGTGCCAACGAATACGGGATGACGGAGATGTGTTCGCAGTTCTACGATAACGTCATCCGCGACCGCTATCACGGCCGCGGCACGCGCCGCGCCAAAGCCGGCGCGCACTGGGTGCGGACGTTGGTGCTCGATCCCGGCAGCCTGCGCGAAGTCGCGGCCGGCGAGAGAGGCCTGCTCTGCCACTTCGATCTGGCAAACGCCGGTACGGCCATGGCCGTGCTCACTGAAGACGTCGGGCGCGTTGTGCAGGACGGCTTTGAGATGATCGGGCGAGCGACGGGCGCCGAGGCGCGCGGCTGCTCGCTGTCGGCGGCGGAATTCCTGGGCTGAGCTTGACATCAAGACATCGGCCAATTAAGTCTTGATGCCATGCGAACCACGCTGACACTGGACGACGACGTTGCCAAGGAGATTCGCCGCCTTTCCCGAGAAACCAACGGGTCGTTCAAACAGGCGGTCAATGCAGCGATGCGGGCGGGGATCGCGGCGTTGGCATCGACGAAACGAGCGCCCCGCGCCCGCTACCGCGTCAAGCCTGTTTCGCTGGGCAGGCCGCGGCTTCCCAATCTCGACAATATTGCCGAGGTTCTCGCTATTGCCGAGGGAGAGGATCACGTGTGATTCTGGTTGATGCGAACCTGCTCCTCTACGCCACCATTACGGACTACGAGCAACACGCCGCCGCGCGTGCCTGGCTGGAGGATCGCCTGAACGCTCCGGCGCGTGTGGGACTTCCGTGGCCGTCGCTGCTGGCGTTCTTGCGCATCGCTACCAACCCGCGTCTCTTCCCGCGACCGCTGTCGATCCACCACGCCTGGAGCCGCGTCGAGGAGTGGCTGGCCGTTCCCGCCGTGTGGATTCCGACCGAGACGGATCAGCACGTGGAGATCCTCGGTCGGCTGCTCACGCACGTTGCAGCCTCCGGCAACCTGGTGAGCGACGCACATGTGGCTGCGCTCGCCATCGAGCACGGCCTGACGCTGTGCAGCACCGATCACGACTTCTCGCGGTTTCCTTCCCTGCGGTTCGAGAACCCGATTGCGCGGTGACGCAGCTGGCTTGGCCCTTGACGGCAATCTCAGCCTGGATTGTTCAGTCGCGCTGCGCTGCTGCGCGGAGAAAGGCTATCCAATCAAGGGTTGCCTTGTTTTGAAAGAGGGAGCAGGGGAGAAGGATTTGCTACCGCCCTCGCCAGAAGACGCCGGCTCGTTAATGATGCCGGCCGCTGTGGTTGACAGACACCGGCAGCTGGACGACACTCGCGACCGTACTTCGGTAGCTCAACGGCGGGAGGGGACACCACATGCAGTGTCCGAAGTGTCAGCACGACAATCCGTCTGGTGCGAAGTTCTGCCTTGAATGCGGAACCGCACTTGCGCGCCGTTGTCCCCACTGTCAGGCCGACCTGGCGTCGTCGGCGAAGTTCTGCGGCGAATGCGGCGCGCTCCTCGGCAGCAGTCAACCGCCCCTCGATACGCGTCCTGAAAGGAAAGGCGCTACTCGGGATGATCGGCCCGGATCTATAACTCTTGTTCACGAGCACGAATCACGAACACGAATCACGAGCGAAGAGGGCGAGCGCAAGACGGTGACGGCACTGTTCGCCGACATCAAGGGGTCGATGGAGTTGATGGAAGATCTCGATCCCGAAGAGGCGCGCCGCATCGTCGATCCCGCCCTACAGCTCATGATGGAGGCGGTGCACCACTACGAAGGCTACGTGGCCCAATCAACCGGTGACGGCATCTTTGCGCTGTTCGGAGCGCCGGTGGCGCGCGAGGATCATCCGCAGCGCGCGCTCTACGCGGCGCTGCGCATGCAGGATCAGATGAAGCGCTACGCCGAGCGCCTGCGCGCTGAAAAGGGACTCACGTTGCTGGCGCGTGTCGGCGTGAACACAGGTGAGGTGGTGGTGCGCACGCTGCAGACCGATGCGACGCACACGGAGTACGTCCCCATCGGCCATTCGACGAGTCTGGCGGCACGCTTGCAGACGCTTGCCGCGCCGGGGTCGATCGCCATCAGCGAGGCGGTGCGCAAGTTCGTCGAGGGGTACTTCACGATCAAGGGGCTCGGCCCGGCGCGCATCAAAGGCGTCAGCGAGCCAGTCAATGTCTATGAGGTGACCGGACTCGGTCCGCTGCGTACACGCCTGCAGCGCGCCGTCGGCCGGGGGCTGACAAAGTTCGTCGGGCGGCAGCGGGAGCTGGAGGCGCTCAAGCAGGCGGCGGAGCGGGCGAAGGCGGGCCACGGCCAGCTGGCCGCCGTCTTTGGTGAGCCGGGGGTCGGCAAGTCGCGGCTGTTCTATGAGTTCAAAGCCATGGCGCAATCGGGCTGCATGGTACTGGAGACCTTCTCGGTCTCGCACGGCAAAGCCTCGGCCTATCTGCCGGTGATCGAGCTGCTGCACGGCTACTTCCGCATTACCCCCGAGGATGACGCGCGCCAGCGCCGCGAAAAGGTCAATGGCAAGGTAGTCACCCTCGACCGTGCGCTGGAAGATACGCTGCCGTATCTTTTTGCCCTGCTGGGTCTGGTCGAGGGCGACGACCCGCTGGCCCAGATGGAGGCGCAGCTGCGGCGCCGGCGCACCCTGGAGGCCATCAAGCGTCTGGTGTTACGCGAGTCGGTGAACCAGCCGCTGCTGGTGCTCGTCGAGGATCTGCATTGGGTCGACGCCGAGACCCAGGCACTGCTCAACCTGTTGGCCGACGCGCTCGGCACGGCGAAGGTGCTGCTGCTAGTCAACTATCGCCCGGAATACACCCACGGTTGGGGCAGCAAGACCTACTACACGCAGTTGCGGCTCGATCCGCTGGGGCGCGAGAGTGCGGATGAGATGCTGGCGGCGCTGCTCGGCGTAGGGGCGGTTCGCGAACCGCCCCTACAGCCGCTCATGCGCCTGATCATCGAGCGGACCGAGGGCAATCCGTTCTTCATGGAAGAGATCGTGCAGAGCCTGTTCGAGGAGGGCGTGCTAGTGCGCGAGGAACCGCGGGCGGGGACGCCCGCGCCACTGGTGCGGCTCACCAGGCCGCTGGGGGCGCTGACGCTGCCGCCCACGGTGCAGGGGATGCTGGCGGCGCGCATCGACCGCCTGCCGCCCGCGCAGAAGGAGCTGCTGCAGACGCTGGCGGTGCTCGGCAAAGAGTTTCCATTCAGTCTGGTGCGCGCCGTCAGCGGCCGCGGCGACGACGAGCTGAACCGGATGCTGAACGAGTTGCAGCTGGCCGAGTTCATTTACGAGCAGCCGGCCGCGGGTGAGGTGGAATACACCTTCAAGCACGCGCTCACGCAGGAGGTGGCCTACCACTCGGTGTTGAGCGAGCGGCGGAAGCTGCTGCACGAGCGGGCAGCGGCGGCGATTGAAGGGCTGGGGCCGGGGCGGGTGGAGGACCAGCTGATGGAGGTGGCGCATCATTACAGCCGCAGCGCCAACGTGCCCAAAGCGGTGGATTACCTGGGGCGGGCGGGACAGCGCGCGGCCCGGCAGGCGGCCCATGGCGAGGCGGTCGGCCATTTGAGGAGGGCACTGGAGCTGCTCCAGCAACTGCCTGAGAGCGCGGATCGCGTCCGGCAGGAACTGGAGCTGAGGCAATCACTGGTTGAGATGCTGTGGGTCACGAAAGGGTATGGCGCGCCTGAGGCGATCGCGGTGGCCGAGCGCGTGGCGGCGCTGGCCGAGAAAAGCGGCACCCTCACGGCGCTCGTCGATTCGGTGATTTCGAGATGGGGCATCGCCCTGATCTCGGGCGACTTACCCGCCGCTAGTGCGCTTGGCGACCAGGCGCTCGACCTTGCCGTTCGCGAGGGCAGTCCCGCACGTCTAGGGGTGGCGCATTACCTCCAACTGCTAACGCGCTATTTCCGTGGCGACCTCGCCGGCGCCGAGGAGCATTTCACAAACGGGCTGGCGTTCTTCGACGTCCCCGGCTTTCGGCAGTTCCCCGGCTACGCCGTAATAGGTTTTAGTTACGCAAGCTACAACGCGGGTGCGCTCGGCCGCGCCGACGTGGCCCGCGACCGCATGGCCCAGGCGATGGCCGTCGCGGACCCGAACAACCCGTACGACCTGGCGTGGTCAGAGATGTTTGCTGCGGCGCTTCGGGTTTCGCTGAGAGAATACGAACACGCCGAGGCGTTGGCCGCGCAGGCGCTCGCGCGCTCGGAGAAACATCAATTTCCAGACGTGGTGGGGTGGTCCCGAGTCGCTCTCGGTCACGCGCGAGCGCAGCTGGGACGCGCGAGCGAAGGGATCGCGCTCATCCGGCAGGGAATAGCTGGTTTGCTCGAAATCGGGTTCCGCTTGGGCATCACCTATTATACCGGAGCCCTGGCAGAGGCGCAGGCGTGTGCGGGCGCAGTGGGCGGCGCACTCGCAACCGTCGGACAGGCTCTGCAGGCCAATCCCGACGAACTCTGCTGGCGGCCGGAGCATCTCAGGCTGCGCGGAGCTTTGCGCCTGACACAGGGACAGACAGAACTTGCCGAGGCGGACTTCCGCGAGGCGATCGCGCTGGCGCACAAGATGGGGGCGAAAGCATGGGAGTTGCGCGCCACCATGAGCCTCGCGCGCCTGCTCGACCAACAGGGCCAGTGCGACGAAGCTCGCACCATGCTCGCGGAGATCTACGGCTGGTTCACCGACACGTCCGCCGGACCCGTCCTCCGGAGCCCTGCGGAGGGTGGAGGCCTCCGGAGTGCGGGAGGCTTTGATACCCTGGATCTGAAAGAGGCGAAGGCGTTGCTGGAGGAGCTGTCGCAGGAGATAGGTTGTTAAGGTGTTACGCTGTTAGGTGTTAGGGGGTCGGAGGCGGACAGTGCAGTGCACGGTGTGCGGCCACGAAAATCCAACAGGAGCGCAGTTCTGTAATGGCTGCGGCGCGGCCCTGTCCACGCGGTGCGGCGTGTGTAGTGCGGACAACCCAGGCGGGGCACGCTTCTGCAACCGCTGCGGCCGTCCGCTGTCCTCTGCCCCCTTAACAGCTAACACCCTAACACCTAACAACCTTCCTCCCAGTTTCCGCTCCTACACCCCCAAACACCTCGCCGACAAGATCCTCACCTCGCGCGCCGCGCTCGAAGGCGAGCGCAAGCAGGTCACCGTCCTATTTGCCGACGTGAAGGGCTCGATGGAGTTGGCGGAGCAAGTCGATCCCGAGGAATGGCACCGCATACTCGACCGCTTCTTTCAGATTCTCACCGACGGCGTGCACCGCTTCGAAGGCACGGTGAACCAGTACACCGGCGATGGCATCATGGCGCTGTTCGGCGCGCCGATCGCGCACGAGGATCATGCGCAACGCGCCTGTTATGCGGCGTTGCATCTGTCGGAGGAGCTGCGCCGCTACGCCGATCAGTTGCGCATGGCGCACGGGCTCAACTTCTCCGTGCGCATGGGACTGAACTCGGGCAGCGTGGTGGTCGGCAAGATCGGTGACGACCTGCGGATGGACTACACCGCGCAAGGCCACACGGTCGGTCTGGCTGCCCGCATGGAGCAGCTGGCGGAACCAGGCAAAGTGTTCTTGTCCGAGCACACCGCGACCCTGGTCGGGGGCTACTTCAGCCTGCGCGACCTTGGACGCACGCAGGTCAAGGGCGTGCAGGACCCGCTGGGGGTCTTTGCGCTGGAAGGGGCCGGGCAGCTGCGCACGCGCTTCGAGGTCTCCCGGGCCCGCGGCCTGACGCGCTTCGTCGGTCGCGACAACGATCTGGCTGCGCTTGACGCGGCGTTGGAGAGCGCCCGCCAGGGCAACGGCCAGGTGGTCGGCGTCGTCGGCGAAGCCGGCCTGGGCAAGAGCCGGCTGTGCTTCGAGTTCCTCGAGCGCTGCCGCGCCCAGGGGCTGCAAGTCCTGGAAGGACACGCCATGGCGCACGGCAAGAACATTCCCTTCCTGCCGATGCTGCAGGTCTTCCGCGCTTACTACGGCATCACCGAACAGGACAGCGACCGCATGGCGCGCGACAAGATCGCCGGCCGCCTGCTGCTGCTCGACGAGTCGTTCCGCGAGGTGCTGCCCGTGCTGTTCGAGTTCTTCGGCGTGCCCGACCCGGATCGCCCGCCGCTGCGACTCGACCCGGAGGTGCGCCAGCGCCAGCTCTTCGGCGTGCTGCGGCGGCTGGTGCGGCCGGAGAGCCAAACCGAACCAGCGGTCACGCTGATCGAGGACCTGCACTGGATGGACGGCGGCAGTGAAGCGTTTCTGGAGCAGTGGGTCGAGGCGATCGGCGGCGCGCGCGGCTTGCTGTTGCTCAACTTCCGCCCCGAGTATCACGCCGGCTGGATGCAGAAGTCCTACTATCGTCAGATCCCGCTTGCCCCCCTCGGTGCCGAGGCCGTGCGTGCCTTGCTCGACGATCTGCTGGGGCGCGATCCGAGCCTCAACGGGCTCGCCGACGCGATTCACGCACGCACCGCCGGCAATCCGTTCTTCACGGAAGAGGTGGTGCAGTCGCTGATCAGTGCGGGCCAGCTGGAAGGGAGCAAGGGCGCGTACCGGCTGGTGACGCCGGTGGACACGGTCGAGGTGCCGAGCACGGTGCAGGCGGTGCTGGCGGCGCGCATCGACCGGCTGGCGGAGCGCGAGAAGCAGGTGCTGCAGACAGCGGCGGTGATCGGCAAGGAGTTTAGCGAGCCGGTGCTGCAACGGGTTGTAGGGGCGGTTCACGAA
>Ga0315286_10006228_pt1 | contig 11599 bp, 10 predicted proteins | sample YL17G10_0_MG_FD_205038 | JGI IMG/M metagenome (GOLD analysis project Ga0315286, IMG submission 205038) | Sediment microbial communities from Yellowstone Lake, YNP, Wyoming, USA - YL17G10_0 | ecosystem: Environmental > Aquatic > Freshwater > Lake > Sediment | place: USA: Wyoming | collected... | reverse complement strand
TCCGCGGCGCGACGACTCCGAACGGCTCCGGCCCGAGCTTCGGTCTGCGCTGGGCGGCGGACCGGTACGTACGCGAGCGGATCGAGACGCGCCTGATCTCGAGCGCCCGGGCGGGATGGGCCTGGCGGTACCCGGGCAAGTCCCTTGCCTGTTCCTGGACCAGCTACGCGCGGAGCTTTCCCGCCGATCCGGTGCGGGCCGTCCGGCGGCACGAAGTCCAGCTCGCCGCCGAGCGCCGACTGCCGAGCGGAGCCCTGCTTCGCGCCGGACTGCAGGGCATGGCGCTCGAGAGCCGACGCGACGGACCGCCAGCCCGTCGCGGGAGCACGTTGCGGTTCGAGATCCAGCGCTCGGACGGAGCCACATGGACGACCCGGGCGGGCGTTGAGTGCGGCGTGATTCAGATCGACCGGCCGGCGCTGCGTCCTTTCGGCGACGGGCAACTCGCGGCGTCGGCGGGGGACCAGCGGGACCGCTGGCTCCTGGCGAGCGCGACCGCGCGCGCGCTCGGCCCGCCCTACTTCGAGCTGGGCTGCGGCGTGCGGCGGGTGCACAGCAACAGCTACGGCTATTCGATGGGCCGTCTCGAGGCGAGTCTCCTCCTGGGCGGGATCCTGGTACGCTCACTCAGCGGTCAGGTGCTGCTGCGGGCCGAGCTCCCGGTCTACGACGACGCGCGGGTTGGGATCGACGTGCACGAGGACGTCGAGGATCGCGCTTTTGCCGCTCGGAACGGGCTGACGTTGCGCCTGCTGCGGCCCCTGGGACAGGGATGGAGCGCGGACCTCCAGGCGACCTGGCAAAACGACGAGTCGCTCATCCTCCGCGACTTCTACCGGAAGACGATCCTCATGGCGGCACTCCGTTACTCCGCCGGTGAGCCGGATCCCGGCGGCTTCTGAGCCGACAGTTTTCCGTTTGGAGCCTCAGGTTTTCGAGCCGGGCGCCGGGGCCCCGAGGAGAACGATCAGTGAGTCGTTCCGTAACTTTCTGTCAGTTTGTAAGTTACAAAGTAAAGTCGCGGTTTGCGTGGTGGCATCCTTCTTGAGACGCCCCCCCGTGTGAGGAGTCGAGTCGTGAGCACCCAACGAATGGAATTGGCGGTCGTGGCTGCCGCGATCATCGCCGTCGTGGCCGCCGGCTGCTCGAGCAGCGGCCCCACGCGGCCCGGCGAGATCGATGCCGGGTGGGATTCGCTCACGCTGCGAGCCGACGCGGCCGGTGGCGTCCTGACCGTCCTGCGCGACGGAACGGTCCGCTATGCCGCTCCATCCGGCGACCAGGACCGCCAGGGTGTCGTCTCTCCGAGACGACTGGACGCATTGCGCGAGGCGGTGGAACGCGCGGACCTCTCACCACTCGACGCGGCGCGCACGAACGCCGGGATGGAGAGCGACACGCTCATCGGGCCGGGCCGGATCGAGCTGGTCCGTGCCGGCGTGACGCTGGGGCTGATCTGGGAGTCCGTCGGCGACCTCAATGCCGCCGAGAGCATCCTGGTGGGTGAGCTCCTGAGCGTGTGGAAGGAAGCGCGCGCCGAGGGTGCCGAGATGGTCGAGGCGATTCCGACCACCCGCATGCTGAGCGGGTACGGCGCCCGCGTGCCGGGACCGACCGCGATCCTGGTGCGCAACGGCGACGCGTTACTCAACCTGATCCGCGTGCAGCTCGGCGCGCGGCTCGTCGCCCTGCCGGAGATCGACTTCGACACCGAGATGGTGGTCGCGGTCTTTGCCGGCCCGGGGAGCCGGCCCGGATCCGAGGTCCAGGTCGACGTCGCGGCGAGCCGCACGATGGGCGGGTATTTGCAGGTTCCGGTCACGGTCTACGAACCGGCGGAGGAGTGCACCGGTCTGACGGGGACCTCGCCGTTCGATCTCGTGCGGTTGCGCCGGATGGATCTCGAGGTCTTCTTCCTCTGGGATCGGATCACGCTGGGCTGCCGCTGAGGCGGTCCACTTGGCGGGAACGTGGGGGGTGTCGGCAATGCTGCTTTGCGTCGCGTTCGAAGGTCGCTTCGAGGTGCGGGCAGGTGCCTCGGGCGGCCGACGCCCCCGCGAATCAAAGGCCCGGTCGTCGCGCGCCGGACGATCCGGGCAGGAGTTGGGCTGGGAGCTACCCTCATAGGCAGGGGTGCGGGAACGCTAGCTTGCACGCACCGGTTCGGAGGGGCTGCCGGCCATCGCCTCGGGGGTGCCGGAACCGACGAGGAGGAGGTTCCGGCACTCACGCTTTAACACCTCCCGTGCGCCTCACCCTCGATCAGAGTCATCGAAGAGACCCCGAAGCTGGCAGATGACCCGCCGCTCGCGCGGCCGGTTGTCGAAGTCGCAGAGCACGACCTGTTGCCAGGTGCCGAGGAGCAGCTGACCGGAGGCGACCGGGATCTCGAGATCGGCGTGCAGCAGGGCGGCGCGCACGTGGGCGAAGCCGTTTCCGTCCCCCCAGCGGGCGTCGTGTGCATAGGAAATGTCGCGGGGCGCCAGCCTTTCGAGCGCCTGCTTCAGATCGGCCACCGCGCCCGACTCGAACTCGATCGTGGTGAGCCCCGCGGTCGCCCCGCCGACGAAAACCAGGATCGATCCCTCGCGCAGGCCCTCCTGGCGGACGTGTTGCTGCAAATGCGGCGTCAGATCACGTACGTCGTTGAAACCGCGGGTCGAGAGCGTGATGGTCTGGGTGCGGATCTCCATCGGGGCCTCCCCGCCGCGGTGCGCGGCGCCGCCTGCCTTGACAGCCTTCGAGTCGTTCCATAGTGTGCAAGGATCGTGAGGGCTTCGCAATCATGCAGGATGACTCGCTGAGCGCGGCGCCGGCGCCGGGGGGGTATCGGGTGTGCCTCGAGAATTTCGAGGGGCCGCTCGATCTGTTGCTGCACCTGATCCAGGAAGACGAGATCGAGATCTGGGAGATCTCGATCTCGCGCATGACCCGGCAGTACCTCGACTACCTGGCGGAGATGGAGGCGCTCAACATCGAGATCGCGGGCGAGTTCCTGCTGATGGCCGCGACCCTGATGAAGCTCAAGTCGCGCGGGCTGCTGCCGCGTCCCGCGCCGCGTGAGGAGGGCACGGACGAACCGCAGTCCGAAGAGGATCTGATCCGCCAACTCCTGACCTATAAGACCTTCAAGGCGGCGGCGGCCGGGCTGCGCAAACTGCAGGAGGTGTGCGGCCCCCGTTTCCCGCGCGGATTCCGTCCCGAGCTTCCGGAGGACTATGCCTATCCGTTGCAGGAGATCGACCTCTTCACGCTGCTCAACGCCTACGGCAGCGTGCTCAACCGCGTGACGGAAAGGCGGCAGGCGGTTCACAACGTGCGGCTGGACGACGTGCGTCTGGAGGAACGTCTCACCTTCCTACTGCGGCGTCTCGAGGAAGAGGGCGGTCAGTCGACCTTCAGCGGGCTCCTTGGCGAGCGACCGCGACGTCTGGCGGTGGCGGTCACGTTCTTCGCGGCGCTGGAGCTGGCGCGGCAACAGGTCGTTTCCTTGCTGCAGTCCGAACCGTTTGAGGAGATCTTCATCGTTTCGCGGGTGTCGGAAGACGCGGTTCGCCCCTAGGGCGGACCGGAAACGGGGGCCGGGGCGTGAGCGATCAGAACCGGACGGTCGAGGCCTTGCTCTTCGCGGCGGACGGGCCGCTCCGGATCGCGCAACTGCAGGAGTGCATGCCCGAGGCGACATCGGGGGAGATCGAGGCGGCGCTGCTCGAGCTCCAGGACTTCTACGAGACGAGCGACCGGGCCTTCCACCTCGTCGCGCGTCCCGGCGGCTGGCAGCTCGTCACGCGGCCCAGCGTGGCGCCGTGGGTCGAGAGGCTGCTGGTGGGTCGGAGACGGCAGCGCCTCTCGCGCGCCGGTCTGGAGGTGCTGGCGATCGTCGCGTACCGCCAACCGCTGACCCGCGGTGAAATCGAGAGCATCCGCGGCGTCGACTGCGGCGCGGTGCTGCACACGTTGCTCGACCGGAAGCTCGTGGCGATCAAGGGTCGGGCGCGCACGGTCGGGCATCCGCTGCTGTACGCAACCACCGACCGCTTCCTCGAGCACTTTGGCATCCTGGAGCTGCGTGACTTGCCGAAAATCGAGGAATTCGCGTCCCTGGTGGATGCCGGCGAGGCCCGGGCGGAGTTGGAACAGGCGGGACTGCTGCCCCTCGCCGCCGCGGGCGCGGGCCCGTCGGCCGGGGCGGCGGAGACGCTGGAGACGCTGGAGGCGGCGGAGGCCGCGCCCGCGGATGCCGCCGATGGGAGCGGCGCGTGAAAGGCGCCGACGCCGGCGAGGGCGCACGCGCCCGGCGAACGGGCGGGCCGGCGGGCGAGCCGATGCGGCTCAATCGTTACCTCGCATTCTGCGGCGTGGCCGCGCGCCGCCAGGGGATGGAGCTGGTCTTCGCCGGACGGGTGACGGTGAACGGTCGCACGGCGGAGGAGCCGGGCTCGATCGTGCGCGCCGGCATCGATGCCGTCGAAGTCGACGGCGAGCGCGTCCGGCCGCCGCGGCGCTGGGTCCATCTCGCCTTCCACAAACCGCGCGGGCTGTTGGTGACGGCGCAGGACGAATACGGGCGGCCCGCGATCGGACGGGTCCTGCACGGGGTTCGCGAACGTGTGTTTCCCGTCGGTCGACTGGATCGATCGTCGGAAGGCCTGTTGCTGCTCACGAACCATGGCGATCTGGCGCACGCGCTGCTCCACCCGAGCTTCGGCGTTGAGCGGATCTACCGCGTCACCGTGAGCCCGCGGCCGCGCCCGGCGCAGCTGGCCCGAATGGCCGCCGGGGTCGCGCTCGGCCGGGGCGAGCGGAGCGGCCCGATCGGCGTGCAGGTCAAGCGCGCGGCGGCCGGTTCCGCGGTGCTTTCGCTTCTCCTGCGTGAAGGAAAGAAACGCGAGGTGCGTCGCATCTGTCGGGTGGTCGGATTGCGCGTCCTGCGCTTGCGGCGGATCCAGTTCGCCGGCATCCGTCTCGGGGAGCTCCCGGCGGGAGAGATGCGTGCCCTGACCCCCCCCGAGATCCGAGCTCTCGAGGAGCTGACCGGACTCGCTCTGTGACCGCCCGGGGGACCGACGCCGTGCCTGCCACCCACCCGACCCGGCCCGATCGAGGACCGATGCGCGTGATCACGATCGACGGCCCGGCCGGCGCCGGGAAATCGACCGCGGCGCGCGAGGTCGCCCGCCGGCTGGGCTTCGCCTATCTCGACTCCGGCGCGCTCTACCGCGCGATCGCGGTTGCCGCCCGGCGCGCCGGTCTTGCCGCCGACGATCCGTCGGCGCTTGCGGGGCTGCCTTCCCTCGTCCGACTGGAGGCTCGGACCGACGCCCGGGGATTCGGGGTCCTCCTGGACGGATCCGAGATAGGGGAGGAACTTCGGGCGCCCGAGGTGAGCGAACTTGCCTCTCGGCTCGCGACACTTCCCGTGGTGCGGAACTGGGTGGGCGAACTGCTGCGCCGGGCGGCCGGGGACCGGCCGTGCGTCGCGGAGGGGCGCGACATGGGCAGCCGGGTTTTCCCGGATGCGGCGCTCAAGATCTACCTGACCGCGTCGCTGGAGGCGCGGGCGCGACGCAGGGAGGGACAGCTCGACGAGACGGGTGCATCGAATCGCGTCGAAGCGGTGCGGGAGGCGATCGCCCAGCGTGACGCGCGCGATCGCACGCGCGAGATCTCCCCGTTGCGCGTTCCGTCGGGCGCGGCCCGTATCGACAACACGCGGCTGACTCCGGAGCGGCAGGCACGACTGATCGTGCGGCTCTACCGATGCCGCGGCCGCTTGCGGGGCGACCTGGCGTATCGGGTCGTGCGCGGGTCGCTGCAGATCTTCTTCAAGGTGACGACCCGGCTGCGTGTCGGCGGCGCCGGCAACCTCCCGGCCGGTGGCTTCATCCTGGCGACGAACCACAAGTCGTACGCCGATCCGCCGCTCCTGGCCGCGGTGGTGCGGGGAGAGATCGGCTTTCTCGCCAAGGCGGAGCTCTTTCGCGTCTTTCCGATCGGGGCCCTGCTGCGCTGGCTGCGCGCGATACCGATCCGCCGCGGCCGGTTCGATCGGGATGCGTTGGAGCGCGCGATCGGCGTACTCCAGCAGGGAAGACCGGTGGTTGTCTTTCCGGAAGGTACCCGGATACCCGGCCCGGCCCTGGGCCGGCCCCACGCCGGCGTCGGGCTCCTTGCCCGCCACGCCGGCGTGATGGTCGTGCCCGGACGGATCCGCGGTCTGGAGAACGGTTTCCGTCGGATCGGGCAGCGGGTTCGAGTCGACTTCGCGTCGCCGCTCGAGCCGGAAGAGGGGGAAACCGACGCCGCCTTCGCCGCGCGGGTCATGGAGGCGGTGGCGCGGGCGGGGGCCTGAGCCCGCTTCCGGTGCTTGAATCCGGTTCCTCGATCGGTATAATCATCGTTTTGCACTGCGTCGCCCGGCGCCTCGTACCGGGTGGGTGAAGTCCACGTCGTCGAGGGGAGGTACAACCAACCATGAACGAAGAAAAGAGAATGAATCTCCGGGGTTCGAACTCGCCATCCTGGGGCGGCGGCTCGCGTTCGGACGACGATCCGCGTGGGTCGGGTGGGCCGAGGGGCGATCTGGACGACTCCGACGACCTGGGCGACGACGCCCTGGAGACGAGCCGGCCGCGCCCCGAGGCGCCGGTACGGTTGGTGAATCAGGACGGGCTCGAGGAGGTGCCGCCGGAACAGATGCGCGAGAAGATCGACATGTATGTCGAGTCGCTGCGCAACCTGGAGGAAGGCGAGGTCCTGAAGGGCCGGGTCCTGATGGTCGACGAGAAGGACGTCCTGGTCGACATCGGCTTCAAGAGCGAGGGCGTGATCCCGCTCGTGGAGTTCGCCGACGCAGCTAGCATCAAGGTCGGCGACATGATCGACGTCTTCCTGGAGCGCATCGAGGACGATCAGGGCACGATCGTGCTCTCCAAGCAACGGGCCGACTTCGTCAAGGTGTGGGACCGGGTGAAGGAAGCGGCCGAGCGCGGGGAAGTCGTCGAGGGCCGTCTGGTCAAGAAGATCAAGGGGGGAGTGGTCGTCGACCTCTTCGGCGTTGAAGCGTTCCTGCCCGGCTCCCAGATGGCGCTGCGCCAGCCGCAGAGCATCGAGAGCCTGATGAGCCAGACGCTCAAGTTTAAGATCATAAAGCTCAACAAGCGCCGCCGCAATATTGTCGTTTCCCGCCGTCTGGTGCTCGAGGAAGAGCGCGAGAAGGCGAAGGAATCGGTGCTCTCGGATCTCTCCGTGGGCCAGCTTCGCGAGGGCTACGTAAAGAACATCACCGACTTCGGGGCCTTCATCGATCTGGGCGGCATCGACGGCCTGCTGCACATCACCGACATGTCCTGGGGCCGCATACGGCACCCCTCCGAGGTGCTCAGCGTCGGCGACAAGCTGAAGGTGAAGGTGCTCTCCTTCGATCCCGACCGCGAGCGGATCTCGCTGGGCATGAAGCAGCTCGCCGAGTACCCGTGGGAGCGGGTCGACGAGAAATACCCGGTCGGATCGAGGCTCAAGGGGCGCGTGGTCAGCATCACCGAGTACGGCGCCTTCGTCGAACTGGAACGCGGCGTCGAGGGTTTGATTCACATCTCCGAGATGTCCTGGACCAAACACATCCGGCACCCCTCCAAGATCCTGCGCGAGAACCAGGAGGTCGAGTGCATGATCCTGAAGGTGGACAAGGAGAACGAGCGCATCTCGCTCGGCTTGAAGCAGGTCGAGCCCGACCCGTGGCTGACGCTGGATGAGCGCTATCCGGTCAACTCGATCGTTACCGGCAAGGTCCGCAACTTGACCAACTTCGGCGCGTTCGTCGAACTCGAGGACGGCATCGATGGCCTGGTCCATATCTCCGACATGTCCTGGACCCGGCGAATCGGTCACCCGAGCGAGATCCTGAAGAAGGGCGACACGGTCACGGTCCGCGTCCTTTCACTCGACAAGGTGAACCGTCGCGTCAGCCTCGGTCTGAAGCAGGTGCAGGACGATCCCTGGCCGACGCTGATCGAGCGCTACCCGATCAACACCCCGGTCAAGGGGACGGTGGCGAAGGTGATCGACCGCGGGGCGGTGGTGATGCTGGAGAACGACGTGGAGGGTTTCGTCCCCGCCGGTCAGCTCGGCTTGGAGGAGACGATCGATCCGCGGCGTTGTTTCCAGGAGAACGACGTCCTCGACCTGAAGGTGACGCGTGTCGACCCGGCCAACCGTCGCATCCTGCTGAGCGTGAAGGCCTGGCTGGCCGAGCAGGACCCGGCGGTCGGGATCGAGCACGTGGCGAAGTACCAGGCGCGCGCCGCGCAAGCCCCGGCCGAGCCGCTCCCGCCCACCGAGCCCGGGCTGGCGGCGATCGACGAGGACGGCGGCCTCGGTGAGCTGGCGATGACAACCGAACCCGACGACGTCGCGACGGACGATTCGGGGGCGGACCCTCTCGCCGCGGAGTTCCCGGGTGCGGAGACCCCGCCGGAGGAGCCGGAGACGACCTGATCGGTTGCCTTCATCCGGTCGCGTGACGCGAGAGAACCGGGCCCCGGCGGCCCGGTTCTCTTTGTCTGCGCCAGGTTCCAGCCGTGCACGACATTGCGCCGCGCCCGGCGGTGGCCGTAGAATGCCCGGGCGGAAGACCGCGGTGGCATCGACTCGTGGGGCGGAGGAGGGCCGGACCGTGTGGTTCGTGAGGCTCTTGGTGATCCTGGCCATCAACCTCGCGGTGATCTTCTTCGCAGTGGCCAACCTGGGCGTCACCGTCACCCTGCACTGGTGGAGCCCGGACTCCGCCGGGACGCGGGTCAACCTGATGCTCGCCCTGCTGGTTGCCTACGTCCTCGGGTTTCTCACCTTCTTCGTCGTCTCGGCCGTGCGCGAGCTGCGTCTGCGGCGCAAGTGCACGCGTCTGACGCGTCAACTAGAGAAGATGCGGGAGGAACTCGACGCGCTGCGCATGGCCCCGCTCGAGGGCGCGGTGCCGCCGGGACGGACGCCGGGGGAAGGGCCGAAGGCGTAGGGGATGCAGAACGCGAACGCCCTGATCATCGGGGTCCTGGTGCTTCTGGTCGCCGGGGTACTGCTGCTGCCCCTCCTCAGCCGGCGGCAGCGGCGCGGTCTGGCGAGTCGTCTGGCGCGCTACCAGGCGATCACCGAGGCGTTGCTGGCCGACGACCTGAATGAGGCCCGCGCCCGCCTGAAGGAGGTGATTCGCGCCGACACGGACGACGCCGGCGCGTATCTCAAGCTGGCCCAGATCCTGCGCCGGCAGGGGGAGCTGGAGCGAGCAGTGGCGGTGCGCCGCAGCCTGCTGGCGCGCGACATCAAGGACCGCGCCTTCCGGCGCGACCTTCTCGCCGGGCTGGTCGAGGATCTGATTTCGCTGCAGCGCTATCCCGAGGCTCGGCCGATCGCCGACACACTGCGCCGGGTCGACCGGCAGCACCCGGTGCTCTGGCAGCTCGAAATGCAGGAGGCGCTGGAGCGCCAGGACTGGGACGCCGCGCTGCACGCCCTGGACATGCTGCGCCGGTTGGGCGCGCTGCCGCGGCCGCTGGAAGGCGCGCGCCTCCGCGCCTGGGTCGCCCGCGCTCGTGCTGGCGAGGGGGACCTGCGCGAGGCGCGGAAGATCCTCGAGGAGGCGGTCCGCCATGATCCGAGCTACGTTCCCGCATGGTTGCTCCTGGGCGACCTCTGGGTGCGCGAAGGGGAGCACGCGCGCGCGGTCGACATATGGACCCGGCTGCTGAAGCGGCAGCCGGCGGCCAGCCTCTATCTCGTCGATCGTCTGGAGAAGGCCTACTTCGAGCTGGGCCATTTCGGCGATCTGGAGCGGCTCTATGAAAGTTTTCTCGCGGCCGACGGAGGGCATACCGGGCCGCTTCGCCTCGCCCTGGCGCGCATCGCGCTCCGCAAGGGAGATCCGGATCGCGGGCTGACCCTGATCGACGATCTGCTGCAGCAGGAGCCGACGAATCGCGCCGCACGCTCCTGGCGGCTCTTCCTTCTGGGAGAGACCGGACGCGAAGAGGAACTGCGCCAGGCGCTGCGCGAAGCGGCAATCGTGGCGATCGCCCGCCCCGAAGGGCCGGCCTGTCCGAGCTGCGGCAAGCCGGTCGATGCGGTGGCCGTGCGCTGCCCGGAGTGCAGCGCGTGGCTGCCCGATCCGGTATCGCCGGCGGTCCCGGCGGGACCCGACCGCGCATGAGCGAGCGCCGCCGCGCGCGGAAGCGTCGCAACCCGCGCCGGCTCACGGGCGCGCTATCGCTCCTGGCCCTTCTTGGCGTACCGATGCTCGCGGTCGGCGCCGAGACGCGATCGGAGTCGGTCGAACGGATCGTGCGTCAGGCTCCGCGAGGGTCCGAGGAGCGTACCGCCTGGCTCATGCGTGAGGCGGCCGCGACACGGGATGCCGGACTCGCCTTCGAGCTGGTCGAGGAGGTGGTCCGGCGGGCCCCGAGGGAGGCAGCGGCGCCGGCCCGGCTCTGGAAAGTGCGCTACTGGATGGCGGCGGGGCGAACGGATCAGGCGGTGCTCGATCTCCAGGTCCTGGGCCGGGTGCCGGAGGATGCGCCCTGGGCGCCGGAAACGTCCTACTGGCGAGCACTTCTGGGGATGGAGGGCGAACCGGGGGCAGCGGTTCGGGGGGAGATCCCGCCCTGGGGGCTGATGGCGCAACTGGCCGCACTGCGCGGCGTAGGGGAGGACCGCGCGCGGGCACGCGAGGTGCTGGCGCTGGAGGGAGCGGTGCGGCGCCTCGGTCTGCTCGGGCCCTGGTTGTGGAAGCTGCTGCGGGAGGGGGAGCCGGGGCTTCGCCGCTCGGTGCGCGAGACGGTCTCGGGTAGCGCACGGTCGCTGGAGGCGGCGCCGGAACGGATCGCTCTCGCCCGGGGTTCGCAGTCCTGAGGCGTCGGACTTAGGCGATGAGAGAAACACCCGTCATGAGCCAGTACCGCCGGCTCAAGCAGGAGGTCGGCGACGCGATCCTGTTCTTCCGGATGGGTGATTTCTACGAGATGTTCTTCGACGACGCGATCGAGGCGGCGCGCCTCCTCGATCTCACTCTGACCTCGCGCGACAAGCAGGCGCCGGATCCGGTGCCGATGGCGGGCGTGCCGTGGCACAGCGCGGAGCCCTACGTGGCGCGCCTGCTGCAGGCCGGTCACCGGGTGGCGCTGTGCGAGCAGGTGGAACGTCCCGGCAAGCGCGGTCTGATGGACCGGGAGATCGTCGAGATCCTCACCCCCGGGACCCCGGTGACCGAGGGGCTCTTGCAGGACGCCCGCAATGTCTTCCTCGGTGCGCTGGCGCCGCAACGCGACGGGTGGGGCCTGGCACTGGCCGATGTCTCGACCGGGGAGTTCGCGGTCGGCGAGCTGGCGCCCGAGGACGCGCTCGCCGAACTGGAGCGTTTTCTCCCGCGCGAGCTTTTGCTCCCCGACGGCGCGGAGCGTGAGGCGTCCCTGGCTTCCTTCCTGAAGGCCCATCCCGAGATCGTTCGCACGCCGCTCGACGCCTGGCGGTTCTCCCCGCGGCGGGGACAGGATCTGCTCCTGGAGCAATACGGGGTGCAGACGCTGGAACCCTTCGGGATCGACGGCCTCAC
>Ga0315286_10006227_pt1 | contig 11599 bp, 8 predicted proteins | sample YL17G10_0_MG_FD_205038 | JGI IMG/M metagenome (GOLD analysis project Ga0315286, IMG submission 205038) | Sediment microbial communities from Yellowstone Lake, YNP, Wyoming, USA - YL17G10_0 | ecosystem: Environmental > Aquatic > Freshwater > Lake > Sediment | place: USA: Wyoming | collected... | reverse complement strand
CCGTTTCACGTGGTCTATAAATTTCCGTGGTCATTCCAAAGTCAGTATTCAATTGAGCACGGAAGACTTCTATCGTGAATTCCCGAGTCGGTCCGTTCCTGCAGACATCCACGGAATTCTCATGCGAGTGGCGTCGTTGGAAGACACATTGCAAGGAAAAATAAAAGCGTGGAAGGATACGGAAAGAAGACAGAGTAAAAAACTCAAGGATCTTGGCGATATCGCTCGTTTAGTGGAAAACCACCCGCGCCTGTGGGAGTCGCTTGGTGCGGATTTGAAGGAGATCATTGTCCAATCTTGACAATGTGCTGTTCGAAATATTCATAGTGCCACTCATCCTGGGAGGACTCATGGCGATCGTTTTTGCGGACGGCAGGGTTGTTGTGGGCGACGGCCGGGTACTGGAGCGAGCCTCCGTGCTCGTGGAAGGCGAGCGCATCGTCAAGGTGGCCCCCAAAAGCATCCAGATGCCCAAGGGCTGCCGGCGCATTTCGCTGAAGGGGCGAACCCTGCTGCCCGGTTTCATCGATGCGCATGTGCACCTGTGCATGGACGGCAGCGCCGACCCCGTGACGAGCTGCCTGCGGGAAACCCATACGGCGACCACGCTCAAGGCGGCCAACTTCGCCCGGCAGACGCTGATGGCCGGGGTCACCACGGTACGCGACATGGGCGGCCGGGACGGGATCGACCTCGGTCTGAAGCAGGCGATTCAGGCCGGGCTGATCCCCGGGCCGCGGATGCTCGTGAGCGGAAAACTGATCTGCATGACGGGCGGGCACGGATGGCAGCTCGGCCGGGAGGCCAACGGTCCCGGCGAGGTGCGCCGGGCAGCCCGCGAGCAAATCAAGGCCGGCGCCGACATCGTCAAGCTGATGGCCACCGGCGGCGTGCTCACCCCGGCCGTCGAGCCCGGGAGCGAGCAGTTCACCGAGGAGGAGCTCCGCGCCGGCATCGCGGAGGCCCATAAGGCCGGCAAGCGAACCGCCACCCATGCCATGGGCACCCTGGGCATCCTGAACGCCCTGCGGGCGGGGATCGACAGCATCGAGCACGGAGTCTATCTCGACGCGGAGGCCGCGTCCTTGATGATACAGCGCGGCGTGCCGCTCGTTCCGACCATTTCCGCGCTCCACCACATTGAAACCAAGGGCCTCGCGGCGGGAATCCCCGCGTTCGCCGTGGAAAAGACCCTGAAGGTCAAGCCGCACCACCTGGCGAGCTTACGCCTGGCCCGCGAGGCCGGCGTGCCCATCGCCATGGGTACGGATGCCGGAACCCCGTTCAATTTTCACGGGGAGAACCTCGGCGAGTTGAAACTCCTGGTGAAGTACGGCAGATTCACCCCCCTGGAGGCGATCGAAGCCGCCACCCGCGTCAACGCTCAGGTCCTCGGTTTGGCAAAGGAGTTCGGAACCGTTGAGGAAGGCAAGCATGCCGATCTGGTGGTGGTGCAGGGGAACCCGCTGGATGACATCGGTCTCTTGCTCAACCGGGACAACGTCCGTCTGGTCGTCCAAGGCGGGAAAATCGTCAAGGATACCCTGGGTTAACTTCCAAGCGAAAGGAGAGTCGGACAATGAGACAACGCAAGATGAGCGTCACTGAGGTGTTGGTTCTTGCCGTTTTGGCTATCGGCATTGGTTTGTGGGCGGCACCCCAGGCCGTGCAAGCCCAAGGCAAAGACATCAAGGAACTGATCATCGCCATCGGTGTGGACGCGGACACCCTCAATCCCCAGGAGCAGACCACCACCCTGATTCAGAACATGTGCGATCTCATTTACGACAACTTCTTCTATCAGGATCCCCAGGGCAAGCTGCACCCCCGGCTGGCCACCAAGTCTGATGTGTCCGCCGACGGCCTCACCTACACCCTGCACCTGCGCAAGGGCGTCAAGTTCTCCGACGGGACCGAGTTCAACGCCGACGCTGTCAAGCTCACCTTCGACCGCGCCCTCGACCCCAAGCTGCGTGTTCCTCTGCGATTCGCGATTGGAATGGTCAAGGAGTGCGTGAAGATCGACGATCACACCGTCGCCCTGAAGCTGAACTACCCCTTCGCCCCGCTGGCGCCGACTCTCTCCCTGACCCTGCTGTCCACCATCAGCCCTGCGGCCATCCAGAAATACGGCGAGGAAATCCGCCAGAACCCCGTGGGCGCCGGGCCTTACATCCTCAAGGAGTGGGTCAAGGGCGACCGTCTGGTTTTCGTCCGCAACGAGAAGTACTACGGCGAGAAGCCGACGGTGGCCCAGATCACCTGGAAGATCGTGCCCGAGGCGGCCACCCGCGAGGCCATGCTGCGGTCCGGACAGGTCCACATGTGCTACAAGCCGCTGCCTTCCAACGTGGCCGCCCTCAAGGCGGACTCCACCATCACCGTGGAAATGCCCCTGGGCACCCGTACCATTTTCATGGGCCTGAATTGCCAAAAAGGGATCACCGTCGACAAGAAGGTCCGCCAGGCCTTCAACTATGCCGTCGACAAGAAGGCCATCTGCAAGAAGATTCTGTTCGACACGGCCGACCCCATGGATGGCCCCGTTTCACCGGTGGTTTTCGGCTACTTCAAGATGGATCAGCAGTACGACTACAATCCGGAGAAAGCCAAGCAGCTCCTGAAGGAGGCTAACTTCGACTTTTCCAAGACCGTCGCCATGCGCACGCCCCAGGGCCGTTACCTGTTCGACCAGCAGGTTACGGAAGCCGTTCAGGCCTATCTCCAGGCCATCGGTGTGAAGACCGAGCTCAGGACCTACGATTGGCCGACCTACGTCGCGGGCCTGCTCAAGCCGCTCAATGAAAGCGAACTGGAAGTCTTTCTGCTGGGCTGGGGCCCCCTCATCCTGGATGCGGACATGGGCTTATACGGGCAGTTCACCTGCGAGGTCAACCCGCCCAAGGGCCTGGGCTCGGCGTTTTACTGCAACCCGGAGTACGACAACATCATGAAAGCCTCGCGCGAGGAGCAGGATCCCCAGAAGCGTCTGGCCATCCTGAAAAAGGCCTCGGTCAAGGTCTGGGACGACTGTCCATGGCTCTGGATGCATGTCGAAAAATTTGTCCTTGCCTACTCGAGCAAAATCAAAGGCATGGTGGTAACCCCCACGGAAAAGTTCTATCCGCAAAACATCAGCATGAATTGATGACATCCTTCGGGCCGGGGTCACTCCCTCGGCCCTGCCCTGCTAGGCCACGCGGCTTTGGGTCGGTCGCCTTCTACGGTTGAAGACCGGAGACGGATGTTCAACTTCATCATCAAACGCCTGCTCTCGATGATACCGGTGCTCATCGGGATTTCGCTTCTGCTGTTCTTCATGCTGCGGATGCTGCCCGGAGACCCCGCCCAAGTGCTGGCCGGCCAGATGGCATCTCCGGAGGAAATCGAAACCATCCGGCGACAACTCGGATTGGACCGGCCGATTTACGAGCAGTATCTGTCTTATTTAAGCCGCTTGGCGCATCTGGATCTCGGTCGCTCCGCCCGGACCCAGAACCCGGTGATCGAGGAGGTCTGGGCCCGGCTGCCGAACACCATGCTGCTGGCGGTGGCGGCCATCAGCATGGCCTGCCTGTTCGGAATCCCCGCCGGCGTGATTTCCGCCATGCGCCCATACACCTGGGTGGACTATCTTGTGACCATGGCCTCGCTCTTCGGGACATCCATGCCCGTGTTCTGGCTCGGCATCATGCTGGTGGTGGTCTTCTCGGTCATCCTGAGATGGCTCCCCGCCGGCGGAACCGGAAGCTGGCAGCATGTGATCCTGCCGTCCGTGACGCTGGCCTCTTTCGTGGTGGCCTTCATCGCCCGCATGACGCGCTCCACCATGCTGGAAACCCTCAACCAGGATTACACGACCACCGCGAGGTCCAAGGGGCTGAAGGAAAATGTGGTCGTCATCAAGCATGCTCTGAAAAACGCTCTCATCCCCATCGTCACGGTGGTCGGGCTTCAGTTCGGGCTGTTGCTGGGCGGAGCGGTTCTCACCGAGACGGTCTTCGCCTGGCCCGGCCTCGGCCGGTTAATCGTGGACTCCATCCTCGCGCGGGACTACCCCGTGATTCAGGGAACCATCCTCATCTTCGGCCTGCTTTATATCCTGGTCAATCTGGCCGTTGACATCCTGTACGTCCTGATCGATCCGAGAATCCGTTATGACTGAAGCGACTGAGAAGGGCGTATGCCGGCCGCCGCATGAATTTTCAACCGACACCGGTCTGCGGCGCTTCTGCTTGAAACTGAGGCGCAACAAGGCGGCCCTCGCCGGCGGGGTCATGCTGCTCATCTATCTCGCTGCGGCCCTGCTGGCACCGCTTCTCGTCCAAGGGGATGCGGCCGCACCCAACCTGAGCATGGCCCTTGAGACGCCTTCGCCGCAAGAGCCCCTGGGGACTGACGAACTGGGCCGATCGATCCTGGGCCGCATCATCTATGGGGCCAGGGTTTCACTGCTCATCGCCGTTGGGGTGGTTGCCGTGGGCCTCTTCATCGGGGTGCCGCTCGGCCTGGTGTCGGGGTATTTCGGCGGGAAAATCGATTTTGGAATCCAGCGCGCCACCGATGCCATGCTGGCGTTCCCTGGCTTTCTGCTGGCCCTCGCTTTGGTGTCCGTGCTGGGAGCGGGCATCAAGAACACCATGATCTCCATCGGGATCAGCATGGTTCCGCAGTATATTCGACTGGTGCGGGCCTGCGTGCTGACGGTCAGAGCGGAGGTCTACGTGGAGGCTGCACGGGCGGCCGGGACCCGCGACGGGATGATCCTCTGGCGGCACATCCTGCCGAACGTGATGGTCCCGATCACGGTGCAAACCAGCCTGAGCATGGGGACGGCCATCCTGTTTGCCGCCGGGCTCGGGTTTCTGGGGATTGGCGTGCAGCCGCCCACCCCCGAGTGGGGGACGATGCTCGGCTCCGCCCGGAATTACCTGTTCCATGCGCCGCATGTCGCTACCTTCCCCGGCCTCGCCATCTTGCTTGCCGTCCTGAGCTTCAATCTTCTCGGCGACGGGCTGCGGGATGCCCTGGATCCACGGTTCAAGCTATGACGACCTTGCCGAAAGCTCAATTTCTGCGTTGCGCTTCATCCCGCGGTCACTGCGGCGTACCGGGTGTACGCCTCGTGACGCGGGATTCGCGCGCCTTGAACTTGAACTTTGGGCAAGGCCGTCCGGGAAGAAGAGCAATATCTGGACGCGCCGATATATGACCGACTTTTCCAAGCCACTGCTGCGGATCGAAAACCTCTACACCCGGTTCGGCACCATGGACGGAGTGGTGACGGCGGTGGAGGGGATTGATTTCGAGGTGTATGCGGGAGAAACACTGGGGCTTGTGGGGGAGAGCGGCTGCGGCAAGAGCGTCACCGCCCTCTCGATTCTACGGCTGCTGCGATGCCCGCCGGCTGCCATCGAAGGCCGTGTTCTCTTCGAAGGCCGCGATCTTCTGCGGATGGACTCGGACGCCATTCGCGCCGTCCGCGGGAGCGAGATCGCCATGATTTTTCAGGAACCCATGACGTCTTTGAACCCGGTGCTCAGGATCGGTGAGCAGATCGCGGAAGGAATTCGCCTGCACCAGCGGGTGACCCGCCCGGAATCCTGGCGGCGAGCGGTGGACATGCTGCGGAAGGTCCAGATCCCGAGCCCGGACAGCCGGGCGGCCCAGTACCCGCACAAATTCTCAGGCGGGATGCGGCAGCGGGCCATGATCGCCATGGCGCTCTGCTGCAGCCCCAAGCTCATCCTGGCGGACGAGCCCACCACGGCGCTCGATGTGACCATTCAGGCCCAGATCATGAACCTCATGATGAAACTCAAGGAGGAACTGCAGACGGCGATCGTCCTCATCACCCATGATCTGGGGGTCATCGCCGAAACGGCCAGCCGCGTGATCGTCATGTACGCCGGGAAAATCGTAGAAGAAGCTCCGGTGAGGGAATTGTTCAAGGACCCCCGGCACCCTTACACCCAGGGGCTTTTGGGGTCGGTCCCCGTCATCGGCCGCAGGCAGCGGCCCAGCCGGCGCCTGCAGGAAATTCCGGGGATGGTTCCCAGCCCGCTTCAAATGCCGTCCGGCTGCCGGTTCAACCCGCGCTGCCCGAAGACCATGCCGGTGTGCTGCAGCGAGCCTCCGCCCATGATCCGGCTGGCTGAACATCGGCGCGTGAATTGCTGGCTGGAAACCGAGGGCGTGAAAAGGGAATCCTCCGGAAGGTCAAAACAAACCCATGGCACTGCTTGAAGTCGATAACCTGAAAAAATACTTTCCAATCAGGAAAGGGGTTCTGTCTCGAACCGTCGGTTACGTCAAGGCCGTGGACGGCGTCAGTTTCCGTCTGAATCGGGGGGAAACCCTGGGGCTGGTGGGTGAGAGCGGCTGCGGGAAAACCACCGTCGGCCGCTCCCTGCTGCGGCTGATCGAGCCCACGGAAGGCCGGATCAATTTCAACGGGCAGAACCTCCTCGAGCTCGACCGCGGGGAGATGCGCAAGGTTCGGGCGTCGCTGCAGATCATTTTCCAGGACCCGTTCTCCTCCCTGAACCCGCGCATGAACGTGGGCGATATCATCGCCGAGCCCATTCGCAATCACCTGAACCTGCCCAGGCATGAGATTCAAAACCGGGTGGTCCTCCTCATGGAACGCGTGGGGCTCCATACGGCTTACATGCGCCGGTACCCCCATGAATTTTCCGGAGGCCAGCGCCAGCGCATCGGCATCGCCCGGGCCCTGGCCTTGAATCCCCTTGCCATCATCTGCGACGAACCGGTCTCGGCCCTGGATGTGTCCATCCAGGCCCAGGTCATCAACTTGCTGGCCCAACTCCAGGAGCAGATGGATCTTTCCTATCTCTTCATTGCCCACGATCTGAGTGTGGTGGAGCACATCAGCGATCGCGTGGCGGTGATGTATCTCGGCCGCATCGTGGAGATGGCGAGTTCTGAGGAGTTGTACGCGAACCCCTGTCATCCTTACAGCCAGGCGCTGCTGTCGGCGGTTCCCCTTCCTGATCCGGACGCCCGCCGCGAGAAAATCCTGCTTCCGGGGGACGTGCCGAGCTCCATCGACCCACCTTCCGGCTGCAGCTTTCACCCCCGCTGCTTCGCACGCAAAGGCATCTGCACTCAGGAACAGCCTCTCCTGCAGGACATCGGCGGCGGCCACCAGGTGGCGTGTCATTCTCAGTAACAGCCGAGAACCTTGAGGTATTCACTCTTCTCCACCAGCGTCGCCCGCACCGCGGCGAGCGCCTCGGACTCGAGGTCCGTTTCGATGTCGATGTAGAACATGTAGCGCCAGGGCTCGCCGGGGATGGGCCGGGACTCGAGTTTGATCATGTTGATCTTCTGTTCGGCAAACACCTGCAGGATCGAGAACAGGGCCCCCGGCTCGTTTTTGGCCGACAGGATGAGCGAGGTCTTGGAGGCCGTGCGGTTTTCGATGGGCTCTCTGCCAACGACGACAAAGCGCGTGTAGTTGCGCGGGTTGGTTTCGATGCCCTCGGCGATGACCGATAGACCGTAGATCTCGGCCGTGATGAGGCCGGCGATGGCGGCCTCCCCCGCATCCGGCGACACGCTGACCCGCTCGGCCGCACCGGCCGTGTCGCTCACGGCCACGAGCTCCCATGGGTGCTGGGAGAGAAACTGGCGGCACTGCTCGATGCCCTGGGGGTGCGAGAGCACCCGCCGGATGTCGGACAGCTCTGTCCCGGGTTTTGCCAGCAGGTTTTGCATGATGCGGATTTTCACCTCCCCGATGATGCGCAGGTCGTAATCGCGCAGCAGGTCATAGTTCTCGTGGATGCTCCCGGAAAGCGAGTTCTCCAGGGGCACGATCCCGTAGTCGATCCCGCCCGCCTTGATCGCCTCGAAGATGGACTGGAACGTCGGCAGCGGCACCGCCTCGGCCGCGTCTCCGAAATACTGCAGGCAGGCCTTGTGGCTGAAGGTGCCGATCCGCCCCATGAAGCCTGCGCGCTGCCGCGCGCTGCCGTTCTGGCGCTTGCGTTCGATCAGCCGGACGCGTTCGAGGTGGGAGAAGTCGAGCTGTTTGCCGACGACCGGCGCGATCACGTAGATGTCCCGCATGAGCTGGCGGAACTGCTGGGGGTAGAGGCTCTGGGCCCCGTCGGAGAGCGCGTGCTCCGGGTCGTGGTGCACCTCGATCATCAGGCCGTCTGCGCCCGCGGCCACGGCGGAGCGCGCCATGGGGCTCACCTTCTCGCGCATGCCGGTGGCGTGGCTGGGGTCGACGATGATGGGCAGGTGGGTGAGCTTCTTGAGGACCGGGATGGCGGACAGATCCAGCGTGTTGCGGGTGTAGGGCTCGAAGGTGCGGATGCCGCGCTCGCACAGAATCACCTGGTGGTTGCCCTCGGCCAGGATGTACTCGGCGGACATGAGCCATTCCTCGATCGTGCCCGAAAGGCCGCGTTTGAGGAGCACGGGTTTACCCATGCGGCCCACGCATTTGAGCAGCTCGAAATTCTGCATGTTGCGGGCGCCGACCTGCACCACGTCGATGTACTTCATCATGAGGTCGGCCTGGGAGGGTGAGGTCATCTCGGTCACGACCCCGATGCCGATGGTTTCGCGCACCTCGGCCAGGATTTTCAGGCCCTGCTCCTCCAGCCCCTGGAAGGAATAGGGCGAGGTGCGCGGCTTGAACGCCCCGCCGCGGAAGAGCGCGGCACCGGCCCGCTTGACCTCGCGGGCGATGGTCAGCGCCTGCTCCAGGCTTTCAACGGCGCACGGCCCGGCGATGACGGAGATGTTCTCGCCGCCGATGACCACGTCCCCCACCCGCACACAGGTGTCCTGGGGGTGCATCTCACGGCCGACCAGCTTGAAAGGGGTCTTGACCCGCAGGACCCGGGCGACCCCGGGCAGGCGGCGGATCTCCTCCTCGCTGCAGCCGGGCTTACCCAGGATGCCGATGCGCTCGCCCGCCATCGGCGGCAGCTCGCGGCAGTCGCAGCGGTTCGCCTTGAGTTTCAGGATCAGGTCGGTCTTGGCCTCGGGGGGCAGATCCTTTTCGAGTTCGACGATCATGGCGCGTTTTCTCCTTTGCCGGCAGGCCGGCTGCCAAAACGAGAAGCCCCAGACAATTGTCCCGGGGCTTCTCGAATCCAAACCCCGGACGGATCTCGGCGGATCCATCCGGGGGTATGTTGCGGTTCTGTGTGTTTACCCGACCGGATGGACGCTTCTAAACCACCAGAAGAAAAAGAAGCGTCCACGCATGTTCTGAACCCATTGTCTTTCGGTTTGTTCGTTTTTCAAAGCATTAAGGGAATTTATAAAAGCTGTCAAGTAAAAGTTGATGATTGCGGCCCGGCTAAGGTGCGATCAGGTCTTTGAACCGCTCCCCGGTGCCGCTGAGCTTGCCGGCCAGGATCTTCTCGGCTGCCGCCGCACGGCTCACCTGCATGAGCTGCGCCGGCGCAGAGCGGCTGGTCTCGGGGGTGTAGTCCACGTAGGCGTAGAGGAGATCCATGCCCGAAAACGAGCAGAATTCCGCCTCGATCGTGTGGGCGAGGTTCACCACCGTGGCGACGAACCGCTCGTCGAGCGGCTGCCAGAAAGAATACGCATCGCGGGCAAAGGCCTCCCCCGGGGTGATCTGTCCGAACTCACGGCTTGAGATCTTGTACAGCCAGGCTTCGCCGATGGAGACCCTCTTGCCGCGGGCCTTGGCGGCTTCCGTCGCTTTGAGGACCCGGGCGGAGGCGAATCCATGCTGGATCGGGTAGATGTGCAGATCCAAGTAGTTCAACGCCGGGATATCCGCGAGGGCCTTGAAGTAGTCCAGCGCCAGCCAGGTGCCGGCGCCGGCCCCCAGCCAGGTGCTGCCCGGGTCCAGTCCCGTCAACGCGGATTTGACGGTGGCGGCAAACTGCGAAGCGGAAAAGGCGAGACCGGTGTTGCGCGCCTGGGTGTCCGGCTCCGAGAGCACGGTCAGGTAATCCGGGTGGATGTCCGCGATGACCGCCGCGGCCATCTCGCGCAGCCCCGCGTTGAAATGCTCCCGGGTCAGCCCGCTGTAGTCCACCGGCACCCGGCTCACCTCCGGCGCGCGGGACATCGTCCCCATTTCGACCACCAGCAGCAACCCACGCTGCCGGACCTCTGCGGCAACCTGGCGGTAGAACTCCCGGTAGGCGGGGGTTTCAGGGAAGCTGTGCGTGAGGATCGGGTACTGAATGCTCAGGGACACGCTCTTGACGCCGATCTGCTTCAGCCGATCGAGCGTGAGTGCCGAGGCCTGAAGCACCTGCTCATTCAATAGGTCCTCGCCCCGGTTGCGGTTGGCAACGAGCAGCTCGACCCCGAAGGCCGTGGCGCCGGTCTTCCGGCCCCAGGGGGCCGCCAGGATCGGGTTCAGCAGGGACAGCTCCGACTCCAGCTCCCGGTAGACGGCGCGATACGCTTCGGGGACCTTGGCGGGAACCGGGTCGATCGCAACCCCCGGGACGGACCTCCCGCACCCGCAGGCGGCCAGCACCAGCGCCACGCCGATCAGCCTGAAGAAAAACCGTTGCATGCCCGCATCTCCTTTTATTTCTATACCTTTACATGCCCGGCTTTACAATCTCTGGCCAGGCATTACCTTTTTCATGAAAAATGCACGAATAATGAAATTCTTGCAGATCCCATGCGATGGAGCGGATACCATGACTACGACGACCAAGATCATCTTTCCGGCCGACCCCGGAGCCGACCCCAAGGGGGCGGAGAAAATTGAATTCCCGGCAGAGTTGCCGATATTGCCGCTGCGCAACACGGTGGCTTTCCCGTACACGATTCTGCCGCTGACGGTCGGCGTCGAGCGTTCGATCAAGCTGATCGAAGACGCTCAGAACGGGGACCACCTGATCGGGCTGGTGGCCATGAAGTTTCCGGAGATCGAGGATCCCCTGCCGGGCCAGGTCTACGAAGTGGGGACGATCGCCCGGATCGAACGCGTGGCCAAAACCCCCGACAACCACCTGAATGTCATCGTGCACTGCCTCGAGCGGTTCAAGGTCGACTATTGGACCGCCGACAAGCCCTACCTGCGGGCAGCCATCCACTCGGCGCCGGACCTGATCGAGGCGGACCTCGAAACCGACGCCCTGCAGCGCAGCCTACTCGAGGTGGCGCGGGAGGTCGTCGCGCTTTCTCCGAACTACCCCAAGGAGGCCGGGGACTTCCTGGCCCAGATCAAGAATCCGCGCTACCTGGCCTACCTGGTCGCCAACTATGCCAGCCTCGAAATGACCAAGGCCCAGCAGATCCTGGAGGAGGAAAACCTCAAAGACAAGCTGCGCACGCTGATCAGCCATCTCGCCCGTGAAAAAGAGGTCTTGTCCCTGGGCCAGAAGATCCAGAGCGAGGCGCGGGAGGGCATGGAAAAGGCCCAGCGCGATTACTACCTGCGCCAGCAGGTCAAGGCCATCCAGAAGGAACTCGGCGAACCCGAGGAGGGCGGCTCCGAGGCCGACGGCTACGCCGAGAAGATCGAAAAGGCCGACCTGTCCGAGGAAGCCCGCAAGGAAGCCCAGCGCGAGCTGAAACGGCTGGCCGGAATGTCGCCCCATGCCCCGGAGGCCTC
>Ga0315286_10006226_pt1 | contig 11599 bp, 8 predicted proteins | sample YL17G10_0_MG_FD_205038 | JGI IMG/M metagenome (GOLD analysis project Ga0315286, IMG submission 205038) | Sediment microbial communities from Yellowstone Lake, YNP, Wyoming, USA - YL17G10_0 | ecosystem: Environmental > Aquatic > Freshwater > Lake > Sediment | place: USA: Wyoming | collected... | reverse complement strand
GCCGTGTTCTTGGCCGCATCGGCCGCCCGCATGGCCAGGTTTCGCACCTCGTCGGCCACCACCGCAAAACCGGCTCCGGCTTCACCCGCCCGGGCGGCTTCCACCGCCGCATTGAGGGCCAGCAGGTTGGTCTGGAAGGCGATCTCGTCGATGGTCTTGATGATCTTGGAGGTCTCTTCGCTCGCCTTGGTGATCTCGGCCATGGACTCGGTCAGTTTTCCCATCGACTCGTTGGCCGTACCCACCACCTGCTTGGCCTCGCCCATCAGGCCGTTGGCCTGCTGGGCGTTGTCCGCGTTCTGCTTGGTCATGGAGGACATCTCCTCCAGCGACGAGGAGGTCTCCTCGATCGAGGCGGCCTGTTCGCTCGAGCCTTCGGCGAGCGACTGGGCGGCCGACGACACCTGACCCGAGGCCGACGCCACTTCCTCGGCACCCTCGGTGAGGCCCTCGATGATCCGGCGGATGGGGCCCGTGATCGAACGGGTAATCAGGATGGCAACCCCTACGCCGAGGATGACGGAGATCAGAACAATAATGGCCGCAATAAAATTTATCTGGCTCGAAGTGGAAATGATGAAATCTTCTCCGATTTGGATCCGTTTATTTGCTTCCGTAGCTATATTGGCGGCTGCCTGCTCCATTTTATGTACAGTCCCCTTGAAGTCATCCATCGCCGCATTGGCTTCTTGAGGTGTCTTGATCTGGCCTGTCTGAATTGTATTGTACACTTTGTTGAAGCCAGAATCATACGTGGCCATCAAGTTTTTCATCTCTTTGACGGCGTCTTTGTCCTTTTGCAGGCTGACCATCTTTTCGAGGTCGTTGAAGCTGGCCAATACATTGTCGCCTTGCTTTTTCCATTCCTCATAATACTTCACCATATTTTCCTTTGACCCAATGTTCAAAAAGACATCTTTCTCGTATCGTCGCAAGGCATTGGCATTGGCTCGTAACCGAGCGGAGTTCTCTGCAATGTCTGGCTCTGTATGAAGTAAAGTTATTGCCGATCCAGAAATCGACCGAATGCCCCAATAGCCTGAGGCTCCGGAAATGATTAGCAGCAATATCAGGACGCCAAAGCCCACCATGATCTTCGTTCTCAGTTTCATGTTTTTGAACATTGTCGGGTTCTCTCCTTCTTTCTGTTTAAAGTTTCATTCTTAGAATTTGAGCCGACCGGCGTCATCAGGCCGCCTCTTTGAGCAGCACCATGTCATCGGAGCTCAGCACCCGGTCGATGTCCAGCAGGAGCTTCACGCCTTTGCCCATCTTGGCCATGCCCAGGATGTAGTCGGTGTTGAACTTGGCCCCGAAAGACGGCGTGTCCGCGATGTCCTCGCCCTTGATGTTCAGCACCTCGGACACCGCATCCACCACCGTGCCGATGTGCAGCATACCGCCGGGGCTTTTCATCTCCACCACGATGATGCAGGTGCGCTCGGTGTAGTCGATCTCCGGCATGCCGAAGCGCAGCCGCAGGTCCACCACCGGGATCACCTTGCCCCGCAGGTTGATCACCCCTTTGACAAAGGCCGGGGTCTCCGGGACCGCAGTGATCGGCAGCATGCCGATGATCTCACGAATCTTCAAAATCCCGATGCCGTACTCCTCGCCGGCGAGCGAGAAGGTCAGGTACTTGCCCTCCCGGTTAGCCGCACGCGCGACGGCATCACTCATGACTTTTTCTGCATGTCCCATGGCGTTTCCTTTCTGAAAAAATTAGATGAGATTTTGGTTTCTGACCAGGCTTGCCAGCTTGGAAGGCCAACTTCGCAGCGCAATGTGCATCAGCCCCATTGAATTTCTATTTTGACTATGATCTTGTTATCGACCGTTCCCATGGAACCTTTAGAAAAGCTTTTAATGCTTGTCAGGCCAGCCAGGAACTGAACGCCGATGACAGCCGGCTATGTGCACGAGAATGCTGTGAAGTTCATCTCGCTGAAACGGTTTGGCCATGTAGTACGAAATTCCTAGCTCCCTCAGCTTGCGTTCCAATTCCCGGCTGCTTTGCCCGGTGAGGGTGATGACACAGGCCTCCGGCTATAAGGCTTTGAGGTGCGGAATCAACTCCATGGCCGTCATGTCCGGCCGAAAAACGTCCAGCAGGAAAAGATCGATCTTGCGGCATGCGGCCGCCTCCAGCGCTTCCCGCCCGCTCTCGACCGTCGTCAACGCATGACCCCAACTCGCGACCATACCGCTCAGCATTTCAGCGTGCAGCACCTCGTCTTCCGCTTGAAAAAACGCGAATGTGGCGATTCAGTTACGTTTTGGGGTGGTTTCGCCACGCTCAGAGGGGCCGGGGAGCTGATAGGAGTGAAAAGCGGCTTCTAATACGAGGTTGAGGATGATCTCGTGTTAAATCCGGTGCAGGCGCGCTGCGCCATCCTACCGGCAATTAAGTGTCGCCCTTGTGGGAGTGGCTTCCAGCCACGATCAGGATGTTCACCGGTCATGCTCCTTCTATGCTCAACCCGTGTTTTTTCATCTTGGTGAAGAGGGTCCTGCGGTGGATGCCTAAAGCGTCGGCCGTGCGTTCGCGCTGCCAGCCCTCGCGCGCGAGGGATTTGCGGCGGGTGCTTTCTTGGCAGTCTTTTATCGTTTGGGCGATTTCGCGCTCGGGCGATCGGGCTTGCGGGAAGGCTCCCGCAGGTGAGGCTTTCTCGGCATGTCGAAGTCTCCTGCCGGCCGAGATTGGGCCGGCGCCTATAACTTCAAGAGGCGGGCGGCGTTGAGGCCGCAGATCTGTTGGCGTTCTGCATCGGTGAGATTCGCCTCCTCCAGCTCTTTAAAATACCGGACCGGGGCAAGCAGCGGGTAATCGCTTCCGAAGATAATTTTCTCGGCCCCGACGAGTTGAATGGCGATGCGGTAGATCTCGGGGTTGTATAAAAAAGGAGAGGCGGCCGTGTCGAAATAGACATTCCTGAGCTGCTCCTTGACCTCTTTTTTTAGAAGGTTGAAGAAAAACAGGCCGCCGCCCCAGTGGGCCAGAACGATGCTGTTGGCGGGAAACCGCTTGACCATGCGGTAAATCTGGGCAAGGGTGTTGGGGGTTTTGCCGGGGTAATCGTGGCCGACGGGCTCGTTGGTGTGGATCAGGATCGGCCGGCCCCGGTCGCGGCAGATGTCCATGACCGGCGCCAGGCGATCGAGGGCATCCTCATCAATCCCGGAGCGATAGAAGGCGAGCTCCCCGATCCCGGCCAGCCCGCCGGCGAGGCAGCGTTCCGCCTCCCGCGGGGCCTCGCCGCTGGAGGGGTCGAAACACCCGAATCCGATCAGGCGGCCGGGGTGCCGCTGCACCACCTCCATGATGTAGTCGTTGTGCAGTTTGAAGAGCTCCGGATTCTGCCAGGGAAAGCCGAAGACAACCGACTGGTCGACACCGCCGGCATCCATCGCCTTCAAGAGATCCGACGCCCCCACGAGGCGCGACTGGGGGAAACGGTAGAGCAGCTCGAAGGCCGGCTCCGAGGCGCAATAGCATTCGCGCCCGGCGCAAATCGATTCGGGGAAGAGGTGGGTGTGGAAATCGACGATCATCGTGTTCTCCGCTATAGCACAGATATTCGACCTGCGGGAGCCTCAAATGATAACGGCTAATTGGACCGTCCAATTAGCCGTTAAGGAGGAGAACAGATGAAGAGATTATTAGGCTTGACATGAGCATATTGCAAATCTCTTGCCAACCACAGATTCTGGGACGATTTTTTCCGATAAAAAATTAATATGACTTAAATTCAATTAGTTATTTTAAGCCTCCGCCCAGTGCCCGCTCCGGCCGCCGTGCTCTGCAGGCACTGATTTGGTAAGCCAGAGTTCAAAAATTTAAACCGCCGCCGGCAGCCATTTTGGGGCGACTTGCAAAAACTTATTGTATTTAATGGTTTTTTTTATTAATGGCAAAGGTTCAAAAATTTAAACCTAATTTTCAGCTGTCGCTGAGAATTAATACAACAATTTAAAATTACTTGATAAAATGTTGGTTTGGGAACTTGAACAACGCACACTCGACCTCTTATAACCCCTCATATCCGGCCCTTCAGCATGCTTGAACCCGAGTCCATCAAACGCAACCCCATGTTCTGGTACCTCGTGGTGCTGACCATCAGCTCCACCGCCGGCCTTCAGACCTGGACCACCCTGTTCAACAATTTCGCGGTGGATGTCGCCGGGTTGCAAGGCAACCACGTGGGCATGATCCAATCCATTCGCGAAATACCGGGGTTCCTGGCGCTGCTGGCGGTGTATGTCATGCTGGTCATCCGCGAGCATCGGCTCTCCGCCATATCCATTCTCATTCTCGGTGCCGGGCTGGCGGCGACCGGCTTTTTCCCCACCTTTGCCGGGATCGCCATCACCACCCTCATCAGCAGCTTCGGGTTTCACTATTATGAAACCACCAACATGTCGCTGACCCTGCAGTATTTCAAAAAGAACGAATCCCCCTGGGTATTCGGCAAACTCACCAGCCTCGCCGCCGCCACCAGCATCGGGATCGGTCTGCTCATCTGGGGGATGACGTCGTTTCTCGATTTCACCCAGGTTTACCTCGTCGTCGGCGTCCTGATCGCCATTGCGGGCTTATGGGCGCTGTTGACCCGCGACCCCTCCGACATCAACATCATCCCGCAGCGCAAACAGATGGTCCTGCGCAAGAAATACTGGCTTTTTTACTTTCTCACTTTCATGGCCGGGGCGCGGCGCCAGGTCTTCATCGCCTTTTCCGTGCTGCTGCTGGTTCAGAAGTTCCAGTACACGGTGCAGGAAGTGACGATCCTCTTCATCATCAACAACACGATCAATTATTTCCTGAGCCCCCTGATCGGAAAAAGCATCATCCGTTTCGGCGAGCGTAAAGTCCTGTCCCTGGAATATTTCAGCGTCATCTTTCTTTTCACCGCCTACGCGACCACCGACTCGAAGCTCCTCGTCGCATTCATCTATATCCTGGACCAGATCTTCTTCACCTTCGCCATCGCCATCCGCACCTATTTCCAGAAGGTGGGCGACCCCCGGGACATCGCGCCGAGCATGGCCATGGGGTTCACCATCAACCACCTGGCGGCCGTCTTCCTGCCGGCCATCGGCGGGATGCTCTGGGTGATCGACTACCGCATCCCCTTCTTCGCCGGCGCCGCCATGGGTGTCGTGTCGCTGCTGGCGGTGCAGAAAATAAGAACAGTTTAACGCTGTTTTTATTCCCACACCCCCGCGATCTTCATCCCGCATTTCCCGCAACACCCGTCCTCCAACCGCAATTTCTGGACCCGGAACCCCCGGCGCTCGATGAGCAGCTCGCCGCAGCCTGGGCAGAAGGTATTCTCCCCGGTGTCGCCGGGCACGTTGCCGGTGTAGACATAGCGAAGCCCGGCGGCTAGGCCGATCTCCCGCGCCTCGCGCAGGGTCTGCACGGGGGTGGGGGGCCGGTCGGTCAGCCGGTAGGTGGGATGGAAGCGGCTGATGTGCCAGGGCGTGTCCGGCCCCAGGTCGTCGACCAGAAACGCCGCCAGCGCCTTGAGCTCGTCGGGGTTGTCGTTCAACCCGGGGACGATCAGGGTGGTCACCTCCACGAACACCCCCATGGACTTCATGTTTCGGAGGGTTTCCTGCACGTGCTCGAGCTTCGCGCCGCACAGCTCCTGGTAATACTTTGGAGTGAACGCCTTGAGGTCCACGTTGGCGGCGTCCAGCCAGGGGCTGATCATCTCCAGGGCTTCCCGGGTCATGTAGCCGTTGGTGACGAAAACGTTGCGGATGCCCCTGGCGCGGGCGAGTGTTGCGGTTTCCAGGGCGAACTCGAAAAAGACCGTGGGCTCGGTGTAGGTGTAGGAGATGCTCCGGCACCCGCCCTCCTCGGCCGCCACCACGATCTCGGTGGCGCTGGACCGGTCGCCGATGATGGCTCCGCCGCTGTCAGCCGGCATCTGGGCGATGTCGGCGTTCTGGCAGAACCGGCAGCGGAAGTTGCACCCCACCGTGGCGATGGAATAGGAAAGCGAACCCGGCAGGAAATGGAAGAGCGGCTTTTTCTCGATGGGGTCGATGTGGCGGGCGATGAGACGCCCGTAAACCAGCGTGTTCAGGATTCCGCCCCGGTTCTCGCGCACGCTGCAGATCCCCCGCCGGCCCTCGGGGATGACGCAGCGGTGGCTGCACAGCGCGCACCTGACCTTGCGGTCCTCCAGCTTGTCATACAGGAACGCTTCCATGGCGATTATGACGAAGCTGCCGGCGTCACCCCGGCACTTCCCGCGGCGCGTGGCTGGGTTTGTAGCGCATGGTGAGCGGCCGCGTCCGAAAACGCGGGACGAGGATGACCACCATGCCGGCAAAGGCGCCGAAGGGGCAGTGCTGGAGGAAGGTCTGTTCGAAGCTGGCCGCGAACTTGCCCGAGGGCAACGGCAGCTGGAAGACGGTCCGCCAGGTCACCGGCACGTGGCCGATCAGGTCATAGATCAGGCGCTTCAGTTCCCACACGCTGAAGAAACGGGCGTGGTTATAGATCGACGGGGTGAAAACCCCCTTGACCCGGCGCTCGACGCCCTTGATGGCGTAGCGGTTCAAGACGCCGATGAAGAGCCGGTCCTTGGCGACACGGCAGGCCTCTGTCAGGGCTTGCCGGGCGTCGTCCACGAACTCCAGGCTGGTGAACAGGCAGGCATAGTTGAAGGAGTTGTCGTCAAACGGCAGGTCTTCGGCGACCCCCCGGTAGAGGTCCGCGCGGTTGCCCGTCTTGCGCAGCGCCAAGTCGAGCATGTAGGTCGACGGGTCGATGCCGGTCACCTTCAGCCCCATCTCGAGGAAGGCCGGCAGGCACGACCCCGTGCCGCACCCAATGTCGAGGATGGATTCGCCGGCCCGCGGCTGCAGCATCTCCCGCAGCAGCTTGACTTCCAATTCGAAAGCCAGCTGATTTTCCGGTTGCTGCAGCCACTTCTCATAGGCGCAGGCTTCGTGAAAATCAAACACGTGTCCCATGGCCGCACGTTTACGGAATCAACGGCATTGCCTCCGAGGGGCTCGGTTCCGCAGGCTCGGGCGGCGCGCCGCCGTTTACCGCCGAAATGCCACCGGCCGGGGCGGCTTTCTTCTTGCGGCGGCGGCGGCGTTTTTTGGGGCGCTCGGGCGGCGCGGGTTCGACCCCTTCGATTGCTTCCGGTCTCGCCGCCGGGACAACGACCAAGGCCTCGACCGGAGCCTGAACCAGAGCTTCGAGCGGTGTCTCCAAAACCTCGGGCTCCTCCGCCGGGGCCGGCCCGAAACCGAAGAAAGCCCCAGGGATGCGTTTGGTTTTCAGCTCTTTCGGCGCCTCCTCGCGGACCGGCCGCTCTCGGCCGCGGCGCCCGCCGGCCGGCTCGGGCCTGTCCCTGCGCCCGGCGCCCCGCTCGGGACGGTCTCTCCGCCCGCCGCCCCGTTCGGGTCGGTCACTCCGCCCGCGCCGCTCGCGGCGCGCCGGGTCCGCGTGCGGCGCACGGTCCTCCACGAACCAGTCGTCCTCGGGCCAGACCACCGGAAGCTTATGGCCCAGCATGGTCTCTATGTCCTCGAGGTGGGTGACGTAATCCTCGCAGGCCAGCGAGATGGCCCTTCCGGTTTTGCCGGCCCGCGCCGTCCGTCCGATGCGGTGGATGTAGTTTTCCGCCTCCTGGGGCAGGTCGTAGTTGATCACGTGGCTAATGTCCTCCACGTGAATGCCGCGGGAGGCGACATCGGTGGCCACCAGGATCTTGATCTGGCCGTTCTTGAAACGTTCCATCAGCTGGAAGCGCTGGCGCTGGGGCAGATCCCCGGTGATCCCCTCGGCCGGCAGGCCGTTGGCCTTCAGCTTGTAGGTGAGCCGATCCACCGCCACTTTCATGTTGACGAACATGAGGATCCGGCTCCACTCCTCGCGCTGGAGCAGTCCCATCAGCAGCTGCAGCTTGCGGTCCTTGCCGACGTGAAAGAGCGTCTGCTCGACCCCCTCGACCGTGACCACATCTGGGGTCACCGAGATGAACTCGGGCAGGTTCATGAACTCGTAGGTCAGCTCCAGGACTCGGTAGGACAGAGTCGCCGAGAAGAGCATCGACTGGCGCTTCTCGAAAAAGGGCAGCTTGCGCAGGATGTAGCGCATGTCCTTTTCGAAACCCAGGTCGAGCAGGCGGTCGGCCTCGTCGATGACCAGAAACTTGATGTCCGTGGTCTTGAAGACGCCCTGCTTGAAATAATCGATGATTCGCCCCGGGGTGCCGATGACGATGTCCACGCCTTTTTTAAGACTCTCGGCCTGCTCCCGGTAGTCGATGCCGCCCACCACCTCGAGCAGGGTGATGTCCGTGTGCCGGCTGAGGACCTGGGCCTCCTCGTGGATTTGCCGTGAGAGTTCGCGGGTGGGGGCCATGATCAGGGCCTGGGGCAGCCCGGTCTTGCGCTCCGGCACCGCCAGCAGCCGGCTGAGGACCGTCACCAGGAAGGCGGCGGTCTTGCCGGTCCCGGTCTGGGCCTGCCCGGCCACGTCGCGGCCCTGCAGCAGGACCGGCAGGGCCTGCGCCTGGATCGGCGTGCAGTATTCGAACCCGGCATCCTTCAGGCCGGCCAGCACCTCGGGCGGCAGTTCGAACCCGTCAAACCGCTTCTCGGTCAGGAAATCCGGTTTATCCGCGCGCGGGGTTACATCAGGCGCCTCGGGCGCCTCGGAATCATCCAGCATAAAATTAGGTCACCTTCCTCATGTGCGAATTGCGGCCGGCCGTGAAACCGCCCGGGCCGCTGTTGACGGGGGATTATATCCTGTATTCAGGATTTTGCAAGCGCAGAAATTGACTTTGAGTTGCCGCAGGCTTTCTGTTAGTATAAATCGTTGGCACATTCGCGGAAAAGGGTTTGAATGCCTCGATGACGAAAGAGTTCTTCAAAGTCCTGGATGTCGGGCAGGTGCTCGCGCTTGCCCCCTCCTTTGCCCGGCTGCCCACGGAAGACATCCCGCTCACCGAAGCAGCCGGCCGGTTTCTGGCGCAGGATGTCATTGCCGACGCCGACCTTCCAGACTTTGCCCGCTCCACCGTCGATGGGTATGCCGTTCAGGCCGCCTCGACTTTCGGTGCGGCTGAGGCCAGCCCCGCCTTCTTCCAAGTGGGTGGCTCCATCGCCATGGGCGAGTCGCCGGGGTTTTCCATCGCGGCCGGCCAGGCGGCCCGCATCGCCACCGGCGGAATGCTGCCGCCCGGCGCCGACAGCGTCGTGATGCTGGAGCACGCCGATGCGCTGGACGAGGCCACCATCGAGGTCCTGCGCAGCGTCGCACCCGGACAGCACGTCATCACGGCCGGCGAGGATTTCGAAAAAAACGCGGTGATCGCCTTTGGCGGGCGCCGGCTGAGACCTCAGGACGCCGGCGTGCTGGCGGCCTTCGGGCGCACACGCGTGCGGGTCACCCGCCGACCGGTGGTCGGCATCATCTCCACCGGCGACGAGGTCGTCCCCGCCGACGCCGCCCCCGGGCCGGGCCAGATCCGGGATGTCAACAGCTACACCCTGGCCGGGCTGATCGCCGAGTCCGGCGCGGTCCCGCTCGCGTTCGGGATCGTCAAGGACGATTTCGCCGCACTGCACGTGGCCTGCGCGCGGGTGCTGGACCGCTGCGACATGCTGCTGGTCTCGGGCGGCAGTTCCGTCGGCGTGCGGGATTTCACCGTCGAGGTCATCGCGGCCTTCCCCGGCTCGGAGATCCTAGTGCACGGGATCGCCATCAGCCCGGGCAAGCCCACCATCCTCGCCCGGGTCCTCGGCAAGCCCTTCTGGGGGCTGCCCGGCCACGTCGTCTCCGCGATGGTCGTTTTCGCCCGCATCGTGCGGCCGTTTCTGCGCCACATCGCCGGCGCGTCCGACCCCCTGTCGCAAGACACCCGCATCGTAGCCCGCCTGAACCGCAACGTCGCCTCGGCCCAGGGCCGCACGGATTTCGTGCGCGTCCGGCTCGTGCGTGGCGAGGACGGGATCTGGGCCGAGCCGATCCTCGGCAAATCCGGCCTGCTCAACACGATGGTCAAGGCAGACGGACTCATCGAGATCGGCAAGAATGTGGAAGGGCTCGACAAGGGAACCGAGGTCGAGGTGATACTCTTTTGATGGCTTCGTAAATAGTCCAATTTCGGCGTTGCGCTTCAGCGCGTTGTCGCTGCGGCGTACATTAAGTACGCCTCACTCCACGCGCTTCGCGCGCCTTGAACTTGGCCTCTTTACAAAGCCATCGATGCGGATGACTTCTTGCGAGTTCATCTCTTTTAACAATCATTTTTTCTGAAGGAAAAAATGGGACGGAACGTATATTTAAAAATGAAGAGCCTCGACGAAGCCCGGGCGATCGTCCGTGAACGCCTGGGGCCGCTGCAGTCCCTCACCGCCGAGACGGTCCCGGTTCCGGAGGCGGTCGGCCGGGTGCTGGCCGAACCGGTGTTTGCGGTTATCTCCGCCCCGAACTACCACGCCGCCGCCATGGACGGAGTCGCCGTGAAGGCCGAGACCACTTACGGCGCCAGCGAATCCCAGCCGCGGGAGCTTTCGGTCGAGCGGCAGGCCTTCTTCGTCAACACCGGCAACGTCCTGCCCGGCGGCACCGACGCGGTGATCATGATCGAAAACGTCCAGGTGGTCGACGAGCAGCACATCGTCATCGAGGCGCCGGCCTTCCCCTGGCAGCACGTGCGCCGGGTCGGCGAGGACATCGTCGCCACCGAGTTGCTCTTCCCGCGCCACCACCGGATCACGCCCTACTGCGTGGGGGCACTGCTGACCGGCGGGGTGTTCACCGTGCCGGTCAAAACCAGGCCCCGTGTCCTGATCATCCCCACCGGCTCGGAGTTGGTCGACTGGCGCGAGACCCCGCTGGCGGCGTTCAAACCCGGGCAGGTGCTGGAAACCAACTCCTTCGTCCTGGGTGCACTCGTGGAATCCTGCGGGGGGGCGGTCACGCGGCACCCGATGGTCGCCGACGACACCTCCCGGATCAAAGCCGCCGTGGAAACCGTGCTCAGCGGCGGCTATCAGACGGTCATGATCCTCGGCGGCTCGTCGGCGGGCTCGGAGGACTTTGCCCGTGCGGTCATCGCGGAACTCGGCGAGGTCTTCGTCCACGGGGTCACCATCATGCCCGGCAAACCGGCGGTGGTCGGACGGGTCGGCAGTGTACCCGCCTTCGGCATGCCCGGCTACCCCGTCTCGGCCATCATCGTTTTCGAGCAGCTGGTGCGGCCCCTGCTCGCGGAACTCCTGGGCCAGCCGGAGCCGGCGCGCACCACCGTCACCGTGGAGCCCACCCGCAAGATCGCCTCCAAGCTCGGTTTGGAGGAGTTCGTGCGCGTCAAGCTCGGCGAGGTGAGCGGCCGCATCGTCGCGACCCCCCTGCCTCGGGGGGCGGGCCAGATCACCTCCATCACCGAGGCAGACGGCATCATCCGCATCCCCGCAGACACCGAGGGAATCAAGGAAAACGAGCGCGTGGCGGCCGACCTGCTGCGCCCGGCCGCCGAACTGAAACGCACCATCGTCATCGTCGGCAGCCACGACAACACGCTGGACGTGCTGGCCGACCAGCTCAAGACCGCCC
>Ga0315286_10006225_pt1 | contig 11600 bp, 7 predicted proteins | sample YL17G10_0_MG_FD_205038 | JGI IMG/M metagenome (GOLD analysis project Ga0315286, IMG submission 205038) | Sediment microbial communities from Yellowstone Lake, YNP, Wyoming, USA - YL17G10_0 | ecosystem: Environmental > Aquatic > Freshwater > Lake > Sediment | place: USA: Wyoming | collected... | reverse complement strand
GCGTCCCGTTGTTCAGATTGAGGGCGTACAGCCTGTTGTCCTGGGCCCCGAAATAGACTGTCCCCCCGACGATGCAGGCGGAGCTCTCCCGCACCGCTTCCCCGGCGGTGAAGTTCCAGACCTCACGGCCGGTCTCTATGTCCAGCGCGTAGAAGCGGTGGTTGCTGGAGCCGAACATGACCAGGCCGCTATCCACCGCCGGCGAGTTCCAGATTTCCGAATGATTGGGGTCGGGCAGCGAGTGCTTCCAGACCGGGACGCCGGTGAACTCGTCCAGGGCGTATACTGTGGCGTTGCCCTTCACCGGCACGATGACCTTGCCATTGGCCACCACCGGGCTCCCCCATATCGAGGAGGTGCTCTGGTGCTGCCAGATGATGTCCTGGTTCTTGCCGCCAAAATCCTGTATTCCCTCGTCGATGCCGTCGCTGGGATCGGCATCGAATGCATAGGTGTTGCCGGAGTCGTCGCAGACGAAGACCATGCTGTCGGCGCAGGCCGGTGTGGAGACTATGTTGCCCAGGCTGCCCTGGTAGTCCCATTTTATGGCGCCGGTGTTGATATCGAGGGCATGGATGGCCCCGCCGAGGCGGGTCCCGATGAATACCATCCCTTGGTAGACCACCGGTGAGGAACCTATCTGGCCCCCGAGGTGTGCCTCCCAGACGACGGTCTTTGTGAGCGGCGCCTCCCCCTCGCTGAGGCCCCGGTGGCTCGAATCCTTTTTGAACATGGGCCATTCCGCGGAGGGCGACACCTCGATTGTTGCCGTGTCCCATGCAGACCATGTCCAGTTGTCGTCCTGTATCCTGAAGGATATCCGGTGGGTGCCCAGGGTCAGGGTGGTGATGTTAAAGCTGGGCTTTTTGGAGAGCAGGCCGTCCATGTCGGAACGCCATTGATAGGCAACGGGGAGGCAGTCGGGGGATGAGCCGTTGAATCCCACATCCTCGCCCTGGCGGGGGGACGGGGGACCGGCTTGCGTTATTCGGGCGGTGTGGCGGAAGCCCAGGGCCAGCACCGTTCCGGCAACCGAGCCGGCATAGCATCTGCCCCTGGAAACGGCGGGGGAGGAGACAACGCCTCCCGTGACCGCGAGGCTCCATACCAGGGCCCCGGTGCCGTTGTCCACGGCGCCCAGGCCGGCCGCGCTCCCGAAAATGACCGTCTGGCCCGAGACCGCGGCCGAGGATTCGACTGGGCCGTCGGCTGATATATTGAACGATATGGAACCGTTGGAGGCATCCAGCCTGTAGAACCTCTGGCCCCTGGTGCCCAGGTAAATGAAGCCCCCGGAATATGCCGGGGAACAGGCCACCGAGCCCATTACGGCGGCGGGACCGGCCCAGGCAGGGCTGCCCGTTGCAGCGTCGAACGAGCGGACCCAGCCGTCTTCCGAGCCCACGAACAGCTGCCCTCCGCCGATGCACGGATGGGACAGGTTGCCGGGGCCGAAGCTGGCGTTCCAGCGGGGCGAGCCGTCCGAGAGGTTGAATGCGAAAAGCGCGGGACCGGAGACGGCCAAAACGATTCCCCCGGCAGCCGCTGGCGCCTTCCGGACGGGATAGGGTGTCTGGTTGCTCCATGCGAAGGCGCCGTCAAGGGTCAATGCGACAATGGTGCCGTTGTCCGTGCCAAAGACCACGGTCGAGGAGATCACCAGGACCGGGGCGCGTACCGGCGCGCCGGCCGGGTAGCTGAACCGCTCCGTGCCATTGTCCTTGTAATAGCAGTGAAGGTCCCCGTCCTCGGAGCCGACATAGACATAGGCGCCCCAGACGGCGGGGGAGGAGCATACCTTGCCCCCCGTGGCCGCCTTCCAGAGCAGCTCGCCGGTGGAGGCGTTGAACGAGTACAGGTTCCCGTCAGCGCTGCCTATGAATACCACGGTGCCGTCGACAGCGGGCGAGGAATTCACCGCCGCGCCGGTGGAATACGTCCATATGGTCGTGTTGGCGGAAGGTGCCGGGGAGGCCGTGGCGCCCGTCCTTGAGGGGTCGTTGTGGAACTGTGGCCAGTCGTCGATGGCCCTTGTCCTGATCGGGGCGCCGTCCGCGACACCCCCGATCAATGATGGGTCGGAACCTGCACTTTCAAGCAGGGGTGCAGGTACGCCCTGGACGATCATCATGAGGCCTATGGACAGGCTAACAAGGCTTTTGGGCCCAAGCCGGAACCGGGTCATATTCCGCACCGTTAACAACATAGGGGACGCCACATAAAAAGCTAGCTCCGGGTTCCGGGGGCCGGGTGCCGGGGGCCGGGGGACGACGACGTTTGACGGTCGTTCCGTCCGTGACCCGGCACCCGGCACCCGGCACCCGTTTTTCCCATATTTATCAAAATGTATTTATCCGCCACCCCCATCTCCCGTCAACAGGAAGTGGCGCAATGGCAGAGGCAACGATGAAGTCCAAGGTGGAGAATGTCATAGAGAAGAAGGTCCGCCCCGGGCTGGCCCGGGATGGCGGCGACATAGAGCTCGTCAGCGTCGATGACAAGAGCGGCGAGGTAAAGGTGAGGCTGCAGGGCGCCTGCGCCGGCTGCCCCATGTCCCAGATGACGCTCACCATGGTCGTCGAGAGGCTGCTCAAGGAAGAGGTCCCGGGCGTAAAGAAGGTAACGCCGGTAATAGGCTAAATGGGTTGATTGGCAAAAGGCAGTGGGCAGTGGGGTGACGACGAAGAGTTCTTCCCCGACTGCCATCTGCCAATTGCCATCCCGTCTGCCGATTGCCAACTGCCTTATCCCAGCGTGCAAAGAGAGTTACCATGAGAATCGCCGTAGTGCTCAAGGACCGCTGCCAGCCGAAGAAGTGCCAGACGGAGTGCCTGCGCTTCTGTCCAAGGGTGCGCGGCGGCGAAAAGACGGTCGTTTTGGATGCCAAGGGCAAGCCCACGATAGCCGAGGAGCTCTGCGTGGGCTGCGGCATCTGCATCCACAAATGCCCTTTCGGCTCCATCAAGATAATCGGTCTTCCCGCGGAGCTCAAGGGCGAGATCGTCCATCAATACGGAGAGAACGCATTCAGGCTATTCCGGCTGCCCTCGCCAAGGCCCGGGGAGACATTGGGCCTCCTGGGCCCCAACGGGATAGGAAAGACGACGGTGCTGGCAATCCTCAGCGGTCAGCTGGTCCCCAACCTGGGCGAGTTCCAGAACCCTCCCGGCTGGGAGGCGGCCATCGAAATGTTCTCCGGGACGGAGCTTCACGATTATCTGGAAAAGATCAGCCAAAAAAGGCTCGTCGCCTCCCTCAAGCCGCAGTACGTCGACAAGCTGCCCGCGGTCCACAAGGGCAAGGTACGGGACCTTCTCAAGAAGGTGGACGAGGGCGGGCGCATGAACGAGCTTGTGGCCCTGTTCGAGCTGGAGCCCAACCTGGACCAGAACCTCACGGAACTATCTGGCGGCGAGCTGCAGCGGCTGGCGGTGGCCGCCACCATGCTTCGCCAGGCCGACGTGTATTTCTTCGACGAACCGTCATCGTATCTCGACATCAACCAGAGGCTGAAGGTCGCCCGCATCATCCGGTCGCTTGCGGAGCAAAAGCGCGTGGTCGTGGTCGAGCACGACCTGGCCGCGCTGGATTTTTTGGCGGACACCGTGTATCTTTTGTACGGAAGCGAGGGCGCATACGGCGTCGTGGGCCAGCCGCGCTCGGTGCGCAACGCCATAAACACATACCTGGACGGCTACATGCGCGAGGAGAACATCCGCTTCCGTGACTGGCCCATAAGGTTCGAGGCCAAGGCGCCCCGCGAGGACTGGAAGGGGACGGTGGCGCTCCAGTTCCCGGCCCTTTACAAGAAGTTCAAGAAATTCAGCCTGAAAACGGAGGCGGGCCGCCTCCGGAAGGGCGAGGTCGTCGGAGTGGTGGGGCCCAACGCCACGGGAAAGACCACCTTCGTGAAGATGCTCGCCGGAGAGCTGGCGCCGACCAGGGGCGAGGTGGAGCTGAAAAAGACCGTCAGCTACAAGCCCCAGTACATCAAGATGGACTTCACCGGGACGGTGGGGGAGCTTCTGCTTTCCCACCTGGGCGGGGTTACGGAGGACCCGTTCTTCAAGGCCGAGGTGGAAAAGCCGCTCGAGCTTCGCAACCTGCGGGAAAAGCAGGTGCAGGAGCTTTCCGGCGGCGAACTTCAGCGGACCGCCATAGCCCTTGCCCTGGGGGTCAAGGGCGCGGACCTCTTCCTCCTCGACGAACCCTCGGCCTATCTGGATTCCAACCAGAGGATGGAAGCGGCCAACGCCATCCGGCGCGTTATGGAGAAGTCCGGCAAGGCGGCGTTCATAGTGGACCACGACATTTATTTTTTGGACCTGGTCAGCGACTCCATAATGGTCTTCGAGGGCACGCCATCGGTCGAGGGCCGCGGCGCCGGGCCATTCCCCATGAGGGAAGGCATGAACCGGTTCCTGAAGATGGTGGGGATAACCTTCCGCAGGGACGCGGACACAAAAAGGCCGCGCATCAACAAGCTAGGCTCGCGGCTGGACAAGGAGCAGAAGGAGAAGGGCGAGTATTATTATTCGGAGTGATGGGTCACCCGCTTTCGGACGATGGTGAACTATCCAGCAACCACTTCCAAAGCGGCCGGTAGATGATCTTTTTCCCCTTCACCTTTTCCTCGTCCTCCAGCTCCTCGGTGATGACCAGTCCCTGCTTCAGTCCAAACAGCCTCATGGCCTTGAGCAAGGACCCGATCTCCCGCTTCTTAGTTTCCTGGTCGTCGAGGTCCCAGCAGACCTGGACGAGCTGGATGACCCTTTCACCGTCCTTGACGACGAAATCGACCTCCTTGCCGTACTGGTCGCGCCAGTGGTAGAGCTCGAGCAATGGGTTTTCGAGTAGCCTTCTCTTCAGTTCGATTGCCACGACATTCTCGGCGATTCTGCCGATGTTTTCGCTGAAACGGAAGCCAACTGCGTTCGACAGGCCCACATCTATCGAGTATATCTTCCTGGGGGCGTGCTCCTGCTCCTTGACAGAGAATGAGAACCGCTTTACCGGGAATATCAGAAAGACTTCCTGAAGGTATCTGGAGAACTTTTCTGCCGTGACCGCCGTCAGCCCGAGCCACCGGGCCACCGAGGAATGGGTGTGAAGGGCGGAGAAGTTCGTGATATAGAACTTCGCCAGCTTGCGAAGATCCTCCATTTTCTTTAAATGATATCTTTGGCCGATGTCCTTCTCGATGATATCCCCGTAGATGATCCGAAGGGCCTCTGCCGGCGCCGGGCTGCCGGTTATCTCCGGGAAACCGCCATTTTCCATGAACTGATGTAAAAATCCCTTTATCTTGCTCCTGTGGTGTATGATATCGAGTTCATCCTTGAGTTCCAGACCGTTGAACCGCAAATACTCCCGGAAATCCAGAGGAAGGACCTCGATATCGAGATGGCGGCCGGTCAGCTTGGTGGCCAGTTCCCGGGATATGAGATTGGATGTCGAGCCCGACACAACTATCTTGGCTTTTCCCAGCTCGTTCATTGTGCGGACCCAACGTTCCCACCCTTTGAGAATGTGGACCTCATCCAGTAGCACGAGCGGCCTGGAAGACGGCCGGATACGCTCAACATAGGTCTCGTATATATCCTCCATCAGCTTCAGATCGGGCGCATCGAACCTCCGGTCCTCGAAGTTCACGATGAGAACATTGCTCGCATCGCCCTTGCCGGCGATCTTTTTTGCGGCCTGCCTTAGCAGAAAGGACTTCCCGGCGCGCCTGACCCCGATGATTGTGACTATCCGGTCGGACCTCAAGTACCTCATCACCTTTTCAAGATGCCTGGTCCGCGGATATCCGCTCTCTGGCCGACCCTTCCAGAGGTTCCAGTCGCTCAGCACCTCAAGGATTCTATCCTTCTGCATATATGAACATCATCATGGGGATACTTAAGACTTGTTAAAGTGTACTTTAGTAACTTCTATGATTACCTAAAGTTTGCTTTAATATCCAATATGGCATATCAGAGTATGGGTCATTCCAAATTCTTCTTCGGAATGCCCTCGATGGCGGGCCGCGGCGCCGGGCCATTACCCATGAGGGAAGGCATGAACCGGTTCCTGAAGATGGTGGGGATAACCTTCCGCAGGGACGCCGACACTAAAAGGCCGCGCATCAACAAGCTAGGCTCGCGGCTGGACAAGGAGCAGAAGGAGAAGGGCGAATACTACTATTCTGACTAGGGATGCCCGATATCTCGGCTGGTGGGCACATCCCGTTCCAACAATGATAAATAGTATCCTTTCCATCGAATCATTTGGATGTATTATCCTTATTTTCCCGCCGGGTGGCCCGGCAGGAAGATGCCAATGAGACCCCGCGCGATGGGGAGGCTCGCCATAGGGCTTGGGGCGCTCTCGGCCTGCATGTGCCTTGGATTGGGCAACATCGTCTTTCGGATGATCATGGACCCCGAAATAACGGCCCAGTACTACGGCTCGGCGGACAGTTCGGGGATATATTGGGGCATGTTGTTGGTCTACTCGGGCCTCGGGGTGGTGGCGGCGCTCACGCTCGCGATTCTGCTTGTCGAGACGTGGCTGCCCTACAAGCAGGGGGCGTACTTGCTGGTCTTGTGCGGGTGTATCCTCACCCCGTTGATCTGGGCGGTCCCTTTCCTCCGCGGGGTGGCGGTGGTCATGCCGATCGTTGGGCTGAACTTTCTGGTCTTCTCCATCGGCCGCTCCAGCTACTCGGGCCAGCCAGGGAACCGGGGGGCAGGTCTGGACATCATGTTCTGGACAGCTTTGGCGGTGGCCATGCTGCCTGCGGCGGTCTTCGAGGCCACTTGGGAGGGAAACAAGGTCTTGGGCGCGCTTTGCCTGTTTGTGCTGGCCATCATGCTGGCGGTGCTCTCGCTGGCGCTCGCCTTCGTCGTCCATGAGGGAATCCGGACCGCACCGTCCGTTCCATCGGGTATCACCGTCATAGGGCATCATGTCCCGAAGGAGACGCAGAAAGGCGCGGCCTTCGTGCCATTCCTGCTTCTGGCGGTGGTGCTGCCCATCATCTTCATTCCCCCATTGGAGCTTGCGTGGTCGGACGCCGACTTGGAGATCGCGCACAAGGGCGGCTCGGCCGGGACAAGCTTGATAACCATCACACTGACGGTGGTCAACCATGGCGCACGCGGCTCCGGCGGCCCCGTCGTCGTCGAGGTGAGCAACGCCAGCGGCGTGCTGGCGACCAAGGATCTGGGGCCAATGAAGGGGCTGGAGATCCGGAAGGTCGATATCGAATTCCCGTTGAAGTCCCCAAAAAGCAGATCATATTACGATTTCAACATAACATTGCTTTGCAACGGCAAGAACGTGGATGCGGGGACCGTCCACATATATACAAGCACCGGGGGTTGTTTCACAATACCGGCGATGCTTCCGGTCATCTTGGCCGGGGCGGCGCTTCCGCCGGTCCTGGGGAAAAGAAAAAGACGCAAGGGACCGTAGGGCCCGGATTTCTCAGTCGACCTTCTTCAGCTGCCTTTCGTACATCCCGATGAGCTCCAGGACGGTGGTGGCGTCCTCGGGTCCCTTGTCGGTCCGTACATGCCGAAGCCTCGGGAAGCGGATGGCAAGCCCGGAGCCTGTGCGAATCTTGCCAAAGCCGGCTGTGTGTATCGGGCTGAGGGTTATCTCGGCGCCGAGCACCTCGTAGACCACCGAGGGGACGAGCCAGTAGTCGGCCTTCATGGTGGATTCCACGCGGGCGTGCCTTTCGGGAATTGCCTGCGCTGCCAGCTCGAGTGTCATCTTTTCAAGCATCTCGTCCGAAAAACCGGTGCCGAGCTTGCAGACGGTCTCGAAGCGGTCCATGTCCTTGTTGTAGGCGGCCATGAGCAGCGCGCCGTACTTGCCCTTTCGCTTGCCGTGGCCGGCGAATGCGCCCACAGGGACCAAGTCGGCCGTGTCCTCCATCTCCGATTTGTAGTCGCGCTTGTACTTTATCCACTGCCATCCGCGGGCGCCTGCGCGATACGTGGAATCCTCGGCCACGGACTTGGCGATAATGCCCTCGCATCCGGAATCCAGTGCTCGCTGGAAGAACGCCTCGGCGGCTCCCAGGTCGGATGTCAGAAGGGACTCCGATATCTGGACCCTCTCGGTGGCGCGCAAAATCCTCGATAGCCTGCCGCGCCTTTCGGGGTAGGGAATTCCTATGAGCTCCTTTCCGTCGAGCTGGAGGCAGTCGAATGCCATGAGTATGACGGGGTAGTCCTCGACTGCGGTGGCGACGCCGTACTTGCGGCCCCGGCGGTGGGAGACCTCTTGGAACGGGAGGAACTCTCCGGTCTCCGGGTTGAACGGCACGGCCTCAGAGTCTATTATGGCCTCCTCGAAATCGCGGCTGTTGAAGGCCGCAAGGATCGCCGCCTTCACGTCAGGGAACTGCTCGGTGACGTTTTCCAGCTGGCGCGAGTAGAGTGTGACCTCCTTGCCCACCCGAATATGCGCCTGGATCCTCATCCCGTCGTACTTGTACTCTATGCTGGCCTTCCCTCCCAGTTTTTCCAATATCTCCGCTATCGAGGGGAGACGCTCGGCCAGCATGGGACGAACCGGCCTTCCGGTCTCGAGCCTTATTTTCAAAATCCCTTCCATCCCTTCCTGCGCCAGCCTCTCGGCCACTTCTCCTAGGTCGGAGCAGAGGTTGTAGGCGTGCTCCACGGCGGCCCGGTCGCGGCGGCGGGCGGCGGTCTCGGCCTCCTCGACAGCGTCCGCCACGGCTTTCTTGGCGGCCTTTGCCTCCCTTGCCGCCTTTCGCTGCCTTTTTTCTGCCTCCTTCTCGGAGATGGCGGGCACGACCGTTTCCGGGGGCTGCTGTTCCGCCTCCATGGGTTGGGGGGGTTCCGAGGCCGCCAGCGTGGCGGCTATCTGCGCGTCGGCGGAGCCCTCCTTGGGTGCAAAAGCTAGCGCAAGCGCGTCCAGGATGGTCATGTCCGCTATTCCCAGCCGTAGCTTTCCCACGAGGGTGCGGACGATGTATTTGGCCTCCACGGGCCCGGCGTCGTGGAGCATGTCAGCGATGAGCTTCATCTTGAGGTCCTGGGCGCCGGACCCGGAGGCGCCGGCGATGCCCTGGAACCCGGCGTAGACCCGCTCCACTGTCAGCGGCTGCGAAAAGAGGGTGCGCTGCTTCTTCCCGCCTATCAGTGCTTCTGCCACGAGGCCCAGATCGCCTTCTTTCATCCAGCGCCTGGTCACATCGTCCTCCTTGGCGCCGGTGACGAATGCTATCGCCTTTATGGCGAGCTTGTCTGCAACTCCCAGCTCGATGCCCATGAAGTCGGGATAGAGGCGCCCTTGCGTCAGGTAGACGGCGCGTTTTATGACATCGGGAGGGGTCGACTTGAAGAGACCGACGAGGAGTGCGGCCATCTCCAGACGCTTTGTGGTCGCACCTATTTTCTCGTATACCTCGGCCAGCGTCAGATAGTCCAAGTCCTCTCCTCCAGGGACCTTTCAGTAATGAATATGGGGACAATTAAGGTTATGCGGACGGGAAAAGGGTGCACGGGCGCAAGGGGGCGAGGGGTCGAAATTGGCTGAGGCTGATGAGGGCTCTTTCGCTGAGGGGGTCGAATCGTTTATATGGAAGATAGTCCGAGGTTGCAGCATGACGAATCACGCTGTCATCCTCATCGATGGTTCTAACCTCTACCTGAGCGCCAAGAGATATGGGAAGAAGGTCTGGCCACCTGATATCGAGGCGCTGATAAGGCCCATGCTCAAAAAGCCCATCGACGCCGTATGCAAGGTGCACTATTTCATCTCGTACGACAAATCGAATCCCGCTCAGATGAGAGCATTGAACTCTATGCAGAAATCCGGGACCATCATTCATGAATATCGCCTGAAGTATTATCCGGACCAGTCACCTTGTCAACAGTGCAATATCATCTGTCAGAAATGCGGCAGGGATCTTCGGCCCAGACCGCACAAGGAGAAGATGATAGATATCGCCCTTGTGACCGGATTGTTGGAGATGGCCTTTCAGACGGGCCCTGATGTTCATGACACTTTCGTCATCGTCTCGGGGGACAAGGACCTTGTACCCGCGATCAAGCTGGTGCGGGAAAAACTATGCAAGGATGTCATTGTGGTGGGATTCAGGGACAAAGACCCGCTGAAGAATTCTTTGGCATTTGAATTGGATAAAGAAGCGGACCAGATAATAAATCTCAAGGAATTGCTTGGGTTGTAACCGTGCGGCAACCCAAAGGGCCTTGGGACATGCGTCCTGCCGCACGGGATTTGTTTGCGGTCATATATATTGGGGGCGGTTACTTAAATACTTTGTGACGGGCTATTTAAAAGGCATCTTTTTTCTCAGAAGAAACGCCACAGCTATGCCCACCACAAAGGCGACACATATAACCTGCAGGCACCAGGGGTTGCCTCCGGTTGATGTGTTTGGCGCTGGATTGCTGACAGTGAAGTCGACCGTGGCTGTTTCGGAAGAGAGGTTAGCGGCGAAGGCTTTTGCCTCGACATGGTGTTTGCCGCGGGTCATTATAAGGGTGTCGAGGGAAAATGTCCAGTTCTCGAGGCCGAAGGCGGTCGACCAGTTGTCGTTATCTATTCGGATCATGACAACGGTCATTGGGAAGGATCCATTCATTGCCGTTCCGCGAATCTGGATGGTGCCGGAAACTTTGGAGCCGGTGGCAGGGTAGGTTATGGAGCATTTCGGGGCAAACGGGGGCAATGTCGGGATGGCCTTGACGGTTATTGTGAATGTTTGATTGTCGAAGCTGCCGCGGCCGTCCGAGACCTGGACGGTGATGGTGTGGTTGCCGATGTCGGAGGCTGTCGGGGTCCAGCGCATCTGACCGGTGGAGGAATTGAAATTAAGATTTGATGGGCCGGTGACAAGGGTGAAGATCGGGATATCTCCATCCTTGTCCATCGTGGTGAGATTGTAGGTGTATTCTTCGCCGACCCAGGCGATCAATGAGGGGGTGCTGGTGAAGCGGACGGGGATGTTGGCTGGAGGAATGTGCACGGTGAATGACCATCGGGAGATGGGGGCAATGGTCCAGTTCTCCCTGTTATCATCCGGAATTACGTCCCAGTAGTAGGTGGCGCCATCGGTGAGGTCGTGGATCCAAAGATTCTCGTTGAATGTGAGGGTCCTGCAATAAATGCCAAGTTCTAGCGGATTTTCGGAATAGAAGACGGTGAACGAGAGCGGGTCGCCGTCCTCGTCGATGCCCCTCCAGGCCAGGCGGACGGATGACGTGTTGACGACCGTGTTGTTGGGCGGGAAGACGAGCTCGACGCGCGGGGGATGGTTGGAAGGCGGGGGCGGAAGCGGATGATGGATTGTGAAATTACCGGATGAGGATTCTCTTTCCAGGGGTGCCCAACGGTCCAAAGCCACGATTCGAATTTGGTAGGTCCCATTTGGAATGTCTGTTGTGTCCCAAATCCATTGTCTGCGTTCAGTAGTAAGGTTGCCGACCAAAATGATACTGGTGGATTTATTTTCTAAAAAGATGATGAAAGTCAGCGAATCATTATCCGGATCGGATGCATTCCATGTTATGTTTTGTTGGCCAGTCCAGTTCTCTGAGCCGATTGGAGAGACG
>Ga0315286_10006224_pt1 | contig 11600 bp, 7 predicted proteins | sample YL17G10_0_MG_FD_205038 | JGI IMG/M metagenome (GOLD analysis project Ga0315286, IMG submission 205038) | Sediment microbial communities from Yellowstone Lake, YNP, Wyoming, USA - YL17G10_0 | ecosystem: Environmental > Aquatic > Freshwater > Lake > Sediment | place: USA: Wyoming | collected... | reverse complement strand
GCGGCCCCGGAAGGCTCGAGGACCAGCTTGAGGCGATCGATCGCGAACCGCACCGCCGCGATCATCGCCGCGTCGGAGACGAGCACCGATCGGTCGGTGAAGCGCACGAGGTGGCGGTAATTGAGGACCCCGACGTTGAGCGTGATGAGCCCGTCGGCGATGCTCGCGGTCCGTTCGAGGACGACGCGCTCGCCCTTCTGGCGGGAGGTGTAGAACTTCGGCGCCCCCTCGGGCTCGACGGTGACGATCTCCGCCGATGCGCGCAGGCTCTTCACCGCCGTGGCCACGCCCGAACTGAGCCCGCCGCCGCCCACGGGCACACACACCGTCCCGACCTCCGGACAGTCCTCCACGATCTCGAGCCCCACCGTCCCCTGCCCCGCGATGATCGCCTCGTGGTCGAACGGCGGCGCCATCGCCAGTCCCTCCCGGGCCGAGAGCTCCTTCGCGCGGTCGTACCGGTCGGCCGAGGTGCGACCGGCAAGCACGACCTCACCACCCAGCCGCTCCACACCCCGGCGCTTGGCGTCCGGGACCGTTTCCGGCATCACGATCACCGCCCGGAGACCGAGGAGCTTGGCGACGTACGCCACGGCCTGCCCGTGGTTGCCCGAGGAATAGGTGATGACCCCCGTGGCGCCCTCGCGGACCAGCCGGCGCACCAGCGTGTACGCGCCGCGGAGCTTGAACGCCCCGACGCGCTGCAGGGACTCCGGCTTCACGAAGACCGGCGTGCCCAGCTGGTCGCTCAGCGCGTCGGCCGGGAGGAGCGGCGTACGTACGGCCACGCCCACCAGATCAACCGCCGCGGCGCGGATGCTCTCGAGGGAAACCAGTTCAGGGGGAGCAGCGACCGTCACGGGCGTCCGAATCATTGGGAAACCGGGAAACTACGGCCCCCGTCGGACACGGGCAATACCGGTCGCGACACGGCGTTACGGGGCCCGCGACCGGCGCAGCAGCCAGTGGGTGGCCGCGAGGTCGGCCACCATCACCGCGAACAGCACGACGGTCCCCGTCGTGCCGATGACGCCGAGCCACCGCAGCGCACCGACGAGGACCGAGTAGAGCAGCACCCCCGCGAGCACGAGTGGCTTGATGACGAATCCGCCGGGCACACAGCCAAGATAGCGGGAGCGCCGGCGATCAGTGAGCGGATGCGCCGCGCCCAAAGCGAAGCGCCCGGGGATGCCCCGGGCGCTGCGCTCGCTCGGCAGAACGGGCGGCCAACCGCCCCCCGTCCGTCAACTCAACCCGCGCGCGGCCTCAGCGTGTGGCACATCTGGCAGATCGCGATGTTCCAGCTCCCGTGGAACGCCGGCGGAGCCGGAGCGCCCATCGGGGAATTCGCGACGTGGCAGGTCCGGCACTGCGCGAACGCGTCCGTCACCGCGTGCGGGATCGCCGGGGACGGCTTGGCGTACGGCTGATGGCACATCGCGCATGCGGTCACCGGGAAGGTGTGGCTCGCCGGCTGCGCCTTGATGTTCGGGTTGGCGTTGGCGGCGTGGCACGTCAGACACTGCTCCTTGCCGGCGGCGGCGTGCAGCATCCGCGGCGGCGTGCCCTGCGCGTTCGCCTGGCCACCCATCAGGGTGAGCGCCAGGGCGGCGAATCCCAGACGTACAAGCTTCACGATTCCTCCTCGAAGGCTCCGACTGCTCGGGATCTGGCGCTGGCCCGTGCGGCCGCGCCGACGTCCCACCTGACCTGAATAGTACTACACCAGTGCTCCGTAATAGTGCGGGGGCGGGGCCGAAAGTTCAACGCCTCTCCTCCCCGATGCCTCCAAGGGTGACCTGTGTCACGAACGCCGGGATCGGCCCCGAACAGCGGAACCGTCGTCCGCTCAGAATGTCCTGGACTACCTTCGACGGACCGCCGGCCGCGGCGAGTGGCACATCGAGCAGATGGCGACGTTGTACCGGGCGTGCGAGACCGGCGGCACACGGGCACCCTGCGGCCCGTTCGCCTTGTGGCACGTCCGGCACTGGGCGAACGACGTGCCGAGATCGTGGGGGACGGCCGGCGGGCGGTTGGTGACGGCCTGGTGGCATCCTACGCAGGTGGTGGCCGGGAACTGATGCGTCGCGGGCTGGCTGCGAATGTTGCGGTTCGCGTTGGCCGCGTGGCAGGACAGGCACTGCTCTTTCCCTGCGACCGGGTGCGGCGCCTTCGGCGGATTCCGCTGCGCCTGGGCCGCATTCACGACGACGGCCAGCGCCACGGCGGCAAGGACGATTGGTGCGAGCTTCACGGTCGATCCTCCGTGCGTGGTGGCCGGTGCCGGCAGGAACCCGGCTGCGGCCGGTGCGCATCCGAGCGCATGGCGCCCGGTGGTCTTGTTGCCCGACCACGCTTGACCGCAAAGCGTGGGCCAACACGCAAATATCCGATTGGAAGGACCCGTGAGGCGAAAAGCGAAGTGCGGGGGCCGGCCGGCGTCTAGGCTTCCTCTCGGGCCACCACCGGCTCGACGTCGCCGGTCGGTTCCTCTTCGCCGCCTTCCTCCTCGTCCACGACCCGCGCGACGTCCTGCACGGTGTCGCCGTTGTCCAAGTTGATCATCTTCACGCCCTGCGTGTTCCGCCCGATCACCCGGATGTCGTTCACCGGCAGCCGGATGATCACGCCGCTGCGCGTGATGACCATCAGTTCGTCGCCGGGAATCACTTCCTTGAGCGCCACCACGTCGCCGGTGCGCTCCGTCCGCTTGAGGGTGATGATCCCCTTGCCGCCGCGGTGCTGGATGCGGTAGTCCCCCAGCTCGGACCGCTTGCCGAGTCCGTGCTCGGCTACCACGAGCAGCGTCGCCTCCCGCCGCACGACCACCATCCCGATGACCGCGTCGTTGGACTCCAGCTCGATGCCCTTCACACCGGTGGTCGCCCGGCCCATCTCGCGCACGCCCTTCTCGTGGAAGCGGATGGACATCCCGTGCCGCGTCGCGAGCACGATGTCGTTCGTGCCGTCCGTGACCTGCACGTCGATCAGTTGGTCGCCGGGCTCGATGTTGATGGCGTTGATGCCGGTCGCCCGGACGTTGCCGTACGCCGACAGCACCGTCTTCTTGACCGTGCCCTGCCGCGTGGCGAACAGGAGGTACTTGTCGTCGGCGAACTGCCGCACCGGGACCAGCGAGGCGATCCGCTGGTCCGTCTTGATGGCGAGGCAGTTCACGATCGGCTTGCCCCGCGCCGCGCGTCCGCCATGCGGGATGTCGTACACCTTGAGCCAGTACACCTGGCCGTTCTCGGTGAAGAACATCACGTAGTCGTGGGTGGACGCGATGAACAGGTGCTCGACCCAGTCGTCTTCCTTCGTGCCCATGCCGTTGAGGCCGCGGCCGCCGCGCCGCTGCCGCCGGTAGGTCGAGACGGGGATGCGCTTGATGTAGTTGGTGTGGGACACGGTGATGACCATGTCCTCTTCGGCGATCAGGTCCTCGACGGAGAACTTCCCCTGGTCGGCCACGATCTGCGTGCGCCGCTCGTCGCCGAACTGCTCGGCCAGGTCCGCCAGTTCCTTCTTCAAGATGGCGAAGCGCCGCGGCCGCGACGCGAGGATGCTCTTCAGCTCCTTGATGAGTGCCAGGACCTCCTGCAGCTCCTCTTCCAGCTTCTCCCGCTCGAGGCCGGTGAGCTTGGCGAGCCGCATGTCCAGGATCGCCGCAGCCTGCTTCTCCGAGAGCTTGAAGCGCTCGCGCAGCTTCTGGCCCGCCTCCTCGGTGGTCTTCGACGCGCGGATGATCTTGATGACCGCGTCGATGTTGTCGACGCAGATCTTGAGGCCCTCGAGGATGTGCTCGCGGTCCTCCGCCTTGGTCAGGTCGTACTGGGTCCGCCGCGTGATGACGGTGTGGCGGTGATCGACGAACCGCTGCAGCAGCTCCTTGAGGTTCATCACCTTCGGCACGCCGTCCACGAGGGCCAGCATGATCGCGCCGAAAGTGGTCTGCATCGGCGTGTGCTTGTACAGGTTGTTCAGCACGACCAGCGGGACCGCGTCGCGCTTCAGTTCGATCACCATCCGCATCCCGTCGCGGTCCGACTCGTCCCGGAGGTCGCTGATCCCCTCGAGCTTCTTCTCGCGCACCAGCTGGGCGATGAGCTCGAGCAGGCGCGCCTTGTTCACCATGTATGGGATCTCGGTCACGACGATCTGCGACCGCCCGCTCGACTCCTTCTCCTCCACCTGCGCCCGGGCCCGCACGATGATGCGCCCGCGGCCCGTCTCGTAGCACTCGTGGATGCCGTCGCGGCCGTAGATGATGCCGCCCGTCGGGAAGTCCGGCCCCGCGATGTGCCGGACCAACTCGCTGACCGGCGCGTCGGGGTCGTCGATGAGGTGCGCGAGGGCGCCGCACACTTCCCGCAGGTTGTGCGGCGGGATGTTCGTCGCCATCCCCACCGCGATGCCCGCCGAGCCGTTGACGAGCAGATTCGGGAGCTTCGAAGGCAGGACGGTCGGCTCCTTCAGCCGGTCGTCGAAGTTCGGGACGAATGCGACGGTGTCCTTGTCGATGTCCTCGAGCATCGCGAGCGCGATCTTCGTCAGGCGCGCCTCGGTGTAGCGGTAGGCCGCCGCCGGATCACCGTCCACCGAGCCGAAGTTGCCCTGCCCGTCCACCAGCGGGTAACGCAGCGAGAAGTCCTGCACCATCCGCACGAGCGAGTCGTAGACCGCCGAGTCGCCGTGCGGGTGGTACTTGCCCAACACGTCGCCGACGACCGTCGCGCTCTTCTTGTACGCGCGGTTCGGCACGAGCCCCAGCTCGTGCATCGCGTAGAGGATGCGCCGATGCACCGGTTTGAGGCCGTCGCGGACGTCGGGAAGCGCGCGCTGCACGATGACGCTCATCGAGTAGTCGATGAACGACTCGCGCATCTCGTCTTCGATCAAACGGGGGAGGATTCTCTCGCGCTGGTTCGGTGCCGTCATGAGCTCGGGGTGAGGACTGCTAAATGTAGCCGGAATATGGAGTTAAAACAACCGGCCCCCACCCGCGGCGGGGACCGGTTTTCGGGGGTTCAGGACCCCCGTCCGGCGTGCCTTTCCGGCCCTGCTACAGCAGCGTCCCCTGGGTCGGCGGAGGCCCCGATTCCACCGCGATGGCGGCGTCCGTGGCGACTCCCACGCGGGCCTCGCCGGCCGGCTCCGCTGCCGCAGCTTTCGGCGCAGCACCCGGGCGCTCCAGTTCCTCCTCTGGGGCGGGTCCGACGCGCCCCGCCTCGTACCAGCGGCGGGTCATTTCCCCCGCCAGCTTCATGTTGCCGATCCCGAAGGCCAGCGCGAACGCCAGCGCCGCCGCGCCGAGGATGAGCGTGAAGGCCGTGGTGACGATGTCGGCCGCCACTCCCAGTTGCTGCAACGCCATGAACGCCGAGATCGTGATGACGACCACCTTGGCCAGCTTCGCCAAGGTCGGCACACCCTCCACGCCGCCCGCCGACGCCAGGATCAGCGCCCGCACGAACTCGCCGAGCAGGATGCCGAAGACCACGACGATGATCGCCGCGAAGACAGCCGGGATGTAGCCGACGAGGTTCGCGAACACGTCGTTGACGTTCTGCACGCCCAGCGCCGACGAGGCGAGCAGGATCACGATCAGCATCACGAGCCAGAAGAGCAGCTTGCCGACGACGTCCGTCGGGCGGAGCCGCACGCCCGTGCGCTCCACCGCCTCGCGCACTCCCCATTTCTCCGCCGAGCGGTCGAACTGCAATCCGCGCAGGAAGGCGTCGGCCAGGCGCTCGACCATCCGGGCCACCACGAACCCGGCGATGAGGATGATCAGGGCGAAGAAGAGCGGCGGCAGCAGCTGCATCAACTGGGTCAGCCCCGCCTTGAGCCGTTCGAAGAACTCCACGTCTATCTCCCTGCGGCCTGAGCCGCGATGTCGAGCACGAGCTTGCCGAACTGTTGACCCGACGCCAGCCGCGCCAACGCCTCACCGGCCGCGCGCAGCGGCAGTATCGTGTCCACGACGGGGCGCAGGACGCCCTGAGCGAGGAGAGCGACCACCTGCCGGAACTCCTCGTCGTTGCCCATCGTCGAACCCAGAATGGACAGGTGGTGCCAGAAGACACGCCGCACGTCGAGCCCGACGTCGGGCCCGCTGGTGGCCCCGCATGTCACGAGCCGTCCGCCACGCGCGAGCAGCCGCAGGCTCCGGTCCCACGTGGCGGCACCGACGCTATCCAGAACGACGTCAGCACCCCGCTTGTCGGTGAGCCGCCGTACCTCTCGCGGCACGTCGGCGGTGGCGTGATTGATCGCCGCGTCGGCGCCCAGCGCCCGGGCGCGCTCGAGCTTCGCGTCGCTCGAACTGGTGACCAGCACACGGGCGCCACGCAGCTTCGCGATCTGCAGCGCCGCCTGCGCCACGCCACCGCCGATTCCCCAGATGAGTACCGTCTCACCGGGGCGCGGCGCGGCGCGCGTCACCAGCATCCGCCAGGCGGTCAGGAAGACCAGCGGGAAGGCCGCCGCATCGGCCCACGGCACGCGCGCCGGGATCGGCACCGCGTTCTCCGCGGGGACGCGAATCGCCTCCGCGAAGGTCCCGTTCACGTGCTCGCCGAGCAGGTGGTACGTCGGGCACATCGAGTGCTCGCCGGCATAACACGTCGCGCAGGTGCGGCACGAGAGGCCGGGATTGAGGACGACGTGGTCTCCCGGCTTCAGTTCCGTGACGTCGCCGCCGACGGCCTCCACCACACCCGCGCCGTCGGCGCCCATGACGTGCGGGAAGTCGAGCGCCAGGCCCGGCATCCCGGCGAGGACGAACAGGTCGAGGTGATTGAGGGCGGCGGCCTTGAGGGCGACGACCACGTCGCGAGGGCCCGGCTCGGCCGGCCCGGGGACGTCCACAAACTGCAGCTGCTCCGGGCCACCGTGGGCCCGGATCGTCACGGCCATCATAGACCGGAAATCTAACCTAGCGCTGCAACTCCGGTGGTGGTGTACGAGGTATTGCCGGTGACGTCGGTGGGGGGGACGTCGGTGATGGTGACGCCGGCGATGGTGACGCCGGCGATGGTGACGTCGGTGCAGTCGGCGTGGGTGCAGTCGGCGTGGGTGCGGCCGGCGTGGACGCCGAGGTCGGTGCGGTCGGAGAGGTCGGTGCCGCAGACGACGCAGTGGTCGCGGGCCGGAACGTGGGCGAGGCGAGCTGCTCGATGGCCCCGAGGTTGAGCAGTGTCGCTCTGCCGGTGGCCGGGTTGAGGAACTGAGTCTGCGTCACTTCCCCAACGCGGGGCACCCTCGTAGTCTCCGTCAAAACGAGCATGCTGCCATCGGAGTTCAGGCCGAACGTCCGCACATTCATCCCCACCGGGGTCAGCGCGGTCGCTGCGCCCGTCGAGTCCGCGAGTAGTTGCCGGTAGATTCGCTTCGCCCCCCCACCCTCGTCCCGAAGGAAATAGAACGACAACCTATCGGGGGCGTAGCGGGGCGAGTCCTCGTTCTTTGAGCTCGTCGTCAGCCGGCGCTCCCCGGTGCCGTCGAGATTCATCTCATAGATGTGGTAGCTGCGATTTCGCAGCGAGACGAACAGGATCTTGCGGCCATCCGGCGATACGTCGGGCTGCGTGTTCGGGGCCTCCCCGCTCGTCAACTGCCGACGACCGGTGCTGTCCCGATTGATGATGTACAACTGCGCCCGGGCGCCCTTGTGGGAATGGAAGACGATCTGCTCCCCGTTCGGCCGCACGAAGACCGGCGAGCCCACGGTCGCCGAGTCGTTGGTCAGCCGCCGCGCGCCGGTCCCGTCGGCGTTGGCCACCCAGAGATCAGGGGTTCCACCGGCGGTGGGCGGCGTGGCGATGTAGGCGATCCGCGTCAGGTCCGGCGAGAACACCGGCTCCATCTCGGTCGTCGTGTCGCTGGTGATCGGGATGAAACGCGGCGCGCTGTCGGCGCTGAACTGGTAGAGGTCCCACCGGCCGCGTAGCCGCGCCGACGCGAGCATCTGCCCGCTGACGTACACGTCGGTGGTGACCGTCGAGTCCCACAGCGTGCGGGCGGTGACGCGTGCGTAGCCGACCTTCAGGCCCTGGACGGCGCTGTCCACGAACCGCGCGATGGTGTCGGCCGAGGACGTCCACCTGAGGTTGGTGGCCGGGCCGATCGACTGACGCCGGTCATCGAGCATCTGGACAGTGAGTGGCGCGCGGTCGCCGACGCCAAGGCCGATCCGGGAGCGCGAGACGGTCAAGCCGCCCGCGAGGACACGGATCCGCCAGGATCGGGTCGTGGACGAATCGCGCGAGAAGGGCGCCGAGACGGAGAGCCTCGTCTCGCCGATGCGGACGGCACGCAGAGTTCTCGTCGCCGTGTCGAACTTGGCGACATTGGTGTCAGCCAGCGCCCAGCGGAGCGGAGCGTCGGAGACCACTTGCGAGTCCGCGGCCTGCGGGCGGACCGACGAGAAGTCCTGCCTCCCGTTCATCGCGAGCATCAGGGAGTCCGTGGGCCCCCCTGCGAACATCGTCACAGGCCGAAGAACGTGCACCTGGATGCTGATGTTGTAGAACGTGCTCTCGCCGATGATCCGCGCGACGCCGGGCGCGACAGTGTTGATGATCGGCAGGATGGGCGACCCGATCCGCACCTTGGTCGCATCGGACGAGGAGAACTGGAGGTCAACTCCCCGCATGGGCAGCGAGCGGTCCTGCTGGTTAGGCACTACGAGGCGCAACGTGTCCGTCGTCCCGGGCGGCAGCCAAAGCTCGGCCCGCTGGAATCGCACGCTGTCGGCGCGAACCTCCACCGACACCGGTTTTGGTGGTATGCGGGCGTTGTTCTGCACCTCGACGCTTACCTGCGTGCGGCCCGTGTCGCCGAGGGCCCGGATGTAGCCGACGGAGTCCACTCTGATCAGACGCTCGCCGCCAGGCGCGACGCCGAAGACGATCGGCACCCGCTCGGCGTTCCCGCCGTCCTCCCGCATGGAATTGTACGCCAACTGCATCGACTCGCCGCGCACCATCGTCATGCGCAGCGGCGTAACAACGATTGCTATCGCGGGTCCGGAACCGTCGGGCTGTCTCTCCATCGCGAAGAAGCCGGGGCCCACCGCGGCGCCGGACCGAGGGGTAGGCACAGTAGGTCGCACCGGGGGGCGAACCTCGTCCCTCCTGACACCCTGGTCAACTACGGGACCCTGTCCAGCCACCACACGCAGCGTAGCCACGTCTCTCTTGGCGGCGGCGCCAGTACCGGTGATGGCCGTGATATCGACTGTGCCGGGCGAAACGCCGAGGGCGAAGCCGTTCGCATCGATCGTGGCGATCGCATTGTCGCTGGACGTGTACCTGAAGACCGCCGACCCGAGGACGTTGCCGCCCCGGTCAAAGGCGTCGGCCATGAAGCTCAGCCGCTGGCCGACCACAATCTGGGCATCGAGAGGCGCGATCACAACGGTATTGACGCTCACGCGCCCCCGCTGCGCGGACGCAACGCCAGGTAGCCCGACAACGGCTATTACGCCGGCGAGCGCAAGCACCCTGGCCGGCCCAACAGAGGCAAGCATCATAGTACCTGCAAATAGACGGGTTATGGAGAGACCTGTCAAGCGCGCTGATCACCAATCTCCTACGGGCGGATTCGGAGCACACGGCCCACGTAACCGTCTCGGGCGTCACCCCCTGTGGCGGGGAAGGCCACCGTCTCGCGGCCCTCCCGGCCGCCGGGGCGCACGACGCCCAGCTCGTAGGTCGCTCCAGCCAAGCCCTCCACGGCCACGACGAATACACCCCCTTCGACCCTCGCGTCCAGAATCTTGAGGTTCCGCGACCGCTCGCCGCGCTGCGGGGTGTCCGCCGGTACGTCCAGGCGCCAGCCGGGGGAGTGCCGGACGACGACCTCCACGCCGTCCCCGAGCGCGACCTCGAAGGACGCCAGCTCGGCGCGCCCGTTGGAAGTGACACGGAACGGGACCGCGCGCCCGCCGGCAGTCACCGTGCGGACCAGGGCGCCGGGGGCCAGGGCCGGCTCGAACCGCAGTGTGAGCGGACCGCTGCCGCTGACGCGGCGCACCACGGCCTTGAAGAGGCTGTCGCGCACCGTGTACGAGACGTCCAGGACGATCCCCCCGACCCGCACGTGGCGCACCGCCACGTCGCCGGGCCGGTCGAAGAGCCGGGGCGCCATTCGTAGCGCACCGCGCGGGGCGTCCGCTTCCAGCCCGAGCGCTCCCCTCACATACGGCGTCACCGCCATCGAGGTCGCGAAGAACTGCTGCGGTACGGCCGTCTCCAACGGCTCGTACGCCGAACCGGAGAAGACCTCGGGATTGCGGCCGAGTCCCCAGAGCGACGCGGTGCGCCAGATGGCCTCCAATTGCTCCCGCCCCGCGTACGGATTGTCATAGCGGTACTGCGCCAGGGCCAGGAAACCCGTGACGAAGGGCCACACCGTGCCGTTGTTGTAGTGCAGTGGATCATAGAGCTGGCTCTCCGACGCGAGCGCCCGGCCGCCCCAGTCCGTGGAGATCGTGGCGCGGGCCAGCGCGCTCGACATCCGCTGCCCGCGCACGGCGTCGAACAGCCCCCAGCTCATCGCCGTCGCCGGCCACACCGTCAGGTTGTCGTTGAGCGAATCGCCTTCGAGGATGGCGAACGCGAAGCGGTTGGCGCGCGGCAGCCAGAAGCGTTCTTCCAGCGTGCGCCGCGCCACCGGAAAACGCCGGGCCGCGTCGGCCATCAGTTCGGTGTCGCCGACCGCGCCGGCCAGTTCACCCATCCGGCGGAGTCCCTCCACCCACACCGCCGCCAGGTAGATGTCGCTCTTCACGCCGACACCGAGGTCGCCCACCTCGATGGCACCCGCCCCGGCGCGCGAGTTGTCCATCAGTCCGTCGCCGTTCTCGTCGGTCGTCAAGCACCAGCGGTAGGCACGCTGGATGTTGGGCCAGACCGACCGGACGAACGCCGTGTCCGCGGAAGCGCGGAACAACTCGCCGATGGCCAGGAGCCAGAAAGGCGTGGTGTCGCCGTGGTAGTAGGCGTAAGGGTAGTCCTCGAACCAGCGGACTCTGCCGGCCGACTGCGATATCTCGTGCGTGATCTTGCCGTCGGCGCGCTGGTAGCGCGTGAAGAACCCGAGGTACTGCCGCGCCAGGTCGAAGGCCCCGACCGACGACAGAGCGAAGGAATTGATGGCGGCGTCGCCGCCGAAGAACCAGCCGAAGCCGGGGCGGTAGTTGCCGGGCCCGGCCGCCGCGTAGCCCGCCACGGGACCACAGCCCAGGTCGGGGTTGCACACCATCGCCTCGTCGAGGTTCAGCTCCGACCACCGCAGGATCCCGTCCACGCGCGGGTCGCCCACGCCGAGGGTCCCGGCCACCAGGGAATCGCCGTGCGCCACCCGCTCAGCGTACAGTTGCGGCACGTTCGCCAGCACCCGGCGGTAGGTCGCGAGCACCGTGTCGCGGGGCGCGATCTGGCCCACGATGACGATCGGGATGCCGCGCGAGACGACGTTCACGAGGCGGCCGGCCGGTTCCCCGGGACGCGGCATCGGGACCGGCGTCTGGTCGCCGACGGCGATGCGCATCTCCGAGGGGGCGTCGGGCAAGGCGTGCGCCGGGTTGGTGG
>Ga0315286_10006222_pt1 | contig 11601 bp, 8 predicted proteins | sample YL17G10_0_MG_FD_205038 | JGI IMG/M metagenome (GOLD analysis project Ga0315286, IMG submission 205038) | Sediment microbial communities from Yellowstone Lake, YNP, Wyoming, USA - YL17G10_0 | ecosystem: Environmental > Aquatic > Freshwater > Lake > Sediment | place: USA: Wyoming | collected... | reverse complement strand
CTTGTTTTCTTTGGGTGGCACGCGGGGGTTGCGGGGATGGTCGAGTCGCTCGTTGCCTTGGGCAAGCGGCTTGCCAGCGATGGGATCGCGAGCCCCTTTATCGCGCTCAAACAGCCGATCGAGTACACCTCGATCCACGAAGCGAGAACGGCCCTCGAAGTCATTCGCCACTGGATCGAAGTGGACGGGCTTCCGGAAGAGATTGTCCCACTCGTGGTGGGGATCACCGGTTACGGCAATGTCTCGAAGGGATCGCAGGAGATGCTCGACATACTCCCCACGAGAGAGATCAAGCCGAGCGAGCTCAAAAGCGTGACCGCATGCTCAGCCGACGCGAAGCACACGGTCTATAAAGTGGTCTTCAAGGAGGAGGACATCGTCGTCCCGAAGCGCCGCGGTGATCCGTTCGCCCTCCAGGACTACTATGATCACCCGGAAAAATACGAGGGCGTCTTCGAGACGTATCTCCAGTACCTCTCCGTGCTCGTGAACTGCATCTTCTGGACCCCCCGCTATCCGCGGCTGGTGACGAAGGATTATTTGAGGAACAAGTGGAAAGGGACGAAGCTCAAGGTCATCGGCGACATCAGCTGCGACATCGATGGGTCGGTCGAGGCGACCGCCAAGGTGACGGACCCTTCGAACCCCACGTTCGTCTGGGATCCGGCGACGGACAAGGCCGTCGACGGGTGGGAAGGGGACGGTCCCGTCATCATGGCGATCGATTTTCTCCCCGCCGAACTCCCTCGGGACGCGTCGGTTTATTTCAGCAACGTGCTCAAGGAGTTCGTCCCGGCGATCACGCTGGCCGACTACGGCGTCGAGTTCGATCACCTCGCTCTCCCCGAACCGATCAAAAAGGCGGTTGTTCTTCATCGGGGCAAACTCACGCCGGACTACCAGTATTTGAAAAAGTCATTGGAATGAGGTTCGAACATCACAGGACAACGGAGGTTTAGCATGGCAAGAGTCGTTGTGCTCGGAGCAGGGATGGTAACGAGACCGCTCGTGCGGTATCTCCTCGACCAGCCGGACATGAAGCTGGTCGTGGCGACCCGAACGGTCGACAAGGCGCAAAAGATGATCGCCGGACACAAGAACGGCGAAGCGAAGTCGCTCGACGTGGAAAAAAACCCCGCGGGGGTGGAGGACGAAGTCAAACGCGCGGACTTGGTCGTGAGCCTCGTCCCCTACGCCTACCACGTGAGCGTGTCGAAGCTCTGCATCAAACACAAGAAGCACGTCGTCACCACGTCGTACGTGAGCGACGCGATGAAAGCCCTCGACGCCGACGCGAAAAGCGCGGGGATCATTCTCTTGAACGAGTGCGGTCTCGATCCGGGGATCGACCACATGTCGGCGATGCGCGTCATCCATGACGTCGAGAAAAGAGGCGGCAAGGTCGTAAGCTTCAAATCGTCCACCGGCGCGCTCCCGTCGCACGAAGCGAACAACAACCCCTTCGGTTACAAGTTCTCCTGGTCGCCGAGGGGTGTCCTCCTCGCCTCGCGGAACGCGGCGAAATGGCTCGAGAACGGCAAAGAGGTGAGCATCCCGGGCGAGCAGCTTTTCGAGAACTACTATATCCAGGACGTCCCCGAGGTCGGCGCGTTCGAAAACTACCCCAACCGGAACTCCGTCCCGTACAAGGACATCTACGGGCTGAAGCACGCCCACACCGTCTATCGCGGGACCTTCCGCATGACGGGATGGTGCGAGACCATGCGCAGGGTCGTCGCGCTTGGGTGGCTCCGCGACGAGCCCGTGCCGGGTTTCGCGGGCAAGACCTACGGGGATGTGACGCGGCACCTCGTCGGGGCCGCTCCCGGCGCCGATCTTCCCAGGGCCACGGCGAAGTTCCTCGGTGTCGACCCGTTCGCGACGGTGATCAAGCGGTTCGAGTGGCTGGGGCTTTTCGGCGACAGACCGCTCCCTAACGACAAGAACACGCCGCTCGACTACCTGAACGTGCTTACGCTGGAGAAGATGGTGATCGGCGAGAATGAAAGAGACATGATCGTCATGCACCACCAGTTCGTGGCGGAGTTTCCCGGCGGGAAGAAGGAACACCTCACGTCGACGCTCGTCGACCGCGGAATTCCCGGCGAGGACACTTCGGTGGCGAGGACGGTGTCGCTCCCCGCGGCGATCGCGGTCAAGCTTATCCTCGACGGCACAATCAAGGACACCGGTTGTCATATCCCGGTGTCGCCGACGATCTACAACCCGATTCTCGACGAGCTCGAGCCTTACAACGTGATCTTCAAGGAGAGGAAACACCCCCTATGAAAGTGGACGTCCAGAACTCGGCGTATTACATGCACCTCGATGAGGAGTACGGGGCCCACAATTACCACCCCATCCCCGTCGTGATCAGCCGGGCCGAGGGGGTATGGGTGTGGGACCCCGAAGACCGCAAGTACATGGACTGCCTGTCGTCGTATAGCGCGGTGAACCAGGGGCACCGCCACCCCCGTGTGATCGCCGCGCTGAATGAACAGGCGGAGCGGGTAACGCTCACCAGCCGGGCCTTTCACAACGACAGGCTGGGGCCCTTCCTCAAGAAACTCACCGAAGTGACGCGGATGGAGATGGCGCTCCCGATGAACACGGGAGCGGAGGCCGTCGAGACGGCGATCAAAATCGCTCGGAAGTGGGGATACCAGAAAAAGGGCGTCCCCGACGGGAAGGCCGAGATCATCGTCTGCGAGGAGAACTTCCACGGCCGGACGACGACCATCGTCGGTTTTTCGACGGATCCGGGATCCCGCGACGGTTTCGGCCCCGCGACACCGGGGTTCAAGCTCATCCCTTATAACGACGTCAAAGCCCTGGAGAAGGCGATCACCCCCAACACCGTGGGGTTTCTTTTCGAGCCGATCCAGGGAGAAGCCGGTGTCAAGGTCCCGAATCCCGGTTATCTCAGGGAGATCCAGGCGGTGTGCAAGCGGCACAACGTGCTCGTGATGAACGACGAGATTCAAACGGGGTTCTGCCGGACGGGGAAGATGTTCGCCTGGATGCACGAGGACGCTAAACCCGACATCCTCATGGTGGGGAAAGCCCTCGGCGGCGGGGTGTATCCCGTGTCGGCCGCGCTCGCCTCGAAAGACGTTATGATGGTCATCGGTCCGGGCGAACACGGGAGCACGTTTGGCGGGAACCCGCTCGCCTGCGCCGTGGCGACCGCCGCTCTCGATGTCCTCATCGACGAGAAGCTCGACAAGAGGGCCGAGGCCATGGGTACGCGGTTCCGCGACGGGCTGCGCGCGCTCCGGTCGGACAAAATAAAAGAAGTCCGGGGAATGGGGCTTTTGAACGCGATCGAGCTCAAACTTTCGGCGGGAAAAGCGAGACAGTACACGGAGAAACTCAAGAGCCTCGGGGTGCTCGCCAAAGAGACGCACGAGGTGACGATCCGTTTCGCCCCGCCGCTAGTGATCAGCGAGGGCGAGGTCGATTGGCTCGTGGGAAAGATCGGCGAAGCGCTCGCGTGAGTCGATGGTTTGATCCGATCGGTTGAACGGGAAGTTGGCGTGAGCCGATGGCCTGAGCGGATCGGTTGAGCGGGGCATGCGAGTAGGCGGTGGGACGGGGATGCCGGTTAAAGGCTTTCCCGAACCCCGCCTATCTCCTTTTAAAGAGCATCCGGTGGAGGGAGAACCGGCTTCTGCCGAGGAACGACTGGCGGGCGGGGAAAACCCCCTCGCTCACCGACCGCACGTCCTCGATCGAGTAGAACGCCCGAGGGGCGTGCTTGTCCACGATCTCGATGAACTTCGCGATGTCCTGGCGTTTGATCACGCTAAAGAGAAGGTGGACCCGGCCCTCCGCCCCCTCGGCGTCGATGCTGGTTACGCCGTAATCCGCTTCACGGAGAGTCTCGATGAGCTCCCGCGCGTCCTGACGGGTGATGACGCGGATGATCCGGCTCCCGATGGCCATCCGTTCTTCGACCCAAAGACCGACGAACGTCCCCGAGGCGAATCCGCCCGCATAGCTCACGTAGAAAACGGCGTTGGTGAGGTTCTGCATGATCTGCCGGAGCGCGATGAGCCAGATCAACACCTCGAAGAACCCGACGAGGGGGGCGAGGAATCGGTGCCCCCGGGCGATGAAAGCGATCCGCATCGTCCCCAACGTGACGTCGCAGATCCTCGCGAGGAATATGAGAGCGCTGAGGATCGCGACATGTAAGACCTCATCGAACATCATGCCGAGAGTCTCCTTTGCTTGGATATCGTGCCGGGTGGCTGAGACCGGACCTCAGGCAAGATCGAAACCGAGCCCGGGTCTGTTGGTGGGGTAGAGAACGCCGTTTCGTATGATCACCGCTCCATCCGACGGGTCGCCCTCGAGTCCGATGTGGCCGTCGAGATCGCAGTAGGCCACGTTCGGCCAGGCCAGAGCGGCGTGGAGCCCCGCGGCGATCGAGAGCGCGGCCTCGTCCATACATCCGATCATGACCTCGACGCCTGCCGACCTCGCCGCCGCGTTGATCAGAAGAGTTTCGTAGATCCCACCCACCTTCATGAGCTTCACGTTCACCATGTCGGCGAGGTTGCGCTTGGCGAGGCGATACGCATCCCGAAGGCTCATCAGGCTTTCATCGGCCATCACGGGGAGCGAGACCCCCTGGGTCACCCGGCCCAAAAGATCGGGCTGCCCCTTGAGCGTCGGTTGCTCGAAGATCTCCAACCGGGTGCCGCGGACACCTTCGACGAACTTCAAAGACTGCTCGACGGTGTAACCCTGATTGGCGTCGAACCGAAGCTCGATCCCCGGTCCGAGCGCCTCGCGGACACAGCGGATCCGCTCGATGTCGGTATCGACATCGTGGCCACCCTTGATCTTGAGGGCGGTGAAACCCCTGGAGACCCATTCCCGCGCCTTCGCCACGGTTTCGTCGGGGGGAAGGATGCCGATGGTGACGCTCGTCTTGAAGCACGTGCGATAGCCGCCGAGGATCTTCCACAGTGGGAGGCGGCAGACTTTGCCGAGAATGTCGTGGGCGGCCATGTCGACCAGCGCGACGGCCGACGGCTGTTCCTTGAGGACGTCCTTCAACCGCTCGACGATCCGCGCGATCCTCAAAGGGTCGGCCCCCTTAAGCTCGGTCTCGGCGACGTCGGCGATGGCCTTGAGAACGCTCGCCGGAGTCTCCCCCGTGATCTTCTCGTCCGGAGCGGCGCATCCGTACCCGATGATCCCCTGGTTGGTCTCGACGCGAAGGAATATGTTCGTCGTCGACTCGACCGTCTCGTAGGCGATCGTGTACGGTTCGGCGAGCTTCATCGTCACCGGCCAGGCTTCGACGCGTATGATCTTCATGGCAAGGACACCGTTCTCATCAATACCGCTTTTGAAAAATCTCGTCCAGTGTGAGCTGCTTCAAGTCCTCGACGAACGCGACCAGATGCCCGATCATGATTTCCCACATCTTCTGACCCTTTTCAGCGGACGCCTTTGTCGGGTCGCCGACGACCCCGCTTTTCGAAATCTTCTTGGTGTACGCGTACCAGGTGATCTGGCGTTTCGAGGTGAAATCGAGGTACCGGCTCGAGAACTGCGGGATTAGCGGTTCCGCCTTGTCCATTTTCACCAGTTCGGGGCGAGTGGCGAGGCTCGTGCTCGTCTCGATCTCTCCGGCGTGGGCGTCGTTCGGCGTATCGACCATCGAGTAGATGTCCACGTCGCTCGTCTCGCCGGTGTCGACGCAGACGAAGATGTGGGCGTCGCGGCTGATCTCCTGGGCGGCGAAGTGGAGCGCGGGGTCGTTGCCGCCGTGGCCGTTGATGATGACGAGCTTGGTGATCCCGTGGCGCGCGGCGCTCATTCCGATCTCGTAGACCATGTTGGCGAGCGTCCGGTTGCGTATGCTGATCGTCCCCGCGAAGTCGTCGTGGTGGTAGGACACCCCGTACGGAATGAGAGGAAACACGATGGGCCTGGGGTCGCTGCACCGCGCGGCGACTTCGCCGGCGAGATGCTCCGCGTCGTAGGAATCCGTGTCGAGGGGAAGATGGGGTCCGTGCTGCTCGGTCGCCCCGACTGGGAGCAGAGCGATATCGACTTCCCTGAACCGTCTCTTCGCGTCGGGCCACGTCATCTCCGCGAGGAGAAAGGGTGTCTTCGGGGTGGTCCCCGTTTGCGACGGACTCGTCCCGGGTTTCGTCCTTTCGAAGAGATAGGGACTGTGGATCTCGGGGTCGGCGAACGGGTCGATATCGACCCATACCTTTCCCGATCGCCGGGCGGCCCCGCCGGCGTGCTCGAGAAAGATCTTGTAGAGCGGCTCGCGGAGCTCGCGGGGGATATTGTCCATCGGCGAGCGTTCCGGCTCGAAACGGACTTTCGCGATTTCCGGTCGTTCTCTCGCCGCGCTCTTCCGGCTCTCCGGGATCTGGAGGATCCCCTTTTGTTGGAGCGCCCAGAGGAGGTGTTCTCTCGCCGCGCGTTCCTGGTGGAGGCTCCCGGCGGTCAACGCCTCGAGACACCCCTTGATCTGATCCGGTGTGTACCCGCAAACGGTCGGGTCGCCTCCGTTGGCGAGCACCATCCCGACGATTCTCCGGCACTTCTCGCACTTGCCGCACGGGCGCACGCGGGAACCGACCGTGTGGGCGGCGTGACACGACACCTGGTGCTCGAACAGATGCGGGTATCGGTTGACGAGGATCCCCTGGATGAGGAATTCGGAGAGCGGTCTCAGGATGGAGAACTGGCTCAACCGCCACCGTTTGTTGGCGAAATAGCGGCTCATCGCGTTGTCGAAGTAACGGCTCTGGTCGTAGAGCCCGTCGTAGTGGAGTATCCCGCGGAAGCTCAAACGGTAGGTCGTGTCGTATTCGTCGCCGAGAACGAGGCGGCCGACGCCCCTTTTGCGAAGCAGGGGAAGCGCGCTAAAAAGGAAAAGCGCCACCGTCCACAGGCGGATCGGGTACTCGTCGGAACGGACACTGGTGAAGTCGGGCCGGATAAAGGGCATGTGCCGCAACATCCACGCGAAGATCCGGTCGGTGTTCATCCATACTCTCGCCGTCCGCGGGACGTGACGCTCGAAATCGCGGTACGCGTTGAGAGCGGTGAACCAGTGACGGCCCGATTCGTTCCCGAATATCGGATGGACTTCGTATCCGATCTCGTTCAGTAGACCGAAGCTGAGAAGACTATCCTTTCCCCCGCTCGAGAGAATCGCGATCCGTTCGGGCCGGCTCTCCTCGGGGCTCCAGGCGACTCGGGAGGCGGTCTCCTGCTGCCGCGGAAAGATGAGCTCCGCCCTGCAATACCGGGTTTGCCTCACTGCGGGGAGGCCCGCCGCGGGCCCGACGAGATACGGGTTCGGCTCGAGGAATTTCTTTACGTAGATCTCCCTCGCCGTGTTCTCGGCGATGTCCGAGAGAAATCGCCGGTCCGGGCCGTCGAATGACCCCTCGAAAACGATCCGCGTAGTGAAGAGCCCGTAATTGAGCGCAAGCTGGGCGCCGATCATATCGGCGAGGTTCTCGTCCGTGACGTTTCCCGCCGTGAAAACGTCTTCCTCATAGGAATAGACGAGATCGATTGTGTCTTCTTTCCCGTCCTGGACCAGCGTATAGGGCACGGTGAGCCGGTTTTTCTCGATCTTCGCGCGGCCCACGCGGATCTCTTCGATCACATTGAGAACGGCGAGGGCGTCGGAAGGGGAGTTCGGTTCGAGGCCCCCCGGGCCGTGAGTATCGGAAGAAGAAGGTTCTTTTCTCATCTCGTTACCTCACCGGTTCCGGCTCTTCTTGGCGGCGGCGTACGGCTCGAGCGCGTCGATGAGGCGCGCGGGACCTTCGACGAGAACGTCCACGGCCGGAAGCCCCGTGACCTGCGTGATCGCCGAACACAAGAGCGGGATCTCGTCGGACGGCATATTCTCGTGGTTTACCGTGATGGCGACCACCGGTTTTCCCGAAACGACCTCGAGCGCTTCGATCTGCTTGGCCAGGGGGTGAATCGGAAAGCCGGGGAAGCCGTCGTACTCCATGCGCGCGGGGGCGTGCTGGAGAACGATGAGATCGGGCCTTGCGGCGGCGAGGATCTCGTACCCGCCGGGATAGCCCGGACAGAGAAGCCCCCCTTGTCCCTCGATGACGATGACATCCGGTTTCTTTTCGTCCCAGGCCTCGACCACGGCGTTCTCGATCTCGCCGGTGAGGAAGTCGTTGACGAGCGCATCGAGAAGGATCGAGTATTCCGCCCCTTGGAGCCACGCCGTCTGACCCGTACCGACCATCTCGGCGGTGCGGCCCCTCGCGTCGAATCCTTCGACGATCTTCCACGCGGTCGTCCGCTTGCCGACGGCCGAATCCGTCCCGAGAACGGCGATCTTGAGAGCTCCGACTCGTTCGATGGCGCCGCTGAAAAAGTGGAGCTCCGACATCGGCGGCGGTTTCCGCACGTCGCGGATCGTGACGCCGTGACGATCGGCGAGCACCTTGAGTTCCGCGTCTTCGCCGAGGTAGTCGTGGAGCCCCGAGTCGACGTTGAGCCCCAGCGACAGAGCCGTTCGCACATCGCGTCGCGCAATCGATCCGAGGCGGCCCCCGTCGGGCGCGAGCCCGACGACGAAGTGGGTCGGCGCCGTCCCCTTGCCGCTCGAGAAGCGGAACGCCTCCTCGACCGAACCGGCGATGGGGATTCCGGCGGGCTTGCCGTCGAGAACCTCCCCGGCGTCCTTTCCTTCGTAACGGCTGTCCACGACGGCGAGCACATTATAGCGCCGCGTGAAGCGAACCAGACCGTGAGCCGTCTTGCCGTTCGGTGTGTTGAAGGCGCCCTCGCAGTAGACGATCGCGTTCGACTTCGGCATCATCTCTTTCCCGTCAAAACGATGACGTATCGGTCGGGGGGAAGGGGTTGTTTGGCGTGCTGCTCGAGAAGGGCGATGAGCCCCGCCGTCGACGCAGGGAGAACGTTGAGACCCTCTCGTTCGCGGATCAGCTTGGAGTAGCTAAGCATCTTGGTGTCCGACGCGTTTACCGCCCATCCGTTGGTCGCCCGTATCGCCAGGAGCGCGAGGTTGCCGTCGATCGAGTGCCAGTTGACGAGGGGTTCGTTGATGTCCGTCTCGCGGATGTCCGAAGGCGGCAGGTCCTCGCACACCGTGCTCTGCTTGATCCACGACTGGACGATCGGGTTCTTGCCGGTGGAAGACCCGGCGACCATCCGGGGGATCTTGGACGTTTTGCCGCGGCGGTACAGGCTGAGAAAGCCCCTGTAGATGCCCGACAAGGTTGTTCCGTTCGACACGGGAATGCAGACGGCCGCGGGCGCGTCGCGGAGTTCTTCGAATATCTCGTACGCGATCTGGCCGTAAGCGTGAAGTTGCGTGAGCGTGTTCGCCCCGCCGGGGTTCGCGTCGTAGAGTTCGTCTTTCGCCGCGCGGACCTGGGAGGCGCGGACCGCCTGCTCGTAACCCTCGCCCTCGCGCACGATGGTCGCCCCGAGCGTTTCCATCTCCTTGACCCGCCGCGAGTGGTAGTTCACCGGGACGTATACGTAGCACTTGAGACCCACGAGCGAGGTCGCGAGCGCCATCGCCACTCCGTAGTTCCCGCAGGTGGCGACGGTCACCGCGTCGAAACCGCGGCGGAGCGAGTCGCTCGCCTGCATGAAAGCGATGCGGTCCTTCTGGGTACCAGAGGGATTGCCTCCCTCGAACTTGAGGAAGAGCTGTCGCACGCCGGTCTCGCGCTCGATGTTCCTCGCCCTCGCGAGCGTCGTGTCCCCTACCTGCGAGTCGATGATGTCGTCGAACGCCTCGAGACGTTCTTCGAGCGACCGGGCGGGGTCGCGGGCGACGTCCGTCGGCGCGATGTTTTCGATGATTAATTCTTCCTGGGGAGAAGCGCCGTCGAAAACCGTTTTGATCAGCGTTTCGTTTGACTCCGCGGGAATGTCCTTGTTCATTCTGTCGTTCATCTCCATCGCCGAAGAGACCATCCTGTTCGCCGCCGGCCGGCGGGAGCGGATGACCTGTTGGTCCGGGTATGCCGTCGGTTGTCCGACCGAGACCTCTTCGAGCCGCGCCCTCCCCCGAGGACGGACCCGAAGCGTAAAATAAATGCGCAATCGAAAGTTGTCAGCAAAAAATGAGCCTGGATCGGCCCCGGTGACGGCCGGTCGCGTCGCCCCCTCGCGAAAAAAAAGGCACCGCTCGCGGAGGGTGCCCTTGTCGAGAACGAGCGAGGTTCTCTAGTCGCGGTCCTTCTTGCCCCCGGTCCCGGACTCAGAACCCGTCCCTGACCCAGAACCGGTCCCGGACTCCGGACCCGCACCCTCCGCCTTCGCCCCCTTCTTGTACGACTCGCTCCGGTAATCGGTCGCGTAGAAACCTTTCCCCTTGAGGATCACACCCCCGCCTCCAGAGATCACCCGGACGACCTTCCCCCGGCACTCCGGACACCGTTCCCGGGGTGGGGCGGAGATCTTCTGCTCTAACTCGAATGAATGGCCGCACTTGGTGCACTCGTAATCGTAACTGGGCATTTCCGGTGACTCCTTCGCCAAATCGAATTAATATTAATTGGTTATCTCACCGGCGTTCTGATAACGTTTGAAATTCCGTAGTAGTCAATTAAATAACAGTTTTGCGCCGATTTCGCAAGGGAATTGATGCCGCACCCGGCCCGTGGCCACGGCGCCGGCCGGGCCGCACGCCGGGAGGGTGGCGGAGAGGCCATGGCCGATATCCGTTTCGAGCGAGTGCGAAAGGTCTACGCCGGAAACGTCGTCGCGCTCGAAGAGTTTTCGCTGGTGATCCCCTCGCCGACGCTGGTCGTCCTCGTCGGCCCGTCGGGGTGCGGAAAGACCACTCTTCTCCGGCTGCTCGCCGGGCTCGAGAGGCCCACATCCGGGGAGATCTACCTCGGAAGCGAGCGGATCGACACGGTCGACCCGCGCCACAGGGACGTCGCGATGGTGTTCCAGAGCTACGCCCTCTACCCTCACATGACTGTGCGGGAAAATCTGTCGTTCGGTCTGAAAATACGCAAGATCCCCCGCGCGACGATTGTCGAAAAGGTGGACGAGGTGTCGAAGAGCATCGAGATCGGCGACCTCCTCGACCGGCGTCCGGGCGAACTTTCGGGTGGGCAACGGCAGCGTGTCGCGCTCGGCCGGGCCATCGTCCGCGAACCCAGGGTGTTTCTTTTCGACGAGCCGCTCTCCAACCTCGATGCACGGCTCCGCGACGACATGCGCTACCTGATCAAGAGGCTCTACCAGCGTCTCCGCACCACGACGGTCTACGTGACGCACGATCAGGTGGAAGCGATGACGATCGGCGAGACGCTCGTCGTGCTCAAGGACGGCCGGGTTCACCAGGTGGGGTCGCCACCCGAGTGCTACTCGTTCCCCGCGAACGCGTTCGTCGCCTCTTTTCTTGGGAGTCCGCCGATGAATCTGCTCGACGGCCGGTTCCTGCCCGACGAGCGCGCCGTCGTCCTGGCGAACGGGATCCGCATCGGGCTTACCGCCGCGTTGTGCGAGCGGCTTTCCCTGGGGGGCGTGTCGGATTTGACGCTGGGAGTCCGGCCGGAAGAGATCACTTTGGGTGCAAAGACGGATGAT
>Ga0315286_10006221_pt1 | contig 11602 bp, 9 predicted proteins | sample YL17G10_0_MG_FD_205038 | JGI IMG/M metagenome (GOLD analysis project Ga0315286, IMG submission 205038) | Sediment microbial communities from Yellowstone Lake, YNP, Wyoming, USA - YL17G10_0 | ecosystem: Environmental > Aquatic > Freshwater > Lake > Sediment | place: USA: Wyoming | collected... | reverse complement strand
ATTAGCTGCCTCAAATCGCTAGGCGCCCTTGAGGTTCGGGGTGCGATCCACTAGAATGAGCCCGCGTGCTTCGATAGCAAATGTCTTCCCCATCTCGGAGAACCACACGGAGGTGATTCATGGATTCGTTGGTAGCGTGGATGTTAATAGCCGCTTTCATAGTGGTGCCGGGCCTTCTAAACTACTACACAAACCGCTGGTTCAGTGCTGGTGGAGCCGGGCCCAACCGCTGGGATCTCTTGGTGTCCAGCTTTGTACTTTGCTTTTTGCTCCTCACGGTTGCCTCCATGGTTACCATGCTTGTCGCTATCGCCTACGACGATCTAAGGGAACAACTCTCAGAGTTCGTCAACCACGGGTTCCGTGGTTACGCCGCCGACCGGCCGTTTGCTCTGTCAGGAGTGCTGACAGCGGTCTCCCTGGCGACGATGGCCATAATGACCGCCCTCGGTTGGCTACGCATCCCTGCGCGCTATCTCAGATAAGATGCGGCAGCCACAGCGGCCAGACGACCTCATTCACAAGGCCCTGGCCTAAATCTCCGCGGCGATGAGGCGCGCCACCGCCCTGTACCCGCTGCTACCGACGTAGATGGATGCTTCCCCCCCAGTGGACCAAAATGCCTCCTGGATGTATTTGGGCACGGCTGGATGGAGCACCTTCTTCACTGCCCCGGGAGACGTGTCCCCTTGCGCTGAGCACCGTGGGTACACTTCGCGCGCGAAGAGAAGGTGGAATGCAAACACACCGACAGTTCGCTGAACCTGAAAGTCCTTCGGTGCTTGAAAAGCATTCGGGATGATCTGCTTGATCCCCTCCCAGAAATCGACGAGGGCATCCAGCAATCTGTCGTCGTCAAGCCTGGAGCACGAGCTTCTCCTGCTCACGAGTGGGGCGAGAGAGTCTACAAAGGATTTCAGCTTGATGACGGCGTCTGGTTGCGGCAAGTCATGTGGCTGCGAGATTCGGCCTGCCCAAGGGCCCTTGGGGCGCCCCGCCAATTTGAAAGTCAGCCTCGTTGCCCTGATCCTGAACCGCTTGCCTGGCCCTGCTAGGTTAACAAGCTCGCGCTCATCAGCTTGAGGCGCGAGGGTCTGCAGGAGGGCCAGCGCAAGGTCGGTGTCGATCCTTCGTTGCTTGCTGTTGATGACGTAGAACTGCTGTATCTCCTCGTAGCGCGTGATGTCCTCAATGATAATGACCGGCACCGCGAAGTCCTCTAGCTGGGTCGCACCAAGTTGGTGAATCGCATAATCAAAGCCGTGGCGTCGATGCTGATAATCGATGGTGAAAAGCGGCCGGCTATCCGGGATTTCTAGCTCCCCGAATTCAGGTTCCGTCCCCGGGTTCGCCGGTCTGAACGTTAATGACCCGTACTCGCTGTTTCTAGCAGATAGGAGGGCACCCGTGGGCATGAACGGGTTGGGGCCCTGTGCAAGGAAATGTCCGATCGCTTCGTAGTGGGAGGTCACCGGCTGCCTTTGGTAGCCTTGATTATCCAAGTCCTCCCATCCGATGTCCGGGTCCCATTCCTGGGTTACACACTGGTCCAGTATTTGCCGCGCCGTCATCTTGGCGACGTACAGAACCTTGCCTGACTGGGTGAACTTCAGCGCTGGCAGCTTCATCGTGCCCTCCAATTTCTGAACTGGGGATATTATAGCGTATTTGCGTGACGTTGAGGGATTGCTGACTAGAACGGAGAGGCCTGCTAGAATGCTGTAGTGACTGTTCGCGTCCGTTACGCTCCCAGCCCTACCGGTATGCCCCACGTGGGCAATATCCGAACTGCCCTCTTCAACTGGCTCTTCGCTCGTCATGAGGGTGGAAAGTTTATACTCCGTGTCGAAGATACCGACCAGACTCGCTACGTGCCCGGCGCCCTGGAGGCGATGCTGGAGGGGCTACGCTGGCTTGGCCTTGACTGGGACGAAGGGCCCGAGGTCGGCGGCCTATATGGCCCCTACTTTCAGTCTGAGCGCCTCGAACATTACCGGCGTGTCTCGGAGGAGCTTATCGAACGGGATTGGGCCTACCGCTGCTATTGCTCGCTGGAGCGGCTGGAGCAGGTGCGGGCCGAGCAGACACGTCTCAAGCAGCCGCCGCGCTACGATCGCCACTGCCGCGACCTTACGCCGGCCGAGCGGGCGCAACAGGAGGCGACAGGCGTAGTCCCTGTCGTCCGTTTCAAGACCCCGACATCCGGCCGCACGGAGTTCGACGATATCATCCGCGGCCATGTCGCCTTCGAGAACGGGACGCTGGATGATTTCGTCCTCCTCAAGTCCGACGGCTTCCCCACCTATCACCTAGCGAACGTCGTCGACGATCACCTGATGAAGATAAGCCACGTCCTCCGCGCCGAGGAGTGGCTGCCCAGCACGCCGCGTCACCTTCTTCTCTACGACGCGCTCGGCTACACGCCGCCGCAGTTCGCCCACCTGCCGATGATACTGGGTAAGGACAAGGCGAAGTTGAGCAAGCGTCACGGCGCGGTCTCTCTCCTCGACTACGAGCGGCAAGGTTATCTGCCGGAGGCTATGTTCAATTTCCTTGGCCTCCTCGGCTGGGCGCTGGACGACCACACCGAGATCATTTCAGTTGAGGACTTTGTCAAGAACTTCAGCCTGGAGCGCGTGGTCAAGAATCCCGCCGTCTTCGATGTCGAGAAGCTCACCTGGATGAACGGCGTCTACATGCGCGAGTTGCCGCCGGAGCGTCTCGCTGACCTCCTCGCTGAACGTCTGGAGGGAGAGCTGCCGGCAGAAGTGTCTCGGCCTCTTGACAGGTTGCGGCTGCTAAGGATGGTCCCCATTGTGCAGGAGCGCCTCAGACGGCTTGACGAGGCCACTGATATGCTTGGCTTCTTCTTCCTCGAGGGTACGCTTGAGTATCCGACGGAGACTCTCTTGGGGAAGAAGTTCGCGGGGAAGCAGAGTGAGGCGGCTGCCGCTCTCGACATGGTCATCAGCCGTGTCTCGGATGTTCAGGAGTGGGGGCATCAGACGCTGGAAGAGACGCTCCGCCCTCTTGCTGAGGAGCTGGGACTCAAAGCGGGCGATCTGTTCATGCTACTCCGTGTCGCCGTCACCGGTTGCACAGCGACACCGCCCCTCTTCGAGACGATGGAGATTCTAGGCAGGGGCGTGTGCCTCGAGCGGCTCCGGGATGCCCTTCAGCGACTGGCCCCATAGTCACCTCCCCCAATCGGTTTACCGAGTCCGGACGGCATGCTAGAATTGGATGCCAGTTGGGGAGTCGTCTAGTGGTAGGACAGCGGATTCTGGATCCGTATGCGGGGGTTCGAATCCTCCCTCCCCAGCCAAGCCAACGAACGGGGCCGTCTTGTGGTGGCTGCCGTCTTGTCCGAATATCTGCGTAGGGCGTTCGTAACTTGTCGCCCGTTGGCTTTTCGGGCATAATCAGATGTGGCGCATTCGTCTAGCGGCCCAGGACACCGCCCTCTCAAGGCGGAGATCGCGGGTTCGAATCCCGCATGCGCTACCAACAGACACATACAGAAGGCAGGAAGGGATAACCTCCTGCCTTCTGTCGCTATATAATGGGACTTGAGAGTGGGGGTACCCGGAGGGAAAGCGTTTAGCGAGAGGTGTGACGACGATGAGTATCGATCTGCGCAGCGATACCGTGACCCTGCCCACGCCCCAGATGCGAGAGGCTATGTACCGCGCCGAAGTCGGCGACGACGTCCATCATGATGACCCGACGATCAAGCGTCTGGAGCGCATGGCCGCCGAAAGGATGGGCAAGGATGACGCGCTGTTCGTCGCCAGCGGCACTATGGCTAACCTGGTCGCTGTCCTCACCCAATGTGAGGCCGGCAACCGTGTGATCGTTGGTCACGAGGCCCACATCCACTACTACGAAGGTGAAGGTATCCGCCGGCTCGCCGATGTCGACTTCTGCGAGTTGGTGAACGACGAAGAGGGAAGGATTGATCCCGCCGGACTTGAGAAATTCCTCTGGGAGAGCGAAGGGCAGCCCATCACCCTCGTATGCCTGGAGAACACGCACATGCGTTGTGGCGGGGTGCCGATCACCGCCGAGTATACAGCGAAGGTTGCGACCGTGGCCCATGAACGTTCTATTCCTGTTCACGTCGATGGCGCCCGCATATTCAACGCTGCCGTTGCTTTGGGTGTGCCTGCGCAGTCCCTTGTTCAGGAAGTTGACTCGGTCATGTTTTGCTTGTCAAAGGGCCTCTCTGCCCCCGTTGGTTCCCTTCTCTGCGGCAGCGGGGAATTCATTGTCCGCGCTCGCCAGTCGAGACGTTGGGTGGGCGGCGGGATGCGCCAGGTGGGGATACTGGGCGCGGCCGGGATTGTGGCGCTGGAGACCATGATCGAGCGACTGACGGATGACCACGAGAATGCGAAGCTGCTGGCGACAGGTCTGGCGACGATTGGCGGAATCGCCGTCGACCCAGATCACGTGCGCACCAACATCGTCATCTTTGCCCTCGAAGGCTGGGAAACGAGAGACTTTCTGGCGGCTTTGTCGGCGGAGGGCGTCCTCGCGCTGCCAACAGGGCCCGACCGCGTGCGGATGGTAACGCATTACGGTATCGAGCGCCAGGACATCGAAAAGGCCCTGGCGGCCGTTCAACGAGTGATGCAGAAGGGTTTGCGAGCTGCTCAGCCCGTTCAGCCCGCGGGATAAGCACTCCTTCGGCGGCCGACGGGCGCCCCGATCCTACTGGACATAACTATCAGCGGATCAGCAAAGAGCACGCATTCGTTCCTCCTCCGCCGTTCCGGCCGGTGCTATAATCGACCCAATGGATTCCTCCAATAGAAAGCCGCTGCTAGTCCTCATCGATGGGCATGGCGTCATCCATCGCGCCTACCATGCTCTGAAGGAACCCCTAGTCGTTCGCAAGACGGGCGAGGTCGTGAGCGCCGTCTACGGCTTGGCGAACACGATCCTGAGCGTGATCGAGCAGCTTCAGCCCACCCACATGGCGGTGGCCCTCGACCCCAAAGGGCCTACGTTTCGCCACGAGATGGACGAGACGTACAAAGCCCACCGGCCAGAGACCCCCGAAGACCTGAAAGCGCAGATTGAGCGCTGCATCGACGTTCTTGTCGCCTTCAACATTCCAATCTACCGAGTAGATGGTTTCGAGGCAGACGATGTCTTGGGGACACTTGCTCGCCAGGCCGCCGAGCAGGGAATAGACACATTCATCGTCAGCCTGGATAGCGACATGGTGCAGTTGGTGGAGCCCAAGGTTCGCGCCTTTATGTTCCGCCCCTATCAGCGGGACACGGTCATCTATGACGAAGCTGCTGCGCGGGAGCGATACGGCTTCGAGCCGTCCCAGATGGCGGATTTCAAAGGCCTTAAGGGAGACACCTCCGACAACATCCCCGGCGTTCCCGGCATCGGCGAGAAGACGGCAGTGAAGCTGATCCAGCAATTCGGCAGCGTCGAGAACGTTTACGCGCACCTCGACGAGGTCGAACCGGAGAAGCTGCGTGAACTCCTGCGCACGCACGAAGAGCAGGCGCGCCACAGCAAAGATATGGCGACGATCCGTACCGACGTGCCGGTTGAGCTTGACCTCGAAGCGGCGGAGGCGAAGCGCTTCGAACGCCAGAAGGTGCTGGACCTCTTCCGCGAGCTGGAGTTCCGTAGCCTCCTTTCCCATATCCCCGATTACGGCGAAGTCGGCGAAGAGCAACCGGTGGCGGTAGAAACGAAGGCTGCGCCGGGAACCAACTACCGCACCATCTACAGTGAGGACGACTTGCGTTCTCTGGCCAAACGTTTGACCGCTGCCGGCGTCTTTGCCTTCGATACCGAGACCAGCGACATCGCCGCCATGCGCGCTCAGCTCGTCGGCATCTCCGTGTGTCCGGCTCCCGGCGAGTCCTACTACGTCCCTGTGGGACATCGGCGTGAACTGGGGGATAGGGAGCAACTGCCCCTGGCGACTGTGCTCACCCACCTTGGCCCTGTCTTCGAAGACCCGTCTCTCGCCAAGATCGCCCACAACGGCAAGTACGACATGATTATGCTCGCCAACCAGGGCGTCTGGGTGCGCAACCTGGTCTGCGACACGATGGTCGCCGCCTATGTGCTGGGAGAGGGTGGGGATGCGGAAGGGTTCCGCTCCAGCGGTGGCTCACTCGGCCTCAAACGGCTCGCTGCCGAGCGCCTGGGCATACAAATGACGGAGATAACGGAGATACTGGGCAAACGCGGGCCCAAGCAGCTATCGATGCCCCAGGTGCCCGCAGAGGCCGCAGGCGATTATGCCTGTGCCGACGCCGATATGACTCTCCGGCTGCGCGATGTGCTGGAGAGGGGGCTCAAAGAGCAGAACCTGTGGCGTCTGTTCACCGAGGTAGAGATGCCGCTGGTGCCTGTCCTCACCCGTATGGAGATGGCAGGTGTCGCCCTGGATGTCGTCGCTCTCCGTGATATGTCGCGGCAGTTGGGCGAGCAGGTGGTTAGGCTGGAGGAGGATATCTATACCGAGGCAGGGCATTCCTTCAATATCGGCTCGCCTCAGCAGCTTTCCGTCGTCCTTTTCGACGAGCTTGGCCTGCCCCGGTCGCGCCGCACCAAGCAGGGTAGCTCTACCGACGCTCACGTGCTCGAAGGCCTGCGGGGCGCCCACCGCGCTGTCGACCTCATCCTCCAGTACCGTCAGCTCACTAAGCTCAAGTCTACCTATATCGACACCCTGCCGGCATTGATCAACCCGAAGACCAAGCGGATACACACCACCTTTAATCAGACGGTGGCCGCCACCGGCCGTCTCTCCTCTAACGATCCCAACCTGCAGAACATCCCCGTGCGGTCGGAGCTGGGCGGCCAGGTGCGCCGCGCCTTCATCGCCCGCGACATCGGTCCCGACCCGCATCTGCTTGCCGCCGACTACTCGCAGATAGAGCTGCGGATCCTTGCCCATCTCTGTCAGGATTCCAGCCTGCTTCAGGCGTTCCACAACGATGAAGACATCCATGCCGCCACCGCCTCGCAGGTCTTCGGCGTGCCCATCGACGAGGTAACGCCGGAGATGCGCCGCCGCGCCAAGGTCTTCAACTTCGGCGTGCTCTACGGTCTCACTGGCTTCGGCCTGTCGCAACGAGAGGGCATCCCTCGGGAGGAGGCGAACGCCTTCATCGAGACCTACTTCCAGAAGTACGCCTGCGTCAAGGAGTGGCGGGAATCAGTCATCGCCGCCACCCGCAAGAATGGCTACGCCGAGACGATGATGGGCCGCCGCCGCTACATACCCACCATCGACTCCGCCAACGCTCAGGTGCGTGCCGCCGCCGAGCGCATCGCCGTCAATATGCCCACTCAGGGCACCGCCTCCGACATCATCAAAGTCGCCATGAACCGCATCGACGCCGAACTGGAGGAGCGCGGCATGAAGGCGAAGATGCTCCTCCAGGTACACGACGAGCTAATCTTCGAGGGGCCGGCCGCGGAGTTGGATGACCTGCGGGAGATGGTGCTGCGCATCATGCCTGCCTCTCTCGACCTGGCCGTGCCCCTGAAAGTGGACGTGAAGGTGGGCAAGAACTGGGGAGATTTGTAGATGACCATCCGGGGAGAGCCGATTAGGTAGATGCCTGAGCTCCCTGAAGTCGAGACCATACGCTGCGATCTCTACCCGCGCGTCTGCGGTCGCACCGTCACCACTGTCCGCATCACCCCCGACAAGGTGCCCTTGATCGATGGCGTCTCTGCCGCCGAGTTCAAGGCCCGCATCACGGGGCGTCGCATCGAGGGATTGAGCCGCCGTGGCAAGTACCTCATCTTTCACCTCTCCGGCGACCTCTACCTCATCATCCACCTGCGCATGACCGGCGCGCTCCTCCACCGCAACGCCGGCGACCCCGCCGACCGCTACACGCGCGCTACCATCGCTCTCGACGACGGCACGGAGCTGCGCTTCACCGACCTGCGCAAGCTGGGGCGATTCCGTCTGGTCGCTCATCCGGATGAGGTCGTGGGTAAGCTTGGCCCCGAGCCGCTGGACGCATCCTTCACCGCCGCAGCCCTCAAACGAGCGATAGGGCGGCGCAGGGCCCCGATTAAGGCTTTGCTCCTGGATCAACGCGCTCTTGCCGGAGTGGGCAACATCTACGCTGACGAAGCGCTCTTTGCCGCTCGCATTCACCCCCAGCGGCATGCTGATACCCTAACAGAAGCCGAAATAGGAAGGCTTCATCGCTCGGTCCGCCGCGTTCTGCGCGATGCCCTGGGCAATCGTGGCTCCTCCTTCCGCGACTACGTGGACGGCGGCGGCCGCGAGGGGACGCATCAGTTGCGGGTGAAGGTCTTCCGCCGGACAGGGCAGCCGTGCTATGTTTGCGGCGCTGAGATCGAACGCATCAAGCTGGGCGGGCGCAGCACCCACTTCTGCCCGAAGTGCCAGCCACGGACTATTTGAGCCACAAGTACATTAGATAGATAACAGCCGCGGCCCCGCCCAAAGTGCTTATGATTACCAGCACCTTGTACAGAGAGTTGCGCTCAATAGACTCCACTACGAGGGTCAGGGGCCGTCGAATAGGCATAGTTGCCATTCGAATGGGTCTACTTACCAAGCGTTCCCACGCGCGTCGCACCCCTGCCAGTCGGTCGACCCAGCGCTTGAGCCGCACGTATTCCTCAACATGGACATCGCCGAGGGAATCGAGTTGTCCCTGTACATGACCCAACGCTCCGTTGACTTTGTTCATACCCGCTTCCCAACAGTTGTCAAATGCTTCTTTGGGAAGGCCTCCCCACAACTGGCTGTCTTGTAGGAGATAGCTAATGTGTGGCGTGGTGCTGAGTATGTTCGTTATCGGCTCCCCCAAATGAATATTCCGACCAGCTCCTGACCAACCTAGGCTTCCGGTCTGTAGGTGAGGGCGTATTGCAGGATAGAGTCTTTGGAGACGGTCCTTGTGATCTCTGAATGCCACCTCGTCCTCTTCCGTCACCCTGTTTTCCCTGAAGCAACCATCCACAAGTAGCTTGAGGGCCTTCCAGTCAGTGGCAAAAGACTCCAATTGTTCTTCCAGCCTCAGCAGATCAAGGTTCTGCGCGCTTGCCATGTTGACCTGTTCTTTCAAGTGAGTTTTGGCTATTATAGCGTATATTCGTCTAGCGATAGAGGCCAGCGGAGAAAAGCAAGTGATAGTTCCCATCGATGGCATTACCGATGTGCCCGGCATCCGCGTTGGCCACTGGACCGACCGCCGTGCTGTCACGGGCTGCACCGTCGTCCTCTGCGAGAAGGGCGCGACTGCCGCTCTCGATGTGCGAGGCGGCGCGCCCGGCACCCGCGAGGGAGCCCTCCTCCGTCCTGAATCCCTCGTTCAGCAGGTGCACGCTGTCTTCCTTACCGGCGGCAGTGCCTTCGGCCTCGACGTCGGCAGTGGCATCATGCGCTACCTGGAAGAACGACGGGTCGGCTTCTCCTACGGCGGCGCTGTCGTCCCCATCGTCACCGGCGCTGTCCTGTTCGACCTGAACATCGGCCGCTCCGACGTGCGACCCAACGCCGACGCGGGATATCGGGCCTGCCAAGCGGCGAAGAGCGGGCACATCGCTCAGGGAAGCGTGGGCGCCGGCACCGGCGCGACCGTCGCCAAAGTCCGCACGATCAAGCACGGCGTCAAGGGCGGCATCGGGACGGCAAGCGAGCGGGTGGGATCGAAAGTTGTGGTAGCTGCGCTGGTCGCTGTGAACGCATTCGGCGACATCGTCGATCCCGAGTCCGGCGCGCTTATCGCCGGCCCTCGCGGCGAGCCCGGCCGCTTCTACGACAGCATGACGCTGATGCAGGAGGCAGGCGCAGCGGTGATGCTCCCTCTCACAAACACGACTATCGGTGTTGTCGCTACCAACGCTACTCTCACAAAGGCACAGGCCACCGGCGTCGCCCAGATGGCCCACGACGGCATCGCCCGCGCTGTTCGTCCTGCCCATAGCCCCGCTGATGGCGATGCCATCTTTGTTCTCGCGACGGGCCAGGTGGCGGAGCCGGCCAATCACGGCATCATCGGCGCCTTCGCCGCGCGCGCTGTCGAACGGGCGATTGTTGCTGCCATACAGGAGGCGAAAGGGCTGGCCGGCGTGCCGTCGGTGCAAGAGTGGCGGGAGCAGCACTCAACTTAGGACAAGCGGATCGGCTGTTTTTCGCTGGAGCGTGGCGCTCGAAAATCATCTTCGTGAAATACTTGACAATCCCTAAGGGTTTGCTATACTACATGCGGCGCTGATCCTCTAGAGAGGACAGTTACCTATAGCCAAGGCCCATAGGGCGGCGGCAGGGGTTACTCCCCAAAAACCGAATAGAGAACCGCTTGGATCGCTGGTCGACCGAGACGGTGCAAGACTAAGTGGATTGCTATGCTTGTGCCCTTTCGGCTGTGTCCGGAGGGCTTTTTTGATGCCATTCGTACCACCGTTCTTCGTATGTTGTAGCGGGCATTGAAGGAGGCAGGATGTTGCGGAGAATGCTCAAGGGCAAGATCCACAGGCTGCGCGTAACTGAGGCAGACCTCAACTACGTCGGCAGCATAACCCTCGATCCCGATCTCATGGAGGCAGCCGACATCCTGCCCTATGAACAGGTCCACGTCCTCGATGTGGATAACGGCAACCGCCTGATGACCTACGCTATACCCGGCGAGGCAGGGAGCGGTCAGGCATGCATCAACGGTGCGGCTGCCCATCTCGTGCATCCAGGTGACATAATCATCGTCCTCACCTATGCGGATTGTACGGATGAGGAGGCGCGAGATTGGTCTCCCAGAATCGTCCACGTAGATGAGAGAAACCGGATCAACTCAATCAGCCCCGAGGTCGAGGAGATCTTCCTAACGCAACGCGACCTCACCGATCTGTTCGGCGAAGGGGTGAGGCTATGGTTCGAATAGCTGTTCACGAACTCAAGGCGATGAAGCAGCGCGGCGAGAAGATCGCCATGCTTACCGCCTACGACTACCCCACCGCCAAGATCCTCGATGAGGCGGGCGTACCGGTAATCCTGGTCGGTGATAGCCTGGGGATGGTCGTCCTCGGCTACGACTCAACGATCCCCGTCACGATGGAAGAGATGCTCCACCACACTAAAGCTGTGGTCAGGGGCACCGAACGGGCGATTGTTGTCGGTGACCTGCCGTTCATGAGTTATCAAACCGGCGTTGAGGATGCCATCCGCAACGCCGGTCGCTTTTTGCAGGAGGCGGGAGCTACTGCCGTCAAGCTGGAGGGTGGTGCTCCTATGGTAGAGACGGTACGCCGTCTCGTCTCGATCGGCATCCCTGTCATGGGTCATCTCGGCCTTACACCGCAGTCCTTGAACCAGCTCGGTGGCTACAAGGTGCAAGGGAAAACGCCCGCGGCGGCCGTCAGGCTCTTGAACGATGCCATGGCGCTCCAAGAGGCCGGCGTTTTCGGTATCGTGCTTGAAGGCATCCCGGCTCCTCTTGGCAAGCTCATCACCCAGAAGCTGGATGTGCCGACCATAGGAATTGGGGCCGGGCCCCATTGCGATGGCCAAGTGCAAGTAATCCACGATCTCCTCGGTTTCTTCCCCGGCTTCGTTCCCAAGCATGCCAAG
>Ga0315286_10006220_pt1 | contig 11604 bp, 6 predicted proteins | sample YL17G10_0_MG_FD_205038 | JGI IMG/M metagenome (GOLD analysis project Ga0315286, IMG submission 205038) | Sediment microbial communities from Yellowstone Lake, YNP, Wyoming, USA - YL17G10_0 | ecosystem: Environmental > Aquatic > Freshwater > Lake > Sediment | place: USA: Wyoming | collected... | reverse complement strand
GAGAATCTCGTCGGCAGTGTAGTTGTAGAAGTACAGATCAGGCTGGTGCTCCGTCTTCGCCGCCTCGACCTCGGCCACCGTCGGCGGCGGCCTGGTGATCCCTGACTCCTTATCTGACACGGCCCAGAAACCAGTGTTGGTGCTGTTGAGCCCAAGCGCGTCTATGAGGGACCGCTCCTGGGAGACGTCAACCGAGATCGGCATCAGCCGGTTGCGCACCAGCTCCTGGTCCGGCTGGATCTGGCGGCGTACCCCCCAGTAAAGGAACGACGACTTCAGGTAGGGCTGCATCGGCAGGGAGAAGTTCCACACGGTCAGGTTCAGGGTGACGCTCGCCTGCCCTTGGTCGCTCGAAACGATGAAGGCGCCGCGGTAGACCCCGGTAGTGGTGCCGCGGGGCACGTAGACATCCACCCAGACGGGCGCGTTGCGGTCGGCCGCGAGGCTGAACGGGACCGCATCCAGCGTCGCCCCGGTGAGATCGGTGCCTGTGGCCGGGTTGACAAACGGGATCAGTCCGTCGGGGTACCAGCCGGGGCCGAGTGGCTTGTTGCGGTTGGTGGCATAGTCGGTGCTGCCGCTGCTCAGGTAGACGTAGTGCTCGCGGTAGAGCGTGACCGTGGGGCCGCCCAGGTCGGGCGCAGTCAGGTTCACGTTGGTGAGGCCGCCGGCGGGGGCACGCACGACGATCTGGAACGACTCGTACTCACCCCTCGCCGCATAGAGGATGATCTCGGTCACGCTTCCCGCGGACGCGGTAGGCCCCACGCGTTCGAAACTCGGGATGACCCAGGCGATGGGGGCCGCCTCGACTCCCGACGACAACGCGACCGCGAGAAGGATTGCCGTCCACAACAGAAGCCTGACTGTCGCCGGCCCGAACAGGCGCTGGCTGACGGGGATGGCACCGGGGGCTCTCGTGCTCACTGCTCAACTCCAGACAGGTGTCGGCTGGTACGTTTCTCCGCCGCGTAGGCCTCTGGGCCTGCCCCTTCTCTGCTTTCGACCTCCCCCCCTGCCCGGATCACCGCGCATCCGAGCACGGGCCGGCTGCTGCTCTTGGGGTACCCTGAGCCGCTAAGCGCGAAACTGACACAGAAGCCGTTCTCGAAGGTATGTACTCTCAATACGGCAATGCGTCCTGAATGTCAACAGCTAAGCGCCGTGTAGTGACGTGCCACTGGGCGCTTGAGGCAGTAGCTGCACAGACCATTTCGATGGCGCTCTCAAGGAGTGCCACCGGGCGTGCGGAACTCTGTGTGGCTCAGCACAGCAGGAGGATTCGCCCCTTGTCAGACCAGTCGGCCCAAGAAGAGACACAGCCGAGCGCCGCGCCCGCCCGCAGTCTGCGCCGCGAGCTCGCGCTGTTCCTGGTCGTCGCCTCTGCTCTCGGCATGACAAGCGGCATCTTCGAGACGACCTTCAACAACTACCTCAGCGATACGTTCGCGATCAGCGCCGCAGCCCGCGGCAGGCTGGAGTTTCCGCGGGAGCTGCCCGGGTTTCTGGTCACCGCCGTGGGCGGCGCGTTGTTCTTCCTCTCCGAGGTGAGGCTCGGAGTGCTTGCTACCGTGGGCATCGCGCTCGGCCTGCTGGGCCTTGCGTTCGTCGGGGATAGCTACTCATTGATGGTGGCATTCATGTTCCTCTGGAGCGCGGGAGCCCACCTCATGATGCCGGTTAGCAGCACGGTCGCGCTCAGCCTGGCCGAGCGGAACAACCGCGCGACGATGATGGGGAGGATCGGCGCCTTCGGCATGGCCGCGACGATCCTGGGCGCAGGGGTCGTCTGGGCCGGGCTCCAGTATCTGCACCTGAGCTACCGGGCGATGTTCCTGATCGCCATGTGCGGGGCGCTGGTGGCGGCGGCGTTCGTCTCCCGGCTCCGGCCCCTGCCCCGCCGGCCGGGGGCGCGGCCCAAGCTCGTCATCAAGCGGCGCTACTCGCTCTTCTACCTGCTCTATGCGCTTGCCGGAGCGCGCAAACAGGTCTTCATCACCTTCGGCCCGTGGGTGCTCATCAAGGTCTTCCACGAGCCCGCTCCCACCATCGCCAAGCTCTGGATCGTCGCCGCCGCCATCGGCATCCTCGTCCTGCCACAGCTGGGCAAGCTGATAGATCGCGTCGGTGAGCGGGCGATCCTGATGGCCGACGGCATCATCCTGGTGGCGGTGTGCATGGGGTACGGCTTCGCCGAGCACCTTCCGCTCGCCCATCCCGTCAGGCTGGTCTACGCCTGCTACGTGCTTGACAACCTGCTCTTCGCCACCACCATCGCCCGCTCCACCTACCTTGACAAGATCGCGGAGAAGCAGGAGGACATTCACGCCTCGCTCTCGCTCGGTATCTCGCTGGACCACGCGGTTTCCATGTCCATCCCGGCGCTGGGCGGGCTGCTGTGGGAGGGACAGGGCTACCCCTACGTCTTCCTCGCCGCCGCCGTCATCGCGGTGATGAGCTGCGCCGCGGCGAGCCGCCTCCGGGTTCCGCGGGGGCATGTCGAGGGGACGGCGCCGCTGCCGACCGAGATGCTGGACCTGCCACCTTAGAGCAGAAGGAGGGGTAGGGGCGACTCGCCGAGTCGCCCCTACCGCCGCGTCAGTGTCAAACAGAAGGGCGACCCACCGGGTCGCCCCTACGCCTTTGCGCACTCTGCGCCTCTGCGGTGAAGCCGCCGTCACCTCAGCCAGGGGCCCTGCTTGCTGTCAGGCGTGTAGCCGTGGAGCTCGATGCCGTTGCCGTCGGGGTCCTTGATCCAGCACTGCCAGCTATGATCGGTTCCGAGCTTGACGTTCGCCACCTCGACGCCGCGGGAGCGGAGTTCGGCGACGGTGCCATCGAAGTCCTCGACCTCGAGGCAGAGGTGCTGGTAGGACTGCTTGGGGGCGCGCTCGGAAACGTCGCCCACGAACAGCTCGATGAAGGTGCGACCGCCGACGTGGAGGTAGATGCCGAAGCGCTCGCCCTTCTCATTTATGAAGTCGAAGGCCGGCGTCATCCCGAGCTTGTCCCGGTAGAAAGCAATGGAGGCGTCGAGGTCTTTGACGACGTAGCAGGTGTGTGCGATGCCGGTGATCACTGCGAATCCTTTCTTGTAGGGCGGGCGTTCCTACGCCCGCCTTGCGCATTGCCGTTCGTGGGGCAGGAGCGCGTCTCCTGCCCAGGGAAGTGCATGACAGGTCGGGCAATGGGGTGGGCGCGTCATCGGCGTTAGCACAGGGGGTCGGCCATGGGTGATGGCGGATCGAGACAGGGCGGGTCCGAGCGGAGCAACAGGCCGAGCTGGGGGAGTGCTCTGCTGCTCGCGGCGTTGCTGTTGACTGTGCCGGCGACCGTATGGCTGTCCGATCTGCTTGAGAGGTGGGGATCCACCCAGATCAGCTTGCTGGTGTTGCTGGCGCTGCCCCTGGTTGCGTGCTTCGCTGCTGCTGCGGCCTATGCTTTGGCGGCAATGGTCGCGCGCCGGTCTGCCTATCGTCCGGCGGGCGACGAGGCCGCCGAAGCAGGACACGAGTCTATCATCGTCCGGACAGTCGTTGCGGCGGCGCTGATCGCTCCCTTCCTGACCTTGCCCGTCGCGTTCGCGCTCGCCACGCGATGGGAGGATGGGCGGACCCCGGCCCATCTAGGCTCAGGCGGCTATCTGTATCCGCCGATGGGTATGAGAGACCTGTTCCTCATGGGGGTGATCCCACCGACCGTCGGGTTCCTCCTCGGCATGCTGGCCCTGCCTGCGGCTCACACCAGGCGTTCGGTCGGTAATGCCAAGGCGGCCATCGCTCTCTCAGTGGCCGCTGGTCTTCTCGTCTTCCCTACGGCGCGAAGCGCCAAGAGGTCTATGTCAACGGCGCTCAAGGCCGTGTGCGTGAGCAACATCCACAACGTGACAATCGCCCTTCAGATGTACTCAGCCGACAACGCGGGCACGTTTCCCCCGGCCGAGAGATGGTGCGATGTGCTCGACGAGTACGTGAAGAACCCAGAGGTGTACCTATGCCGCGAATCCTGGGGCACGCGGTCCAGCTTCGCCTACAACGAGAACCTTGACGGCGCTCGCCAGCCGCGGCGGCCCCGCGACGCCGCCTCCCTTATCGCCATCTTCGAGAGCAGTGCCGGCTGGAACGCCCACGGCGGGCCGGAGCGTCTGGTCAAGGAGCCGCGGCATCGCGGCGGTGACAACTGGGGGTTCGCCGACGGGCATGTCGCATGGGTCTCGCGCAAGGAGATGGCGAAGGGCGCCGGCGCGAAGTACCGTTGGGCGAAGTAGGGCACGCCTGCTCGCGCCAAGCGGTGTTGCGCCGCCAGTCCCCGTTCCACACCCCTGCCCGTCGCGAAGCCCATGCCCGTAATGGTATTCCAACCATGCCCGCTTCCACATAAGCAGGTTGCGTGGTATGATGCGCCTTGCTGGCGCCAGGGAAGGGCCCTGAACGGCACAGAGTCGCAGCAATAGCAATAGCTTGGTCGCACTCATAGGGCAGGAGCAAGCTCCTGCCCAACAGTCGCAGCACGAATCGCAGAAAGGGGCGTGCCTTGTTCCTCAAGCGCCTGGAGCTGTACGGCTTCAAGACGTTCGCTGACCGCACCTCACTGGAGTTCGGCCCCGGCGTTGTCGGCATCGTCGGCCCCAACGGCTCCGGCAAGAGCAACCTCGCCGACGCCATTCTGTGGTGCCTGGGCGAGCAAGGCACGAAGTCCCTTCGTATGAACCGCGCCGGCGATGTAGTGTTCGCGGGAAGTGAGAGCAAGCGGCGCCTGGGTGTGGCCGAGGTCTCGCTGACGCTGGACAACGCCGACGGGGCGCTCCCCCTCGATTTCTCCGAGATAACGGTCACTCGCCGTGTCTTCCGCACCGGCGAGGGCGAGTACCTGATCAACCGGGTCCCCTGTCGGCTGCGGGACATTCACGAGCTGTTCCTCGACACCGGCATCGGCAGGAACGCCTACTCGATGATCGGGCAGAACGAGATTGACCGGATCCTTTCGGTGCGCTCCGAGGACCGCCGGGAGATCTTCGAGCAGGCGGCCGGGATCCAGCGCTACCGCCAGCGCAAGACGGAGGCGGGACGGAAGCTGGAGCGGGTGGAGGCGAACCTGCTCCGGGTGAACGACATCATCCACGAGTTGGAGAACCAGCTTGGGCCGCTCGCCCAGCAGTCGGAAACCGCGAGGGAGTATAAGCGCATCTCGGCGGAGCTGTTCGATCTGAAGCTGAGCCTGATGGTCCATCAGCGCCGTGCGATGCGGGAGAACCTGGAGGGAGCGAGACAGCGCCAGCTCGAGCTCGACCGGGAGATGGAGCAGGTGAAGACGCGGTCGCACCAGCTTGCCGCGGAAGAGGTGCAGCTCCGCGCGACGCTCCAGCAGCTTGAGGGCCGGCTCGAGGAGACCCGGAATCTGGTCGGGCGATTGGTGAGCGAGTCCGAGCGGGCGGAGGGCCGCCGCAACCTTACCCAGCAGCGGATCGAGGACCTGAAGGCCCAGCAGGCGCAGGCGAAGGAGGAGCTGGCCCAGCTCGAGGCGCAGCGACAGGCGGCCGAGCAGGAACTTGCCGGCGCGGAGGAGGAGCGCCCTGCGCTCGCTGCCAGGATAGCAGAGCTTGGGGCCGAGATCGAGCGAAGGGATAGCCGTCTGCGAGAGGCGGCTGGCGCGCTGAGGCTGACGGGGAAGTCAGCGGAGGAACTGCGGGCCGACCACCTGGATACACTGCGGGAGGGGGCCGACGCGCGCAACCGCCTCGGCCAGTGCGAATCACTGCTGGCGGCGGCTCGGGCCCGGCTGGCGCGCCTCGCCGAGCAGAGGGAGGCGCTGCGCCGGGAGCGAGCGGAGCTGGAGTCGCAGGTCGTGGAGGCAGGGCGCCTGGTCGAGGAGATACGCGCAGGGCGGGATCGGCAGGCGGGCGAGATGGCGGCGCTGCGGCTCGAGCAAGAGGCGTCCGAGGCAAGCGCGGCGGCGATCATCGAGCAGCAAGTGTCGGTGCGGGAAGAGCTTTCGGCGGTTCGCTCTCGTCGGGCCGCGCTGGAGGAAATGGAGCGGTCGCACGAAGGGCTGCGGGCGGGCGTGCGAGCCGTCCTCACCGCGGCCGAGCAGGGGCGGCTAGGGGGCGAGTACCGGACCGTCGCCCAGCTCTTGACGGCGTCCAAGGAGCTGGAGGCGGCGATCGAGGCCGCCCTTGGTCCGGCGGCGGGTGACCTGGTGGTGGCGACTCCGGAGCAGGCGGCGGCCGCCATCGCCTACCTGAAGCAGGCGAAGGCCGGCCGCGCGACGTTCCTGCCGAAGTCGAGCATACGGGTCGGGCCCCGGCCGGCGGGGCTGGCGGAGCTGGCCGGCAGAAGGGGCTGCCGGGGAGCTGCGGCCGACCTCGTCTCCTGCGCGGTGGGCGCGGAGGAGATCGTCGAACACCTGCTGGGGCGCGTGCTTGTGGTCGAGACGCTCGAGAACGCGCTGGCAATCTCCCGCGATTCGACTGGCTGGCGGGCGATCGTCACCCTCGATGGCGATGTTGTCCGCCCGTGGGGAGCGATCACGGGCGGAAGTCGCCCGCAGCAGACCGGGCTGATCGGCCGAGGGCGCGAGATCGCAGAGCTTGCCGAGGCAGTGGCCGCCGGCGAGCAGCAATTGAGCCAGATCGCGCAGGACCTGGAGCGCTCGCAGCAGAGGGCGAAGGCCGCCAGGTCGCAGGCCGACGCCCGCCTCGACGAGTTGGAGCGCGTCGGCGCGGAGCTCGCCTCCGCCGAGAGCGGGGCCGAGGTGATCGCCGAGAAGGTGCGCCAGGCGGCCGAGCGCGACGAGTCGCTCGGTGCGGAGCAGCGGTCGCTCGAGGAGGAGGTCGCCCAGATCCAGCAAGAGCAGGCGGAAGCTACCGCGCTGGTCGAGGAGATGGAGCGCCGCAAGCGCGCGGCGGAGCTGGCGATGACCCAGACCGAGTCGGCGCTGGCGGCGGGCCGAGATGAGCGGGAAGAGCTGACCTCCGCCGCCACCGACCTTCGCGTGCAGCTTACCGCGATGGAGGGCGACGCCCGGGCGCTTGATGCCCGGATGGAGAAGATTAGGCAGAGCGTCAGCACGCTCGCCGCCGCCCTGAGCGACAAGCAGTCGCTGATCGAGCGCCTGTCCGCGGGCGAGCAGGAGGCCGTCGTCGGCCTTCAGGAACGGACGGGGGAATGGGAGCGGCTGGGTGAAGCCCACCAGAAGGCAGACCAAGAGCTTGCTCGGTGCCAGGAGGAGCGCGAGGGGCTTCTCGACGGCCTTGGCGCCAACCGAGAGGCGGCTGCGACCAACCGCGCCGACACCGAGGCGATCCAGAACCGGGTTCACCGGTTGGAGATTCGCCTCACCCAGATGCAGAGCGAGGTGGAGTTCTGCGAGCGCACGATCGCCGAGGAGTACCGTATCTCGTTGGAGGAAGCCGAGCAGCGCTGTCAGCCCATTGACAGCCGCACCGCTGCACAGCAGCGGGTGAAGGAGCTTCAGGCAGCGGTCGCGGCGCTGGGCGATGTGAACGTCGGTTCCATCGAGGAGTACCAGCGCGTCAAGGAGCGGCTCGAGTTCCTCGGCGGCCAGCGGACCGATCTCGAGGCCGCCCGCGAAGATCTGCGCCAGGCGATCGTGGAGATAGACCGGGAGGCGACGACGCGGTTCCTCGCCGCCTTCGATCTGATTCAGAAGTGCTTTCAGGAGTTCTTCGTCCGCCTGTTCGACGGCGGGCGGGCAGAGCTGTCGCTGACCGACAAAGAGAATGTGCTTGACTGCGGCATTGACGTCACCGTCACTGTGCCGGGGAAGAAGACGCGGGACCTCCTTCAGCTCTCCGGTGGCGAGCGCGCGCTGACCGCTGCCGCGATCCTCTTCGCGCTGCTCAAGGTGAAGCCATCGCCCTTCGTCATCCTGGACGAAGTGGACGCGCCGTTGGATGACTCGAACATCGGCCGCTACTCGAATGTACTGCGGGAGTTCGCCCGCCAGTCGCAGTTCATCGTGATCACCCACAACAAGGGCACGATGGAGGCGGCCGATGTGCTCTACGGTGTAACGATGGCGGAGGCGGGGGCGAGCAAGATCATCGGCATGCGGCTGCGGGAGCCGGGGGAGGAGCGACAGGTCTTGCCGATCACCGAACCGGCGGCGGAGCCGCAGGCCGATGCGAACGCGGAGGAGGCGGCTTAGGCGTATCTAGACGCCGATGAACGCGGATGCCGGTGAGGGGGCTTCGGCAACAATCCGCCTTCGCCCGACGCGGTGGCGTCGCGGCTATGGCGGACGGGGCTACCGAAGCAACGGGAAACGAGTCGTTAGCGGATTTTGATCTGCGTTCATCTGCGCCTGACATCGCCTACGAGTCGCTCCCCCTCGCCTCTCGCACGCGCTTGCGCTCTTTCTCCGCCCACTTTGCCTTGAGCAGGCCGCATCGCTCGCGCAGGGCGATCATCCGGTCCATCGCCTCGGCCGCCACATCAACGATCTCCGAGCGGGACAGGGAGTCCGTCTCGAAGTTCAGGACATCGCGGAGGTTGGGCTTGCGCATGAGCGCGCGGTGTTCGGCGAGGGTGCGGGCGAAGAGCCGGTAGCCGGTCTTCTCCGGGTGCTCGAAGGCGAGGCTGCCCGGGTCAATGAACGGCAGCGGTGGCGAGATGTTCGAGTCGAGCTTGCCCGGATAGCGGGCGTTGTACTTCTCCAGCAGCCGCTCGGCATAGGCGACGCTTTCCATGACCGATTGGCGGGTCTGCCCCGGGATGCCAATGAGGAAGAACAGGAACGCTTTGCCGCCGCTGCTCAGGATGTACTCGATATCGCCCTCCAGCCGCTCGTTTGTGTAGCATCGGCCGTAGCGAGTACGCAGCTCCTCATCATGGCTTTCTGGGGACATGTGGATGTCGAGCGGGGGCCCGATGGACGCCAGTTTCCGGAGGAACTCCTCGCCGGCGGGGGAGTTCAGCTCGAAGCTGAGCGCTCGGGTAGGCTTCCTGCGGCGGAGCGCCTCGATGAGCTTGTCGGGCTCGTGCTGTCTGATGTCGCCCGGCAGGCCGACCCCGTGGGGCGTGAGCTGCATCGTTGCCGCGATCTCGTCCGCCAGCACCTCCGGATCGCGTACCCCCAGCTTCGCCCGACCGAGCGCCCAGTTGCTCCCCCCGCAGGTTAGGCAGTTCATCTGGCAGCCGCGGCAGAACAGCGTCATGTTGAAGGCGTAGGAGGACCACTGGAAGCCCGTGAGGAGTCCGCCCCGCAGATCGCGGTAGCGCAGCATGTGCTTGATCAGCCGCCTGTAATCGAGGCGGATGTCCAGCAGCTCGGGCTGATAGGTAAACGGGTTGGCGACGACCTCGCCGTTGCGCTTCCACACCAGGTTCGGTACCTCAGTTGGCTCGCGCTGCGATTCGATCGCGCGAAGCAGTTGCAGCAAGGGCTCTTCGGTAGAATCGCCCCGCACGATGTAGTCAACGTCGGGATTACCAATCAGCTCCCGCCAGTAGTACGATGCGGTGAGACCCCCCATGATGACAGGGATATCCGGGTGCTCTTCCTTGCAGATGCGCGCGGTCTCCAGCGCGCCGTCGGCGTGGACGAGCCAGTGCAGGTCTATGCCGAAGGCCATCGGGCGGAGCTTGCGTATCAGCGGGCGCGGATCGAAGCGCTTGCTCTTCGCCTCCTTCACCGCGAGGTTGATGATCCTCACTTCGAGAGAGTGGCGCTCAAGATACTCGAGCAGTGTGAGGAAGCCCAGGGGGTAGTACTCGAACAGCGGCGAGGTCGCTACTGTTGCGGAGGCGAGGCCGTGCCGAGCGCCGATCTCCCGCGCGTCGAACAGGCTTGGCGGATGAAGCAGTATGAGATGTGGACGCATCCGACCCGTCTCAGCCCGCGGGCCGCCCAAGCTGGTCGCTCAGGAACGCCAGCACCTTCGAGAGGGCTTGCTCCGACACTGCGCTGCGCTCCGCGTCGAAGCCGTGCTCGCCGCCCGGAATCGTCACCAGCTTATGTTCGACCTGCGCCTTTGCGAGCGCTGCCGCCATCATCACCGACTGCTGGTATGGCACATCGGTGTCCCGATCGCCGTGAAGCAGTAGCGTGGGGGGATAGTCGTGGTCAACGCTCCTCACCGGGCAGTAGAGCTGGAAGAAGCCGGGCTCGGTGTGCGGGTCATGCCCCGACACCTCCAGCGGCCACAGTCCCTGCTGGCGGACATAGAGGTAGAAGTCGTCGCGCCGGTGTGGCCCCGGTGTCCCCGAGATGATCTCCCGGCCGACCGTGCTGTGCGCTCGCTGTCGGGGGACGATCGGCTGCTGGCAGTAGTGCGGGTCGGGTCGGCTGTACCAGTCCCCGACGATGTCGCCGTAGCCATAGAACGAGACGATTGCCGCCGGTCGCGGATCGCAGACCACGCCCGACATGAGCGCAAGGTAGCCGCCCGCCGAATGCCCGACCGCAACCACCCGCGCCGGGTCAGCCTGGAAGAGCCCGCGACCCTCTTCTCGCACCCAGTGGAAAGCGTCCTGAAGATCGTCAACGATCGCGGGAAGCTTGGTCTCCGGCGCCAGGCGGTAGTCAATGCAGACGACGGTGTAGCCGGCATCGAGGTAGCGGTCGCGCTGCCAATGGGCAATGCCCCCCCGGTGCCCCATGATGAGACAACCGCCGTGGATCCACACGACTACGGGGCGCAGGCCGCCACCCGCAGCCGGGTAGACGTCGGCCTTGATCTCGTGCTTCTTGACCGTCTTGTAGGTGTAAGTCTGCTTGGAAGTGGACACTGACGTCCCTCGAGGCTCTTATTCGAGAATGGGAGGCGGCTTCCTGTCGGCCGCGCCTCAGGCAGGACGAGCACATCGGGAGGAGAACGACTTCAGGGCAGGACGCGAAGCCGCCTTCGCCAAGGCTACGTCGCCCAAGGGTCCTGCCCTACGACAAGGCGGGAGCAGCCATGCCCATCACCACTGTGCAGCAGCTAAGACAGGCCGTGGATACAGCCGTGGCAGAGGCGAAGGTCACGGACATTCACACCCACATCTACCCCCCGTGCTTTGGCGATCTTGTCCCGTGGGGCATAGACGATCTCATCACCTATCACTACCTCATCGCCGAGACCCTCCGCTGGGTGGAGCAGCCCTATGAGGACTACTGGAAGCTCTCAGAGCGCGAGCAAGCCGATCTCATCTGGCGCACGCTTTTCCTGGAGGGCTCGCCCATCTCGGAATCGAACCGGGGCGTGCTGACCGTCCTTGAGGCGCTCGGCCTCGATGTCGGGTCGCGCGACCTGGCCTCCTATCGCCGCCACTTCGAGAAGCTCAAGGTCGAGGACTACATCGCGACCGTATTCGGGCTGGGCGGGGTCAAGGACGTGGTCATGACCAATGACCCGTTCGATGAGGCCGAGCGCAAGGTATGGATGGAGTCCTACCAGGCCGACTCGCGCTTCCATGCGGCGCTGCGCATTGACCAGCTCATCCTCAACTGGCGGGCAAACTGGCCGCGGCTGGCGGCCTGGGGCTACAAGGTGGAGGAAAGCCTTACCGCGAAGACTGCGGCCGAGGTGCGCCGCTTTCTCACCGACTGGGCGAAGCGGATGAACGCGGTCTATATGGCCGCGTCGCTGCCGCCGGACTTCGC
>Ga0315286_10006219_pt1 | contig 11604 bp, 8 predicted proteins | sample YL17G10_0_MG_FD_205038 | JGI IMG/M metagenome (GOLD analysis project Ga0315286, IMG submission 205038) | Sediment microbial communities from Yellowstone Lake, YNP, Wyoming, USA - YL17G10_0 | ecosystem: Environmental > Aquatic > Freshwater > Lake > Sediment | place: USA: Wyoming | collected... | reverse complement strand
AGGGTACCGGATTGTCGGGGGCATACCAGGGCAGATGTCCGCGGGGAAAGAGGGTAAGCTATCGCAGGCATACCCGCGACAAGCTCAGCGGCAGAAAATGGGCCCGGAAGTTGGATCTGAGCATGGTCCGGAATCCGCTGTGCGCACGCAGGGGTGCGATCGGGCAGACGCGATGGAAGGCCGGCTTGATATCTCTGATCCGCTGCCGTGGATCGTGAACATGCGGTCAAGAGCAGCGTGAAAACTCTCCTGGGCGGAAGGAAGGGCACCAGGGGCAGATCCCTGAGGATCGCGCTTAATGCTCTTCTATCTGATGATTGGCGCAACGTACGCGTTTGCGGCGGCCGTGCAGCCGGGGCCGTTCCAGGCGTACCTCATCTCTTCAACCATGGTCAACGGTTTGCGACGCACCCTCCCGGCGGTGCTCTCGCCGATCCTGAGTGACATCCCGATCGTCTGCCTGGTCCTTCTTGTCCTCACGCAGGTCCCTCCTCTTCTTGTACACGTACTCCAATTCGCGGGCGGCCTGTTCCTGCTCTACCTGGCTGTCGGCGCTCTCAAGGCGTATCGCAATTACCAGGACGCTCTTACAGACCCCCCGGCACCTGTCAGGCAGACGGTTATCAAGGGCGCCCTCGTTAATCTGCTCAACCCGAACCCTTATCTGGGCTGGGCGCTGATCATGGGGCCGCTGTTGCTTGAGGCCTGGGATCAGACTCCCGTCTATGGCATTGCTCTGGTCGCCGCCTTCTACCTCACCATGGTCCTCGCCACCGCCGTAATCCTTGTTCTATTTGCCGGGGCGCGCTCTCTGGGCCCCCGTGTCGGCCGCGTGCTTGTCGGCGTGTCGGGCCTCGCCCTGGCGTTCTTCGGCCTCTATCAATCATGGTCCGGCTCAACAGCAATCATCCGCTGGCTTGAAGTTGAAAGAACTGTTCCTCGTGCCTCAACTCGCAGTTGGGTACGCGAAATGAATTCTCAAGACCAGTGTCTGATGTCTGACGGCACGCCTTTTGCGCCGCCAGACACTAAAAGGTGAAGGCGAACTGTCCCTGGTAGCGGAAAGTCGTGCCGGCCCCGCGAGGCAGCGGCACGAAGAACTGGTCGGAGGGGTCGCTCGCGCGCCTTTGGTTCTGAATGAAGAACAGGTTCTGGAATTGCAGGAAGCGGGCGATTCCGACATCAAAGCGGAGACCGTGCGTGGCAAGGTTCACGCCGGAACCGGTGCCGAGGTCGTCGTCGGTGAACTGCGATATCAGGGCGTTGGCGTCCTTGATCGCGAACTGGTACAGGAACCGCATGTCCCCGGCGCCCTTTACTGCCCCCAGGTTCATTGTCGCCATCAGGGCATCCCTCAGCCTGCCGGTGCCGGTGTTGCGCGAGACCTGGACATCAAGCCAGGCTGGAATTGCGCGGTCGCCAAACCGCAAGGCCTTTGTCTCGAGACGATATGCCAGGCGCGCGATTTGAAAGTTGGGGGCGCTGTAGATGGCTCCGCCCTGCGTCGTGGTTGCGTTGCCCGTGCCTGTCATCGGTCCGGCCAGCGCGATACCGAGGCTTCTGTCGATCATCACGACATTTCCGGTGACCACTGAGGCCAGCTGAATCTGGTTCGGATTGCGATAGATGGGGAAGTCGACGGTCAGCTGGTGACTCCACTTGTCCCCCAGGCTGCCCCGTATGATGGCGCCGGGATCAAAGAGATTGGCGGCAGGCACCCTCTTGCCGGGCTCGAACCCGGCCAGCACGAAGGGGGAGTTGGCGGAGAGGATCGCAATGTTGGGATTGCTCAGGATGTACTCCCCGGCACGGAACTCGATCTCCTTCAGCCCCATCGCGTTCGTTCCGACCTGAACTCTCGCGATTTGCTGGAAGCCGTTGAAACGTACGTCGTCATCCCAGAGGAACCTGGAGTTGTCGGCGAAGACTTCCTCCATCCGGCCGACGCGAAGCGCGAAGCTCGAAACGGGGTGATAATCGATCCAGGCTTCGCTGATCAGAGGCACATGCTTCGCAACCGTCGCGGCGAAATCCTGGTCGTTGGTGATTCCGTTGTTGAGCGGGCCGGTCGCGAGCTGGGCATGGAATCGGAAGCGCGGATCCAGTTCCTTGTCGATGTTGAAGCGCAGGCGATATCGGGCGCGGATGTTCTGGACGGGACCGGCGGCAGAGTTCCCGGAACGGACTGCAACGTCGGTCCGGTAGCGGAAGTCCCCGCTGAATCGGAATCCTCCCACGCTCTTGAGAATCCCATCCACCTTGCTGGACAGGGCTTCAGCTTTGGCAGCATAGGATTGAGCTTCCGCCTGTGTTGGAGGCGGTGAGACGGGCTCTCTGTGTTCAGTCGCGCCGGCAGCGGGGAGCGGTGTCGACACGCGGGACTGGCCGAGCAGACGCTCCTGCAGTTTTTCCAGCAACAGTCCCTGCTGTTTCACGAGGAGTTCCAGCTGCCCAATGCGCTCCTGCTGGTGTTTGAGCTCTTCCTGCAGCTGCCGGGTCGTTGGCTGCGATATCTTTCCCGCATCCGCCTGGTCAGCCCTCGCCGCTGGGATGAGAATAGCCAGTGTGAACAGCAAGACCGGCATACCGTAGTGTTTATCAGACGAAAGCATCGGGTGTCCTCCTCAGGCAAATGTCAGCTTCTGGCTGAAGATCTATTTTGAGCCGAGTTCAGGCAGGTAGGTATTAAGTGTCGATGAAGTTTCGGCTGGGAATGGATTAACCTGAAAGGCAGGGTGCGGCGGCAGGTTTATTCCAGAGGAGATCCGAACCGCGGTGGCAGGGGGGCGTTTGAAGTGCCTCGCGAGGGCCGGCCGAACTGGCTGCTTGCTGTTGCTGCTCTGACCGGATGACCCGGTCTGCCCTTGCTTGGCCAAGCTGAGGAGCGCCGGTGTCCCGTCAGTTATAGGTGGCAGCAGGTCCGATGTTTCTGCCACTACGGCGTGGGTTCGCCTTGCTGAGATTGTCTCAAAAACCACGCATCGTGCGTGATTGCTGGAAATCGGCCCTGAAGGGGGCCGGGCAGAACAGCCCGGGGCGTGAGCCCCGTGGGGGATCGACCAAGTTCTGTACGAGAGCCCTGTAGGGGCGGTGCAGGCTTCTGCTCCACCCTTACAGAGTTCGGATTTCGTTTGTCCCCTGTTCCCAGGGCTCACGCCCTGGGCTGTTCTGTAGCGCCCTTAGGAGGGCTTGCGTCTCGGGTATTGAGACGGCCTCGCTGAGATGGAGCAGTGCGCGCTTCTGCGAGGCGGTCCCACTCGCGCCGCCGCCCCCCCCAATCACTAATGCCATACGAGCGCCGCCAGTCCTGACACAGTCCATCAAGTCGACCGCGATAAAACCGAAGCCGGCGGCATGTCAAAACCAGCCGAAGTGCGCCAGTATTCCGGGCAGCCCGGGATGCAGCTCGTTAAGGGAGAAAGGCGGGTTTGTTCACTGACCTGGCCTTCTCTTGCGCAGCCCGGTTTTCCGCATCTTCCTCACTCTTGGCGTTCCATCTCTCGTTGGGGAGCCTCTTGTTTATCCAGCCGGAACGCTTCGACGACAGCTGCTTGGGCCAGCGTGTCCAGTTGTTTGGAAAACGCAACCATTCCAAAGGTCGGCTGGTAGGAGTAACGGAAGAGGTTAAACGAGTGCTGCGCGTCTTCCCAGCGGGCTATCACTTTCTGGCTGTCGTTATAGACCTGTGAAGAGGAGAAAAGAACGATCGTCGCAACAGGCCTGGCTGCAATACCGTACTTCGCCGAAATAGCTTCGACCATGTCTGCATCCGTCAGCCCTTCGGTCCTGTCCTGATCATAGTTGATCACCATTCGAAAGAGCTCGCCGTTGTAAAAGCTGAAAACGACCTCTCTCACAGGGTCCTTTGGGAGGGAAGAGCTCCCGACCGGGCGGTACCACCACAGTTCCTGAATCATCGCCGGACGTTCGTGGAGCAGCTTTGCCTCAGAGGGTTTCATTTCTGTCTGTTTTGCCACTGCGACTTGGTTGCCTTCTTTCCCAATCCCAGCACCTTCCGCAATAATCGAGTGCACCTCCAGCGGAGGGAATTTGTCTTCATCCTTGAAGGTTGCAATTTCAAATAACCTAAAATAGTTCATTCGTCTAGGGCAGTGGCTCGATATGTCAAATGTATTAACTAGAAAAGGTACCCCCTGCGACCGACCGCACGGATCTTTACGACAAGATGGAAGTATTCCTGAAGCTGCCGAGTGGTAAGCTCGGGAGGCTGGCCGACCTCCAGCGTCAGGAGGAACTGAAGCGAAGACTGGCGGACCCGCCTACGCCCTTGTTCAAAGAGGTTCGAGATTTGGTTCTCCGCAAGTGCAAACTGCACAAACAGAGACAGATGCGGGGAATTTTTAGAAGCAGCCCTTCGGCGAACTCGAGCGCCTTGTAACGCAGAAGCTTCTGGACGTGGTCAAGAGAGTTGCCAAGGAGGGGTTGGAAAGCGAAGACTGGCTCCGCCTGGTGGCCAAACTCAGCAACCGAAGCTACAAGGAGATGCGGGTCGCAATCCTCGAGTTCCTGGATACGGACGTCTTCAACGTGTCGATTGAAAACTGCGTGTCCTTTTTGGATCCGTTGATTGAATCCTGGGACATCGACGTTGCGACTTTTGGCATTGAGATTACCTTGAATCACAGAGTGGCCTCGCGGCATCCCAGGAGGTTTGAGTTTGTTGAAAGCGAAAGGGAACCGGCCTTCGAAGAAGAGCCGGGGCTCAGGGAATTCCTTAAGGACGCTTCCCTAAGCGGCGACGCTGCCCAGGATGAAATCGAGTTTCTAAGGAAGCTGCGGTTCAAGGGGAAACGCCCTGCTCCGCTCTATTACTACCGTGAATTGCAGAACCTCCGGGATCCCCTGCATTTTCGCGCCGTCCAAAGCGAATACGATAAGGAGACCTCAAAGTGATCTATCTGCGTGAAGGAGAAGGGCAATACGTAGGGCCGTTCAAGAGTCGCGAAGATGCCGAACGCTTCATTGAGCTGATGGAGTTGTGCGGTGAGAACTGGGCAGGCACTGAAGTAGTGGAGGAGGAAGGCGGATCTGATCCGACGCTACGCCCGGCAGAATGCATCCAATGATAGGGAGTCAGCAAACCGGCTCTTCTCGCAAGTGATTGAAGATCACCCGCGAGCTGAAGATGCCAGGGAGGGACCATGAAGATAGCAAAGGTTCTCAGGGAGACCCTGACCATGATCCTTGCTGGCGGACAGGGGGAGCGGCTTTATCCACTGACCAGAGATCGGGCGAAACCTGCAGTCCCCTTCGCTGGGCACTATCGTATTATCGACTTTACCCTGTCGAACTGCATCAACTCAGGGCTCAAACGGATCTACGTTCTCACCCAGTACAAGAGCCAGTCGCTGGACGATCATCTAAGGCTGGGCTGGAACATTTTTGCCAGCGCCTTCGACGAGTTTTTGTTTTCGGTCCCTCCCCAGCTCAGGACGGGAGACTCGTGGTATCTGGGCACAGCGGATGCAGTCTGTCAAAACCTCTACATCCTGCAGGAACGATCCCCCCAGCGCGTTCTAATCCTTTCCGGCGACCACATCTACAAGATGGATTACAGCGAGATGATCGAGTCACACCTCCGCTCGGGTGCCATGGTCACGGTAGCCGCGGTGGAGTGCGACGTGAACTCAGCTCGCCGCATGGGCGTCCTCGAGATCGGCGGAGACAATCGCGTCCTGACGTTTGAGGAAAAGCCGGACAACCCCAAAACCATCCCCGGCCGTCCCGGCTTTGCCTGGGTCAGCATGGGGGTCTACTTGTTCGAGACCGCCGCTTTGGCCGAAGGGCTCTCTGAGCAGCCCTGCAGCGAGACGAGCAGAGACTTTGGGCGAGACATCCTGCCTCGACTCGCCCAGAGCGAATCCGTTTTCGCTTATCCCTTCCGTGATGAGAAGGAGAATTACTGGCGCGACATCGGAACGTTGGATTCCTATTACGAAGCCAGCATGGATCTGATCAAGGTCGATCCGCCGTTCAACCTCTATGATATCTCCTTCCCTATCCACTCCTCCACCCGGCCGCGTCCGCCGGCAAAGACCATCTTTGCCGGTGGAGAGGCGGGTCGCATGGGTGTCGCGCTGGATTCGCTCATCTGCAATGGCTGCATTGTCAGCGGAGGCCGGGTAGAGCGTTCCATCCTCTCTCCAGACGTGCGCATAAACTCCTACTCCCTGGTGGAGGATTCGATCCTTTTCGACCGGGTGGGAGTGGGCCGATCCGCAAAGATCCGTCGTGCCATCATCGACAAAGATATCCAGATCCCTCCCGGCCTCTCGGTCGGTTATAACCTTGAGGAGGACGCGAAGCGATTCACAGTGACCGAGTCGGGCGTGGTAGTGATCGCAAAAGGAGAGCGGATCTAGCCCGGATAATTCAGGAAGCATCCAGGAGAATGGACTTTGGGACACGGATAAACGCGGATATACGCCGATCTGACATGATTATTCAATCCGTGCGCGGAGCTTTGCGCAGCGCTGGCGCCTTCGGTGCGGCAAAAGCTCCGCGAGCGTTTTTCCGCGTCCAGAAATACTTCCTTCTCGCTCGTTCATGAATGATCTCGGCTAAGAACACTCCACCCCCATTATTTCTTGGGATTATCCTGGGGCTGGCCGGCTACGGCAATGCAGAGGCGGGCATCTCCGGGGTGGACTGGTCATTGAGCCGACGGAAGGAACACGGAGAAGGTGGAACCGCGGCCGATTTCGCTCTGAACTTCGATGTGCCCTCCCTGGGCTTCCACGAGGTGTTTGGCGACGGAGAGCCCGAGCCCGGTTCCGCCTGACTCTCGCGAGCGGGCGGCGTCGACCCGGTAGAAGCGCTCGAAGATCCTTTCCTGGTCCGCCTTGGGGATGCCGATGCCGGTATCGCAGACCGCGATCACGACCTCCCCATTCTTTGAAGTTGCGGTGACGGTGATCCTGCCGCTCGGGAGGGTGTAGCGCACGGCGTTGTCGAGCAGGTTCTGCAGGATCTCCTGCAGGGCATTGAGGTCGCCCTTGACCGCAAGGTTCCGGTCATAGTCGACCTCCAGCGTGATCCATTTCGGGGCGGCGCCCAGGCGTGCAGTCTCGAGGCAGGGATCGATGAACTCCGAGACCTTCACGGCCCGGGCCTCCATCGGCAGCTGACCGGCCTCTATCTGAGAGAGCCTGAGAAGATCATCGGTCAAGCGGCCGAGTCGGAGCGCGTTGGTCCGGATGATTTCAAGGAAACGATCCCGGTTCTGGGTGTCGTCCGCAGCGCCGGCCAGCAGGGTTTCGGCGAATCCCTGGATTGCGGTCAGCGGCGTCTTGAACTCATGGGATATGTTGGCCACAAAATCGCGCCTGGCGCGCTCGAGGCGGCGCAGTTCGCTGATGTCGTACAGCACCAGCACGGCGCCGGTGATACTGTCGTTCGACCTCACCGGCGCCGCAGTGACCGCGAAACTCCTGGTGCGCACCGCGCCAACGACCAGCTCGCTCTTTACGCTCTCTCTGCCGGCGAGAGCCCTCCTGATTGCTTCCAACAGGTCGGATTGGCGAATCACCTCGACAATCGGGCGCCCCTCCCATGAAGAACCCTCCATTCCCAGTGCCCGGCTGAAGGCCTCGTTGCAGAAGGTCAGGCGCTGATTGGATCCGATGACCGCCACGCCCTCGGCCATGCTGCGCAGAATCGCCGCCGATTGATTGCGCTCCTCGATCAGGATTCGGATCGTGCGATCCAGCCGGGCGGCGCTTTCGCCCAGCGTGCGGGCGAGGTCGGACAACTCGTCTCCCCTGCGGTCGGTGGGCAATGGGCGGAAGTCGCCCTCGGCGACCCTGCGGGAAAACTCCTTGAGCCGGTCTATGCGGCGCGTCAATGCGCCCGAGAAGAACAGCGACAAACCTCCGGTCAGGATGAGGATAAGGACCGACACGATCCAAAGCCGCGACCGGAAGGCCCGGAGCGCCTCATCCAGGCGCTCGAGCGGCAGGGATAATCGGATGACGATCGGCGAGCCTGCGGCCGGCTGATGGCGCACCGCCAGGTAAACGAGGTCGTGAGCCAGGGTGTCGCTGTAACGGATCGCGCGGCCCTCGCCGTAAGCCAGCGCGGCGCTGATCTCCGGCCGGCCCAGGTGATTTTCCATCTTCGAGGGATCTCCCTCCGAATCCGAGAGCACGGCCCCATTGGAAGCCACAACCGTGATGCGCGCGCCGCTCCGGGCCATCCAGGAGGTCCAGTCTCTCAATGCCTCGGGAGCGTCGATCTGCGGCGGATGGCTTCGCACCAGTTGCGCGAGTGAATCCAGCTCTGCGAAGCCCGTGTGCAGATACTCGCGCCGAAGTGCCTGCACGACGTAGATGTCTATTCCCACAAGGACCATCAAGAGGAGGAGGAAATAGACAATGCTCAGGCGCCAGAACAAGCCAAGCTTGATGTGTTTCAAGAGGGCGGCCATAGATTGGGCAACAATAGGACATTCCGCGTGTCACCACAAGCTCCGCGTATGACCTACCTACTGCCCCGTGCGGGGCGCCTCTCTGAGGCGCCGCGGCGGGTCTCAGAGACCCGCCGCACGCGATCTTAACGTGCGCCCCGAAGGCAGTTCTTCTGATAGACTGAGCGAGGCGCAGCCCTCCGCTGCCGGAGCGAGAGCGCAGCTGCGACGGCAAGAGAACTAAACACTGATCGCGATGGTGAATGATATGGAACGGAGAGAGTTCGTGAAGATGACAGTTGCCGGGACACTGGCTGCTGGAAGTGCGCCTTTGCTCTGGGGTAACAATCATCGCTGGCAGGGCGCGAACGACCGCGTTCGTGTCGGCGTAGTCGGGATACGCGGCATGGGCCAGTCTCACATCAAGGAGTTCTCCAGCATCCCGAATGTCGAAGTCGCCGCCTTGTGCGACATCGACGAGAATCTCTACGCGGAAGTCATCAAGACCCACTTCAGCGACCAGGGAAGGCCGAAGCCCAAGACCTATTCCGACCTGAGACTTCTGTATGAAGACAAGGAGATCGATGCGGTCACGATCGTCACGCCGAATCACTGGCACACGCTTGCCGGAATCTGGGCGATGCAGGCAGGCAAGCATGTAACCGTTGAAAAACCGGTCTCCCACAATTTCTTCGAAGGGCAGAAGCTGGTTGAGGCTGCCGCAAAGTACAAGGTGATCGTCCAGGACGGTCTGGAGCAGAGGAGCAATCCCTGTGCGAAAACGGCGGTCGAGTTTCTCCGCAGCGGAGCCCTGGGCGAGATCTACATGGCCAAGGGGCTTTGCTACAAATGGCGCGACACGATCGGCCATTATGACGACGAACCCGTTCCTCCCGGCGTTCACTACGATCTCTGGCTTGGCCCTGCTCCGTCGCGGCCATTCAACCGGAACCGGTTCCACTACAACTGGCACTGGAACTGGGACTACGGGTGCGGCGACATCGGTAATCAGGGCGTTCACGAGATGGACGTCGCCCGATGGGGGCTGGGTGTGACGCTGCCCACGCGCGTCAGCGCCACCGGTGCGCATTTCCTTTTCAACGACGACCAGCAGACACCCAATGTGCTGATGGCGGCCTTCGAGTTCGACTCCCCCGCCACGGGCGGCGACAGGAAGAAGATCCTGCAGTTTGAGGTGCGCGGCTGGATCGCGAATCGGGAAGCCGGGCTCGGGGAGGTAAGGAGCGATAGCGCCCCGGGCGGGTACATGATCAGCGACGAGAACACCGTCGGGAACATCTTCTACGGTTCCAATGGATACATGGTGAAGGACGTGGACGGCTGGCGGACATACCTGGGCAAGAAACGCGAACCTGGCCCGTCGGGGGAAGGCCTCGGAAATCACTATCGCAATTTCATCGATGCGATCCGTGCGAACAACCAGGCCCTGATCGACGGCAGCATAATGGATGGCCACTACAGCGCGGCTCTGGCGCACCTGGCGAACATCTCCTACCGCCTCGGCCGCTCACTCAATTTTGATCCCAAGACCGGACATTTCGTCGGAGACGAGGAGGCCGACAGGATGCTTCGCCGCCAGTATCGTGCTCCATTCGTTGTGCCCGAGAAGGTGTGATTTCAGCTTCCGATCACCCTGCAGGTCGAAAGTAGGTCCGGTCTAACAGACCGGACCTATTCTATCGGACCCGCTTCGACGGAGCATGATCACTCCTTGATCGCGATAATCTCGTGGATATCGACGCGATCGATCGTCGCCGCCCAGGTCCCGCCTGCGTACTTGCCTGGAAGCGGTTGTCCCCCGGGCCGTTTCAGTAGCCCTTCTTCTTGTCGACGACGTTCAGTAGCGGCTCGCCGCGCGCGAACCGCGACACGTTTGCCACGATGAGCGCCATGCGCCGGGCCTGCACTCCGTCAGACTGGCCCGCGATATGCGGCGTGATGATCACGTTCTCGAGCTTCCAGAGCGGATGGCCTTTCGGCAATGGCTCGGGGTTCGTCACATCCAGGCCGGCTCCTGCCAGCCGCCCCGTTTTGAGGGCTTCGAGCAGCGCATCGCTGTCGTAGGTCCTGCCGCGGGAAACGGCGACAAAGTAGCTGCCCTTTTTCATCAGCCCGAACTGCTTCGGCCCCATCATCCCTTGCGACTGCGGCGTCAGAGGGGCAGCCATGAACACGACATCGGCCTCCGGCAGTGCGGCTTCGAGCCGATCGGGCGGCACCAGCCTGCTGAAGAAATAGTTGAGCGGTATGTCTTTCGGATCGACGCCGATCACCGTCATGTCGAAGGCATGCGCCCTCTGGGCGATCTGCATTCCAATGCCGCCGACTCCGATGATGACGGCGGTCTTTCCCCGGAGCTCGATCGGCGAGTACTCACGCCGGTCCCATTCCTCCTTCACCCGGTCGGGAATGGCGAGGTACAGGTCCCGGGTGAGGGCCAGCAGCAGGCCCATCGCATGGTCCGCGATATTGGGACCCTGCAGAATCTTGCAGTTGGTGAGGACGACGCCGCTGCCGGCCAGCTCGGGAAAGATCTCATGCTCGACCCCGGCGCTGTATACCTGGACCCAGCGCAGTTTCTTAGCTGCGCGGAACAGCTGCGGACTGATGGTTCCGACAATCGCGTCGGCATCGGCCACCTGTTCAGTCAGGATGCCGGTCTCTCCCGCCACGATCGTTGCCCCGGGAGCGGCCTCCCGGAGCTGCCGGATCTCGGCAGGTTCGAGGTCGGTTACGACGATCTTCACCTGGGCGAAACCGGTTACGGACGCAATGGCGATGGCCAGGGCAACAATGATCAGTCTCTTCATGGTTTCAATCCCTCCTGATGAAGCTCCAATGTGAGCCGGACGAGCCGTCCGGCATCTGTGTTTTGGCGTCAGATCGACGGCCCGGTGAACTCCGCGCGCGGCTGTTTGCCGTCGACCCTGAAAGCCGGATGGCTCGTCCGGCTCCTGCGTGCTGGCATCAGATCGACGGCTCTGCGGATCCCGTGCGCGTCTGCCTGCCGTCGGCCCTGAAAGGGCCGGGCAGGACAGCCCGGGGCGTGAGCCCACATCCTTATACACAAGTCGGCGGTGGAACATAGCCCCATCGTTTGCAAATGCCATGCTCAGATCTCCTGGACTCGACCAGTAGACCGCAGTCAGCCTGAAGCA
>Ga0315286_10006216_pt1 | contig 11605 bp, 21 predicted proteins | sample YL17G10_0_MG_FD_205038 | JGI IMG/M metagenome (GOLD analysis project Ga0315286, IMG submission 205038) | Sediment microbial communities from Yellowstone Lake, YNP, Wyoming, USA - YL17G10_0 | ecosystem: Environmental > Aquatic > Freshwater > Lake > Sediment | place: USA: Wyoming | collected... | reverse complement strand
ACGCTGCGCGCCAGGCTCCGCGCCGCCATCATCCGGGCGAACCCTCGCCCCTGCGACCTCTGCGGCACCGTCATCACCAGCACGCGCGCCTACGCCGAGTACCCGATCGCGTGGACGTGCTGGTACTGCAAGTCGCTCGCGTTCTGCTCGAAGGCGTGCGTCGAGAAGCACGACTGCCCGCACGAGAAGAAGCAGTAACCGCACCGAGGAGGAGACGTACCCATGAAACAGGTCACCGAGAAGTCGCTCGCGCAGCTGCGCATCATCGCGGTCGAGGAGCAGCAGACGGTCACGCGCAACGCCGCGCGACTCGCTGCCACGCTCCACAGGATCTACTACGCGACCGTCGCGAAGTGGCGCGACCGCCAGCACGTCCCCGCCGTCGAGGTCTGGGGTCACTCCGACTTCCACGAGTACGCCGAGCACGAACTCGGGATGCACGGCGGCACCGCGATGCGGTACGTCTACATGCACCAGAAGCTCTCGGTCGAGTGCAAGATCGACGTCTCGGCCTTCGCGAACATCGGCATCACCAAGCTGCTCGACATCGCTCGGGTGTCCGACGAGAACAGCATCACGGCGTGGATCAAGCTCGCCACCGAGAACGGCTGCTGCCAGCTGCACAACCTCGTCGAGCAGGAACTCCACGGCGGCGCCTTCAAGCGCAACCTGTCGATCCTGATGGACGAGCGCGACTTCAAGAAGCTGCGCGCCGCGATGGCGCTCGTGATGCGCGACGGACGCGCGACCACGTTCGGCGCGGCCGCCGGCATCATCGCCGCCGAGTGGCGCACCATCGAACTCAGCCGCGCCGTGGCCCCCGTGCGGCAGCTGAAGAAGGCCAGCTGACCATGGGAAGCCTGCCGGGGCGGCGTCTCAACGCGTCCCACAACCTCAAGAGGAGCACGAGCATGGGGAAGCAGAAGCGCGTCACGGTCGTCGTCGCGGAGCCCGGCAAGCAGCCCGAGGCACGCGAGGTCGACAACACGCTGGCCGCGCTCCAGGCGCTCGTCGGCGGGTACCTGGAGTGCCAGCCGTGGGGCACGTACTACATCTGGATGAACGAGGACGGTCGCCGGCTCAGTCTGCCTTACAACCGCGCCGTCGCCGACCAGATGTACCTCGGCACGATCTTTGTCGCCAAGACCGCGAAGTGCGGCGACATGGTCGGGCTCACCGAGAAGGAGATCGGCGAGGTCTGCCTGTGGCTCCACCTGCCGGCGAGGTTCGCGAGCGTGGGCGGCGGATGACTCCTTTGCGACGGTGCCAAGCAAAGCTCCAGTTCATCGAGCACGCCGTCGAAGCGTACGCGTTGCGACAGCAAGGCTGGTCCGAGGCAGACCTGGCAAGGCTGTACGAGGTGTCCAAGAACCAAGTGCGCGACTGGTGCAACCGCGAAAAGTGGCGTCTGTACGGCGCACGCGAGCGCGCAGAGGCCCGGCAACGGCACGCGGAGCTTGCTGAACGATCGCGTGCCGCCGAACGCCACAAGTTTTCGCTCGCCGAACGCAAAGGCCACATGGCCGAGTTGGCCGACGGCTGGGTTCCACCTGGGGGCGACTGCGAATGACCGGTCCGAACATCTACGAGCGCTGGCGCTGCCCCGACTGCACCGCCGAGGTAACGGTTCACCTCGGCGGCGAGTGCCAGCCCGGGTGGATCTCCCGCCCGGCCGCCGAGGAGCTTGGATGGCGAACGGGCACCATCTGGAGTGAGCACGGAGGGGAGCGGGCCATGCTGGTGCCAGTGCGCGCGTGCCCCGTTCACGCAAGTCGTTGGGAGCGAACATGAGCGCCGCCAAGAAGAAGCCCAAGGTCGCCCGCACCGTCGCCGAGAAGGAACGCGACGCGTACGCCAACGAACTCCTCAAGTGCCAGGAGATGCTCGTGCGAGAGAGGACCGGCTACCTCGCCCAGCTGGACAAGGAGCGCGGCGAGGTCATGCGGCTCAAGATCGAAATCCGGTCGTGGCGCGACAAGCACGCCGCGATGATGAAGCGCCCGGACGTCAGCGATCTCGTTTGCCGCATCGACGAGATCGCTGCGCCGCCCGATGCACCGGGGAGCGTTCACCAGATCCGGAGCACGCTCCAGGAGATCGTCGGCGGTCTCCTCATACGCGGCGACGAGTACCGGCTGGCCCTGGCGCCGTTCGCCAGGCGCTGCGCCCGGTACGAGGTCGGTCAGGCCACGAGCGGCAGGTACCCCGACGACACGCCGCTCGAACTCGAAGGCAACGCCGATCCGCACGCCCTACGCGTGGGCGATCTGCGCGCCGCCAAGGCGCTGTACGACGCGCCGACCACTGCGTTCATCCCGGAGCGCGACCTCGCATGACCGACCCGTACCGAGAAGGCCCCGTCCTCGTCATCCCGAAGATCCGCCGCGTGCTGCCGACGTGGCTCACCGCGCTCCTGGTGTTCGCCGGGTTCGGGATCGGCGCCGGCACGGGCTACACGAACGCCCCGCACGTCATCGTCCACCAGGACGCGCCTCCACCCACCCCACCCCCGCCGCCCGAGGCCTGCAAGGACTCGATGTACGAGACGTTGCCACCGCGCGTCGCTGGATGCGACTCGACCACTGCGGACACGCTCAAGACGTTCTCGTGCGGCCACGCGGAGCACAGGATGAAGATCGAGTTTCAGAACGGCTACCGCCGCGTGTCCTGCTTCTGCACTGGCCACGCGGCATCGGTGACGATCATCGACGCCAAGCCAGCGGGCAGCGCGCCGTGACGCTCGAACTGTTCCAGGCGTTGCACATGAGCGTGCTGCTCCTGCGCACGTGCAACACCGAGGTGCGCCATTCCGACGAGCCCGAGCACGGTGCGATCTGTTGGCGTCCGGCGACGTGGCGGCGACCGACCGATGACGGGGAGTCGCAGTATTCCTGCGACGTCTGCCACGTGCTCTTCACTGAGTCCGGACCCGAGTGGGTCGAGGCGCCTCACGCCAAGGCGATCCGCGCGTTCGACCGCCTTGCCGGCACCGTGATGGACGAGTGGTCTCCGGTCTGTGTGGCCAACATCACGCGCCGCCTGCTTGCGGCTCTTCCTCCGTGCCCCATCCCGTTGTCGTCGACCAATGCCTGTGACCGCTGCATCTGGGCGGACGGCCTGAAGTTCCCAGATCAGGATCTTCGAGCGCGTAAACAACTCGACCGCCTGTGGCAACTTGTATCCTGTCGAGGTGACGCGTGAACGACTACGTCGACAGCTACGACTGGATGGACAACCGCACGACGCTGCGCACGGCGTTCGAGCAGGCACGCGACGCCAGGGCGCACCGGTACATCGTGCTCGGCGCCGGCAGGGTCTGGAACATCACTGGCGAGGCGCCGCCGACCGGCCAGAGCTTCGAGAGCGTGTCGCCGGCCGGCTTCTTGCGGCTGCACATCTGGAGCGCGTCGTGCTCCGATTGGTACGTGCGCTGGGTCGGCCATCTCGACGAGGTACTCGGGCACGAGGAGAGAAGGACATGAAGGCAATCAAGATCCTCGATCACATCACCGAACTCGCACCGCTGCTCACGTGGACGCAGATGCCTGGCCCCGAGGACCAGGACTCGATCTGCTTCCTCGGACAGGGCTCCGGCTGGCGAGTCACCGTCTGCGACTTCTCGCTCAAGGCGCAGGGGTTCACGAGGGGCGAGCGCGGCCACGACGGCGCCGCGCTGAACCAGAAGGAGAACCTTATGATCCGGCTCGGTCACGACGTGGGCAGGGTCATCTGGCACATCGCCGCGAAGAAGGCCGGCAAGGGAGGACAGGCATGAGCGAGGACAGCGCGTGGCCGGCGTGGGGGGGTGTGGCGATCATGGCGGCGCTCGCCGCGTGGGCGGCCTTCCGATGAGCCCGACCGAACTGGAGCAGATGATCTCCGAGGAGTGCGACGCGCTCAAGACCATGCTCATCGAGAAACACCGAGCGTACGGCTCGTCGGCGACATCCCCCCTGAGGGTGTTCAGCAAGGCGCCTCGCACCGAGCAGATCCTCGTGCGCATGGACGACAAGCTCTCGCGCATCGCGCGCGGGAGCGAGGCAGGAGAGGACTCGTACCGCGACCTCGCGGGCTACCTCATCCTGCTGTTCGTGACGAAGAGGATGGAGACCGAGGAAGCGACGCTCGGGCAGACGACGTACACCAACCGTTGAGGAGACCAGGAACCCACATGAAGAAGCCCGCCAGCAGCACCAAGACCGCCGCCGATGCAGGAATCACCCGCGAGGAGCGCGACCACAAGCGCCGCGCCGCCGAGGCCCGCAAGGACGGCGACCACGACCTCGCCGACCTCGAAGACCAGTGGGCGCGGATTGCGCGCTGGGGCGTCGTCGGATGATGGGCGCCGACGGCCGCGACACGCACAGGCGGCAGCAGCGGCAGATCAGCGAGGCCGAACTGCGCAACGCTCTGAACTTCGCCGCAGGCGAGAAGGTAACGTCCGTGCCCCAGCGCGGCGTGATCCTCGGGCTCATCCAGGCAGGGCTCATCGTCGAGGAGCGCGTCGTCGAGGAGCGCGTCGGCGTTGCCGGCCTGGGCCGCAAGCTCTCGCTCACGCCTCGCGGGACCGTGGAGCGAATCGCGAGGATGACGACGTGACGCACCAATGAGCGACGACGACCTTCGTAGGATGCTGACGCCATTCCTGGAGCACGGCCCGAAGCGCGCAGCGGCCGAGGCAGATGGCTTCTGCGGCTCTTGCTGCGACGTCGGACACTGGGACGTGCCGGCTACCAGCCGGGTCATCCCGCGCCCGAACGTGCGCGGCACGGTCGGGTACTGCGAGGCTGGTCATCCCATTCACCGTGTCTGCGACAAGTGCGCGCGCAGGTACAACGTGGGGTTCGGGTGCTCGATTCTCCGCCTCGTGCGGTGAGCGTCACTCCGGAAGCGCCGAGGAGTGGTGGTTGGCGATCCGCCACCCCTCGGGCGTGTCCGTCCACACGAACGTGTACCTGGCAGGCACCACGACGGAGCGCCCGCCCTCGACCCATACGAACGTGTACGTCCCGCTGTGGATGCCCCACCCGTCGTACGGCTGGATGAGGTGCGAGTCGAACCGGCCGCGCACACCGTTCTTGGCCAGGAAGCGGTCGAAGTAGAGCTTGATGTCGGCCCTGCCGACCTTGATCCGCTGGGCCACGGTGCCGACGAGCACGCCGTTCCGGGCGTACGTGCGCACGACGCGCGCTACGTCGTGGGCGCACACGGCGCGCATCCACTGCTCGGAGAGCGCGCTGAAGTCCACGGTCAGCCGGTCGCTTCCCGCGCCGGCTCGGCGACCTCGTCCTCCTCGTCGCCGATGTAGACCGTCTCGCCGATCTTGCGGCAGATGAGCACGAGGTCGACCAGGCGCTCCATCATGAGCCCGCCCTCGCCGGCCTTGGCCGTCGCCGTGAACTGCCCGGCGCACGTGCCGGCCATGACGTAGAGGTCCTCGCGCGTCGCTTCCTCGATGTTCCAGCGACGCTTGAACTCCTTGGCGTCGGCGGACGAGATCGCTTCGAGCATCGCCTGGCAGAGCAGGCCCTCCATGCGACGCTGCTCCCTGCCCGTGTGCGTCGAGTCCTTGCGTGCGACGGATGCCGTAAGACGGCGCTCTGCTCGGTTCATCGGAGAATCCTCTTCTTGGGCCTACGGGGCCTGGTGACTGCCAGCGGCCGCAGCGGCTCGCGCTTGCGCAGGGGTCCGCGCGCGCGCGAACGCTCCCTCGACCAGGAGATGCCGTCGAAGAACCACCGCTCGACGGTCTCCTTCTTCTTCGTGGCGAGATCCTTCTTCTCGATCTCGATGGTGGCCCGGCTGGGCTGCGCCCACCTGGGCAGCGAGAGCGTGCGGCGTACGACCAGCATGCGCGCCTTGCGGGCCTCGTCGTAGCTCATGAGGTCGTGCATGGCGTCCTTCTCGCCCTGCACGTTGACGAGCACGGCGTAGCGCGTGCCGTAGGCGGCGTTCGGGGTCATGTCCATCAGGCGGCTCCTGCGGCGGCTGGTTGCGTCTTCACGCGCACGCTGGCGATCCTAGAGCGCTCGTCGTCGGTGAGCCATAGGTCTGGGCTGATCCCGGTTACCAGCTGGATCATCGCCATGTGCGCGAACCCCGGCCGGTTGTAGCCCCTCATCCACAAGGACACCGTCTGCTGGCCGACGCCAAGGAGCCTGGCAAGCCAGTTCTGGCTGCGTAGGGTCTCTGCCTCCAGGTACTTCTGGAGTGCCTGCCGGCCGGGCGTGTCGGTCACGGGGGCATACGGTACGCGCGTACTTGTGGGTCGTCAACCGGACGGCGCGTCCGGTTGCTGCACGTACCCGTCGACCACTGCCTCCAGCGTCGCACTGGCCTGCCTGGTCGAGCCTGCCGGGCCGCCGTCCTGGCCGTCGAGGACGTAGTTGATGAGCTTGGCCTTCTCGGCGACGACCTCGGCGATCCGCTCGTCGATCGTGCCGGCGGCATCCATGTACGTGATCGTGACGGGGCGCGTCTGCCCGGCGCGGTGCAGGCGGTCCTCTACCTGCATGAGCCGGCTCGGCACCCAGTCGCGCTCCAGGATCAGCATCTCGCAGGCGCGGTGCAGCGTGATGCCGAGGCCACCGGCCTGGATCGACGCCACGAACAGCTGCGCCATCCCCTCCTGGAAGCGATCGATGGCCTCCTGGCGCTTCTTGATGCTGTCGGCGCCAGTGATGCCGACGGCGCGGATGCCCTTCGCGTAGGCGATCCCGAAGACGCCGTCGAGCACCTCCTTGTGGTGCGCAAACACCACCAGCGGCTCCGTGTTCTTCCGATCGAACCACGCGTCGAGGTACTCGGGGATCGCCTTTCTGAGCTTGCCGATCGCCGCGAGCCTCCGGAGGTGCGTGAACTTCACCAGGCTGACGGCGATGGCCGCCCGCCGCGCCTTGGCGTCGGAGCCCTGTGCGCGGAGCCATGCGACGACGTCGCGCTCGGCCGCGCGGTACTGCGCCACGTCCTGCGCCTCCAGGCTGACGACGATCGAGCGGCGCGACTTCGCCGGTAGATCCTTCATGACCTCAGACTTGAGCCTGCGCAGCATGACCGGCTGCACGAGCGCTTGAAGCTCGTCGAGGTGCTCCGCCGTGCCGGCGTTGGTGACGATGCGCCGGGTGATGTCGGGCACGTAGCCGTTCTCCTGCTGCGGCTTGCAGTACCGGTCGTTGAAGTCCTCGTACGATGTCCAGCGCTTCGGCGCGGCGATGTGCAGGAGACGGAAAAGCTCCTTGGGTCGGTTGAGGATGGGCGTGCCGGTGAGTTCGATGGCGCAGCCGATGTAGTGCGCCAGGCGCGTCGCGACGGCGGCGCGGTGGCGAGGCGCGGGCCTCGGCTCCTTCAGCGTCTGCGCTTCGTCGAACATGATGAGGCGCGGCCGCATCGCAGCCAGTTGCCGCTCACGGTGGAGGAGCACGTCGTACGTGCAGACGATGACCTGGGCGCCGTAGAGGATGCCGCGCCGGCCGGTCACGACCTCGATCGACGGCACGCTCGCGGCGTAGCCAAACTCCTTCACCCAGTTCTCGCGGACGGACGCCGGACACACGACGATGCACGGGTAAGCGCGTGTGGCGACGAGCGCCGCGATCGCCTGCGACGTGTTGTGCGTCACAATGCAGTCGTCGGTCACGTAGAGCCCATCCGGCGCTTCCACGGCGATGCAGACGCACTCTTTCTCACCGGCGGGCTCGACGCGGTCGATGCAGCGCGTCGGCTCGTACTTTGTTCGAGGTATAAACTTGGCCAGCCTGCGCGGTGTACGGAACGGCACGATCCCACTGGGCAGCGAGATGTTCGTTCGGTAGTACGTCGTGCCATCGACCACCTTGGGAACGACGCGGCAGCGGCCGCCGAGCGTCCACACGATGAACTGGACGTCGCCCATCAGCTGCGCGGAGGCGCTGCTGTACTCGATCGCGCCATCCGGGCCGACGTATCCGTCCGTGTCCAGGAGGCCCTGAAGAACCGCGAGACGGATCTCCGGAGAACCTAGCCTGTACGCGTCTGGCACCCACTTGCTGTTCGACTTGTGGCCCATCAGGCCCATGCGTTTGAGCGCACGAATGAGAGGGTTGTGCAGACCCGCATGGGCAACATTCATCGTCCAGTCCGGCGCCTTTGCCGTGGCGCCGTGCGAGAGAACTACGCCATGCGGCAGCAGCGGTCGCAATATGGCGATCAGATCCAGATCGAGCGTGGAGAACTTCACCGACGCCCCACTGATTCCGCCGTTCCCTAGAATGGCGCCGAGTAGGTACGGATCGACAGTGGTAGCCGTTGCTGGCGCGAATACGACAGGCTGCTCGATCATCGGGATGAAGTGAAGACGGTTGCCGTTCGCCCAGCGAAGTCGTGTGCGGAGTTCGGACAGCGGCAGCGTTCGCGCGGCCGTGCCGCGCCACTTCCTCAGCGCCGTGTTGACCGTCCACAGGTGCTCGTCGCAGCACTCGGTCGATGACTCGTCGCTAAAGACCACACGCATCACGGTCTTGGCGCCCTGCGGGAAGACCCCAGACACGCGAGTCGGCGTGCCGCTGGCACCGATCACCTCATCGCCCACGCGCAGGTCGCCGATGGTGCGCCATCCGGTTGGCGTCAGCACTTTCGCGTCCAGCGGCTGTGCCTTTCCTAACCCCATGTCGTCCGCGAGGATCGATCCTTCCCCGAGCGCGATCCGCGAGGAGAGCCACGCCGCCCCTTCCTCCTGGTACTTGTAGAGCGGCCGGCGCATCGCCGCGCGCACGAGGTCGTACCACTCCGGCGCGACGACGCGCGGCTCCGGGTACACGTCGGTGGGGCGCACGGTCGCCGCATCGAGCACCGTCACCGAGCCAGCGCGTCCGCGCGACTCGATGCGCTTCACCTCGGCGACGACGGCCGTGAGGACGACGCGCGAGCCGAGGTTTGGCGGGTCGAGCGCCAGGTACCAGACGACGTGCGGCCCCGGCCCCAGCGTCACGCCGAAGCCGTTGGCGCCAGGAAGGACGGAGATGACCCGCCCCTCGAACGCCTGCCGGCTAGACCGCTCGGAGACGGCCGTTGTGACCATGCGTGAAGATGCGTCTCAGAAGCCCCGGCTTCAAGGCCTCCATGGCCTTCATGTCGGCGATTCCCGGCTCGCCTTGACCGCGTTCCCAGCGAGCGAGCGTGGCGATGGCCCGGTCTAGCTTGTTGGCAAGCTCCTGCTGCGTGTACGTCGTCTTGCCCTTGGTCCGCCAGGTGCGGATCGCCTCGGCCGTGGTCGCCATGGCCTGCAAGGTGTCACCTCCAGGTCGGACAGTCAATGGCCCTCGTGCATGGGTGACCGCGCATTTATGAACGGTAGCTCTTGACGTACGACTTGAGCGAGACTAGCTTCTGCCGTCCGAGGAGATCAGGAACATGGGCACCGAACTCGCGCTCCCGCGCGGAGCGTGGACAGACCCGGCTGTGGGTGTTGCCGAGACCGGCATCCGCAAGCCGTCGCTGTTTCCCACGAAGGACGAGTGGGCGATGATCGTGGAGCAGTCCTCGATCGTCTGGAAGTCCGGCATCGCGAACTCGATGGGGCTCGAACGCCCCGAGCAGGTCATCGCGATCGCGCTCAAGGGCTGGGAGCTTGGCCTTCCGCTCATGACGAGCCTCGAAGGCATCCACCTCGTGCGCGGCAAGCCGCAGCTGGACGCGCGGCTCATGCAGAGCATGGCGCACACGCGCATCAAGGGCGCGAAGATCCAGTGGGACGAGATCGGCGACAAGGGCCGTGCCGTCGTCACCGCGCACCGCGCGGGCTGGGACCCGATCACGGTGACGTACACGGCCGAGGACGCCAAGCGCGAGGGCATGGCCGACGACCCGAAGAAGCCGCTCTACCGGACGCAGCTGCCGGCGATGCTGCGCGCGGGGTGTCTGCGCAAGGCGTGCCGGATGCAGTACCCCGAGATCAACTGGGGCTTCGAGCCGGCGCCCGAGCCCCCGGAGACGCCGCACAGCGCGCCGCCAGCCCCGGAGCCGGCGAAGGCGCCCGAGCCCGTCAAGGCGGTCGTGCCGCCTGCCGTGCAGTCCGTGGCCGAGACGCCGGAGCAGTACGCGGCGCGTCGTGCGCGCGATGTGCCCGCGCCTCCCGTGTACGTCGAGCCTAAGGCGCTGCCGACGCCGCAGCCGTCGGTGAGCGCGCTGCTCGACGCCGCCATGGGAGGTCAGCAGCCGATGCCGGTTGCCGCGTCCCGCGCCGCCGATCCCGCGCCGCCGGCCCCGGCGCCGGCGCAAACCCTGGAGCCCAGCCACGAGTCGCAGGACACCGGCTGGGACCTGTCCGGCCAGGGCAGCGACCAGGACGACGCGCCTCGCCCCGGAGAGACGTACGACGGCGGCGCCCCGGACTTCTCGGAGGACCCTCGGCAGGAAGAAGCGCATCCCGTCGACTACCCGCTGCCGTTCAAGCAGGGGGCGTGGAAGGAGAAGAACGTCTCCGATCTCAAGTCGGCGGCGGACTTCGTGCTGATGATCGAGGGGTTCACCAAGTCGGCGGCGGCGCAGGCGAACAACGCCAAGCGCGACGAGAAGCTCCTGTGGGTCGAGCGCATCAAGGCCTGGGCGGAGTTTCGGGGGTTCAAGGTCTGATGACAACCAAGGAGGCGCGTTTCCAGATCATCGGCGGCACGGTGCGCGACGTCACTACGGGCCTGACCTGGCAGCGCGAGGTGCCACCGGGCCGGTACTCGCACGCCGAGGCGCTGGCCTACGCGGCGTCGCTCAAGCTAGGCGGTGGTGGCTGGCGACTGCCGACCGTGCAGGAGCTAGTCTCGCTCGTGGATTACACGCGCCGCACCCTGTCGATCGACGTGAAGGCGTTTCCCGACACGCCGAGCGAATGGTTCTGGTCGGCGACGCCCCTCGCGGGCGGCTCCTCGTCCGCGTGGCTCGTCTACTTCTACAACGGCATCGTCGACTTCTTCGACGTGGCGGGCGCGTACCGGGTGCGGTGTGTGCGTTGAGGACGGGTTTTCAGCGGAGGTACGAATTATGAGCCGATTCACGGTCTGCGACAGCACGGTACTCGACACGAGCACTGGCCTCACCTGGCAGCGCGAGGTGCCGCCAGGCGGGTACACGCACAAGAAGGCGCTGGCCTACGCGGCGTCGCTCAAGCTAGGCGGTGGTGGCTGGCGACTGCCGACCGTCGAGGAGCTAGCGTCCATCGTGGATTACACGAGGCGTAACCCAGCGATCGACGAGGAGGCGTTTCCCAACACGCCTAGCGAGTGGTTCTGGTCCTCGACGACCCTCGCGGGCGGCTCCTCGTCCGCGTGGCTCGTCGGCTTCGGCGACGGCGACGTCATCTACTACTACGTGGCGGGCACGGGCCGGGTGCGGTGTGTGCGTTGAGGACGGGTTTTCAGCGGAGGTACGAATTATGAGCCGATTCGCGATCAGCGACAGCACCGTACACGACACCACAACCGGGCTCACCTGGCAGCGCGAAGTGCCGCCAGGCAGGTACTCGCACGCCGAGGCTCTGGCCTACGCCGCCTCGCTCAAGCTCGCTGGCGGCGGCTGGCGACTGCCGACAGTCGCGGAGCTAGTGTCCATCGTGGACCTGTCTCGGTACAACCCGGCC
>Ga0315286_10006215_pt1 | contig 11606 bp, 10 predicted proteins | sample YL17G10_0_MG_FD_205038 | JGI IMG/M metagenome (GOLD analysis project Ga0315286, IMG submission 205038) | Sediment microbial communities from Yellowstone Lake, YNP, Wyoming, USA - YL17G10_0 | ecosystem: Environmental > Aquatic > Freshwater > Lake > Sediment | place: USA: Wyoming | collected... | reverse complement strand
AAATGGGGCGATTTTCTCTTTGGATTGATCTTTCAATTCCTTACTTAGAGAATACTGAATGCTTTCAACATATCCATTTAAAATAGGAAATAAGACATTTACCAAGTACTCCACCCACCGTCAATCATAAGATTTTGACCAGTGACGTAACTAGATGCGCCTGATGCAAGATAAATGACCCCACCCACAATATCATCAGGAGAGGCCATCCTCCCCAGAGGAACTTCATTACAGTAACGTTTTACAAAGCTTGGTGATTGCTTGTCATATATTCCACCAGGACTGATTGAATTTACTCTAATATTATAAGCAGCAAGATATGTCGCTAGATATCTGGTGAAATTGATTATTCCTCCTTTAATTGCGGAATACTCGCTGGGCATCGTGATCCCGAGATCCTTATATATCCCAAAATGAGGACCTAAGACGCCATAAATAGAAGCAATATTGATGATGTTCCCCCTTTTTTGTTTCATCATGACCTTTGATACTTTATGGGTCACATTAAAATAGCCATTAAGATGCATATCAACATTTTCTCTCCAATCCTTAAACTCAATATCCTCATACACTCTCCCATAATGTTTATTATAAGGATATGCGTTGTTAATCAAAACATCTACAAAATCGAACTTGTCGAGAGCTTTGTTCAGACCATCATTAACAGATTCTTCATCTACAATATCGATGAAAATACTTAAAACCTTATCAGGATATTTATCACCTAGTTCTTTTGATTCACTAGTCAATTTTTTTTTATTAATGTCTGTCATTACAACCCTCGCATCGTACCTACATAAAGCTTCACACATCTTTAAACCTAAAAGACCCACACTACCCGTGACAAGAACGACCTTATCTTGTAAACTAAATAAATCCCCTTTTTTTGACGAATTACTCATATATGTCACAACCTATTTTTTCATAAAATTTACAATTTTTTACCATTTGTATTTGCCTCGTTTACAAATAAAGCTTCTTTTAACAAGTATAACACATTCTGTTAGCTAGGTGAATAACAATCGTTTTATTTCTTCTTTTGGAATGGGTTTGATATCTCGTGACGAGTATCGACCTAAGGTACAATGCCGTGCATTGGGATAATCCGAGACCGTGTAGCTGATACTGGGCATTTCTAACTGCGGAGGAATTATCAACATATCATCAGTTTCAAATCCTACTGCTGCTTCTGATTCGGTCATTAGTTCTTCAAACATTTTCTCACCAGGTCGCAGACCGATGATTCTTTTTTCAATGGTTTCTTTTTTATAATGATATTTTTCCGCGTATGTTTCAATGATAACGTCAACAAGATCCCCAAGTCTGACGACCGGCATTTTCAGGATGAAGACTTCCCCTCCTTTTGCCAAGAGTGTTGCTTTGAAAACCAACTCAATAGTATCAGAGACCGACATCATGAATCGTGTCATTTCTGGATTTGTAATCGTAATTGGTTTTTTTTGTCGAATCTGTTCTTCGAAAAGGGGGATGACTGATCCTCGTGAGAATGAGACATTCCCAAAACGTACTGAAGAGAAAATCGTTGGTTTGGCTCCTTTTCCTTCGTTAGCATCAATAATGAGTTTTTCTGCAAGAAGTTTTGTTGCGCCCATGGTATTAGCTGGATTTACTGCCTTGTCAGTGCTAATGCTGATGACTTTATCAACACCGCAAGCAAGTGCAGCTTCAATAACGTTTCGTGTTCCTAGTACATTGGTCTTAATTGCTTCAAATGGGTTATATTCGCAGAGAGGAACGTGTTTGAGTGCAGCTGCATGGTAGACGATATCGATGTCTTCCATTGCAAGCATTACTCGTTCTTTGTCGCGAACATCTCCTATTAAGAATCTTCTGTTAGGGATTTCATGCATCATTTTTACTTCGGCGTCATCGGTCTCATTTATCATCTGGAAGGTGGCATTCTCATCGTTACTAAAGATTCGTACGACCTCTGGTTTATATTTTAACACGCTTCGCACGATTTCACTGCCGATGCAGCCCGTGCCACCAGTAACTAAGATTTTTTTTCCTCGAAAGATGTTTTCTAATTGTTTTTGCATCATGTTCCTCTACATCCTTTTTCAATCACAGAAATAATGTAATCCATTTCCTTTTTTGTTAAGGATGGATAGAGTGGCAGTGTAATTACTTTTTCTGCCATTTCTTCAGTGACTGGTAAATCATTTTTTTTGTAGTTAAATTCTTTTATGTAGAATGTTTTCAGATGAACCGGTTCAAAATACACTTTCGTCATGACCCCTGCCTTGGTGAGGTGTTGCTGCAGATGGTCCCTGGTTTTTTTATCAGGTAGTTCTATGGTGTAGAGCTGGTAGACATGATACTCACCTTTGGATTCAGCAGGTGTCCGTATATTCTTTATCTTTTGGAGTTTTTTTGTGTAATACGCTGCTTTTTCTCTGCGCATTTGTATGATTCTGTTAAATTTCTTGAATTGTGAAAGCACAAGTGCCGCATTGATACTTGGCAGCCGGTAATTATAGCCTGCTTGGATGTAATCTAACTCTTGGGTGGTCGCGAAGTATCCTTCTTTGCTTTCGACACGACCGTGGGAACGAATCAACTTGAGTTTTTCAGCAATAGTTTTAGAATCGGTGACAATCATACCTCCTTCTCCAGCAGTGATGACCTTGTTTTGGCAGAAGCTGAACATCGCAGCATCACTAAAAGTCCCTACACGTTCGGAGTGTATTTTTGCCCCGAGTGATTCTGCCGCATCCTCGAGAAACACGAGATGATGGTCTTCAGCTATTTCTTGTAACGCTTTGATATTTTTACACGGTCCTCCGCCGTAATGTATAGGGATGATCGCTTTGGTTTTACTGGTTATTTTTTCTTTGACATCTTCAGGGTCAAGAGCATAGGATTGCTTCTCGATGTCAGCAAACACAGGTGTCGCACCTGTAAGGACGACTACGTTTGCTGTAGCGATAAAGGTAAATGACGGGACAATGACTTCATCTCCGTGTTTGATACCATAGGCCAGAAGTGTTGCAAGAAGCGCTGATGTCCCTGAGTTAAACGAGACTCCGTATTTTTTTCCAATAAAACCAGCGATGTTTTTTTCTAATGCCTGTATTTCGGGACCCATGGTCCAGTAGCTTCCTCGTTTGATGACCGTGGTTACTGCGGCGATATCTTGTGTATCCCAGTACATTTTGAAGAGAGGAATTTTCCAATTCATTTTTTTCATCCTTTTTCTGTTTGTTTTCTCAAGAGGTAATATTTTCAGTCCATGGCTAGACGGGGTCTGTGTCGATTTTGTTAGAAGAACGTATCGTATATGTCTTCAGCTAGAGAGACCACAGGACATTATGGTTTGACTTCACCGCCGTTTCGTAACGCCGCTTCTACGTTCTTTCTCAGTCTCCATACACCATCTCGTTTCTCAACAATATCTTTGTTTGCGAATTTGTCGACGATATTCCAGAAATCGGCTTCTTTATAATTAATGAAGTTAAGAAAATCGGTAAGCATTCTCCGGTCTAGTTTCCAGTCCTCCGCAACGACTTTTTCGACTGCTTCCTTGCGCGTCATCATACCATCTCTGATGTAGAGACTTGCGACTTCAGTAACCCGCTGGTGGCCAAACTTCGGGAATTTAAACCAGGTGTGGGTGAGGTATCCAAGCGAGTCGATTTGATCGTACTGTTCAAGGAACCCGTCTCGTTTCCATTCACCGGTGTCATCGAGTGTTTTAAATCCTCTAGTTCTGGCGAACTGCATGTTCGTATACCCGCTCCAGGGGACATAATAACTTAAAAACGTTGGGTTAAGTTTCACTTTTTTTATTTCTGTTTCTGTGGGGAAGATCCCCGGGTTCACATCTTTCATAGAGACTTTCTCATCAAGCCAGACATCCCAGGGGACTGGTTTGACCACATCGTTGGTGATCTGTTTCATGGCACTCGGGGTTTCCTCCGTGTTGGGTCCGCCATAGAGGAAGTTAGTGTCTTCACCGTAGATGACCAAAGGGAGGTTCAATTTCACTGCCATCTGCAAGGGATATGCGTAGATTGCTTTATCGAAGTACCAGGTTGGTGACCCAAGTCGTTCCAATGCTTTTCTGAAAAGGTTTTTGCAGATTTTCGGGTTTAGTGACATCACGTGGGCGTCAACGCCAAATTCAGTACGGAGGTTATCCCAGTTATGATGACCAGTCTGTGTCCATGTGAAGTTATCAACACTCACTAACAAGGGGTTCATCCCGAGTTTTTCTTTCATGATGTAGGTCTGGTAATAACTGTCTTTTCCACCGCTTGCAGTGATCATACAGTCGTAGTAATTCCCGTTCATCCCCCGGTATTTATCCGCAAGTTTCTCGAGCTCCACCCAGCGTTTCTTCCAATCTGTTTTCTTCACATATTCTGCAGCCTGGCATGGATAACAGATGCCTTCGTCATTAAATTTCATATACGGTCGTGTATCAGGCATGACACATTTTTTACAATATCTCATTTCATCGCCTCAGAGAGTTCTTCAATTTCTTTTTTTGTGAGCTTTCTAATTTTTTTAGCGGGAATGCCGTAGGCTAGAGTATTATCTGGTATATCAGTGTTTACAAAGCTGAATGCACCGATGACCGCGTTTTCGCCAATAGTGACACCAGGCATGACCACGGAATGTGTTCCGACACGACAATTCTTTTTCAGGATGATGTTTCCTTCTTTGTTGTCGATAGTTGAAACCGAATAGAGCGAACAGTGAGACCCTATTTGTACGTAGTCACCCATAGTCACCCCACTTTTTGCGTTGATATAGGTGAACGCGCCGATATCGACAGAGTTGCCTAGTTTGAGGTTCTTGTGATGTTGGCACATCCAATTCCATTGTGTCGTATCGTTTTTATCGAAGGTTGGTTGTTTCCATTTTGTAAATCGTTTCTTGGTCATATGCTTTCAACTCAATACGTGATTTGTTTTTGAATAAGTTTTTCATCAAGTGGAATCTCTTTAAAGATTTTTATCATATATTGTGCAGCATTCCCGTTACCAAATTGATTCTTACAGCTGTGAACTTTCTGGAGGAACTCTTTATCGTGAAGAGAGAAATCGATGGCTCTAATGATTTTGTTTTTTTCTGGTTGTATATCAAGGATGTTTGCGGATCGCTGTCGTCCTTGCTGTCGGCTTCCGATATTGATCACCGGTATTTTAAACGAAGGCGCCTCGATGATACCACTACTGGAATTCCCTAGCATAAGATCAACTGATTTCATGATACTGAGATACTCTTCATGGGGTATATTTTTAAATGCATGAAGATATGGTTTTTCTTCATATGTTTTTATCAGATCAATGAATTTTTTCCCGCCTGCATCACAGTTTGGATACAGAAGAATAGTCTGTTCTTTCAACGAATCGAGCGCTAGGAATAATTCTTTGAGTTGAGAGTATCCTCGGTCTTTTAACGTTGTAATCGGATGTTGAACCACCAGAAACGTTGTTTTGTTTGGGTTGAGATGATATTTTTTTAATATTTCTTTTTTTGAAGGAAACTTCGTATGCATTATGGTATCAAGGGTGAGTGCACCTGTTACAAAAATTCTTTTTTTCTCTTCACCCATCTTTTCGACGCGTTCTGCGTTTTCTTTGGTATGAACAAGGTGGATATGGGCAATTTTTGTAATAGCATGTCGGATGGATTCATCGATGGTCGTACCGCTGACGTCCCCACCGTTGATATGCGCTATTGGTATGTTCAGATAGGCGGCTGCGAGTGCTGCTGCTAATGATTCACTTCGATCCCCAAGGACCACAAGAATGTCAGGGTGATTTTTATCAAGAAATGTCGCAAAATTGTTGATACCAGATGCAAGATATTCCGCCATATGTTTGAGTTGATCTCCTTTCAGCGTCATGGGGACTTTTTTTGCGGAAGGAAAATCCTTTTTGACGATTTTGTAGGTATTTCCGAATTCAGGCAGTAGATGCATCCCGGTGATGATCGGCAGTAATTTCAGCTCTTTGTCTTTTTGGATTGCTTGCATGAGAGGTTTGAGATATCCGTATTCTGCACGGGTACCGGTAACGACAGCTATTGCCCTCATAATTATTCTACCATATTCAGACGAATAAGTTCATCTTTTGTTATTGATTTTTTTGTTTTCTTTCCAAGGATTTGTTCTATTTTGGTTGGTGAAAGACCGATCCCAGGTCGTTTGATAGCAAGCATGTTTTTACTGATAATTGCGCCTTTTTTTATTTTTTGGTTTGCAACAATGCTTTTTCGGACCAGTTTCATGATTTCTTTTTCAGATGGTGTTGGTTTTTTCGCGTAGCTCCCCAGGGTTGTTTCGACGTTTCGTATCGCAGCAACCATCTGTTTGAGTTCCTCTGGTTCGAGTGATGCTTTATGGTCAGGACCTGTCAGTGTCTTGTCAAGAGTGAAATGCTTCTCGATAACCACGGCTCCAAGAGTTGCTGCCATAATCGGGACGGTCATACCCAGGGTATGATCCGAGTATCCAACCAGACAGTCCAGGGTGTTTTGCATGGTCAGCATGGCACGGAGATTTACTTCGGCTAACGGACAGGGGTAATTGGTAGTACAGTGGAGTGCGATTATGTGGTGGTTTCCAGTTGCATGAATCGTTCGAATAGCGGCACGTACTTCACTAAGGGTGGCCATGCCGGTTCCCAGGATAATTGGTTTGTGTTTCCGTGCTGCATATTGCAGCGCAGGAGTATTGGTAAGATCCCCTGAGCCAAACTTATAAGCAGGGACAAGGTCCTCTAAGAAATCAATAGCATCAAATGAATGAGGTGTGGATAAAAACAATATCTTTTTTTGATCGCAATATTTTTTCAGTTGTTTGAATTCATAATAAGTGAGTTCGTAGCGTTTGATCATCTCGAGCTGTTTGAGGTTTTTCCCGATGTTTTTCTGGGCGTATGATGCGATACCGACATCGTCTGTGACGACACCTTCTGCTTTGAATGTCTGGAATTTCACTGCATCTGCCTCAGCAGAGACAGCTGCGTCTACAAGTTTCTTTGCAACGCTCAGTTTTCCATTGTGGTTCACGCCTGCTTCAGCTATGATAAAACAAGGCTGTTTGTCACCAATATACTTAGTTCCGAGGTGTATGATTTTTCCCATAGGTTCCCAGCTGGAAATATAGTCAAAGGTAATGACGAACCAGTATTAAAAGTTCATTTTCTTCTCATAAGAGAAACGATACCACGTATTATGTTTTTTTTCCAGTGTAAATACCTTGTTTGATTTTTTTTATTTCTTGGAAATGTTCACGGTAGTTGTTATCGATTTGTTTTTTGATTTTTGGTTCCAAATCGAGCTGGACACAGAGAGCGTTTAACGCAGCTATCTCCGGGTGTTTATCTAAGTATTCAACGACTTTTTCTAATCTAAGGGTTGTTTTGAAGGGGACTGTTGTGTAGAGGTGGTTGATGAGATCATAATCTTCTTTATAGTCAAGGGTAAGTCGGTATTCTGGTCTGTGGACTTGTTTGTCTGCCTTAAGGGTGACAACACCAAAAAGCTCAGGCCGGTCTATAAGGTACCCCCAGATTTCCGTATCGATAATGGTTTTAACGATGCAGATGGTCTGCAATGCTTTCACATTCATCCCCCAGGCTGCAGCTCCAAAGGGAAGACCTTGTATCTTAACGAAATCAGGTCGTTGTTGCTTGATCACGTCAACAATCTTGTTTGCGTATTCAACGGAAAACAAGGGATTATCCGCGGTGATCCCAAGCGCATAATCGAGTTTGTGATGAAGGGCAGCATCATGCAGTCGTTTCAGGACGTCATCAGGGTCGCCAAGGAAATATGAGACCTTGGTTTTTTCCGCTATCTCGATGAGCGGTTTATCTTGCGGATTTGCTGAGGTGCAAATAACGATATCTTTATCAGGGATGCTGTGAATTTCCTGTGCACGTTCCACGATACGTTGGATGACAGGTTTCCCGTTCAGATCCTTCATGATTTTCAGCGGGAGTCGGGATGATTTTAACCGTGCGGTGATCAAAAAACCTATTCTCATGGAGCTTCCGTCCTCATTGATATTATTTCTTTACATTCGTGAATTGTTCAAGATTCAAGGTCTTAAATTTATATTCGATTTTGCTAAAGTCAATCACATCGTCTTTTTTGATATCAACGTTCGCCTTGGAGCCAAGCAGCTGAAGGAATTGTTTCTGTTGGATGGTGCTTTCCTCTGGCGCTCTTTTGAACCAGAGGTTTTCGAGTGATAGTTTTTCCCCTTTTTTAATGTCTCGTCTGGCGACGATTGCTTTTTTCATAGGTCCGATGTTTCCATATGCTTTCTCTGGTTCGCTCAGTGTTATTTGTCCGCTGCCATGGACCTGTAATGCGGTTTTCATGAGGTCCCGGATGCAGCTCATTTGTTTTTTCCCGACCGCAGCATGGTAGTCGATGCGTTCTTTCCCTGGGTCAGGTGTGTAATGTTTTTCAAGAACAGGGAACCCCATCAAGGCTGCAGCGATACTAATCACTGCGTTGTTCGGATCGTCAAACCCGGTGTGGTCTGCGTATCCGACGGGGAGGCGAAATAAATCGTATATCGCATGCATTTTCGCAAGGTTGATATCTGCATAGTCCGTTGGATAACTCTGGAATCCGTACATGAGAAGTATGTTTTGTTTTCCATGATGCCGGAGAAAATCAACTGCGTACGAAATGTCGCTAATAGAGGAGCCGCCGATCCCAAGGATGATCTGACCGTCAAATTTCGCTGCTTCTGCAAGCATGAAATGATCGTTAATGCTCGTCGCATGGAGTTCAAGAGAAGATATCTTTTTTTTCTTCGACACTATGTACTGAATGCTTTCTACATCATCACATAATGCGACAATATCAAGCTTTTTTTTGGTTGCAAAGGAGAAAATCTCGTTCCATTGATTCTCTGTAATCATCCATTGCCTCATTTTCTGGTACAGTGGATGTGATTTTTTCATGTAACTATCAAGGTTTAACAACAGATGGAATTTCACTGCATTGAGTTTCAAGGAGGCGATTTCATCAATCATCTGATAAAGGTATTTGATGTCTCCTTCGTGGTTGTACGCGGTTTCTGCGATGATATAAGGAGTAATATTTTGATTTTTTGTCATTGTTTTTCTTCTCCCTTTAGACAGATCAGAAAATGTTCTTTTCCGCCTCTCTTGTGATGGCAAATCAGAAATTCCCTAAAAACCTTTTCCCCATGAGGTTCCTTCAAAGGAGTTTTAGATTAGCGAAGAATTCTTTGAAATGTTTCTCAGGAGCGGGGGTGAAGAAAAGATCTGCGACTAACTTGGTTTCAACAACAGCGTCGGGATAGCGTGAAAGGATGGTGCGAACTGATTCGACAAACTGGGTTGGGGTCGCAACGATGTACGGTGTTGCGGTACCCTGAATCATGTTGGATATGTCAACGAAGATATTTGGTGTTCCGAATGCCATCGCTTCCAGTCCGCTGGTGGAATAAACAGTCGAGTGAATATCAGCAATAGTGAAGAGTTTGAAGGTGTCTTCGTATTTATCAATAAGAATGATATGTTTGTATTTCTTTAACGCGGAGTAGTCTTTTTTATCATAGGGATGTGGTTTGAAAAGAATCCCGACATTCATGTTTGTGTGTTCGAGTTGGTCTGCGACCTTGATTATAAAATCTTGTATTTCTGCTGCGACGATCCACTGAGACGTGAATAAAATATTATGAGGAAATGATGAGAATGATTGTTTCATCGGGGGATTTGACCTTCGCTCCTGCAGTGTCTTTTGCAAGTAGGGATATCCAGTAGACATAACCTTGTCTGCATCAAAGAGGTTACCGTTTTGTACCATTTCTGCGTAGATTTCACCATGCGCAAGTAGATACTCTGGGATACAATCCTTGTTTTGCGTCGGGGTCGCTCGTCGGTACGCAGGGAGGTACGCGGTGATAAGACCATGCTGGAGTTCTATCGGTGGAATTCCAAGTTCCCTGCATGCTTGGGAGAGAGCCATAGGGAATCTGCCGTACCCGCATCGGATGATTACTGCTTTTGGTTTTATCTTTTTAAGGAGGTTATGGAGGAAGCGTTTGATGTGCACGAAGACAGTAATAAAGTCATAGATGTCATTGGTGAGTTTGCCTTTGTCAACAGAGGCAGTGGTGCTGATGTATTCGATGATATCCTGCAGGACTTCTTCCGATTCTAGCGTAATGTTTTTACGACCGGTAAGTCTATTGAAGAGCAGATTCCAGAAGGTTTTTGACCAGAGTGGAATGTGCATAGGGACATGGTGTCGTGAGAATACGGGATGGTCGTATTTTCTTCGGTACCCGCTGGTTTCTGGCCATTCGAAGACGGCGAGGTTGTCTCCAAGGATCTCGTAGAGCGGGTCCAGGTAGATATCGTAATAGGTGTCGTTGTAGAGTTTTCTGCTTTCGCCGCTGGAAAAACCACAGACCGTTATGTTTTTTGGAAGACGAAGGGGAACAAAACTTTCTTTGAAGAGAGAAATAACAGATTTGATGCTGGTTTTGCTGAGTTTTTTCTTTATGGTTTGTTCGCCGAGTTTCTGGAAATTTGAATACAGGAATACGCGGAGGAGGTTCCAAATTCTGGTTCCATCAGAGAGACGTAGTGAATCGGTTTTGAATTCTTGTTCTATGACTTCGATGAGTTGGTACGCGGTCTGATTGTTGATTTTTCCGGAGACACGAAGGTCATATTCGTTGTAGAATGCCATGATTTGAGAGGCGAGTTGTTCTGGTGTATTTTTTTCCATAGACAACGTCACTTTTCTTGTTTACAGGGTAGTGTGATTAATATTAAATACGTTCTGCCGTTTTCCGGAAGGGATGGCAGAGGATTACCCAAAGGTTTCATTTTTGATACCAGTCTTAAACGAAGAAAAAACCCTGGCGCAGTCGTTAGACTCCTTGCTTGCGGTGGAGTACCCAGCAGAGAAGATGGAGATCTTACTTGCAATCGGGAGTTGCATCGACAACACACGAATGATCGCTGAAGAGTATGTGAAAAAATATTCGAATATACATATCCTTGAGAACCCAACCGGCAATACCTCAATTGGTCGGAACATATGTATTAAACATGCAACCGGTGAGATGCTGATGAATTACTCTGGCCATGTGGTTACTGAAAAAAACCTCCTCAAGGAGCTTGCGTTGAGGTTACAGAACCTGCCTGCTGACGTTGTCGCGGTTGGTTGTTCGAATCTTTCACCAGGAAAACAGAATTTTGTGGGGGAAGTGTCTGGTGCTGCATTTTTGAGTTTTATGGGCGGTCGGAGTTTCTTTTCTCAGAACTCGGTGTTTCCAGAAGAAAAGTACACGGATCATTTGTCGTTTTCGTGTTACCGGAAAGAGGCGGTAGAAAAAGTCGGTGGTTTTGACCCTGTTTTTTGGTGTGGTCAGGATTATGAGCTTGATATCAGGCTTCGAAAGGCAGGGTATAAGATTTTGTATACACCGAAAACCAAAGTGTATCATTTTAAACGGGATTCAATTCGGTCCTTATGGCGTCAGATGTACCGATATGGGATTGCTCGTGCGAAGATGGTAAAAAAACATCCTGATACTTTGAAGTTTTTCCATTTACTCGGGCCAGGGTTCA
>Ga0315286_10006214_pt1 | contig 11607 bp, 14 predicted proteins | sample YL17G10_0_MG_FD_205038 | JGI IMG/M metagenome (GOLD analysis project Ga0315286, IMG submission 205038) | Sediment microbial communities from Yellowstone Lake, YNP, Wyoming, USA - YL17G10_0 | ecosystem: Environmental > Aquatic > Freshwater > Lake > Sediment | place: USA: Wyoming | collected... | reverse complement strand
TCAATTTCATAGCCAAATTCACCCGCCACCAGGGAGGCGACATCCGTATCGATGCTCTGGTTGATATTGACGAGGACGCCCATTTCCATCAACTTTTTGATCAATTTCCCTCCCTTCACCCCCATCCTTTTGGCAAGGTCCCCGACGGTGATCATTGCTGTAATGCGGATGATTCTTTTAATCGGCTTTGGAACCGTGACTTCGGTCTTTTTGATTTCCTTAACAACCACCTTTTTCTTGACGGGTCGGAAGGATTTGAGGAAGGGTCCTCCTTCTTTCCCGGGCCGCCCTTCTTCCTCAAAGGTATCCCCCTCAATCAGCATCCTCTCTTCGATTATTTTTCTCTTTTTGACGAACACTTTCTTCTTTCCGGCAAGGGCTTCCAACTCTTCTTTTGTAGTCAGTTTTCGTTTTGCGGGAACAATTGGCCCTGGTTTTTCTTGGGGGGCTTCCTTAGGTTTTGTCTCTTGGGGTTTGATCTCCCGGCTTTTAGTTTCTGGGGTTTTAAGCGCCTGGATTTTGGGTTCGTGGATTCCCTTGGCGACCTCGGTTTTCTTCTGCCCTTCCTGTAAAGAAACGGGGATGGGTTTCTTCTCTTCGGGATGAACTGGAGGGACTTCCTTGGAGGCTGCTTCGACTCCAACGGGTGAAACCGTCTCCTGAGGCTCTTGACCTTTCGTTTCCTTTGATGTTTTTGCCCTGGCCTTCACTTCCTTCTGCAGGGCCGTTTCTTCCCCTGGGGCCTTCTCTTCGGTCATTTTAGAAGGCTTCTGCTGCTGGACTTCAGACTCCAACTCAATCGGCGGAGGAACTTCGACTTGGGGAACGGGTTCCACTTTCTGTTCCAGGTTGCGAGTTCTCCTTCGGATCACAGTGGGCTTAACCCGTTTCTCAATGATTTCTTTTTCAGAGTCTCTTTCAATGACCCGTTCGTCTGATGAGGGCTTCATGCTTTCAGGTTCTTCGGATTTCTTATCCTTCACCTTCACTCCCATCCGCTTGAGCTTCAGGAGCAACTTCTCATCCTCCATCCCAACTTCACGCGCCAGATCGAGGACTTTAATCTTTGTCATCCCTTATCCTCCTACGCCTCTTTCTTGGAAGGGATCTGGGATCTAAGGACATCAAGATCCGCAGATTCCAGAAAAGCGATTCGTCTGGCTTTCTTTTGCGCCATTCTTAAACAAGCCAGATCAGGACAGAGATAAAAACCTCTCCCCTCCAATGGTTTAGAGTTATTAGAAATTTGAACCGATGCCTTTCGAACGAATCGCATCATTTCGTCTTTCTTCCTGCGTTTTCCGCATCCGATGCACATTCGAATGGCGATGTGGCTTGAGCCACTCATTTCTTCTCTTCTTCCAAAAGCTGACGGGCGGATTGGAGTAGTTTTTCAGCCTTTTTGGAACCGATCCCTGGGAGGGAAGACAGTTTTTCGATGCCCCCTTTCAAAAGATCCTGAATTGTCTCGAACCCATTGGCCTTCAGGATTTCGGCCGTCTTCTCTCCAACCCCCTCGATCCGATCCAATGCGCCGCGTTGTGGATCAGCGGGAATCTCTCCCTTTGATTCAAGACGTTCTTCCTGCACCATTTCTGCCGCACGCTTAACGATCTCGAGGGCCTTCTCCTTTTCCACTCCCAAAATCTTTACTAACTCCTCTGGATCGACTTCGGCAATCTCTCTCACGGACCGGAATCCCTCGTTATGAAGAAGACGACCCGTGACATCTCCGACAAAGGGCAGTTGTTTAAATTGCTCCAGAATTTCGCTGGAGATCTTTTCCATTTTTGATTCACTCTTGATATCAATCTTCCAGCCGGTCAACTTGGAGGCCAACCGGACATTCTGCCCCTTCTTTCCGATGGCCAAGGAGAGTTGATCGTCTGCCACAACGACTTCCATATGCCGATTCTCCTCATCGATATAGACCCTTGAGATCTTGGCAGGTGCCAGGGCATTACAGATATATTTGGCTTGATCTTGAGCCCAGGGAATGATATCAATCCTCTCTCCCCGGAGTTCTTGAACCACATTCAGAACCCGAGATCCCCTCATGCCGACGCAGGCGCCGACCGGATCCACATCACGGCTTGAACTGTAGACCGAAATCTTTGCCCTCTCTCCTGGTTCCCGGGCCGCACTGATGATTTTAATGATCCCTTCAGAAACCTCGGGGACCTCAACCTCGAAGAGTTTGACGATAAATACGGGGTGAGTCCGGGAGAGAAAAATCTGAACCCCCTTCGAATTTTTTTGGACATCCAGGATATAGGCCCGAAGCCGATCGCCTTGCCGATAGATTTCGCCTGGGATTTGTTCTTTCGCAAGGAGAACCGCTTCCGTCCTTCCAATGTTGACATAGAGATTCCCCTTTTCCATTCGTTGGACCGCTCCGCTGACGATATCTCCCTTTCGGTCCTTAAATTCGTTGAAGACGTTCTCCCGTTCAGCCTCGCGAACCTTCTGAATGATGACCTGTTTCGCCGTTTGTGCACCGATCCGTCCAAAATCGGTTGTAAGCTTTACCCCCAGGCTATCTCCAATCTGAACTTCTGAATCCAATGCCTGGGCTTCTTCCAAGGAGATTTCAGCGGCGGAATCAGCGATCTCTTCCACCACCTGTTTAAAGTGAAACAACTCTATCTCTCCGGCCTCTTCATTGTAGCGAACTTCAATCTCTCCCTGGTGGCCATACTTCTTTCTGGAGGCTGTGAGGACGGCCTGTTCGAGGGCATCAATAATGACCTTCCGGTCGATCCCTTTATCCTTCCCAACTTGGTCAATGATGAAATTGAGATTTGATGGCATAACGATTCACTCCATTTTAAAATTCTATTTCAAGATGGGCCTTGGCGATCGTCGCTAAGGGAATCTGAATCATCTCTCCATTCACCTCGATCCGAATCTCGTTCCTCTCGATCCCTCGGAGTCTTCCCTTAAAATGTCTTTGATTCCCGATCGGTTCGTTCGTGGTCAACTTGACCCATCGATCCCGGTATTTCATGAAATCCTTTTCCTGTTTGAGGGGTCGGGTCAGACCCGGGGAGGAGACCTCTAAGGTATAAGGAGATGAGATAACCTCTTCCACATCCAGACTTCTCCCGATTTCCTGACTGACCCAAGCGCAATCATCGACCGTGATTCCTCCCTCTTTGTCCACGTAGAGGCGGAGGACCCATCCCCTGGCTTCTCTTCGGAATTCGATCTCCACCAACTCGAATCCCTCCGCAGTCAGGATCGGATCTGCAAGTTCACGGACGTGCTCGATGATTTCCTGCGCGATCATCTCCTGATTCATCCTAAACTTAAGGTTAATAAAAAAGCGGGCTTTTTGCCCGCTTTTCCAGCAGACCCTGATTTTAAGAATACTTATATCACAATTTAATTTTAAATGCAAGCAAATTTTACAGGGAGCCCATTTCCGGAAGATGAGCTAATAGAACCTGAACCACTTTCTCTCTTGCTGATTGGATCTGGGATGAAAAAAAACCTAGGTGCCACCCTCTCTCTCTCACTTCATCGGAGACCATCAGAACGGATCCGACAGAAATCCCTTTCGCCTTTCCAAAGGCAAAGGCAGCCGCCATCTCCATCTCCACACCCAAGACCCCTTCTGCACAATATCGCCTTACCTTTTCGGGGGTTTCGCGGTAGGGCGCATCCGTCGTCCAGACCGTTCCTGGATGGAGAGACAAACCGATTCCGCCCATCCAGTCGAGAAGTCTCCCCTGGACCTCAAGATCAGGAAGGCTCCTTTCCCCTTTGGGGAGATAATGATAGGACGTCCCCTCTTCCCGAATTGCCTCCAGCGGAAGGATAATATCCCCAACATCAATTTCCGTTTGAAGGGCGCCACAATATCCGAGAAAAACGGCCCTTCTCACTCCAAAGGCGACTAATTCCTCCAGGAGCATGACGGTCCCTGGCGCTCCATAAGGGGATCGAACGGCAATCCATCCCTCTCCTCGGTGGATCCGATAGTTTCGATTCCTCCAGGATTCCACCGGTTTTGACGGCTGGCCCCATTGAATCAATCCCTGAAGATCCTGGGAGGTAAAAGTAATAAAGGCCAGGCTTTCAAGAGATAATTCCCTCGAGAGATCCCTCCCGGGAGGGGTAAGGGCCATGACCCTGTCTCTCGGACTGACCACGGAATGCGGATCATCACTGAAAAAGTCCATCTTCCCCTTCCCCCCGTATAAATCACTCCTCTTTTTCGAGAAAAGAGGGAGGAGTTGAAGCCAGTCCCTTAAGCGTCTGGACCTTTTTCTCCAACCTTTCAGCCGCTTGTTGACTCTGACGGAGAGCCCTCTTCAGTCGAAACCGTTTATAAAAGTCTCCGAGACCTCCGATCACGACACCCAAAAAGATGGAACAGAGGATGACGAGAAAGAGAGGTACTTGTGAAACCTCAAAACAGTGATAATCCTGGAAGGCGTACCGAAGGGTCACTTCATCCCTATTCTGCATTGAAAAATGGATGGCGAAGAAGAAAGCCGCCATCCAAAAAAGGGTCTTTAGATATTTCATGATCGCTTTCCCCCTACCCGCCTTGTCCCTTTCTTTAAGAGGCGTCTAAATTCTGTATACAGAGTCTGATAGGTTTCATCCAAATACTGTGGTACAACCTTCGTCTCTCCGAGGATGGGCATAAAATTGGTATCTCCCGCCCATCGAGGGACGATGTGGACGTGGAGATGGTCTTCCCCGGCTCCCCCTGCCTTTCCGATATTGATTCCAATATTAAATCCTTGAGGATGAAGGGTTTCTCTCAATACCTGAGTGGTCATGTTTATGAGATAAAAGAGTTCTTTGACTTCATGTTCCTGAAGCTCATCTAAATAAAGACTATGGCGAATGGGAATGACCATGAGATGGCCATTGTTATATGGAAATTTGTTCATCATCACGAAACCGGCGGTTCCACGGTGGAGGATGAGATTCTCCCGATCTCCCTTTTCAAGAAGTTTCGAACAGAAGAGGCAACCCTCCTGTTTCTTCTCCAAAATGTAATCCATCCGCCACGGAGCCCAAAGAAATTTCATCGATCTTTCCTTTCTTCCCAGAAATCCACGGGTGTGTTCATTGGGATTCCGTCGGAAATCCATCGCCTCTCTGATAGATTAGAAGGCCAATTCGGAATTGAGATAGAGATAGTCCCTCCAGGGTTCTGGGGTCTCCTTGAGACCGAGGCTCATGGACAATAGCGGGATCCAGATGGGCGCCTTCGGTCTTCGATTCAAGAACATTCCAGCCTCTTCGGGCGTTCTTCCTCCCTTTTTCAGATTGCAGGTCACACAACAGGTTACGACATTGGTCCATTCCGTTTCCCCACCCTTTGAGCGGGGGATCACATGATCATAAGTCAATTCTCTTTGAGAAAAAGGGGAACCGCAATATTGGCACTTCCCTCCATCACGGATGTAGAGATTCTGCCGTGAAAATTTGATGATAGGGGTTCCCTTCCCGATATACCGTTTTAAACGAATAACGGCGGGAAGCCGGAGCGTGTGACTCACCCCTCTGATCATTCGGTCGTATTCCTCAACCACTTCCACCTTCCCGAGCAGGACCATGAGGACCGCTTTCTTCCAAGACACCACTTTTAAGGGCTCAAACGTTGAATTAAGAAGTAATGTCCATTCGATCATGGTCAAAACCGTCAAAGACTCTTTGAATTTCAGGGTTATATATCGATTTTTCATCAAATTGTCAAGCCTTTGATGATTCCCATGGGCCTGAAAAATGTGACAATTTTTCATTCCTCTGACAATAGTCGTCACTTCTCTTGGCGAGAAATTGGACATTACTATTGCTCTGCAGATTTTTTACCAATATATTTCAATAAGTTACAATATTAGCAAATGGTTTCTGTCAAATGGCAGAAAAATTGCTTTATAGAAAAGATAAAGTCATTTCTTGAATAAAGGCCATAACCCGGAGTAAACCATGATCAAATGGACCGATAAAGAGATGCTCTTTCGTCTTCAACTGATGAAGCTCCATTTTCATATCCTGAAGTTGCTGATAACTCAGAGAGTTACATCCAGGGTTGTAAAAATGTTTCAACACTGAACCGGATAATCTCTCAACATCACTAATATATTTGAAAAAAACTGATTGACAAGCCAGAAGGGCCGTGATATCTTTAATTCATTAATTGAGTAAAAGGAGGTATGAATTATGAAAACAGGGTTGGTCTTATTGCTTGCCGTAATGCTTGTTGGCACTGCTCTTTCTGTGGAGGGATGGGCTGAGTCAAAGATTGATGAGTTACCTCTCTTGGATCTCGTTATTGCGAGACCCTTCGGCGTTGTAGCTGCCATTGCAGGCACGGGTATTTTCATCGCTTTCCTGCCCTTCACACTACCAACGAAGAGCGTCGATAAGGCGGCAAAAATGTTGATCACCGATCCCTTCCGTTTTTCCTTTACCCGACCGTTTCCCGATGAAAGTTTCAATTACGATTAATCCGAAAAAGGTAAAGAGGGGTGGAGGAGGGAAGGCTGCTATTCTGACAGACCTTTTAGAAAATTCTTCAATTGAACGAGGTCTCCTGAAGAGATATCGATGAACCTTACTCCGGATCGATAATCCTTCCCTTCTTCTCCGAGCTGGATATCGATCCATGCCACCTGTACGAGCATTTCAACCAGATTCAAATCCTGACCGGAAGGGAAAAAGAGCTTAATCCTAAGACTCTCCCCGATTTCTGCCCTTTCAGGCAGGTAGATCAAAAGCCCTCCTTCACTCGCATTGACGGCGCGACCCGATAGCCGCGTTTCCACGTTCTCGCGATAATACTCGATGGGAAGGTCGATGCTGAATCGTGGATATTTTCTTCTTTCAAAATTGACAATCCCGTAACGGGGTTTTACTTCTTTGGGTTCTTCCATAGCGTTTCTCTCTATCTTCCAGGGCCCCGGGGAAGGAAAAGATGTTTAAAAAAGTTTAGGATACCTGGGGCATCTCCTCCAGATGAAATCGTCCGATCAGAAGCTGTTTAAGCTTTCTACGGTCATTCTCCAGAATTTGGATAAACTTTAATCCATGGTGAAACCCCTCCCAGTCCTCCTCCCAATGGAGGTCCTTCCAGATCACCTCGGCGAGGACCTCAAAACTGGCCAGCTCGAATCCTCTCGGGAATAGAACGGCAATCATCAATCTGGTGTCAATGGGAATGTTCTTAACCGATTGGATAAGAAGCCCCACCTCACTTGCATTCACTACGATTCCTCCATGGGCATAGGGCGCATTTACGACTCGATATTCGAGGGGTAAATCCATCAGTAATCGGGAAAATCTCCGTCTTTCCTTGTGAGCAAAAGAAGTCTTCATTCGTTCCAGCCGAGAGCCGTTCAGTGACGTCCCATCCCCTTCTCTGTGGGATCAAAATCGAGATAGAGTTTTGGACAGAATGTCTCGAAGAGGCACTCCTCACATCTCGGGGAGAGGGGAAGGCAATGTCCTTCCGCTTCGTTTCTTCCAATCCAAACCATCGGCGTCTCAATCTTCGATGGATCCTCAGGAAAAGCGACCTTCGCAAAGGTTTGAATCTTTAGATCCCCCATTGAATTCTTTGCGTGATAAAAATCGAAGTGAGGATCGATGATCCCCAATCGAGAGGCCACTCGGTAAAGGTTGGCATCGATCCAAACGGGATGATTTGAAAAGTCAATCTGCACACTCTGTGGGATTAACTGTGAAATCCAACGAACCGCTTTCCGGCTCAATCGTTCGCTCATATGGGGAATGACCCGGATCAATCGTTCGATCTCGAAGGCCTCCCACGTTCTTTTCTCAAGAATCCCATGGCTAACCAATTGGAGTTTTGAAATAGCCCGGTGGAAGAGGTCACGCCATTGTTCTCCAGAAAAGAACAAGGTTCCTTCGAGCACCGGAATCTCATCGAGTTCAATCTCGGGTTTGGACAACAATCGAAAGACGCGTCGCGTATTCTGGAGGGCCGTTTCTGTGTCGTTCATCTGATCAAAACGGGCATGGACGAGAAGGGTCAGGAGGGAATGGAAAGGATCCTTCATTATATTTTGACTCTGTGGGTCTCCGAACCAAACCGTAAAAGAGTCCGGATACTTCTGGTCAAAGGTTTGAATGGAGTTTCTGAATTCCTCGATCCAGGGAAGCGAAGAAGAGTCCTTTTCTTTCTTTTCCGTCTTTAGCGAAATCTCTTGAATCAATCGACTGGCTTCCTCAAATGTGGAGGGATCGATCTGAGGAGCTGGGGTTGAAGGGAGGGGCACCCATGGAAAGGTGATCGGGGTTGCTGAGTCTTCCTCTTTTTGAATGAAGGGGGTGTTTAGGGCTGATCCCTCCCGAAACGGGTCCAAGATGGGTTCGATCTTTTCTTGAGGTTCCACCGGCGTACCCCTTGAAGTCTCGAGCTCGGGGGGTTGAAGCTCCCCGGGGGGCTGGTCCGCCATTTGAATATTCAACTCCTCTTTCGGTTTTTCGAATTGAATCGGTCGAGGAGAGATTGAGAGATCGATGGACAGCGCCGCCTCGTCCCCTTCATCCCATTCGATTCTAATCCATTCCTGGACGGATCTTCGGTCTATGGATGACAGAGGGTTCCCTGACGCATTCTTAAAAGCAATCGATACCTTGTAAATGGGGATTTCTTCCTCGAAAACCGCTCGAAAGGGTGAAACCTCTCCTGGAGGAAGGGGATTGAGGATCAAAGGGACTTCCTCGAAGGTGAGGAATTCCCCCCGGACGTTGAAGAGCTGGATGAGAACCCAAACGTCACTTAAAGATTCGGAGGTGTCATTCTTCGCCCTGCCCACCACGGACCAGGTCCCACTTTGGTTCTTTCCAAGAGAAGAGGATTCAAGGGTCAAAAGATGGGACCCCAAATTCTGAAATTCAAGGGCGATGGGCGGGAGGTCCCTCTTGACTTCCACCGAAATCTGTGCGCCAAAGGATTTGAGGACTGTCGCCAGAGATCGGGCTTTCGGCCAAGTCAGATTTTTTTTTAAGATAATGGGGCAATGGTCGACGATTCTTTTTAAGAGGGCGTGGGGAATACCAAGCTTTTCAGAGAGCTGATTACAGAAGGTGTTTTTTTCCTCTTCGGTATTCTTTCCAACACCGAGGAGAAAAACTCGATAGTGCTCTGGATGGGGGTTAATGGAAGGCCTCCTTTCTTTCATGGTATTCCACTTCTTCTTTCTTTAGAAGTCTTCCCTCCATTCTTCGTCGCCGCTACACCCTATTTTTAAATAACTTTTAAGATAAATTCAACATATTTTTTTTCTCCCCTCCAAAACATCGGAAAAAAAGGCAGGAAATTCCCCGGACTCGGGCTTCCGTGGCAATAAAACATTTTGTTCCTGTAGTTTTTATAAGTAGACAGAGGGGTAACAGAAGGGGGATCAATCAGATTCTTTGGTCCGTTTCGCTTTTAGGGTTGAGTGAACCTCCCCAGGAGAGTGGATCCTATTTTCCGACCTCCCTTAATAGGTTTTTAAGTCTTTCAAGGTCTTTCTCTTCGACCGATAAAAATTGCAGACCATACCGGTGTTCTCCCCACCTCTCTTTCGCAGCCATATCGTACCACACGACCTTGGCAACCGCTTTAATGGAATTCAATTCCAATCCGTTCGCATAATATATTTCAATTTTCAGCACGTCACCGATTTGCATCACCTCCGGCAGGTAGACAAGCAATCCCCCTTCGCTGGCATTTGCAACAATTCCTCCATAAGTTTCTCTCCCGCGAGCGCGAATATAGTCTAACGGCAGCTCAACGCTGTATCGGGGATGCCTCCTCTGCTCGATGGCAAGAACCCCCATTTTTTTTCGCGTGGAGAGATCATTTAGGGCATGATGACCGTTGAATGCCTGCTTTTCCAGCCGTTTATCCATCATGTAAGATAACAATGCATATTTAATGCCAGTGAAATAAAATGAAGAAATTCATGCCTTAAAACCCGACCTGAGCGAATATTCATCCTGAATTGAACAGGAAATGCCCAAAAAGGATAACAAGCAAGATTGATACCAATTCCATTCTCCAATAAAACCTTTGGCAATTTGTCAGTACTTTAGAGAAGGCTGCACGCTTAAAAAATCGAAGATTGAAAAATAATTAAACATTTCGAATGGTTAAGTGATTTCAAAAATAATCGGCAGGGTGAAACCTTTTTATTCAGAATGAAAATCTTTAACTATTTAACCCATTCAGGTTTTGCTCCAAATAGATCTGCTTCTTCTGGGATTTTCTTTTCTAACATGATTTTAGCCGTTTCGATCTCGGCCTTATTCTGGTCAATTTCGGACTTGATTTGGTCTCTTTCAACCCGAAGGTTGCCTCTTTCGACAGAACTCTTCGAATCATTATACTTTGTTGTCAACTCGTTGTATCTCAACCTCAGATTCTCATTCTTATCCTGCAATGCTTTAACCTTGTTTTTCAACTCTTCCACTCGGGCCTTCCAATACTCTTCGCCTCTCCCCAAACGGTCCCTTGAAGAACCTTCTTTGCTCTTTGGGAGGCCATCGATTTCTTTCTTAGCCGGCGCTGTTTCTCTCTCATCTTCTATCTTCTTAATATTCGATCGGTACCTCTCGGGAACCTTCGTATAGTCGTCCGTATAATGGACATCGCCTCGCTCATCGGTCCATCTATAGATCTCACCGAAAGCGAGGTTTGCATAGAAAATAAGAATCAAAAACAAAAGGATGTGGTGCATCATCTCGGGCCCTCCTTTAACGGATACCCTTGCTATTTATACAATAGTTGCCGAGAGTTGAATCACTTTCCCACTCTTATTGTGAAAAACCGGTTGATAACCTCCATTCTACTGATCAAAAGTATCTTATTATCCATTCCATTATCATACATGCCTAACCTTTAATCATCTCCATCTCACCCTCTCCATCGAGGTCTGATCGGTCCAAGAAATTTAATTCATTCACCCTTGACCGCTTGAATCCTTTGATCACTTCAGATGGAAATCCAAACTGAGAAATAAATTCCCGCTGAAAATCCCTGAACCCAATTTCCTCAAGAAAGGATTGAGCCAAGACGCCTCGACATCCCGCCAAAAGGGGCGGCTTCAATCTATAGATCCCTTCGTAGATCTGATTCACCCATTTTTCGCCCTTGGTCATGTGGACGAGGACCATTCTTCCGCCTGTCTTCAAGACCCGGTTAAACTCACGGAGGAGGGGGATAAAATCCCCCACGGGAAGAATGTCCAGGAGGTATTGGTTCATCAATACATCAAAGGTTTCATCCGGAAAAGGAAGGCGCCGACAGTCCCCAAGATGGAGGGCATAGTTTTTTTGCCCTGTCTTCGTAATTCTCTTCACCGTCATATCCAACATCTTCTCCGATACATCGATCCCATCCACCCATCCCTTGGGATTCCGCTTCAGGATTTCGACGAAATTGAGACCCGTTCCGAAGGCCACTTCAAGGACCTTTTCGCCATTTCGAATGGCAGCCATCTCGAGGGCCCTTTCTCTCGCTTTTGACTCCATTAAGATCCCGAAAACATCATAAACCGATGCAATCAGATTATATTTCCTCACAATTTCCTGATGGGTATGTCTGGCCTCTAGGATTTCCTGGTTCATTCA
>Ga0315286_10006213_pt1 | contig 11607 bp, 7 predicted proteins | sample YL17G10_0_MG_FD_205038 | JGI IMG/M metagenome (GOLD analysis project Ga0315286, IMG submission 205038) | Sediment microbial communities from Yellowstone Lake, YNP, Wyoming, USA - YL17G10_0 | ecosystem: Environmental > Aquatic > Freshwater > Lake > Sediment | place: USA: Wyoming | collected... | reverse complement strand
GCATCGGAATAGTGCAGATACCGGTAGCCCACCCCCAGCCGTTTGAAGAGCGGAACACCGACGCCCGCGGTCAGGGCAAATTGGAAGTATCCGCCGTAGTCTTGCGTTCCAAAGTGATGCCTGCTAAGCAGAGCCCCGCCAGCTCCCATATCTAATGTAAACCGCCCATCTTGACTGCCAAGGGCAACTAGGGGAATGAGAGAAACGACCAACGCGGTTTCCCCGGCGCCATAAAGAGCGCCGGCGCTGGCGATCAGCCTTATGCCGGCTCCCCAGCCTGATTGTGAATACCACGCCCAAGGCAGCCTGAAGTTCGCCGCCACGTCGTACTCCTGAAACTCTTCCGGCGCCGAACCTCCGAGTATGTCAGTGCTTGAGAAGCGCGCCCGTATACTGACGCTTTGCAAACTCAGTTTGATAGGAACCTGCTTATCGTGTTCACATATATCAAAACGCCTTCCTTGTGTTGCCACTTTCTTTATAGTGCCAGATGTTGTGGGGGTGTCGTAGCCGACAGCGGCGGCATCGGTCATGATTGAACTTACCCCATCTCCGTTCAGTGGCAAGCTATCCTTTTTTGTCAAATTCCGGTCACAAAGGGTGTTGTTTGAGGCCAAATGAAGCAAACCTCTACGGATTCCCCGGTTTTTTTCTGTCAGCGGTTGCCACGAATTGATGTAATAATCCCAGGAATAATCTGGATTGCCATAGTAGGAATCGGCTGCGGCATGAACATAAGCATCATACTTACACGCTGGATAAAATGAAGCATTATGTGCATATGGCATTGCCACAGCAGACTTGGATGAAAACAGGAGTACGAAAACAACAAAGAAAGAGTGGATGAAAACAGGAGTGCGAAAACGAAGAAAGAGCGGATAGTATTTCATCTTGCCATTCCTTAACCTACGCACATTCCCGGTTTCTTTGATAAGACATTGCTTGTTCATGGTTGGACTATAAGTTTTTCGGATTTAGTGGCATATGCCCTGCTCTCGTTCGGCGTCTATCATTTTCCCTCCTTGAGAGCATATACCTTCATGTGAACTGGACATCGACAATAGGCAATTCCTCCAGGAGCCGTAATTAAGAATTTACACTTGGGAAAGTCTCTCGATAAAAAGCACAGAACCACCCTCTCTACTCCAAAGTCGGTGACACCATCCAGTTTGCTAATGTGAATACATTTTTCAGTGTTCTCACCATGACAGCAGTTCCTTTCAGTTCCTCTTCTTTGAAAAAAATCCATTGTGTTCATCCATTATCATGATCATTGAGAAATCAACATCATTTATTTCTGGTTAAAACATTGGATACCCGTCAAAATTACCGGACCCTCTCTTTCAGGAAGTTTTGTTTTAGGCCGTCTTTATTCATATTCAGCCGTATAATCATAGATTTATAATTTGATATCTTCCCGGGATTTTACCCGCAGTTCTTTGTAGCGGTCGGCTGAGAGAATCTTTATGTCTCGAATCTTGTCTCCCTTAAGAACGGTCAAGGGAAGCAGGACGCCGGCATCGCCAACACTCCAAATCTTACGGTAAAAATCAGCAAGACCATGCACTTCTTTCCCATCAACCGAAATAATCAGATCTTCCGCCTTCAGACCTGCCTTTTCGGCTGGTCCTCCCGCTGTGACCCTGGTGATAAAGACCCGGCCATGTGCTTCCTCTGCATTAATGCCCATCCACGGCCTTTTTAGGTTCAGTGACCTTCCGGCAGTCTTCAGGTCGGCCAGAATCGGGTTGAGTGCGTCGATGGGAATAAACATGTTACAGGGCACCAAACCATAATCCCGCAGTGAGACCGGTGTGAAAAGATAACCGATTCCAACCAGCTGACCCTTACTATTGATCAGTGACGCTCCGCTGAAATCTGCAAAGGCAGGTGCGGTAAAAATTGCATCTTCCAGGAGATATTCCCATGAACCCGCAAACTCCTTGCGACTGACGACCTGTGCTATTTGCAACTCTTTTACTCCGTCGGCACCCGCTACAATAGTTGGATCGCCGACTGCGAGTGCTGAAGACTGGCCCAACTTGATGGGAGTGATCCCCATGGGTTTCTTTGTCCGCAACAGACTAAAACCGGTATTATAATCATATCCTATAAGTGTTGCCGCAACAGGTTCGTTATCCGGACCGATCACCTCGATCGTCTCGGCGTCTCTTGTAAGGAACGCGAGTGTCAGAATCGTTCCTTCAGCATCAATAACCACTCCATTGCCTGCTCTTTTGGTTCCATACGTGTCTGCAGAACTAACATGAGCAGGAAAAACGGACCGTATCCGAACCACGGCGCTCAAAATCTCCTCTTCGGCGGAAGCGGCATAAGCATTACAAACCATACCGACAATAAGCATGACCGTAGTCATCATCCATATTCTTTTCATAGCCCACCTCTGATATGTCACATTACTCCTTTCTGCGAAAAAATAAACCCTTCCGTGGCTTACAGAATCTATTATGAGAGAATACAAAACCACGATTTCCGATTGAAGTGTTGCATAGTGTCGCAAGTTCAGAAATACAACAGTTCAGGAAGTACGCATCAACCGGATGAACCGGTAAGGTGATCTCCCGAACCTACTCTATGTGTATGTGTTTACGGAAACTTCTCGGGATACTTAAAGAGCGACGATACCGTTTCTGAAACGTGGTAATATCTCTGTTTGGTCAACCCTTGCACAAAAATCGAGGTCTGCCGACATGTTTAATTGTATCAGGCGCTGTCCCCACTCTGAGGCGTATAACATACCCCGAATATCATGATGATGAGCCTTAAAAACCATGAGCGCCACGGCGGCTGTTTCGCTCAGCCGCATCTCGCCTTTGCTTTCCGACTGTAGTTTGGAAATAATCATTCCTCCGCAGACGGTGTCGGCTAAAGAAAAACGTCCAAAATCGCCGGAACAAGCGATGAGACAATCGCGCCCCGCTTTCAGAATCTCACGGCTGATGGCAGTTGTATTTAAGAAAGAGGCAATCAGGATCTCCTCGGATCCCTTGAGTCCATGCATTGCTTGGGTCCCGTTACTGGACGAGAATAGGATGTGTTTACCCTCTACCACTTCTCTCACGTAATCCAAGGGAGAGTTGCCTACATCAAATCCTTCAGGTTTGATCCCATTTTTAGCGCCTCCCAACAGTATCGTCCCTATTGCAGATTTTTTTGCTCTTTCGCGAGTCTCATCCACAGTGGTAATGGGAGTGAAGGAAGCACAACCGTTGCTGATTGCCGTCACCGCAGTGGATGTGGCTCTGAGCACATCGATGGCCACTCCCGTTTTTCCTCTCGTATCGGTAAATTGGAGTTCCTGACACGTAAACACCAGATCCAGTCTCATGATTCTTGTTACCTCCTGATTGCATTTGCTGACGGTTTTATTGGTATTTCTGCTATATTACGTAAACACAATAGCGCAGGATTGGGATATCACTCACCCCCCCAGCAAAAGGAAGCAGTTAAAAAAACGTAGCGGCGGTGACTGCGTTGATTTTTCTCAAGAGCTCGTTCCCCGTTCGTACCATGCGACTTGGTTGAATTTCAGACCGCAGGGCTCATTCTCCCGGAAGGTCTCTCTTTTCCGGTTCTTCTGGACGCGTACCTCCACTCCTCCGATCATGATCCGGTAGTCGATGATGTCTCCTAAATAGGCAACCCGTTTCACAATACCCCTGACCCCGGCCACCCGGACGAAGTCGATCTCGTAAGGTCTGGCGGCCAGTGTCATACGCCGCTCCTTCACCTGTGGGGGAATCTCCGTATGGATAGCGCCGGCATCGTGGTTTCCTTCGATCCAGACTGAACCGTCTGCGATCTCCACGGGCAGCATGTTGGAAAGGCCGATGAAACTGAAAACGAACTGGTTCGCCGGTTTTTTATAGATGTTGAGAGGGGTGTCAATCTGCTGTACGACTCCTTCGGACATAACGAGAATCCGATCGGAGAGGGCCATTGCCTCCGCTTGATCGTGAGTCACGTAGATGATCGTGAAATCGAACTTCCGCTGGAGATCCTTTATCTCAAAGCGCATTTCCTCTCGGAGCTTCGGGTCGAGGTTAGAGAGGGGTTCGTCTAAAAGCATCACCGTCGGGTTGATGGCGATCGCACGGGCGAGTGCAATACGCTGTTTCTGGCCGCCGGAAAGTTCATTGGGATAGGTATGCTCGCTGCCGGACAGGCCTGTATAGGTGATTGCCCGACGTGTGCGTTCTTCAATTTCCGCCTTCGGCATCTTTCTGATCTGGAGGGGGAAGGCAACGTTGTTGAAGACATTCAGATGCGGCCAAACGGCAAAGGCCTGGAAGACCATTCCGAAGTCCCGCTTTTCCGGCGGCAGGTAGTATTTCTTGAAACTAGAGGAAAAGATCTTCTCGCCGACGGAGATTTCCCCCTCGTCGAGGTCTTCAAAACCGGCAACCATCCGGAGTGTTGTTGTTTTCCCACAGCCGGACGGTCCGAGCATCGAGAAACACTCCCCCTTGGAAATCTCGATATTGAGACGGTTGACAGCAACCACAGGACCAAACCGTTTTGTAACATCGGTTAATTTAACGTGCGACATTACTGTACCCCTTGAATTTTGGATTGGGTGATCCGTTTGATGATCATCTGTCCGATGATGATGATGACGAGAGCAACCGACGCCAGCGTTGCCGCATAGACTGTTTCTCCGTCCTCATTGAGGGCGTAAATCGCCACCCCGATCGTCCGGGTTTTCGGACCATAAAGGAGGACTGATGTGGTCAGTTCCCGCATGGCCGGCAGGAAAATGAGGAAGAAGGCCGCCACCATCCCCGGTTTGACCAAAGGGATGACGATATCCTTGAGGGATTGCCAGTGTGTGGCCCCGCATGCCCGAGCCGCTTCCTCCAGTGAGTCGCTGACCTGCTCCAGAGCCGCCGAGTTCGATTTCAAAGAAAAGGCCATGTAGCGGGCGATGTAGGCAAAGAATATGATCCAGGCCGTGTTATAGAGGTTGACCCCGAACTTGCCGCTCCACATGAGGATAACGCCGATAGCGATCACCGTTCCGGGAAGGGAGAAGGGGAGCACGCCGAGGAATTCGAGGATGAATTTCCCCCGGACCTTCATCTTGACGATCGTGTAGGATATCAGAACGCCCACGATCATCGTCACGAAAGCGGCGCTGAGCGAGAGGTATATGCTGTTCCAGATAGCATCTTTCGTCATCTTCCATTCGAAAAGAATATACTTCAGGTTCGTGAAGCTCATGTTTTCCCAAGTGAAGTTGATTCCGTATGTCTTGAGTGATCCGACGAGGAAGATTGTCACCGTTGGCATAATGACTGTAATGGAGAGGTACAGGATGCTGAAGATAAGAAGGGGAAGCTTCAGACCGCGGAGTTTCAGTAGCATGGGCCTCATACTTTTGCCGGCAATGACCTGGAAACGGCCCGCCTTCAACACCAGACTCTGGATGTAGAGAATCAGCGCCGCGGAGATGATCAGGATCGTTGAGAGGACCGTTCCCGTCCTTATCGCCTTAAAACTGCCACCGCTCTGATAGATCTGCTCGTAGATCTTCGTCGGGATATTATAGATACCGGCCTCTGTCCCAAGAATGGCAGGTACGCCGAAATGGGCGAGCGAGTAAAGGGCAACAAGAAGCGCGCCGGCCGCGATACTCGGCAGCATGAGCGGGAGCGTGATCTTTCGGGTGATCGTCAGGAGTCCCGCTCCCGAGATCCGGGCCGATTCCTCGAGCGTCGGATCCATGCGCTCCAACGCTCCAGCGACTTGGATGAAGACGAACGGGAACAGGTACATCGTCTCCACTGCGATAATTCCGCTGAGACTGTAAATATTGAAGAAGGATCCATCGAGACCAAAGAGGTCGTTGATGAATTTGTTGATGTATCCGGCCCGTGGGGACAGAAGCATTTTCCAGGCAAGGGCGCCTATCAACGTGGGAAGCATAAACGGGATCAGGAAGAGAACCTTCATCGTCTCCTTGAAGGGGAGATCGGTACGGGAAACAAGCCAGGCGAAGAATACTCCGATGACCGTGCTGAAAAAGGTCACCCCCGCAGCGATGATGAACGAGTTTTTCAGAGCCTCGTAGGTTGAGGGCTGGCTGAGAATATTGAGGATGTCGGCGGTGTTGAACTTGCCGTCGACGAACAGGGCGGTCCAGAGGATAAGGAGAACGGGGATCGCCACCACAATGACGAGGATCAATACGGAAATGGCGAGGAGGATTTCGGCAAGGCCGAAATTACCGAAATGTTTCTTGATCATCATTCCACCTCCTCATCAATGGCCTGATTTTCAAACCATTTCAGATCGAGAAATTTAAGACCTACCTGATCACCATCCCGAAACGGGATGCCACCCTGCCCGGCCTCCCGGATGTCCTGCTGGACACGAAACACCTTCTTGCCGACGGCGACGAGATAATCGACGGTCGCCCCCAGGTAGATCACGCGCTGGATCGTCCCCCGTGTCTGACTCTCTTTGTGGGTCAGTTCGATATCGTACGACCGGCAGCCGGCGATCAGCTCACGCCTTTTGATCCGTTCCAGGCCGCCTTCCGGAACCGAACAGCCAAGTGGCGAATCGCTCTCGCCGATGAATATCTGCCCGTCCCGGTATTCGAGGGGAATGAAGTTCGAAACTCCCATGAATTTGAAGATGAATGGATCGGCGGGCTTTTCGTAGATATCGTCGGGGGGACCGACATGACGGATCCGTCCGGTCTTATCCATGACGGCAATGCGATCTGAGATGGCAAGGGCTACCTCTTGGTCATGGGTCACATAGAGAACAGTGACACCCGTCTGTTTCTGGAGGGCGGTTATTTCGAAGCGCATCTCTTCCCGGAGATTGGCGTCGAGGTTGCAAAGAGGCTCGTCCAGGAGCATGATATCAGGTCTTGAGACAAGGGCCCGGGCCAGGGCGACGCGCTGCTGCTGGCCACCGGAGAGCTGGAAGGGCAGCCTGTCCTGTAGTTCGCCCAAGCCAACCTGTCCGATGGCGGCAAGCGTTCTTTCCTTCGCTTCACCAGCGGCGATCTTTTGCATCTGCATCGGATAGATGACGTTTTCGTAAACCGTCTTGTGGGGCCAGACTGCGTAGTCCTGAAAGACCACACCGATCTTTCTCGCCTCCGGGGGTACATGGACGTTCTTCTCCACACTGGAAACCAGCCTGTCGCCGATATAAATCTCTCCCGTCGTCGGGTGCTCGAAACCGGCAATCAGCCTGAGGATGACGGTCTTTCCGCATCCGGACGGCCCGAGGAAGGTTAAACATTCTCCATCCTTTATGGTGATGCTGAAGTCAGAGATAACCTCATGCCTTCCATATGTTTTGCCGACTTTTTCCAATGTCACGTCTGCCATAACAGTCCCCTTGCTCCATGAATGATCATCACCGATGGAGAACCTGTGGCTTCAGTATCTACTTGACTACTTCTACTTTTTTGCTCGGATAAGCGCTGTAAATTTCTTGATGATTTCTTCTTTTTCGTTCATGGCCTTGATGTAGTCTATCTTCATCGCCCGTTCAACTGCCTCATCGGCCGGGACCAAGCCTATGCCCGGCGGCATGGGGACGTCGCTCCGGATTGACAGTGTACCGCTTCCCATGAGTATCGTCTGGCCTTCCTTCGAAAGGAGGAAATCAATGAATTTCTCAGCGGCCTTGCGATTCGGAGTTCCCTTCATGATCGCGATCGGGCTGGGCATGACGGGAAATTCCTGCGGGAACATGAGGCCGAGATAGGCGCCCTTTTTGATCTTGTCGATGGTGATGAAGTCCACGGCGAGGCAGGCCATGAGATCGCCCGAAGCGGTATCATCGACCACCTGACCGGACCCCTGTCCCATGATGGTGCCATTCTGCGCCAGTTTTTCAATATATTGCCAGCCAAGGGTGTTGACCATCATGGCGACACTGACGAAGGCGGTGCCGGAAATGGCCGGGTTGGCGATCCCGAAGCCGCCCTTGAAGCGTGGTTCCAAGAGGTCATTCCATCCCTTCGGGGGCACAATTCTCCCGCTCATCGCGCTTCCAACGAACAACTTTCTGGTGTTATAGGCAATGCCAAGCGTGGCAAGTCGTGCAGGGATAAAGTAGTTGTCCGGGTCCTTCACAGGGCTTTTTACATTTTTCGCTTCCGGTGAGACATATTTCTCGAGGAGACCGTCCTGCTTCAACTTGTAGAAATCGGGAACCTCGCTGTGCCACAGGACGTCGACAGTCATCTTACCGGACTGCCGTTCTGCCGCGATCTTGGCCATCAGCTTGCCTGCCCCTGCGGAGTAATAATCGAAGGCAACATCAGAGTGCTTCTTTATGAAAGCATCCCGAAGGCTTCCAATGAGGCTCTCTTTCATGGAGGTATAGACCATCAGTTGTTCACCGGCGTTCGCAAAGGAGATCGTGCCAAACAGAAAAATTGACACAATCAGCAACAAAATGGTTCTTTTCATAGGACTCTCCTTTCTTGCCAAATGTTTGTTAAAATATGGATTTTATCTGAAAATTGTCCTTTTAAGAGATATCTGGAAAGAATGCTAAAACTTTTTAAAAAGCTGTTACTGAGTTGATTTAAAAAGGAGCTTTCGCAGTTTCAGTATAAGGTGAAGCGATTTTGTATGTCAAGCAGATTTTCATCAGAAATAATGAACGACAAGGTCGCCATTACCGTTTGTTATGCTGAATGTTTTGTGACTGAGCTGGTGTGGATAACAGGAAGTTACAAATACCCCCGATCATCCCCCCAATAATGCCACATTTCATCCGGTATTCAGTAATATACCTTGATAACCAAAATTGCAGTTTTGTATTTGTTATCAATAGAGATGATATTGACAAAGTATTAATAAAGCCGGATTCTTGAACACCTATGAGTCGTCAGCCAGCAATGAATGTGGAAGTAATAATTACTGGTCGAAAGATAAAACAAAAACAAAGCCATAATCCCAGAAGCTAATAAACCAGGCGATTGCTTCTTAATACTACTCGTTCATGGCATACTCACCATTAAGCACGTAAACGTACTTCTCCCACACCTTGTTATACTGCTCGGGATTCGGCACCGCCTTGATAAGCATGATCTGAGCGCAGTACTCACGCTGGGTGTCCTGGGAGCCGTGGTTGCCGTAAATTTGCAGGGCAAAATGGGCGAAGTCTCGCACCATGAAATCGAAGACTTGGTTGATGATATCCTGGTCTACCTCGTCAAACTTTGTCTGCTCCAGGATAAGCTGGCCGTAAACCACGATGGAGAACATCTCGCCTATGGGCAGGGACCATGAAGGATCCATGTCCTGTGCCTTGTCCGGGCCGGCCTTTTCTATCATCTCCTTGAAGATCTTGATCTGCTTGATGAAAGTAGCCACGTTCGGCAGGGCCTTGTTGGCATCGAAGACCGGTTTGTAGTCGTGGAACTGGACTGAGCCCAGGCCCTTGGTGGGGCCCTGATTGAACAGGAACTCATCGTCCATGAGGGCGAAGTCAGGCGCCACCGGAGCGTACTCGGCCGGGTTGAAGAAGTAGTTTTTCATGAACTTGCGGATGAGCTGCACATTCACGTGCACCGTGCCCTCAAGCTTGGACGGGCCGCGCACGTCACTGGCAGCCATGTGGAAGTAAGTGTCCTTCTCGAAGCCTTTAGCCGCGATGACCTCCCATAGCAGGTTGATGACGTCTTCGGACTGCAGGGTGACCTTCATCTTGCTCGTAGGGTTGTAGAGCAGGTAGCGCCGATCATTGGCATTGGCGCCTCTAAAGTAATCGGTTGAGCGGCGCTGGTAGAGTTTCATCGCCACGAGTCTGAGCCAGGCATCCATGAAGTTCTTGCGCACATGGGGCATGTCGGTGACCTTTATGCCATAGAGGATGCGGTTGGAAGCATGCGTAATGGCCTCGTAGAAGCAGTGTTCGGCCACGCCTATGGATGCAGGACCGATGTTGAATTTGCCGACGTTTACGGTATTGAGCGCCGAGTCCCACGCATGGGGGCCCCGGGAGAGGATGTCGTCTTGGGTGACAGGGTAATCATGGAGCGCGAAGTTGGACACGTACTCCTGGTGGCTTATCACGTTCTTCTTAAGTTCATAAGCCTTATGACGGTAGTTGGTGATAAAGAAAGTGTAGTCGTCGGTGCCGTCCTTGACCTTGCCCAGGGTAGAGACCATTTCGGCCTCGTTGCCGTTACCGATGTAGTACTTTTCACCGTTGGCCATGTATGTCCCGTCACCCTTGGGGGTCAGCGTGGTTTCGGTGGAGTAAATGTCCGCACCGTGGGTTCGTTCGGAAAGCCCGAAGGCAAAGATGGCCCCACCCTTGAGCAGCTGGGCGGCCCTCTTCTTGGTCTTCTCGTTGGGGCTCATCCAGATAGGCCCGAGACCCAATATGGTCACCTGGAAGCAGTACCAGTACCCCAGCCCGTAGAAAGCCAGCAGCTCTGAGTACTCGCTGTTTCTCGCCGTATCCCATCGGGCATCCGGATCGCCCTCGGCATACGGCTTAGGTGTAAGCAGCTTGAAAAATATCCTCTCCCGTGCGAGAAAATCGATGAACTCCCGGTACCAGATCTTCTTGTTATAGTCGTCGAGCAGCCTCTGCTTGCCCATGTTCTCGAAGAAGGCTACTGTCTTTTCCATGACGGCCTTCGATCCTTCGTCGGCCATAAGGCTCTTATACTTCTTGGGCTGGATCAGGTAATTCATATCACCCTCCTTTTTTTATTCTTTTGCCGCTTGGCGGCGCGTTCGTTCAGGTCCTTAATGGCGTCGGTCTGACACATGCATGGACTCTAACAGATTGCTTTCTGATTAGCCACGGCGAATACGTCCTGTGTCAATGACCTTTAACAGCATCGATCATGAGAGCTAATTGAGGAATAAAAATGCTCCAGATTATGTACATTTCAATCGGAATTCAATCATCTGGCCGGATCATCCGCTGTGTAGATTTGTATTTGAAGTCGGGTATATTATGTCTGCGACACTCCTTAACGAGGAAGTACGCATCAACCGGAAGAACCTAAAATACTTCATCGGTTTTCAGGATATCCCTTCATTTTTCTTGGCTTCCTCCCAGATCCGGTCCATCTCGGTCGGCGAGGCGCTTTTGGGAGTCTTTCCGCGTGCGGCCAGTTCCTGTTCGATATGGGAAAAGCGGTCGATGAATTTCCGCAGTGAAGAGCGGAGAGCCGTTTCCGCATCCACCTGGGCAAAACGGCAGAGGTTGACCAGTGTGAACAGCAAATCGCCCGCCTCTTCCTGCATCCGTTTCGGGTCTTTCATTTCCAGCGCGGCGCGGAATTCGGCCAGCTCCTCCTCGACCTTGTCCAGAACGCCGGCGGCGTCCTTCCAGTCGAATCCGGCCTCCGCGGCCCGCGCGGTGATCCGCTGCGCCCGCGCCAGCGTGGAGAGGGAACGGGGGATGCCGCCGCAGATGGAGGATCCCTGATCTCCCTTGTGTTCCACCTCCGTTTTGATCCGCTCCCAGTTTGTGCGAACCTCCTCGACGCCCCTGACCGTGGCGTCACCGAAGACATGCGGATGGCGGCGAATCATCTTGGCGCTGATCTCCCCGAGGACGTCGGCAATGTTGAATTCACCCGCC
>Ga0315286_10006211_pt1 | contig 11609 bp, 11 predicted proteins | sample YL17G10_0_MG_FD_205038 | JGI IMG/M metagenome (GOLD analysis project Ga0315286, IMG submission 205038) | Sediment microbial communities from Yellowstone Lake, YNP, Wyoming, USA - YL17G10_0 | ecosystem: Environmental > Aquatic > Freshwater > Lake > Sediment | place: USA: Wyoming | collected... | reverse complement strand
CAGGAACGCGGCCATTTGATCGAGTTTCCCAACGACACCACCCACCTGTGTGCAGAACTGCTGGCATTGATCAAGACCGCGGTCGGGGAGGAAAACCTGCGCATCGAACCGATCCTGTATCATTAATTCCCCCCTGGAAAGAGACTTCCTTCCAGCGCTACCCTTTGCGAATCTCCCCGCAGCGCTCGCAATCCTCCTGCTGGCATAACAATACCAGCGGATCATTTTTTATCCGCGCCACCACCACCTTGAACAACATTTTGAGAGGCACCGCCTGGATGAGGGCTTCACCAATATTTGCCTTGCGGGTGTATTTGTCCATGTCCCCGGCAATCGCCTGGAATCCGGCCGAACAACCGGGAAATCCGGGGCACTCCACCACGCCCCGGGGAGTCAATGCCCAGCGGATGAATTGTTTGCGCCCGGCGAGTTTTTCTGCGTAATGGATGCTGGTGTTGACGGTATGATCCACTCCCATGAGCAGCACCCAGCCGTCCGATTGTTCCAGCAATCCCAGCGGGGCAAGATGGTCGTTCATCGTCTGGGAGGCGAGAATGATCTCAGCATTGATCCCGGCGAAGGATTGGATGGGATGGCTGGTCCGCTTTGCCAGCGGATGCCTGCGGAACAATTCGGGGATGGCACCTATCAAAGGGTCAACGGGCATTCTTGGAGTGAAGAACTCGGCATTCTGATTTTGCTCCTGGTGCTGGCCATACGTGATGCCATTGTTCGGCGGACCGCTCATCGGGATGATCATTGTTTTATAGGTAAACGTGGGGACGATCACCTTCTCAAACACCCCCGCCAGCGTGCTGACCACCGTTGCTGCCCCGCCCTCCACCTGCCCGAATGATTTCAACGAGGAATGAACGATCACCGGCGCTTCACCCAGGCGCAGGTCGCGCAATCCCAGCAGCAGGTCGCGCATGCGGATGGTCATTTCAGGCGCACAGCTCCAGGATCTGCCGGGCAGTTTCGCCCGCATCATCCGGTTGGAAGTAGTACACGCGAATACCTGACTCTGACAACTCGTAGGCAGCCAATGCCGATAAGGCTGCCAGCCCGGCCTTGCTGCTGAAGTAGGCGGCACGCAGCTCGGGGCTCCGGGCTCGTTCTCCCACATGGACAATGACACCACCGCCGTTCGCTTTCATGATCCGCCCCACCGACTGGGTCAGCAGGAACGGTCCATTCAGGTTCACGTCCATGGTGCGCTGCCAATCCCATTCGTCCATATCGAGCAGGCTGCTTTGCGGTTCCACTTCCGCACAGTTGACCAGGATGTCAATCCGCCCCAGGTCGTCATGCACGGAATTGAGCAGCGCCTGGATGGGCATCTTTTTGGCGATATCTTCCACGTAAGCCCTCACCTGCCCGCCAGATGCCAGGATATTCGCTTCCGTCTGTACCAGGTTGACAGGTGAGATATCATTCGCCGCCACGCTGGCTCCCTGGCTGGCAAATGCTTCCGCAACCAGCCGGCCTGTGCCTTTGCCGGCACCTGTGACCAGGACCACTTTTCCGGAAAAATCAGCCATAGGAACTCCTATTTTCCCGAGCCCGGGCAGACCAAGATTTCCCCTGAACTGAGTTTTGCATTCAGTTGCAAGCCCAGGTACGGCGACGGATCGAGAGTGTTATTGATATCGAGTTCATTGAGGAAACCACCGTTGCCATTGTCGAGCACGATGGAGAAATGCAGGTGCACGCCCGATGGATTGGCAACATCACCAGTGTAGTTTCCCTGGTAACCGAGCAGCTCCCCCGCATCCACCGGCTTGTCGTACGTACCGGCTGGAAAATCCGGGGATATGAAGGAGTTTCCCGCCGGATCAGCCATGTGGGTGTAATACAGCCAGATCGAACGACCGGGCTGCAGTGGGTCGGAGGCGAGGCGCACGATGACCGCCGACTTCCAGGTGGGCAGGCGCGTCAGGGTACCGGGATATGCTGAAACCACCGCCGTTTGTCCCGCGCGGGTGCCGCTGAAAATGTCGATCCCCTGGTGGCGTTTGCCAGCCTGGAAGGAATCATCCCAGAGGTAACCGATCAAGCCGTCGGTGGGCATGAGGAAGGGAGCATCGGCATTGCAGCGCACTCCGCCACGCACGCCCCAATCCGGGTGGGCGGAGGAATTGCGGATCCATTCCAGCACGCGGGCAGAACGCCCGGAAGAAGGCCGCGCCATGCGATACAAAAAGAATCCCAATCCCAGCATTACGCCTGCCGCGATCACCCACAGGAGGGGGCTGCGTCTCGTCATGACGGGAATTATAATGCTTCCCCGGGGGATACCCTCTTTTACTCAACCATGAATTCTGCTACAATACTATTAACCTTACAATTTTGTAAGGTGCAACCTTTTACCAGGAGAATTGCCATGTGGAAACGTCTGATGATCACAATTCTTGTTCTTGTACTGTTGCTGTTCAACAGCGCCTCCGCAGCTGCGGCTGGGGGCAACCAGAAGATTGGCATTAATGTGCTGCTGAACACCTCCATCACGGATCCTCTGCTCGCCGACCTGGGCAAGCACGGCACCGTCCGTGATGTGGTATTCGAGATCAACGCCGTGACCCTGCAGGCGCGTGCCAGCGAATTAAGCGCCATCCAGGCATTGCCTTACGTGCTGGCTGCCAACCCGGATGCGACCCGCAACGGTGCGCCGGTGGACACGGTGGCTGTAGCCGATTTTACGGGTGGTTTGAGCACCTGGGACCTGGACGCCATTAACGTAACAGATTTTGGCACCGGCCGCGAGGTCTTGATGGACGGCACGGGTGTCTATGTTGCCGTGCTCGATACAGGGTTGCTAGATTCCTGGAGGCAGTATTTCCCCCAGGAGCGCATCGCCACCCAGTTTGCCAAGGCCTTCCGAGGCGGAGGCGGTGACAATGGCAATGTTTCTGAACCGACAAATATGTGGGAACACGACCAGAACTCGCACGGTACGCATGTCACCAGCACGATCCTTGGCTACCAATTTGGTGAAAACCAGATCAACGGCGTTGCACCGATGGCGACCATCATTCCAGTGAAAGTACTCGGTCAGAACGGTTCCGGGTGGTCCTCCGTGATCGCCCGGGGTATCAATTATGTGACCGAATTGAAGGTGAGCGGCGTACTGGGCAAAACCCCGGTCGTCATCAATATGAGCCTGGGCGGCCCTGTCCTCGATGTCATGGAAGCAGCCGCCATTGATGACGCCGTCGCCAACGGTGTCATCATCGTTGCCTCGGCGGGGAACAGGGGCGAACTTGGCATGGGTTATCCCGGTGCCTATGGACCGGTCATCTCCGTGGCCGCCTCCGGTTGGATTGGCGAATGGGCTGTCCCCGGCTGGTGGTATAAGAATGTTGCCGATCCCAGCAACCCCGCTGACTATTACATCACCGATTTCTCCAGCCGCGCCTTGGTCGGCCAGGACTTGGATGTTGCCGCCCCCGGTTCCTGGGTCCTCGGTCCCTACCAGGTCAACAGCGGGCAGCTATCCTATTATTACCTGGGAGGCACTTCGATGGCCAGCCCCCACGTAGCCGGGATCGTTGCGCTGATGCTTCAGAAGGATCCATCCCTGACAGCCTCACAGGCGGAAACCATTCTCGAGACGGCTGCCATTCCTCTGCCAGCAGGCTGCCGTGTGGTTAACGATGGGTATGGAGGAACTGTCACCTACTGCTGGGGAGCGGATGCGACCGGTGCTGGTCTGGTCGATGCCAATGGGGCCTTGTCGGCCATTCCTTAATCACAAAGTAACATGAGAATTTCTGCCGCAGGCCTTACGCCTGCGGCAGTTTTTTTGGTAATGATCTCTAATAAAAAATCTATCCTGCTCTTTTCAAATTCTTACACTCCCCGGATATGATAGGGGCAATCAATTGTTTATCCATTCCGAAAGGAGCACGAAATGACCTACTTTATTTCACCTTCCCCGTACCGCATGGCCCGCCGCTGGGCACACCTGGCCGGCACCGAAGAACGGACCCACGATTTCACCCTGGGTGTGGATGTCAATGAAAAGGATGACGCTTACATCATCAGCGCCCTCGTTCCCGGCCTCAAGGCTGAAGACCTGAACATCCAGATCCTGGAAGATGTGGTCACCGTTTCAGGTGAGTTCAAGGCAGACCAGGAAGAATACCTTGTTCGCGAATTACCGCACGGATCCTTCCGCCGCACCCTGCGGCTGCCCGCCACGCTTGACCCGGAAAAAGCCCAGGCCAAGATCACCGATGGCGTGCTGACCCTGCGCCTTCCCAAGGCAGAATCCGCCCGCCCCAAGACGATCAAGGTGGCCGTCAAGTAATCTGCACGTTTCTTAATTCTCCTCCTCAATCAGGACGCCCCTCTCGGGCGTCCTGATGTTTTCCCGCTCCTGCCTCTCCGAGGGAAGCGATTTCAGGTAAAATACCTGCATCCTCTCCCTGGAGCAATCCGTGCTTCGAAAATTATTCATCCTTTCCACAATCCTGATCCTGTTCACTTCCTGCACTCCCCCGCAAGGGGAGACACCTACTCCCGGAATCTCTCCCTCCGCGCAGGTTTCGACCACTCCGCCGGTGCTCGCCACCACACCGCTGACCATCCTGCTGCTGCCCGCTGATATTCCGCAGGCGGAAGCGGAACGTTATCAGACCCTGGTGTATGACCTGGCGCAGGCAAATCAAATGCGGTTCCAGGTGCGCAACGAACTCAGCCCACAGGACCTGGCTTTCGAAGGCCCGGCGTTGAAAGTTGTCGTTGTTTTGCCGCCCGATCCGGGTCTGGCGGCTCTGGCAGCAGCAGCCCCCGGGGTGCAGTTCCTGGGGGTTGGCGTCCCCGATTTGCCAGCAGCTGCCAACATCTCCAGCGTGGGAGCGGATGGGGTCCCGGTGGACAAGCAGGCTTTCCTGGCAGGGTATATCGCCGGGCTGGTTGCCCCGGAATGGAAGGTGGGAGTTCTCTACCAGAAGGATACTCCCGGAGGCGAGGCAGCCCGGGATGCTTTTAACAACGGTTTCGTTTTTTATTGCGGTTATTGCCGCAATCCATACTTCCCCCAGCCTGCCGGTATTTATCCCATCATGGTTGGCATCCCGTCGGATGCCCCCGTAAGCAACTATTTCGGTCATGCCGACCTGCTGATCCAAAATATCGTCAAAGTGGCGTATGTATATCCTGCGATCGCTACACCCGACCTGCTTTCCTACATGGCCCAGGCAGGCATGCTGCTTGTCGGTCAGAGCCTGCCCGGTGAGGATGTGCGCCCAAATTGGATCGCCAGCATTCAACCCGACCTGATCGCGGCGCTCCAACAAATCTTCCCTGAATTGGTGGCGGGGCGCGGCGGACAGGCGGCGGCGACACCGCTGGTACTGGCGGATGTGAATCCCAACCTGCTCAGCGAGGCAAAATTACGGCTGGTCCAGGATGTATTATCTGGTCTGCAGAATGGGACCATTGGCACGGGAGTAAATCCCTGACCTGGCAGATCACACTCATAATGAACCTCATCCCTTTCTTCCGAATACTGCCAGAGACTTTAGGAAATATTTAAACAGAAGCTTCTCCGTTGAGAGAGGCTTTCTTTTATCCTTTTTGGAGGCTGGGTATGACTGCCCTGGAGATGGTCACCTCGCTGGTGGAATACCACTGCGAATTCACCCGCCGGGTATGGGATTCGATCGATTCGATCACCGAGGAGCAATTCATCCTGGAAGATATCTATTCGCAGGGTTCCATCCGCAACCTGATGGTCCATCTTTCCAGCACCGACCGGCGCTGGCTGGCAGGACTGAAAAACCTGCCGGATGTTGGCCACGTGAAATTCGACCAATATCCAGACCGCAGGTCAGGGCGGGCTTTCTTTGAGCAAGTGTCTGCTGACCTGATGGACTATGTCCAGGCGCTGGACGAAGCCGGGCTGAACAGCCAGCTGGCGGGTCTGTCGGCAACACGCTGGCAGGTGCTTGTGCACCAGGTCAACCATGGCACCGACCACCGTGCCACCGTGCTGCAAGAACTACATACCATCGGCGCGCCGACCTTCGGCCAGGATTACATCCTGTGGCTGTGGAAAAAATAAGGGCATAAGATGGACGTACGCGAATCTCTCACCCTCGACAGACCGGAAGACCTCCACCGGTGGTTCCTGGAGAATCACCGCACCAAGATAGAGATCTGGCTGATCTTCTTCAAGAAGTCCTCCCGAAAACAGACCCTCACCATCGCCCAGGCGGTAGAAGAAAGCCTGTGCTTCGGCTGGATCCAGAGCCGGCTCAAGCCGCTCGATCCGCAGCGCTTTGCAGTACGCTTCTCGCCGCGCCGCATGGGCAGCATCTGGTCCTTGCAAAACCTCAAGCGCGTCCGCAGGTTGATCGCAGAGGGTCGCATGACAGCATCAGGGCTGGCAGTGCTGCCCGAGGATTTCAAGAAATAAAATCCCGGGAGAAAGACTCTCGCCCCTGCCTGTCCTGCCCGGGCAGGCATTATAATAAGACCATGCTGCTCGTCATCGATCTCGGTAATACCAACCTGACCATCGGCCTGTATGAAGGCGAGACGCTCATGAACCACTGGCGCCTGGCCACCGACCAATCGCGCATGCCCGACGAGTACGGCCTGCAGTTGCTTGGCCTGCTGACGAATGCCGGACGCACCCTCGCGGATCTGAACGGCATTTGCCTGGCGTCGGTGGTACCACCGCTTACCGGCAGGATCATCCAGGCTTGCCGCGAGTATCTCAAACAGGACCCGCTGGTTGTGGACACGGGCGTAAAGACCGGCATCCGCATCCGCTACGAAGATCCAAAGGCAGTCGGCGCTGACCGGGTGGCCGACGCGGTGGCGGTCAAGCATTTCTACGGCGGACCGGCATGCATCATCGACTTTGGCACCGCCACCACGTTCAACGCTCTTACCGAGGACGGTGATTATCTTGGCGGGGCGATCACCGCCGGGATCAACCTGGCGGCGGAAGCGCTCTTCATGCACGCCGCCAAACTGCCGAGCATCGACCTGCAGCGGCCTCCTTCCGTCATCGGGAGGAATACAGCCCATGCCATGCAGTCGGGGTTGATCTTCGGCTACGTGGCGATGACCGAGGGCATGGTGGAACGGTTCCGCCAGGAACTCGGCCCGCAGATGAAGGTGATCGCCACCGGCGGCCTGGCTGAACTGGTGACTGGCGAGACAAATGTCATCCAGATCCATGCCCCCTGGCTCACCCTCGATGGCTTGAGGATCATCTGGGAGTTGAACCACTCCTGATGCTGCTTGGTACATCAGCTTGCTCTTAGCATTGCCTGCATTCCCACTCTTCCCACACCAATGTCACGACCAGGATGAGCCTTATTGTCAAACCGGTTCGCAGGGGGCCGGATGGCGAAGAGGTAACCTGGTTTGACAACGTCGCTTAAGACTGAGCCGGAATATACCAAGGGAACATTTCCACCCAAAGGTGAGTCTGTCATTCAGAGGAACAACATGAAAAAGCTGCTCTGCCTGATCTTCATCCTCCTTTTCCAGGTCGGATGCGCATCGATGCCCCCAGCGACGATCGACAGCGGGATTGAGGGCCAGGTCTGGATCGGACCGACCTGTCCGGTCGTACAGATCGACAACCCCTGCCCGGACAAGCCTTATCAAACCAACTTGACCGTGCTATCTCCGAATGGGAAGAGGATTGCCAACTACCAGACGGAGGCAGACGGGACTTTTCACCTGTCCCTGGCGCCAGGGGATTACATCCTGCGGCCCGAATCGCCCGGAGGAATACCACACGCTCCCGAACAGGCCTTCACTGTCCTCCAGGGGCAGATCACCCTCCTGACCGTCACCTACGACAGCGGCATCCGCTGACCTTGACAGTCCGTAGTTTTTGCAGATAATAAAGCCCAACAGGCGAGCCTGATCACGAAGGCGATGAAAGAGGAAAGTAGGTCCGTGGAAACCGACAGGGAGAGGCAGGCACAGACTGAGACCCGCCCCGGCTGGAAACCGATCGAAGTTCCCTCTTGAGCCGCTCAGGGGAACGCCCGACGAGGGCCATTAGTCTGAGCCGCGATCCCAGCGTTACCCGGGAGGCTGATGATCGTCAGCACAGAGTGAGCCAGTCCTGCAACCTTGCACGGGACGGCTAAATTGGGTGGTAGCGCGGGATTTTTCTCCCGTCCCATGGTGGACGGGTGTTTTGTTTATTGGAGGGTCGCATGTTGGAAAAATTGATTGAGATCGAACGCCTCGGAATGGCTGCTCTCGAATCGGTCCAGGAGGAGACTGCGCTGGAAGGCTGGCGCGTGACCCACCTGGGAAGGAACTCCGCCTTGATGCAGTTCTTTAATGGGTTTGGAGCGCTCGATAAAGAAGAGCGCCCGAAGGCTGGTCAACGCGCCAACGAGGTGAAGAAAGCCCTCGAAGCGGCTTACCAGGCCCGTCGCGAGCAGGTGCAGCAGGCGGAACTGAAGCGCTCCCTGGAACAGGAGCGGCTGGATGTGACCCTGCCCGGACGAGGCGTTCCGCTGGGGCGCCTTCATCCCGATACGCACATCCTGCGCCTCCTGTATCGTATTTTTGCCGAGATGGGCTTCCAGGTCTACCGCTCGCGGGAGGTGGAAAGCGACGAATACAATTTCCAGCTGCTCAACTTCCCGGTGGGGCACCCTGCCCGCGACATGCAGGATACGTACTTTATTGAGAATGAAGGGCGGGGGGAAAACCCGCTCGTCCTGCGGACGCACACCTCACCGGGCCAGATCCGCGCCATGCGCGCGGCAACTGCCGCGCATCCGCAGGATCCACCGCCCTTACGGATTATCCTGCCGGGCATGGTCTACCGCTACGAGCAGGTGGACGCGCGCCATGAGACGCAGTTCGACCAGATCGAAGGTCTTGCGGTGGGAACCGGGATCACTTTCAGCGACCTGAAAGGCACGCTGAACTGCCTGGCCCAAAGGCTGTTTGGTCAGAACGTCCGCACCAGCTTCCGGGCTTCCTTCTTTCCATTCACCGAACCAAGCGCTGAGTTTGATATTGAATGTTTCCAGTGCGGGGGCAAGGGTTGTACTGTCTGCGGCAGCGGCTGGCTGGAAATCGGCGGCTGTGGCATGGTCCACCCGGCCGTATTGAGCAACGGCGGGTATGACCCCACCCGTTATACCGGCTTCGCCTTCGGTCTCGGAGCCCAGCGCATCGCCATGCTGCGCTACGGGATCAGCGATATCCGCTATTTCTGGGAGAACGACCTCAGATTCCTGGAACAGTTTTAGGAGCCAGCCATGAAAGCACCTTTATCCTGGTTACGAGACTTTGTTGATATTGACCTGGCGATTTTCGACCTGGCCCGGCTTTTAACCATGGCCGGGATGGAAGTGGAAGCGATCCAGGTCATCGGTATGCCCATGCCTGAGCCGGGAAGCGTGACTGCACACCTAAGCGGCTTTGAATGGGACAGCCAGAAGATCGTCGTGGCTTCAATTTCTGAGATCCTGCCACACCCCAATGCCGACCGGCTCACCCTGTGCAAACTCTTCGACGGGCAGCAGGACCACGTGGTGCTCACCGGCGCGCCCAACCTGTTCGAATTCAAGGGTATCGGCGCACTCCCCAAGCCGCTCAAGGTGGCATACGCCCGGGAAGGCGCCCAGATCTATGATGGTCACCAGGAAGGATTCGTGCTGACGAAACTCAAACGAGCCACCATCCGGGGAGTCGAATCCTATTCGATGGTTTGCTCGGAAAAGGAACTGGGTATTTCTGAAGAGCACGAAGGTATTCTGCTGCTGGATGAGGACGCGCAGGTGGGGATGCCCCTGGCAGACTACATGGGCGATGCCGTCTTCGACGTGAAACTGCTTCCGAGTTATGCGCGCTGCGCCAACATCCTTGGGCTGGCGCGCGAGATCGCTGCCATGACCGGCAAGCGGCTGAAGACATCACCCGGCCTGCAGGCAACCCCTGCCTCGGAAGATAAGACAGGACCGGCCCGGGCCGGCAGGAAATTTGCAGAAATCGAGATCACCAATCCCGATCTAAATCCGCGCTTCGTCCTGGGTCTCATTAAAGAAATCGAGGTGAAGCCCAGCCCACTCATCGTCCAGCGACGGCTGAAACTGGCCGGGATGCGCCCGATCAACAACATCGTGGATGCCAGCAATTATGTCATGCTGGAGATCGGTCAACCTTTGCATGCCTTCGATTACGATGTGCTGGTGGAACGCGCCGGGGGAAAGCAGGTGAAGATCATCACCCGCACCGCCAGACCCGGTGAAATGATAACCACCCTGGATGGGGTGGTACGCAAACTCGACGCGACCACCGTACTGGTGTGTGACAAGGCCGGTTCGCTTTCGATCGCCGGCGTAATGGGCGGTCAGGAAACCGAGGTCAGCGACAGGACGCACAGCGTTCTGCTCGAAGGTGCAGCCTGGAACTTCATCAACATCCGCAAGACCTCTCGCGCCCAGGGGCTGCTCTCGGAAGCCTCCTACCGCTTTGGACGCGGGGTTCACCCGGCGATGGCGGTTCGCGGCGTGCTGCGAGGGCTCGACTTGATGAAAGCCTGGTCAAACGGTAAAGTGATCCCCGGCCTGGTGGATGCCTACCCTCTCCCCCCGCAGGATCCTACCATCGAGATCACGCCCGGCGATGTGAAACGCAGCCTGGGCATCGATCTGACGATCAAACAGATGAAGTCCATGCTCGAGCGTCTTGAGTTCCAATGCACGCTGAAAACAAACAAGAGCCTGCTCGCGACGGTGCCCGACCACCGCCTGGATATCGGCGAGGGGATCAATGGCAAGGCGGATATCATCGAAGAGCTCGCCCGGGTCTTCGGTTACGAGAATATCCCCTCCACCCGCATCGCTGACGAACTTCCTGAGCAGGTGGGAAACCCTGCCCTTGAAAATGAAGAACGGGTGCGCGACCTGCTGGTGGAACAAGGGCTGCAGGAGATCATCAGTTACCGCTTCACCTCCCCCGAGCGGGAGGCGCGGCGCCTGCCCGCGGAAAGCCCTGCAGACGACAGGCCCTACGTCCGCCTCAGCAACCCGATCGCGCCGGATAAAGCCGTCCTGCGGCACAGCCTGCTTGCCAGCCTCCTGGATACGGCGGAACGCAACGCGCGCCTTCGCGAACGGCTGGCGCTCTTCGAGATAGGCCCGGTGTTCCTGGCTTCCGAATCCGGTGACCTGCCGGATGAAATGCAGCGTATTGCCATCCTGCTTGCAGGACCGCGCACCATGCCGGGCTGGCAGCCTGCGGATGACTCCCTGATGGACTTCTTCGACCTGAAAGGCATATTGGTCAACTTGTTCAGCAGTTTACGCCTGCCCGAGATGGCGTATGAGCCTTCAGACCATCCCAGTTTTCACCCGGGGAAATGCGCGCGCCTCACCTGCAACGGGAGCAAGGTTGGCGTAATGGGAGAAATCCACCCGCGCGTGCGCAGCCGCTATGACTGGCCAGCCGCCTTCCGGGCGCCGCTGCTCGCCGCCGATCTTGACCTGGATGCCCTGCTGAGCCTGGTGCCGGCGCGGGCACAGACCGAGGCAGTGCCCAGCCTCCCGGCCGTGCTGGAGGACCTGGCTGTCGTTGTGGACGAAAGTGTTCCTGCCGGTCTGGTTGCG
>Ga0315286_10006210_pt1 | contig 11610 bp, 8 predicted proteins | sample YL17G10_0_MG_FD_205038 | JGI IMG/M metagenome (GOLD analysis project Ga0315286, IMG submission 205038) | Sediment microbial communities from Yellowstone Lake, YNP, Wyoming, USA - YL17G10_0 | ecosystem: Environmental > Aquatic > Freshwater > Lake > Sediment | place: USA: Wyoming | collected... | reverse complement strand
TTTGATTATTTTTACTTTCTTCATAACCTATCTAATAGATAGGTTAAGTATTTAAACTTTGTGGAATAATTTAAGAGTGATTAATTACGTTCGGAGATACTGAGTGTAAAGTAAATTTCCCAACTTAACATCTATGGAAGAAATTAGCCTCGCTTTACTCGAAATACTATAAGTTTTATATTAATTACTCCTTAAAATCAAAAAAACAAGTGCCACCACGCCTTAAACAGGCTGTCCCATAATTCGTAAGATTTAAATACTTGTTTCTCGTCGGTAATATAATTAAACATCGTCGATAAAAAAATCGACAAAAGAGGTTAAAATGGTGTATATGAGTTCTTACAAAGGTCAAAATTGGTTGATTCCTCAATCAATTTATGAGATGATTCCAGAGAATCACATCTGTTTTTTTGTTGAAGAGTTTGTTGATTCTTTAGATTTTTTTGGATTTGATATGATTTATGAAGGTCCTGGGCACCCTGCGTATCATCCAAGAATAATAATGAAAATTATTATTCAAGGAATGTTATGCAAAGAAAGAGCCTCAAGAAAACTTGCATCCGCATGCAGAGAAAATTTTGTTTTTATGTATTTAGCTGAAAAAGTTCAGCCAAATTTTAGGACAATTGCAAGATTCAGAAAGAACAACGGAAAATTTATTAAAGAAGTGTTTAAGGAAACTGTAGATTTAGCTTCAGAAAATGGGTTAGTAGATTTAAATTTGATTTGTATTGACGGAAGCAAGATAAAAGCAAACTCAAGCAAAAAGATGTGCATAAAGAAAGAGCAATTAAAAAAGCTAGATTCAATCATCGATAAAATGATTGAAGAGGATATTAAGCGGGACGAAATAGATAAAGAAATTTATGGAGAGAAAGAAGAGAATATAACTGATATTGAGATGAAAAATCTCAAAGGGATAGTTAAAAACTATCGTAAATCAAAAGATAAGGAGAAGTTAAAAGAGAATTGCAAAAAAGCTATAGAAGAGTTTGATAAAGACTCTCAAATAAAGAGAGTCTCTTTATCAGATCCTGAATGCAGGATGATGAAAAATAAAAAAGGGATTTTTGAATTAGACTATAATACCCAATTTACAGTTGATTCAAAAAATCAGATAATTCTTGCAAATGATGTTTGTCAGGATAGGACAGATACTTTTCAATTGCAACCGCAAATAAAAAATGTGAATGAGAATATAAAGTTAAAAGAGGATACCAAAATTGCAGCAGACTGCAATTATAATAACGGAGAAAATTTGAGATTTCTCGAAGAGGAAAAACTAGATGGGTATATACCAACAATATCTCAAACACAAAAAATTAATGGGAAGAAACAAAAAATAGAAGATGACTATGAGTATGATTGGAATAGAGATGAAATTATTATTGATGATATCAGATTGAAATATCATGCAACATGGATACACCGAGATAAAAACAGACAGAGAGTATACAAGTCCGAAGACGGCAAGGTTATTAAAAAAGTGCCTGAGTTTTTTAGGGAGAGATTGAGAATGAAAACAAAAATAGAAACTAATGAAGGCAAGTATATCTATAGTTTGAGAAAAATTATAGTTGAACCAGTTATTGGAAATGTCAAATATAATTTAGGATTTACAGAATTCTTGATTAGAGGATTAGATGGAGCTAAGTTAGAGCTGAATTTAGTAAGTCTTGCACACAATTTGAAGAAGATATGGATAGCAAGAGGTAAAATAAATAATAAAAATTTATTTTTAGTTTTTTATTCAATTATTGCCCTTGAAAATTTAAATGTGACCCCGCCTGTAAAAGGTGTGGTTTGTGGCAGGCACTTGTTTTTAGGATGCATGAAAATTCCAAAAAGGAATTTTCTGCACAGAAAATTGTCAGAAACAATTTTCTTGTGCTCAGAAATTAAAACAAGTTATTGTCCACCTCTTAAAAAAGGTGGTTTAATTTCTGACATTATATTCTGCGAGAGCCGAACAAGTTTAACGAACAGGATAAGCTTGTGAGAAACTCTTTGAATAAGCAATATTAATATATGAACTTGGCTTAATAGTTAGCTCAAGTTCACAACTTAACAAATTTCTGAAAAAATAAATTATATCTCGTCTTTCAAGCCATCTTTTGTGATAAAGAAAACACACTCATTCTCTGGCAGATTCGGGGCATCAATCATTTTCGCAACTCTGCTGTCTTTTTTTCCTCTGCGAAGATAAACTCTAAAAGTTGAATTATGGACAATAAAACCATCAGCAATATAATTCTCACTTTCAGGAACAGAAAAATCATAAAACAATTCTTTTTTTTCATTATTTTTAATATTAATTTCTCTTATTTTTTCAAATCTTATATTTCCGTTTAATAAATTAAAAATAAAATTAATTTTTTGCTTAATCTGCCTATCTTTAATTTTCTGATTCATTAAAGCATTAAAAGCTTTTTCCAACTCTTTTCTGCTAATCCAGGTATAAGATTCTGGTCTTGATTTAATAATAGAATAAGGTTTTACTCTTGCTTGTCTTAGTAATTCTACTAATTCTTCTCTATTAATGGGAGTCATTTCTTTAACATAAGTTTTTTTATAATAATCTGCCCATTTTAGCAACATTAATTGCTTATCTTTTGCTGTAAAGCCTATTTGCAAATAATCTATAACCTCTCTACAAGCAATTCTTAAAACATTTATTTTTTTATTTCCAATATTAAATTTTATTGTGCTTCTTATTCCAAATCTTAATAAAAATAATTGTAAGTATCTTATTATCTGCTTTTCTTTTTGGCATATTGTAATCATAGCTCTTTCTTTATTTATGTGGCCTTCTGCGTCTACAAATCCTTTAATAAACCCCTTAACAACATCCTCTTTACTCTTACCAATATAATTAAAAATATCTGGAATAATTAACTTAAACAAATTTTTTATTTCTGTTGAATTTATAGCAAGACTATAACAATTTTTATCTTTAACTTTTGTTATATTTCCTTGAATATTGAATACATTCTTAGATAACTTACTATAGTGCTGCAAAACTTCAAATCTTTCGTCTCTAAATCTTAACCCTCTCTCTTCTAAATTTCCATCACCTAAAAAATAACCGCAAATTTGTGCTAAATCAGAAGTCATTATTTCAGGCATGCTTAAATTTCTATGCTTATGTGTTTGAACAGGAATAACTTGCAATTGCAATGTAGAAAAATGTTTTTGTAAAGTTTCAAGGACATTAAAAGAGGTTGGATAACTCTGATTTAAAATTCTTCTAAATTGCCTTGGCTTTATTCCAATTTTTTCACAAATCTCTTTTCTCGTAATATTTTCTTTTTTTAATTCGTCTTTTATATTTTCTGCATTTTCCATCGGGATTTTTCCAATTTTGCTAACATTAATTAGAGGTAATTTTTGCTCTTCTCCTTCAATATTTGCTCTGCTAATTTGAGCAATAAATTCTCCTTTTTTTAAATCTTTAGCTTCTTTTTCAATAATAGAAAAATTGTTTATTGTAAAAAATCTATGCAAAGCAGAACATTTTATCTGGTTATTTGTTTTAATTTCATATACCTCTTTAATATTCGGGTTAGCAAAAATTAAATCTGAATTTTGTTTTTCCAGATTCATGTTTTTAAAATTTCCTGAAATTACTTCTTCTTGTTTCATATTTTTAATTTCTTTTATGCTTCCATTTGCTAATTGTATTAAAGAGTCCCATGTTAAACAAGCGTGCCCGACAATGTGCCCGCCAACAGCTGTTGTTGGGTCGCCAAACATCATCGCGGGATTTGCCATTACTTGATTTGTAACATAAATAGCTAGATTATACTGCTCAGCTATTCTCATTAAAGTATGCAGATAACGATTTAGCTTCTGCTGCCGGTCTGCTAACTGCCCTCTTCCTGTGAACTCTGCTCTAAAATGTGCAGTCAAGCTGTCAATAATAATTAACTTTATTGGCTCGCCATTTTTTATCATTTCTCCTATTCTGTCTACCAAGAGAATTTGATGGTCGCTGTTTAATGCTCTCGCCACAAATATATTTTTAAGAATTTTTTCAGGATTTACTCCTTTTGCTTCTGCTATTTGCTTAATTCTATCGGGCCTGAATGTTCCTTCACTATCAATCCAAACAGCTTTTCCATTTGCTCCGCCCATATCTAAAGGCAGCTGAACATTAACTGAGAGTACAAAACCCAGCTGGCTCTTGCCGCTTCCATAAGCGCCAAATGCTTCTGTCATTGCTTTTGTTTCTACCCCTCTCCCCCCCAGAAGAGCATCAAGATTTTTGCTGCCAGTTGTAATATAACAAATTTCTTCTCTTTTTTTTGCAAATTCTGTTCCTGTTTGAAAATCAAGTTTCATCATTTTGCGGGAAGCTTGAATTGCTTTTCTCGCAACAGCTTCTCCCATTCCCGCAAGTTCAGCAAGCCCCGGAGGAGTCATAACTGCTATTCCCATTAAATCATAAATTCCAGCTGCCTCAAGTTTCTCAATAGCTGCAGGCCCAATGCCAGGCAAATCTGAAAGAGCATATTCCTCTTTCTCGCTTTTTTCTTCTTTCTCTTCTTCTTTCTCTTCTTTTTCTTTTTTTTCAGCCATTTTTATGTTTTTAGTTCTTGTGTTTTAGTATAAACTTCAAGAGCTGTTTTAGCCCTTTCTAAAATCTGTTTAAGAGTGTGCTCTGTTCTTTTTTGCGCTTCAATCCTTGTAGGAACTCCAGTAGTAGTTCTCAAATTCATCAATTTATCATAACTGGTCCTATCAAGATAATATATATTAGACCTATATTCGGGAGAAGAACTTATAGTTGAGATGTACCTGCGTACCTCTAAAACAAAATCACCTACTTGTGTAGACGAACATCTTCTGTTAGAGCTGTCCCATTCCCAATTAAACAAAAATCCATCTCTTTTGGGATTGCCTCTTGAATCAATTCCTCTTCCTTTAGCATAATCTATACTATCTGTTTTATCTATCATTTTTTTCTTGCAGGTTTATTTTTTAGCCTCCTCCAACAACTCCCTTAAATTATTATTAATATCACTAATTCTTGTATCCCCACTTCCAAGTCCTAAATAAGTAAGATTAGAGTGCTCGCCTATTGAATCGCGGGCAATAATTCGAGTATTTCCATGAAAAGTAAGCAAGGTTATATAAAATCTCTTATCAGGATTATTTTCTAAACATTTTTTAAAATCTCTATAAAAATCTGAGCCTTCAAAAGTTTCAGAAGCAGTTGGGTTAACAATAATAACATCAGGTAATTCTTGAGCTCTGTCCACAGGCAAAGATTCCAATTCCCCTATCTTAACCCCCTCTTCTCTAGCTGTAACAATAAAAGGGCTTAATGCACTCAGTTTATCACTCTGTGCATTTTTGTCATAACATCCTATTTTCATAAAAGGAAAAACCTTTCTTCATTTTTAAGCTTTATCTCATTTTATTATATATTTCAAAGAACATCAAACAAACTTCCAAACTACCAAGATTATATCAAGCAGAACAATTATCAAAAACAAGCTCGTTTCTATTAAACTTCCGGTTTTAAAATGCCACGAGCTTTTCTTTTTATAAGGCCAAAATGGCTGTATTCCTTCAAATGTAAAACTATCTACAAATAAATGCAGTCCATACCCTAAAAAAAACCCAAAACTAACAATCGGCAAAAAAATAGATAGAATCATAGAAATAATAATACAAAAAGTGAAACTATGTATAATTCCTCGATGCCTGACAAAAAACTGCAAAAACCTAAATCCTTTTTGTTTCCCAATTGTCGAGAATCCTGTGTCTATATCTGGCAGCATTGTAGCAATTAAAGCTACAAAAATAAAAATCAGCTGGTTGCCCACATGCCCAACAAATAAAACTATTGCCAAAACCGCCAAAGCCAAATGTGTTCTCAACAGCATTTTAAATCCTTAAATTTTGTTTGATTACAATCGAGATTATTTGAACAAAAATTGATGCTAATAACCCTACTAATGAAAAGCTCATTTGAAAAACACTAAAACATTGAGTATTAACAATACTTATTGATAAATATGCAAATATCAAGAAGTTTAGGAAATTGCCAAACCAACTCAATAAATCTATATTCAAATCCATTTTATTAAATTAAAGCTCGAATTATCCCATAAATTAAAATTGCTGCCGCAAAAATCCCTACAGCCCAAGCTAAATAATACAAAAATCTCAATGTTTTTTTCTTCATTTTCTTGCCTCTTTTATATTATAATTAAAACTCTTGATTTTATAAACTTAATTATTTTATATCCCCTTTTTCAATTAAAAATTGAGTATAAGGAGAAACCAAATGCTTCCATTTTTTAATTTTGTTGAGCTCCAAGCCACTTAATCTCTTTTGTCGGAGGCATGGGCTTAATTTCACTTTTATTTTTTAATTTAGCTAAATAACTAATAAGAACAATTGTCATCTTTTCCTTTGTCTGTGGATTTTCCCATAAAATATGTGGATGCAATGGCTTAATAATTTCTATCTTCCCATTAATCTCTTCTTTAACTTTCCTATGGCACGCTTGCTCTAAATCTTCAATACCTTCTTTAATTGTTCCGCCGGGAAGTTTGTAAAAATCATCTTTGTCATCTTTATCAACTAACAATCTTCCATTTTCAATTATTACAGGCCCTGAAGCAATTATAAATTTTCCTTCCATTTAAGAAGAAAGCTGGAGAAATTTATAAACCTTTCTTTTCCATATTTTCAAGCAGATTGCACTTCGATTGAACCATAAGTTTCATTTTTCTTAATTAAAAAATATATAATTGAAACTACAATAACTATTAAAATTACAATAAATGCGATTAAAGACACTAAAACAAGATCCCCTTTAGGGATAATCTCAGTTTCCATTATATTTGTTATTTCTGGTTTTCCAGAAATTAATGGGAATTCAACTGGTTTTTCAATAACTCCAAACAGCTCTTTTTTTGTTATTGTTTTATATCCTTCTTTGCTTGCTGTAACTTCTATTTCATGAGTCCCAATCTGCTCTGCTTTTATCGAAGTTGGAAGCTCTATTTGTTTTTTAGCCCCATCAGGATAAGTCAAAGTTGCTTTTATCAAAGGATTTTCAATGCCAGAGGAATAATCCAGGTAAATCCCTTCAGTTTTAAGAAAAACTTTTGATTTTACGCTGCAATAAACATCCAGGCATGTTTGTAAATCAAGATTAAAATAATTTTTTGTGCCTACAACACTAAAATAAGTAGTGTTTTGCATAATAAGAGTCAAATTAGTGCTTGTAAATCTTCCCGTAACATCATATCGTCCAGGATAATCATTTTCGCTTACAGGAAGATAGTAGCTAATTGCTTCCATTTGGCCAGGATATAAGTTTATTTGCCTAAAATATGATTCTTGAATAGTGCCTGGTATTTTATTTGGGATAATGTCAACTACAAGATTCCCAGAAGAATATTGCTGCGACTCCAAAAGAATTGTGATTGAGACATTTTCACCAGCAAGATATTCTGATTTGGGGAGTGTGATATAAAGCGAAGCGCTAGCTAAACTAATTGAAAATATTGATAATAAAAAGAAAAGTAATTTGTTGTTCATGTTTTAAACCTCGGTTTTAATGTAGGATCTGCTAGAAATAAGTGAGATTCAGCATAATCAAAGCCAACTGCTCCATCAAGCCAGGGGTCATTAGATAATGCTACATAAATTTCACCTAAGGAAACATCTTCATTTTCTAGAGCATATTTAACACTCGCAGAACCAGGTAAGGTTTTTGAGATACATACTCCTTGATCTTCCTCAAAAGATAATTCTGTAGTAATTTTGCTTACTAAATCATACCCGTAAATACTTGGAATTCCGTTTATATTTCCTTCATCTTCCCAAACTATCCAAGGAGGATATATTTTTGGAAAAAATTCATTAAATTGAGCCCTGGTTATTTGGGTTTTAGTTCGAGTATTTATATCATATAAATATACATTAAAATTTCCATTGCTATTATCTGACCAGACGATCATACTTTCATAAATACCTTGTGGCGCCATAAAGAAGAAATTATTAGTGTAAGAAGTTATCTTAGTTTTGATTTGATTAATAAGATTATATAGATATAGATTCGAATAACCATCACTATCATCAACCCAGATTATCTTATCATCATAAATTGATGGATTCTCAGCCCTACCTTCGTAAGTTATCTGAGTTTCTGTTTTTGTATTTAAATCATACACAAATATTTTTGGATTTTCATAATCTCTTCTGTAAACAATTTTGTTCTCGAATATTATGGGATTCATTCCAGGTTCAGAGGTTATCTGAGTTTCTGTTTTTGTATTTAAATCATACACAAATATATATCCTAGTGATTGGTATGCAATCTTATCTCCATAAATAGAAGGACTCTCAGCTCCATCATAAGTTATCTGAGTTTCTGTTTTTGTATTTAAATCATATAGATATATATTAAAGGATCCATCCCGGTAATCCTGCCAGACGATTTTATTGTCAAATATAGAAGGGTTTGACTCAAAATATTGATTATTTGTTATCCTAATTATCTCATCTGTAGAGATATCTTTTAGAAATATTTCTGGAGGACCAAGAGTCCCATCAAGGTATTTGATCCATACAAGCTTATTATTGTATATCTCTGGATACATATCATATTGATTTTGGCAACTTGTATCGTATAGGCAATTTGCTTTATTATTTTTAGAACAAACACCAGATAAAGCTGTCGCTAGACTCGCGCTACCGCTATTCGCAATCGCTCCTTTTCTAAGTACATTTGGTCCGAAAGTGCCCCCTAATCCAGAACGAATATCATTTGGCGAACAAGCATGAGAGATAGTAAATGCTAAATCAAATTTTGGTAAATTGCTGGAGTCGAGGGTTCCCCCCCAACCCCAAGGACTTCCATGATCCGCAAAGGTAATTATTTGTTTCTTCTCATAATCTGAAAGGGAAGGAGAAACTCCTTCAACACAAGTTGTAGAAGATAAATCGTTATAACATTTACCATCATAACCAAATTCTTTAGCGAAATCCAATGTCTCCTCAGCATCTCTGGCATAATGTGGTCGAGAATGGCCTATTGCTAAAATGCTAAATTGATTAGCAGGATAATCTTCATTAAAGAGGACATTATAAAAAATATCTCTGCTTATATAGCTCGATACATCTGATGAACTTATTCCCAAAATCCGACCCACTTTCTCAGAATGATTTATGTTGTCCAAAGAAGCATATTGCCAGTCAACGATTTTTCTTTTACTATAAAATTCAATTGAATCAGGAATTGCTAAATGAGAAGAAATGATAGTTAAGTATTCCGGTCTTACTAAACTATTAAATTTATTTTCTAAATATAAATCAATATCTAAAAAAATAGCATTTATTTCACTCTCCAAATAAGCTGCATCATTTACATATCCGATTATCAATTCATGTTTCGCACTCGCCAAAATAGGCGCAGAAAGCGAAGTTTTGCTGTACAACTCACTGATAGGATATGCAGATTTCTCTGGCTGGAATTCCTCATTAACCTTTATATCTAAATCATTAGGATTAACCAAAATAATTTTATCTGTATTTGTCATATTAATGTATTTTTGCTGTAATTGTTCTAAATTATATTGCTCGCTGCAAGAATTTCCAGCAGGAAAAACACTCCCAACACAAATAATCTTTTTATTTTCAAAACTTTCATTAGTATCTAATTCTGTTCCTTTAATAATCAGAGGCGCATTCAAAAGGGAAGCATAAGTTGAAGCAAGCAAAGCAAGCTCGTAATTATCTTCAACATAAACTACTTTATCAAATGAGGCCCAATAAGATAAATAATTAGTTAAGTCAAAATCTATTTTTTTAATTTGCTCTTCCTGCAAGCCTGCTCCTAATTCCGGTGCCACAAGCAGTAGCTCATCCAAACCCCACGGAGTTTGCCCTACAATCGTAACTTTGCTAGGAGAGTATTGCTGCATAAAATAAATAATAGAGTCTATATCAAAACTCGTATCTTCTTCATGATAAATCAAAGTAGGATAAACACAAACATCCTCTGCTGTGCCATACCCTCTTTGGCATTGTTCTTGCCCTGTCCAGGTTGCCAAAGAAACTAAAGGCAAAACATCTTTCCAATTTTTATCTGAAATTAAAAATGCCTCTTTAGCAGAATATTTTGAAATGTTTTTTTGATTTCCTTCATAAACTATTTCAAAACATTTTCCATTAGTGCAGTTTTCCCCTGCACCACAATTTCCGCAACTTTCTTGCCCCCCGCAAACGCTCTGCATCCCGCATTCGTATCCTAAACTTAAACATGTATCATTGCAGATAGAAGTTTCATTTGTACAAGCCCCCTCTTTACATCCGATTGGACACACCCCTACATCTAACCAAGTTCCATTACTGCACTTCTCTACTCCTTTAATAATCGCCCATCCTCTAGGTGCAGTTTTTTCAAAACATCTTTTTGCTCCTTCAATACATATGCAAGTTCCATTACTGCACCCTTGATTAACCTCGCAATAGCCTGTAATGTTCCATGAATTATTTTGGCATTGTTTAATAGAATATCTGAAATTTGCTGTTCTAGAAGGCATTAACTCGCATATTTTCGCCCCCTCCTGACAAACATAATCAGCACTTCCATAATCTTGCGAGCCTCCAAGAGTTGCTTTTCCAGAAATGTTTTTAAAAAAATCTTTAAACCAATCAACAAGCTCACCAAGCAAGCTGGCAGAAACAAAGCTAATTGAAAGTAACAAAACTATTATTAAAGCCAAACAAAATACAACACTCTCTTTTTTCATAAAAAACCTAATAAAAAGATGTTAATAAAACTTTAGTTTTCTATTGTATTTCTTTTCTTTAGAGCTTTCTTTTCTTTTGAAGAAAAGAAACTCAAGTTAAAAACTTATTGCTTCTCTAACTTTTTAGTTCTCCTTTTTTAATCATTAGATTATCCATTAATCCACTGCTGCAACGCATTCTGAGGAGAAGAGTCCTTGCATAGAATATCTAAGTCAGGATCATTTAACAATCTTCTTGCCTCTCTTTCATAAATCTCAACACTCGGCAAAGGTTCGTAAGTCTTATTCATAGAAGCTGCAAACTCTTCTGAATTAAAATAAAGAGCATAATTGTAAAAACTTGCTTTGATAAAATTCTTCATTTTTATTTTATTTGCCCTAAAAGGATAAGCATCTATAGCAGTCAGCATATCAAACAAATTCTGCGGATTGCCAAATATTTCTCTTGCAACTGAATAATACTTGTCCTTGAAAATCTGCTGTCTTTCTTCAGGAAGGCTTCCTATTCCCAAATCATAAGGGCTCGGAAGAGAACCACATTCAAAAGATAAATCAAAATCATAAGGAACTTGTTTCCAAGTAATTAAATTAGTACCATAAATCTCGTTCCAAAAAAATCCTCTATCCCAAAGATTAGTAAATCCAGTTAATAATTTGTATCTTATTGTATTTTCAACATCAAATTCCATAAACTCCTCTGTTCCTTGCTTATCAATAAGTATTCCAGTAAGCTCATTTGACGCGCCATAATTATAACTCCATCCATAATCAGACAATAAATCATCATCAAGTATTGAATAAAAATTAAATTGCGTTTCAAAAGGAACAGTG
>Ga0315286_10006209_pt1 | contig 11610 bp, 8 predicted proteins | sample YL17G10_0_MG_FD_205038 | JGI IMG/M metagenome (GOLD analysis project Ga0315286, IMG submission 205038) | Sediment microbial communities from Yellowstone Lake, YNP, Wyoming, USA - YL17G10_0 | ecosystem: Environmental > Aquatic > Freshwater > Lake > Sediment | place: USA: Wyoming | collected... | reverse complement strand
GACCTCGTCCCAGCGGATGAAAAGGCCCTCGTTCTCGGGAGATCGAGCGCTTCCGTCGTAACCGGAGCGAATCTCGCCGTAGAATGCGAGATGCTCTCCAGCGTGGAGGTTCGACTTGAGGAGCAGGAAGACAGAGGGCGCTTCCCCGGGCGTGTCCTGGACAAACCGGATCGGTCCGCTTAGCTGGACCGATCCATTCAAATCGCCCGAGAGGCTGCCTTTTTCGAACTCGAAACCTGCCAGGGCTGGAAAGAGCGAGGCCGACCCGGCCAGGACGAACATGGGGAGGGTCGCCGCCAGGAGAAAGGCCGCGGTCCGGTGTGATCCCACATTTTGCACACCGGGACACGCTTGCCGAAGACTCCTCATGTCCGAATCCACTTCCGGTTGTTCGGTTAGATCGCCCTAACCCGCCTGGCAGGCTTTCTATGGGAAAAGGGACTTCATTGTCAATTGCGCGGCTCATTCCTGCAAGCATGTTTCGAATCCACTGCACTCGGTGCAAACGCCTTTGGCTCTCGCATCTCGAGGTGGTAGAATGGTCAAAAGATGCCGCTACGAGACGCCGGAAGGAGTCGCACCGTGGCCGTGGCGGATTTGTTGGTCAAGACCCTTTAGACGTGCGTGGATCAGAGGGATGGGGGCTGAAAAAACGTCCGAGCAAATCCATGTGACCTTGCCACACGGAAGTGGCTATCCGATCTGGATCGATTGGGGATGCCTGCCCGGCTTGGGAGACCTGTTGCGGCAGCACGGAATCCGGGGTGAAGTATTCCTGCTCAGCGACCGGACCGTCTGGAGCCTCTATGGAAGGCAGGTCGAGGAGGCACTGCAAGGATCCGGCTGCGCTCTCCTCGATCATTTTCTGCTGGAGGAGGGAGAGGAGAACAAATCCATTGAGAACTGGAGGGCGGTGCTGGATCGCCTCGTGGCTTTGGAAGACGGTACTTCCAGGCAGATGTTCCTGCTCAATCTCGGCGGGGGCGTTGTGGGGGACCTGGGCGGATTTGCCGCAGCCACCTACCGGCGGGGCATCCCGTTTGTCCAGGTGCCGACAACCCTGCTCGCCCAGGTGGACAGCAGCGTGGGCGGCAAGACGGGCGTGAACCATCCGTCCGGAAAGAACCTGATCGGCGCCTTCTATCAACCATCCCTGGTCGTCGTGGATCTCTTGACTCTGCGGAGCTTGCCGGATCGTCAGGTCCGTTCGGGCCTGGTGGAGGTGGTCAAGGTTGGACTGATCTGGGACGCTTATTTCTTCCGTTTTCTGGAGGACCATCTGGTCCGGATCCTTGGCCTGGAGAGAGAGCCGCTTCGGCAGGTTGTCAGCAGATCCTGCGCCATCAAGGCAGAGATCGTGAGCCAGGACGAAAGAGAAAAGAAGGGTGTCCGCACGCTGCTCAACTTCGGACACACCTTCGGGCACGCTCTGGAGGCGGCTACAGGGTTCAGCCGGCTGACGCACGGCGAGGCGGTGGCCATCGGGATCCTCTGTGCTGCCTGGGTGTCGGTTGCGCTGGGAATGCTTGCCAGGAGCGAGTACGACAGAATCGAGAATCTCTTGAAGAAGATGGGGATGGATACGCGCATTCGTGAAGTGGATGCGAATCGTGTTTGGGAGGCCATGAAGCGGGACAAGAAATTCCTTCACGGCCGGAACCGATTCGTGCTGCTCGAGGGGGCCGGAAGGGCCAGGATCGTGGAGAACGTGGATGCGAAGGTTCTCGGCCAGGCCCTGAAAGCTCACCTCGCATAGCGGTCTGTTGAAGAATGCCCATCTGCGGAGCCTGTTGGGAAATAGGCATCTGTGCAGGCTGATCAAAAATGCCCAGATGCAAGGCAGGCGAAAGAGAGCGGTCAGTTCTCAGCGGTCAGCTGTCAGGCCTCCCCCGACACCTGACAACCGGCAACTGAAAACCGACAACGGATTCGAAGGGCGAGCCGAACGCCGCAGATGGGCGTTTTTCATCAGCCTGTCAGCCCACTTTCTTGATGTAGTAATGGCAGATTGAGGTTGCGATCACGGTCCCCTCCGTGTCGCGGCAATCCATTTCGAGGACCCACTCCCCCTTACCCTTTTCATCGATGGGGCGGATCATCTCTCGGGCTTTCTCTTCCGGGAGAGTCAGTTCGCACAGGATGTCGGTGACACCCATTCTGAGGAAGCGGACTGTCATTTCCCGGTTGATGGGTATGTACTGGCCGAGGGGATAGGTGCAGGCGAAGAGGGCGGCCCCGCTCACCTCCATCAGCATGAAGAGAGACCCCGCATAGACGATCCCGACGTGGTTCAGGTGGCGGTCCATGGGGAGCCGCAGCATCACGTGCCGCTCCTCCAGGAGCTCGCAGGCGAGCCCCGAGTCCTTCACCCACGGGATCGTACCCTCGATCATGGGTTTCAGAATGCCAAAGTCCATCTCCGCCTCCTGCCGGGCTCAGACACGCAAGGCCAAAACCTAGTCCTGCATGGTCCCGGATGCAAGAGCGTCGGAGTCCGCATAATAGGGGGTGTCTGTGAAGATCCGGAGGGTGGCGCCCGGCCGGAGGGTCTGGCGCAGGTCCAGCTTGTTCCAGCGGCAGAGTTCGGAAAGGGTGACGCCGTATTTGCGGGAGATCCTCCAGAGGGAGTCTCCGGCCCGGACGACGTGAAAGACCGGTTGGAGAGCACGGGAGGGCGGTTGCCCTTCAGGGGTCTGGGCGCTTGCCTGTTGCTGGAGTCCTTCGGCGTTCCGGTTTGCCTCGAGCCGGACCAAGATCTGCTGTCCCGGATGGATCCGGGAGGAGGGGGCGATGTGATTCCATTCGCACAGGGAGGATAGGCTTACGCCGTTCTTCTTGCTGATCTTCCAGAGTGTGTCCCCTCGTCTGACCTTGTACGTGGTTTTCTCGGGTGCGCCGGAAGTGGAGAGATTCGCGGTGATGGACGAGCCCCCATCCGGAGCCTTTGTGGACCGGACAGCAGATTCCTTCTGGATCCCTGATGGGCTGCAGGCCACCGGGATCATCAAAGCCGTGCCGCTTCGGATCTTGCGGCCTTTCGGGAGTTCGTTCATCTCGACGAGGGTACTTGCAGGAACGCCATACCGTCGTGAGATGTTTGCCAGGCTCTCTCCTTTCCTGACCACATGCCGGCGGAAGGTGACCCGCTCGGTCGGATCGAGACTCGCGCAGTACCTCTGGAATTGCTCGGCCGTGCCGCGGGGAATCCTGATCTGCGAGCGGGGAGCCGTGTAAGCCCGTTTGAGCTGTGGATTAAGGCTCCTCAGCAGCGGCACACTTTGGCCGCAGGCCCTGGCCAGGACGTTGAGGTCCAGGGCCTCCGGGACCTCAACGGTTTCGTACAGGAGCGGCGGATCGTACTGGATCTGTCCGAAACCGTACCGCTCGGGATCCTTGGCGATCATGAGAGCGGCCAGGAACTTGGGGACGTAATCCTTGGTTTCGGTCTTGAGCGAGTTCTTGGTCGAGATGTGCCAGAAATCCGTGCTGTCACATGCGAGGATCGCCCGCTGGAGTTTCCCCTCACCCGCATTGTAGGCAGCCGCTGCCAGATACCAGTCGCCGAACTGTCCGTAGAGGTCTTTCAGATACCGTGCAGCGGCCCGGGTCGCCTTGTCCAGGTCACGGCGCTCGTCCACCCACCAGTCGATCTTCAGGCCGTACCGCTTGCCGGTCTGGGCCATGAACTGCCAGATCCCCACCGCCCCGGAGCACGAGTATGCATACGGGTTGTACCCGCTCTCGATCAGAGCCAAATACACAAGGTCCTCCGGAAGTCCCTCCTCATGCAGGATCTCGCGCATCTGGTCCCGGTAGCGGCCCGACCGCTGGAGAGCCCGGTACATCCAGTCTCTCTTGGGGCCCTGGAAGTACCTCACGAAGAAATCCACTTTCTCGTTGCTTTCGATGGGGACTTCCCGGCAGGCCCCCTCCCCGCCTTCGGGCTGCCCGATCTCGGAAAGGAACGTCACGTCCTCGGCCTCTTCCGGCTGGACCTTCTTTTCCCCGTCCGGCGGGTATGCGCTCTTTCCTGCCGTTTCTTGGCCGGACACTGCGTCCGGCTCGCCGTAGTAGACGTGTGAGGAGTCGGCCTGTGGTCCAGGAGCGTTCGATTTTCCGGAGTCCTTGCCTGCAAACGGGCGGATGCCTGCACAGCTTGCGATGAGGAGACAAGAGGCAAGGAGGATCGGTATCACCCAAAGGTGTGTACCTTTTTTCATGAACCCTCGCTCTGCAGGAAGTTTTGAAAAAGCCTCTGGGAGAGTCCTCTTCCTCCCCATTACCATAAGATCGGCAGTTCAGGTTTGGTTCTATATACTGGAAGCTCCGAAAGAAATGCAAGAGATTTCGGAAAAGATTTCCGATAAGATGCTGGCCAACCGTTGAGCCGTCCGTTGAGCTGAAGCGGTCTGAATTCTCTCTCGATCCCGCGGGCCATTGTCTTCGGCCCGGGGGAAATAGGCTCTGACCTCTCGAAAAAGATGAATACAGCCTCCAGAGTCGTCATCAAAAACATCCTGGTGACGCCCGAGCGGGTCCTGAACGACGGGAAGGACAGGGTTTCCGTCTCCGCCACGGTCTTCACCCCGAACGACGGAGCCCGGATCGAACGGGTGGAGGCAAATCTTTCCTGCTGGAGGCCGGACCGCAGGGTCGTCATGGCCTTTCATCAGGACGAGGGTCTCCAAGAAACGAGAGAAGGCCTGTATTCCTGCTCCTTCGAGGTTCCCCTACTGGCAGATCCGGGGCCTACGGACCTGCCGATCGTTGCCTCGGATTCGAAGGGCTCCACCGGGACGGCTGAAGCCAGGGTCGTCATCGCTTACCGGAGGCCCGCCTACTCGGGTGGCATCCTTCATCCGGCCAACCAGACCTTGCTGGATCGGCTGAGCAGTTCGGTTTGTGTGGGCGGGAACCGCATCGAGGCCCTGGAGAACGGCAACGACGCCCTTGAAAAGCGGATGGCCCTGATCCGCGAAGCCCAGCGACAGATCAACCTCCAGACATACACGCTGGCAGCCGAGGGCCGTTGCGGAAGACTGGTCGATGCCATCCTGGAGAAGGCGGCGCAGGGAGTGGAGGTGAACCTCTTGCTCAACCTGGGCTCCCAGATGGCCGTCGCACCTCTGACACCGCTCCGGATCGGCCTGGAAAGGGTTGGCAGGGAGCTTCAAGGGTTTGTGAAGGAAATGGACCAAATTTTCGAAGCCCGTCAAAGCCTCTGGAGTGCGCTGAAAGACATGCAGGAAATCTTCCAGAGGCCGGACAACACGGTGCGGGGGTTGCGTGTGGTCCTCGTGAACGACCAGGCGATCCTGGGAACGGACAGGAAAGCAGGGGAGTGCGACCGGAGGTCCCAGAAGTGGCTGAAGAGGATGGCCAGCGACCAGAAGAAGCTGGATCGAGTCGGATCCAGAAGCCCCTCCGAATGGCTGCTTCAGGCGATCGGACCGGACAGGATCTCGAGCCTGCCGCTCCTTTCGTACGCGGTCCACGAGAAGATCCTCGTCGTCGACGGAAGGCAGGCCATCGTCGGAGGAAGGAATCTGGAGGACCGATACTTCTCGCACTGGATCGACAAGGATCTCTACCTGGAGGGCCCCGTGGTGCGGGACATCCAACGAGGGTTCCTTCGGAGCTGGGAGGAATTCTCGCGAAACAGCAAGCGAGACTTCCCGGCAGCCCCCTGTAACGAAGAGATCGAGCCAGGGGGCGAGCTGCAGGCCCGGTTTGTCCAGTCCCGTCCCTGGCTGGGTGAGTACAGCACGCTGGAAAACCTCGTCACGGCCATCCAGATGGCCCGTGAACGGATCTGCGTGAGCTCGCAGTACATCGTTCTCCCCGAAGGTCTTCTCCTGGAGGCCCTTGTGGAGGCCGCGGGACGAGGTGTGGAGATCCACATCCTTACGAACTCCTACACGACGGGCCAGGAACTGGGCTTTGCGGGCGGGTATCTCATTTCCTTGAATCACATCCAGACTCTGCTGGATGCGGGCATCCGGATCCATGAGGTCACAGGTCCGGAAGAAGAGGCAATGCCGAAGCCGTACCTCCACGCCAAGGAATTCCTGATCGACGGCCAGTGGGCCGGCATCGGATCCTTCAACCTCTCCATCCGGAGCAGCTACATCGAAAGCGAGAATCTGGTGAACGTCCAGGATCCGGAATTCGTGCGCGGGCAGGAAGGGGCTTTCTGGGAGCGGGTGAGCAGAGGTTCGAAGGAGATCACCCGCGATTACCTCGAGGAACAGAAGCAGCGGTTCGGCACAAAATTGAATCTGGCTCGATATCTGGAGCTCTTCTACTGAGCTCTCTCAAAGGGCAGCCGGAAGCGGGGGAGGGCGTCCCATGGAAATGCAGGTTCGCCAGGAAGGCCTGTTCCACATCGTCGGGTGCCAGGGGAGGATGGATGCGACCGTGGCCGGATCCCTGAAAGACCGGATCCTGCAACTCGTGGACAAGGGCGCCAGGCGGCTCATTCTGGATCTGGGGGGAGTGGACTTCCTGGACAGCTCAGGACTGGGTGTACTCGTCACGTGCCTCCGCAGGATCCGGGAAAAGCAAGGAGAGATCAAACTGGCCGGACTCCGGCCGGAGGTTCAGTCGATCTTCGAGATCACCCGGGTCTCCAGGCTGTTTCAGATCTGCAAGGATGTCCAGGAAGCGATGGCAGCCTTCCCGCCGGGATGAGGATTGGGTCCCCGTTCTGCCACGCAGGACCCTGAACACAGTGTACGCGGCCGCAAGGAGATCGCCACGGCAGGGCCTTGCGACCTGCGGGATTGCCGCGCAAAAGGCTCGCAATCCCGCGCTTCACTTGCGCTCGTAACCTCCCCATTTCGAACCCTAGTCGAGCACGGTCCGGGAGTGAGCACGATTGCCCGGCTCGTTCGATCCCGGGGCCACTCTGCCCGCGGAATTCACCGGGATCCAGCCTTTCTTGCCATCCGGCAGTGAGATCTTCCAATACCCTTTCTCTTCTCCAAGGATGGAGAAATCCGTGCCTTCGTGCAGAACGTACAGGACGGTGTCCTGCTGGGTAAAGCCTGCCCGGACCGGGACTTCTCCGGCAAGGATCACACCCGTGCGACCGTAAAATATTTCCCTGTACTTGAGTGCCGCGGACACCCCTGTGGCAAGGCTTAGGAGGAGGGAGAGACCGAAGAACCAGAGAATCCATTCGCTCCTGCGAAACAGCCGGAGCAGAGCTGAACACCAGAAGAGGGCGTGGAGTGCGAGGAAGGCCAAGAACAGTTCACGCAGACTCGTGCCGTAGTACCAGAAAGCCAGGGTGTGCAGAAGCGTCGGATTCGTTTCTGCCTCGATGCGATCCTGCCGCAAGGACCGTGCGTATTGAAGATTCGCCTTGAGGTCTCCGTCCCGGGGCAGGAACAGAGAGGCCTCCCGGTACTTGAGAATGGCCTTGCCGAGCTCTCCCATTCGGATGTAACTGTTTCCGAGGTTGTACAGGATGTGGCCGTTGATCTGGCCTGTCTCCAGAAGGGATTCGTATCCGGAGGCCGCCTCTCCGTAGCGGCCTTCCAGGTAGGCCTGGTTGGCCCGGAAAAGGACTTCATGGGTCTCTCCCGGGGCGTCCCGGAGCTCCTTCCTCGGCTCCGAACCCGCATTGGAGGCAGCCGGCTGCTCCGTCCGGTCACGTCCGGTTTGTGCAGCCAAGGGTAAGGAGAGAAGCCAGAAGAGAACCAGCAAGCCTGCAGCCAAGCCGAAGAGGCCGCTTCCCTTTTTCCGCATCCGTCGCCTGTCGATCATCTCACGGTTCCTAGAGGCGTTTGTTCAGCATTTTGAGGATTGCGCCGGCCTTCTTGAAGCGATTCTCCCGATCCCTTGCCTCTTCCCGAGTGGAACCGAACTGGAGCGACTCGAGCTCTTCCAGGAATTGCTGGACCGAGCGGGCAGCCTCGGTCTTGATCCCCCTGCCCGCGAGACACCGGTACACTTCTGCGGGTGTAAAGGCCAGCGCGGACAGGTTGAGCTTGTCACCCACGAGCCCCCGCAAGCTGCGCGAGATCTGCCCGTAGAACTCCGGATTTCCAGGAAGACTGAGCCGTTTCTTTGCCTCGTGAAGTTCCTTCTTGGCTTTGCGGCCGGCCTCCTTTCTGCGCACGAGGTGGGTATCGACCTCCAGGCGCTCTCTCTTCCTTTTCAACCCGTAGCAGGTCAGCACCGCACCCGGGGGAGCAACCAGGCCCAGGAGATAGAGCCAGAGACGGTTCTTCGCAGGGATCTGTCTCCGTGTGCCGGCCAGGCCGGTATGGATCGGCAGGATGTCCTTGCCCAGAAGCTGGATGGCGGTCCCGGCACCCGCCGTACCGGAAGGTTGCACGAGGTGCAACTGTTCGGATTCCGCTTTGCCTTCCACGGAAAGGAGGATCGGTCCGGTCCGTGCGGTCCGAAAAGCTCCTTCTTCGGGATCGAAGTAGGAAAGCTCGACAGAGGGGATTTCCAGATCTCCCTCGGCGAGCGGAACGAGGGCCTTCTTGAAAACTTTTTCGCCCTGGATGACCTCCCCTTCCGGTTGCATCTGCAGGGTCGGCTTGTCGGGGTAGATCTTGAATCCCTGGAGCTCCTGCGGCGGCAGTTCGGCCAGATCTCGCAGATTCCCGCGGCCCTTGACCGTGAGCGTCAGGGTCGTGGAATCACCCACCCGGAGCCGCTCCTGCCCCACTTCCGCCTGGATTGAAAAAGCTCCGACAAGCCCGGAGAAGTCCGTCGGCCTCCCTCCCTCGGGCAGGGGCCGGACTTGGACGCGGACAGGGTCGGTCTGGAGCACCTTGGTCACCGCATCGCCGCCTGCGAGGAACGGGCTTTGGAGGAAGTTGTTGTCAAAGAAGCTGTCCAGGCCCCTGGAGCGCCGCCTCTGCATGACCAGTTTACAGGTCAGGGAATTTCCCGGGATCTCCAGCGTTCCGGCGGCGAGCGGGTACAGGGCCTTCTTGATCTCCGTGACCAGGTAGTTCTGGCCGCCGAGTGCCTGCTGATACTGCCTTTCCTTGCCCATATCCTCGACCCAGAAACCCTGGAACGCGGGCGGGTCCCATTGTGCCTCGACCGCCTGAACTCTCCGGAGGAACCGGAACGCGAAGACGATCTGCTGGTTTACGTAGGGACGTTCCACGTCCACTTTCTGCTCGACGAAGGCGGGTAGCACTTCGCCGGCTGCGGCCTGAGCCGGCAGGATCCGGATCTGGATGGGCTGGCTCTGCTCGATCTGCCCTTTCTTCCGGACGCGGATCGGGCCGATCGTAAAGGAGCCGACGCTGCGGGGCGACAGGAAGTAGTTGAACTCAACGGACGAGCTGATCCGGCCGTTCAAGATCTGAGTCCTGGAGGAGGTGCCACCCTGGACCACGTTGAAGTCCGGCAGAGGGGGCAGTTCAGGCTGGTCGGGCAGAGACCTTTCCCCGATCACGGAAACGGTCAGCACGATCTGGTCTTCGACCGTTGCCTCGGTCTTGTCCACGGCTGCCTGGACGGACAGGGCCTGTGCATGGGCGGTAATCAGGAAGGGAGCCGGTACGATGAGCAAACTCGCCACAACGAGAAGGAAGCGCCTTCGTCGAGAGCCCTGGCGCCTCGCCCTCTTTTCGGTGCCCGGGCACCCTGTTGCCGTGAATGGTTTCAACCCTTTAAGGCTCCCTCAACCATGTCCTGCGAGCAAAAGTTCTACCAGTCCTTCTCCGGTCTCTGTTCGCGCCTGCCGAACCGGTCCTGCATCTGCCTCTTCACCAGCTCCCGTTGGTCCTCGTCCAGTGTGTTCAGCCACCGCTCCGCTTCCTCCGGGCTCATCTCCTGGACCGGTCCTGCGGCGCCGCGTGCCTCCTCGCCTTGCGGGCCTCTCTCCTGCTCAGCCGCTTGCGGCGGCTGTGCCTCTCCGGCGGGTCCGGTCTGGGGCGGGCTCTGCTGCTCTTGTGAAGGAGCCTCGGAGGCCTGCTTCTCCTCTCCGGTCTGTTTCTCCTGGGATTGTCCGGCCTGAGGATTCGGGCAGCTCTGTCCGGAGCCGGCCTGCCGGTCCCGCTCGGGTTGCGCCTCGCGTTTTTTTGCCTCCTCCAGCCTGCGCTTGATCTCCTGTCGCACGAATTCCAGATTGAACCGTGCGTCCTCGTCCTGAGGATCGAGTTCGAGGGCCCGCTGGTAGAAGGCCACAGCCTCTTCGAGTTTCCCCTGCCGGTAGGCGCAATTGCCCAGGTTGTAGGAAGCCTTCGGTTCGAGGGTCGGTTCGGATGTGCCGATGACACTCCGGAACGCCTTTTCCGCATTGGCGTAGTCGTGCATCCGGTAGTGGGCATTGCCCACATCGTAGCGCAGGGGCGGGTCTTCGGGCCTTTCCACCTGAGCATCCAGGAAGCCCTCGAGGGCCTTGTCGTATTTCTGCTCCCCGTATGAACTCTCGGCCTTCCGGATCTTCGAAACCACCGATTCAGCGACTGCCGGGGGAGCCAGTCCTGCGACGGGGACTGCCAGAGACACAGCCGGCAACACGATCCTGGCCCAGAACTTGAGCCGGATCTTCCTCGCTTCCGAGGCTTTCTTTCCTTTCTCACGGTTCCGCTCAGACAGAAACGATTCGAGGGCCAGAAGAAGCACGCTCGTGAACAGGAACCACTGGAAACGTTCCTCCCATTTCCTCCGCTGGGTCGACTTGAGCTCTCCCGCCTCCATCTTTTTGCAGATCTCTTCCTCGTAGATTTTCTTGAGGTCCATGTCTCCGGTCACGGACCGCACGTAGCTGCCCCCCGTGGTCAGAGCGATCTTCTGGAGCAGGGACTCCTGCATTCTGCTCATCACGACTTGACCGCTCCGATCCTTCTTGAAGTCCCCTCCTCCGTCCCGCAGGGGGATCGGGGCCGGCTGGTCGGAGCCGATGCCGATCGTGAAGATCCGGATGCCCTTCTCCTTGGCCTGCTGGGCAGCCTGTTCGGCCTTGCCCTGGAGGTCTTCTCCGTCCGTGATGAGAATCAGGGCCCTGGAGGCCCTGCGGCCGGGTTCGAAGGCCTCCGCGGCCTTCAGGATGGCCTGTCCGATCGCAGTTCCAGGGACCGGAATGAGTTCGGGATCGAGGTAGTCCAGGAAGATCCGGAAGGCGCCGTAGTCCAATGTCAGGGGACACTGAAGAAAGCTCGCGCCGCTGAAGGCGATGAGTCCGATCCGGTCTCCCCGGAGCATGTTGACCAAGTCCGTGAGTTCCCGCTTCGCCCTCTCCAGCCGGTTGGGCTGGATGTCTTCGGCGAGCATGCTCTCGGACACGTCCACCGCAACGAGGAGGTCCACTCCTTTCCGCTTGATCTCCTCCCAGTGGAATCCCCAGCGGGGCTGCAGCAGGGCTGCCAGAACCAGGCCCACGCCGGCCAGAATGAGGAGGAATTTGAAGACCTGCCTCCGGCGGCTGGCCCCCGGCAGGAGCCGAGGCCAGAGGGAAGGGTCTGCGAAGCTCCGCAGGAGCTGTTGCTTCTTGCGGAATCCGTAGACGGCCAGCAGGATCATGGCTGGCAGGATCCATACGAGGTAGAGATATTGGAGATTCCCGAACTGCATGGGTCCTCCAGCTCAAGGGATCTTGCGGAACCGCGTGTAGGCCAGAACAAACTCCGC
>Ga0315286_10006208_pt1 | contig 11613 bp, 7 predicted proteins | sample YL17G10_0_MG_FD_205038 | JGI IMG/M metagenome (GOLD analysis project Ga0315286, IMG submission 205038) | Sediment microbial communities from Yellowstone Lake, YNP, Wyoming, USA - YL17G10_0 | ecosystem: Environmental > Aquatic > Freshwater > Lake > Sediment | place: USA: Wyoming | collected... | reverse complement strand
GCCGACCGCGAGGCCGCCCTTCGGCGTGCCGCCCACGATGTTGTCGCGAATGACGTTGCCCAGCCCCGGGCACCACATGTAGATGCCGCCGCCGTCCTCGAGCTGCTGCATGAAGCTGGTGATGACGTTGTTGGCGATCAGGTTGTAGCGCGCGTGGAGAAACTTCTTCACGCTCTCGCGCGTCAGCGGGTCGTTGCCGATCTCGTCCCAGCGAAACTCGCCGCCCTTCTCGGCCGCGTACATGTTGAAGTACACGATGGAGTTGCCGCCGGCGAGGATGCCGATGTAGGGCATGTCGTGGATGTAGTTGAAGGCGACGATGTTGCGCCCCGACTGCGGCAGGCCGATGCCCGCGGCGTTCCACGCCGTGCGCCCGCAGTGGTGGATATGGTTGTGCGTGATGACGTTGTGATGGCTGACGTCCTTCGTCCCCGCCGGATAGCCGGTGACGCTCACCCCACCCGCGCCGCAGTATGCGATCTCGTTGCCCGCAATGCGGTTGTGCTGCGCGTACTGGCTCAGGCTGATCGCCTGCCCCTCGAGGTTGAGAAACCGGCAGTTCTCGACCACACAGCCCTCGGCATTGGTGAGCCCGATGCCGTCGCCGGCCTGCGAGAACGTGAAGCCGCGGAAGGTGATGTCCCGCGCCAGGCGGTCGCCCTCGTCCTGCCCCTCGATGCGCACCAGCGTCTTCACCGCCGGCGCCATGACCTCGGCCTTCGCCATGTCGACGCCCGCGGGCGGCAGGACGTGAATGGTCTTCTCCAGCGTGTTGGTGCACCACTCGCCGGGCTCGTCGATCGCGTCAATCACGTTCTCGACGCGGAAGGGGTCGTTCTTGTTGATGTGGTAGGCGGCGGGCGCGGCGAGGGTCGCGACGCGGTTCTTCTCATCCACCGCCTGAAGCGGGATCACCTTGTTGACCCAGCGCCAGCTCGCGAGGATGTTGATCTCGACGTCGCCGAGGTTGGGCCAGTCGCGGATGTTCACGCTCTCCGGATAGTGGACCAGGATCGATTTCTCGCGGACGTGGCGGTCGTCGTGGGCGAAGCCGTCGGTGGTGAGCGGCCACTCGCGCCAGTTGTCGGTGTTGGGCTGACGCGAGCGCGGCTGTGCCTGGCCGTTGACGAAGAGCTGGCTGAACTTCCACGGCTTGCCGTCAAGGTCAGGGAGCGGCGCCACCCAGAGGCCGTTCGACGCCGGCTTCCACCCGGTGATTCGGCGGCCGCCGGTAATGATGACCTTCTCGCCCGGATAGGCGGAGTAGATGATGGGCGCGCCGGGGGCGCCGGAGTCGCGCGAGTCGAAGGCGAGGGGCTGGTCGAGGACATAGGTGCCGCCGCGAATGCGGACTGTGGCGCCTGCCGGCAGCATGCCTTTGCCCTTCAAGTCGCGGACGCGATCGCGCGCGGCGGTGAGTGTTGCGAGTGGGCCATCGGCGGCGCCGTTGGGCGTGGCCAATCGCCCGCCCCAGGCGTCGTTGCCGTCACGGGCGACATAGAGCATCAGTGCGGCTGCGTGCCCGGATGCAGCGCTTCTCACCGGACCAGATGCGCCGATGGCGGTCGAGGCCGCCGCCGCGCCGGCTAGCATCGGCACAATGGCGAGGCACAGCATCCATCGAAGATCAAAGCCCTTCATACTCTGTATGATTGGCCGAGCGAGGCCGCATTACCTGTGCGCAGCGCGCCGGTGAGCACAGTGTTCCGAAGGCACAGGAAGCCGTTGTCCAACGTCCCATCAACCCGGATTATTCATGACGAGTTCCAGTTGCGCACATGCTGTCGGTGATCGCGCCGTGCGTCACTTATGCGGCGCAGGCGCATTCCGGAGCACGGCGCAGCCGTGCCGCTGTGCGCTGCAAGCGCATTCCGGAGCAGGGCGGAGCCCTGCCAGGAATTATCCGCGCGCGATCTTGGCGCCCCGATGTTGGACGCGGTTTCGCCGCGTCTCCGGAGCCCCGATCCGTCGGGGCACGCGCTCCGGAATCCCGATGCATCGGGATCACGGGGCGTCGGTGCAGCGGCCCTCCTGACGACGCGCTGGGGAGTATGAACAATCCAGGTGAAAGCAGCACGCCGATGTCACCGCCACCCGCTGCCTACCCGTCCACTGCAGGCTCTGTTTGCCCTGCTTCGTGCGCTTGACTGGCATATACGCCGGTGCTATGATGCGCGGCGAGGGGGCGGTCACGCACGCACGCGCCGGGCGCGCTCGGAACGTGCCGGCCGCGCCAAGGAGGTGCCCCAGTTGCGCCCCAGAACGACGTTCGTATCCCTGGTTCTCTTCTGCTGCTTCGCGTTCGCCGCTCCCGCATGCGCCGGCCAGACGCTCGTTGTCGACCTGTCCCAGGCCGACACGCCGACGCAGATGCTGGTAACGAGCATCCAGGGCGTGGTGAATCGCGATCCCGCCGCTATAGGCATCTATGTCGTGCGCGGCCCGCAGGACGCCATCTGGCTATCGCTCTACCGCGGCGATATCGCAACCGTCACCCCGGACGAACTCGTTGCGAAGGTCCGCGACCGGTTGGCGGGGCAGGTTCTGTACGACCCGGCGCAGGACCATTCGATCAACCTCGCCGCCGCGGCTGCCGCGATTCTCAACGCCGCGCTCACCACGAAGGATCTTGGTCTCAAGACCCTCCTTGATGCGCGTGGAAAATGGGCCGATCGGCTCGCCGCGTACCGCTACGCGGTGGCGCAAGTGCTGTCGGAGTCGGCGACCGACCGCATCGCCCTTATCGGCGCGGATCGCACCGACCTGCGCGATTACCTCGCCAAAGAACGAGTGCTCGCGGTTGATCTCGACCGGCGCGATCGGGAGCAGGCCGGCCTCCTGCGCGAAATCCTCACGCGGCTGAAACCGGGCGCCTTGGTGTTCGGCGCGCCGGAGCTGGCTGGTGACGCCGAGCTTCTGCAACTGCTCGCGGAGCGCCAGGATCTGCTGCTGCCGGTGTCGCATGCTGCGAACCTTTCGTTCCATTCAGCCTACCCCGCCTTCGCGCCCCTGCGCCAGCCGACTCGCCTGGCCCCGCTCGCGTATCAGACCATGGTGACATTCGTGTATGAGGGCGGCACGGACCTCGGATTCGCCCTCGGGCCGATGCGGGAGCTGTGGGACGATCCCGCCCGCGGGACGGTGCCGCTGGGGTGGACGATATCAGCGGCGCTGCTCGGCGTGGCGCCACCGGTGTTCCAGAGCTACTGCGCGGGCGCGTGGAGGAGCGGTGGCGACGAGTTGGTGCTGGCGCCCAACGGGCCGGGATACTTCGCCCCGAGCGCGACGACGGAATGGAAGCCGGTGCTCGACCGGCTGGCGCCGTGGGTGCGGGCGGGAGACCTGCGCACCGCGGCGCTTGCCGACACCGGACCGGGAGAGGGCCTCCAGCGCGCGTTGGCCCAATATGCCAAGGCCGGCGTGCGGGGAGTGCTAGTGGGGCCCGGAGCCAAGATCTCTTCGGGTCTCTACGGCAGTTTCGCCGTGACAACGCAGAGCGTTCGCGCGACCGATACCTTCGAAACCTTGCAGGCCATCCGGCGCGCCGCGGAGACGAGCAAGTATGTCTATGTCAGTGTTGACCCGGCGTCGCTGACGCCGTCGGATATCGCGTATATCGTCGGACGTCTCGGCCCAAGCTACATGGCGCTGCGACCGCAGGAGTTCCTCGAGGCCGCTCGGCAGACCACGGCGACGCGCGCGCAGAAGCCGAAGAAGGGCACCGCGGCGATCACCGATATGTCACTGCGGCCGGAAGCCCCGAAGCCCGAGGACCAGGTCGAGCTGCAGGCGACGGTGCGCTCGCAGACAAAGCTCGACTCGGTGCAGGCGGTGTACACCATCGCGGGCGCGCCCGCCGAGTGGGCCGTTCCCCTGACGCTGGGGCCGGATGACGGCTACTCGGGGTCACTGCCCCCGCTGCTCGGCGGCGGCAAGGTCAGCGTGCGGGTGCGGGCGGCGGATGCAGACAATCGCATCACGTGGTCCGATCCCATGACCTTCGAGGTGAAAGCGCCGGATGCGGACGACGATGGGCTGAGCGATGCAGTCGAGAAGCTTCTGCGCACCGATGCCGCGAACCTCGACACCGATGCCGATGGCTGGCGCGATGGCAATGATCGTCACCCGCTGCTTCCCGATCACTTTACGGCGACGTATCTGTGGCCGCTGGCGCCGCCGGGAGACGCCCCATACATCACCGAGGGCGGCGGTACGGTCAGCGACGGCATTCGCAGCATCAAGGGCGACGAGACGGCGGTGTACGAACTGCCGCTCTCGGGCGCGCCGGCCGGGTCGCGCGCACTGTTGCAGGTGGCTGTCGGCGGCGAGTATCGCCTGGAGGCATCGAAGGACGGCAAGCAATGGCAGGACATCGGCTCCGCTTCGAGTGATGTCCCCATCGCGCTCGGTTCGTGGGAGATTCCCGCGGACTACCTGGCGGCGGGCACCCTGCGCGTCCGCTTCTCCTCGGTGCGGCCAGGCAGCACTCCGGAGCGCAGCGAAGCGGCGCCAGGTAGCAAACCTCAGGGCGGCGCGCCGGCGCGGCTGGCGGCGCTGAGCATCGCGGCGCATCCGGACGGCCCATCCATTCTGTTGTTGGGCACTGACCCCGACTATCCCGCCGTCGGCCTGCGGACCTACGTGTTGGCGACGGTGTTCGATGCCGACGGCGTTGCGGGCGTCAAGCTGAACTACAGCATTGATGACGGCGGAACCATCGCGGTGCCAATGCAGGAGCGCGGCCGGTCGCAGGTGTTCGCGGCGGAGGTTCTCGGCGTGAGAGACGGCGACAATGTGACCTACTGGGTGACGGCCACCGATGGGAAGGGCAACCTCTCGGCGAGCCGCACGTTGAGCTTCCACGTCGGCGTCGTCCGCCAGGAAACGATATCGCTGCTTCCGGTACGCGATTGCGAGGGGCCGTGGCAACTCGGAATCGAGTGGCGCGGCTCGCGTTGGAGCCCGGCCAAGGATTCGACGGACACCGCGACCGTGAACATCACCGGCGGCGCGTATCGGGTATGGGTGCTGGCGGCGCCGCGCGGCGGCGGCATTCGGGTCGGCTTCGATGGAAGGCCGATGGGCACGACCGATGCGATGGCGCGCGATGGATGGCAGTCGCTGGCTACGGTTGACCTGGCGCGCGGGAAGCACGAGGTGAGCCTGACTTCGACCGACGCGGCGCGGTGCGGCTACGCGCAGGTACTCATCACCCAGGACCGCCGCACGACCCCGCCCGAAGGCACCGTGCGCGATCTCTACAACAGCCTGACCGTCATCACGCCGCTGCCCGGCGAAACGGTGGCAGGGCTGGTCAACATCGAGGCGACGGCCACCGGAAATGTCGCCGCGATGGAATGCGCGGTGGACGGCGTGAACCTGGGGCGGCAGACCGCGGCGCCGTATCGCTTCCGGTGGAATGCGCGCCGCGCGGCGGCGGGGACGCACACGATGGAGGTGCGCGCGTACGACCACGCCGATAATCTGCTGCTCACGACCACACTGCCGGTGGAGATTGGGAAGTAGCAGGGCGGAAAGACCAGGGTCGCACTTCGCAACGCAAGGCCTAGCTTTGGCGTGTGGCCGCGTGGCTTTGCGTCGCAACTCCTCTCCCTGCCAGGGAGAGGACCAAGGTGAGGGTGACAGGCCCCGCTATGTACCCTGCCCGTGTGAGGCAAGCCTCACCCATCCCGCCAGCATCGGGCTTGCACATCGAAGCGGTACGATCACCTCGTGTCACACGGAGACAACATGAGAAAACCATCCCCCGATTTTAGCCGCTTTCTCAAAGTCGTCCTGCGGCAGGGCGAACCGGATCGCGTCCCGTTCGCCGAGCTCTTCCACGACGGCGAGATCATGTCCGCGATCCAGGGGCCGCCGCCAGCCGATGACCTCGATGCAAGCGCGGCGTGGCGTGTGAAATTCTGGCGCGACATGGGCTACGACTATGTGAGCCAGGGGCTCGATGTCGGCTTCTCGACCCCCGGGTTGACTGCCGCGGACACCGCAGCTCTATCCCGCGGCCAGCGCGGTTGGGTGAACGAGGCGACGGGGCCGATCACCACCTGGCAGGAGTTCGAGGCGTACCCGTGGCCGGAGATCACACCGGCCGCGTTCAGCAGCCTAGAGGCGGTGGGCCGCGCGCTGCCCGATGGGATGAAGGTCGCCGCGATGATCCCGGGCGGGCCGCTGGAGAACCTCACGTTTCTGATGGGCTTCGAGTCGTTCAGCTACGCGCTGGTTGACCAGCCGGACCGGGTCGCCGCCATCGCCGATCGCGTCGGAGAGATTCTGCGCCAGGCGGTCGAGAACACCGCGAGCATGGACTTCGTCGGCGCGCAGTGGCTCAACGATGACATGGGGTTCAAGAACAGCACCCTCGCTTCACCCGAGGTGCTGCGCAAGTACGTGTTTCCGGCGCAGCGGCGCATGTGCGAGATCGCGCATCGCAACGGCAAGCCGGTGCTGCTGCATTCGTGCGGTAAGCTCGATGGCATCATGGACGAGCTGATTGACGATGTCGGCATTGACGCCAAGCATTCCTTTGAGGATGTCATCATGCCGGTGTGGGAGGCCAAGGGCAAGTGGGGCAAGCGCATTGGACTGCTGGGCGGGGTCGACATGGACGTGCTCGCCCGAGGCAGCGAAGACGGGGTGCGCGCGCACACGCGCAAGTGCATCGAGAAGTGCGCGCCCGGCGGCGGGTGGGCGCTCGGCTCCGGCAACACGGTGGCCAACTACATCCCGGTCGCCAACTTCCTCGCCATGCTCGATGAAGGGTGGCGGTGCGGGAGGTACTCTAACAGTCCGGGCTAGAACCACGAAGGCACGAAGACACGAAGATGCGGACTCGGCGTATCCCGGGTGTCAGGTGGAAATGTCATTCTGAGGCGAAGCCGAAGAATCTTGGCAGGATGCTGGAGCGAAGGGGCTCGGGATGACGCCGGCCGTTGTACCTGATAGGCGCTTGATGCCTTGGTGCCCATTGGCCTGCATAGCCTGTGCGACGCAGGCTTCGTGATTCAACGCGTGCCGCTATCGTTCGGTGTGCCGAGAGCGTCTTCCGGCAGGGCCGGGAACCGTTTCAGGGAATCCGGGACCTATTGATCCTTGCATTGCCAATAGAACAGCCGAGGCACGAAAATACGCTCGTTTTTGGTAGGCGCGCCGTTCTATTTGATATGCAATTGTCAATAAGAAGGGAATCCAAGAGGTGTACCATGCCACGATTGCGAGGTAAGATGCTCCGGTGTGCGGGGACGGCTCTGCCCTTGTTGGCCGTGGTCCTGGCTGGCTGCCAAAGAGCGCCAAGGCCGGCACCGAGCGCCCCTGCGCCCAAACCCACCGCTGGTCAAGCATCGAGGAACCAACGGGTGCTCGACTACTTCCTCGACAGCAAGAAGATCGAATGGGCGAGAGTTCAGCCGTTTATCGAGGGCGACCATGAGCCAAGTCAGGAAGACGTGGCCGCCTTCTTCAATATCGCTCGAAGTGGGGGCGTGCCCGCCGCCGTGCGCGCACTCGTGAAGAAGGGGATACCAAACCTGAAGGCCGATGTCATGGTGGGCAAGTCCACTCTCTCGCTCGCGGATGCGCAGCAGGTCATCGGCAAGGAAGATGCGTCCAGCCTCGGGACCGTTATCACCCCGGCTGAGGGCACGAAGAAGTTCTTGCACGGCACCTGGTGCCGCTATGGAGCGGTTCAGGTCGGCGTCGACGACACCGGCCTGGTGCAGGGCCTGCGGGTGGATCTTGCGCACTTCAAAGGTTGATATGAGGTGCCGGAGGACCGTCGCCTTTGGGCCTGCGTGACTTCGGATTCGCGGGTAGGCTTCGGCGGCGCGCAGGCCCTCGCGGGCTGCCGCCGGCAAAGCGCATCGCGCAGCGAATGACGGCGCTGACATGAGCAAGGGCAGCGTCAGACCGAGCAAAGAACCTGTGCAGACGAGTGACTTGGGGGACACTGCGCCACCGCCGAACAGCCGAGTCTGGCTGTCATCGGCGGCGCTAGTAATATCCAACCTCGTCCCGTTCGTCGGCGTCGTATTCTTCAGCTGGAGCATGTTCATTGCCTTCGCGGGGTTCTGGTTGGAGACGGTCGTGGTCGGCGTCTTCACCGTTCTGCGCCTTTGGGTCGCCCAGAGGTCGCAGATGGGCCGCGGCGGTGTAGCGGCGCCCCCTGCGAAGGCAGGCGCCCAGAGTAGCAGCGGCGCGTTCGCTGAAGGCAGACGCGGGATCCTGATGTTTGCGGCGGTCTACGCGTGGCTCACCGTGATTCCGGGCGCGATAGCCTTCGCTCACTACGGGACCGACGCCCTGGAGCAGATGGCACGCGGCGCTACGCAGGGCAACATCCACGCGCTGTCCCCGGAGTTACAGACCATGGGACCGGCGGTTATGGCGTCCCGCCTTGGGATCATATTCGGCGCGCTGGTGGTCAACTATGGCGTTTCGTTCTTCGCCAACTTCGTGGGCGGCAAGGAGCGCGCGCGCGCGCCCAGTCGCGACCTCATCGCGCACGCCGTGAGCCGGTTGTTTGTTTTCGTCCTCGCCCTAATATTGGGGACCGGAGCGGTAATCTACACCGGTTCCACCAAGGCGCCCATCGGCGCGCTTGTCCTGATCAAGACCGGCGTGGACCTGGGCTTTCACCTGAGCGAGCGCCGCAGGTTCGCCGAATCGCGCGACCGGCGTCAGACGCCGACCGTGCAGCGGAAAGACAAGCATGGCTGAGGAGACGCAACAGGCGACTGAGAGGTGGGCGCCGCGGTTGCGGAGCGGCGAGCGCGTGCGCGTGAGCTTCACCCAGGCCTTCTGGCTGGCGCTCTGCTTTGTGACCGCAGGCATGGTCTTCTTCCTCTTCCTGTGGTTCGAGATCATCCTCTCCCTCATCACCGGGCACCGAGGCGGCATGACGCCGACCGGTTCCCAGGGGGCGATTGGCGTTATCGGCGGCGCCCTTTGGCTCTACTTGTTCATCCGGATGTGGGGTTCGCTTCTGCACAACGCGGTCCAGTTCTCGCCGCCCCGTTTCGACTTCTATGACTGGCGCGGGCGTCCGCGTCCGTTTGAGTACGAATGGATTCGGGCCGTCCTCTGGCGACCTCCTGGCGGAGGAGGCCGCGGGGGGCGCCTGGGCAAGCGCGACCTGCGCATTTCTTACGCAGTTCCGGGGTCGCCCGAACGCTGGATCAACCTCGGCAGCCAAGACGGGTGGCGCGAGGATTTCGCGCAGGCGGTCAGAGACGAGATCGTCAGGCGCTGCGGCCTGACCGAGTCCAGTTCTCCAGCGCCGGATGACGTCATCTGGCGCAGACCTGGGGAGACCCGCCAGTTGCCGTGAAACGGAAACGGTGTCGAGTCCCCGCGACGCGTGCCGTTCGATATGGCGATGTCAGGCAGATACCAGATACCGGCGAGCGTGCGCTATCATGCGCTTCTTGGCGCGGCCTTCGTTTGCCTTCTCACCGCCGTCGTGCTGCTGGGTACGCGCTACGGGCTGTTTGTCAAACAATATGGCCCCATGCCCGTCTGGCGCGCGGCCCTCGTGTGGGGACCGTTCGCGCTGTTCGTTCTTGCGCTGCAAGTCCGGTGGTGGCTGACAAAAGCACCGCGGTGCGTGAACGTGGTGGAGTGGAATGACCTCGGCGTTGTGCTACACCCGGCCCGAGGCCATGCCCTCACGTTGGCATGGTCGGACATCACTCGCGCGGAAGTGCCGCCGGACCCGGGTCCACTCACGCGAGGCTACTACGGAGGGATGTCGTACTCGGCCAAGTTGTTCGCAGCGGGCAGGGAGTTGCCTTATGCAGTGCCACTGTCGTGGAGCCCCGATTGCGAAGCATTCCTCGAGGCGCTCGAGAAGAAGACGCGTGGCGCTCGCGAGGATCCAAGTAGGCGTCGCCGATGACCACCGACAGAACCGAGCGCTTCGAGCCGTTCCTGAAGGCCTTGTCGGCCTGGATTGACCTCTTGGCTGACAGCCTTCGGGTAGACACCGAGGCGGAGGACGGATGGGAGATCATCCCGACCCCGTGGTATGAGGGCCGCCTGTCGGATCACGTCTGGTTCCACCTGGCTCATACTGTGACCAATTGTGAGATGCTTGTAGAGAACTTGGAACGACTCGTACGCGCCCCCGTGCCCGAGGATAGCGATGATGACTTCGATATCCTTTTCGACATCAGTCCCTTCACCGGCGGATCGATGGTCGAGATCAAGTACATGAGCTATCAGTTCGGCCCCCTGTATCACAACATCATGAACCAATTCCTCAAGTACATGAGTGACGAGGACTTCCGCGAGGCGTTGCGGAGCAGCCTGGCGTGCGCCGACGACACTCCAGTGAAGGGTGCCGCGCCCTTTACGCCACCTCCTGCTGGCGCGCTGGCGAATCGCTTGGGATTAAGCACCAAACTGAACGAAAGTGAGCTGCTGGTCTTGGGGAAGCGGCTCGTGGACGTGTGGGCAGCCGCCCATCGATTCCTCGCCGAGGTTGATCAGTGCGAGCGATATCTCGAAGGGCCGGTTTGGGTGGGGTTGATCGCCCTCAACGCGCTGCTTGGAGAACTGCTGGTCAAGATTGTGCGGTTAGAGCCATTGTGGGCCCTCTTCGAGCGCGCGCCCTACGCTGGGCCTAGTTAACGGCCGTTTCTGAAGCGCGTGGGCAATCGACTACACCCGAGTTACGGTGCGGACTGGACGGCGATGGACGTCGCCAGCCGGAACCGCCGCAAGCCGGCTCCGCCAAGGCCTCGTCAGCCGGGCGACGCTGCTCGCGAAGGGCGGAGCATGGAAGCTGTCCCACAATTGCTTTTGCGATACCGAGATTCCGTTCGACTTCGCTCAGGACAAGTCTTCGCTTCGCGCTTCGCTTACGCTCAGCGCTGGATTCGGCGCAAAGCGCCGCATCTCCGGAGCGCCCCGGTGAATCGGGGCGCCAGCTCTGAATGACACATCCGGGGCCGACGAAGGTCCAGCGAGGCGACTATAAGACCGCCTCCATGCTCCGCCCCTACGTCCCGTCCGTGCTGATCGGCGTTTACCGGCGTCCATCTGCGGTTCATATTGTGCTGCGTTGCCAGCGCCGACCGCGCGGCCTTCACCTCCACCCCGCCGAACGGTAGATGCCTTCGAGTATCTCCATCACGGTGACCGCCTGCTCGGGCGTGATGATGGGCTCGACCTCACCGCGGACCGCCGCGATGAAATGCTCGACGATGTTCGGCTCGGGCGATTCGTCGCCGGTGATGCGCGTCGCAGTGTAGAGCGGCCCCTCCTTGCCGAAAAGCCGCACGCCATCGCCGTCGAGCACCGCCGCGCCCTTGTCGCCCATCAACTCGACGGCCATGACCGACGGCCCGTGACACCCGTAGCTCGCCTCCAGCTCCAGCAGCGCGCCGTTCGACAGCTTCGCCATGCCCGCCGCATGGTCATCGGCGTCGGAGGCAAGCCCGGTGCCCGCCAGGAACGACGGCAGGAACTTGTTGTACGCCGCGCCGATCACGCTCTCGACTTTCGGGAAGCCCATGAAGTACAGCGCGAGATCGCACATGTGGCAGCCGAGGTCGAGCAGCGCGCCGCCGCCTCTGGCGCGCTCGTTGAACCAGTTGC
>Ga0315286_10006205_pt1 | contig 11614 bp, 8 predicted proteins | sample YL17G10_0_MG_FD_205038 | JGI IMG/M metagenome (GOLD analysis project Ga0315286, IMG submission 205038) | Sediment microbial communities from Yellowstone Lake, YNP, Wyoming, USA - YL17G10_0 | ecosystem: Environmental > Aquatic > Freshwater > Lake > Sediment | place: USA: Wyoming | collected... | reverse complement strand
TTAGAATGATGAAGAAGAGAAGATTCACTCAGGCCATCATCGTTTTTGCGCTTTTCTGTTTAGCGACGCCGCTTTATGCCGCCCTTCCCTGGCTGCACACTGAGGGCAATGTAATCAAAGACCCCTGCAATAACGTTGTCGTTTTGAGAGGCGTTGATTTGATTGATCTGGGCTCTCTTGAGAGCGGGCAGGGCGGCGTAATTAATATGATAAACCGGCTGACAAACAAAACCAATGCCGAGGGCAATTCTCCCGGCTGGTACCCCAGAGTCATAAGGATTATGATTGCTCCACCTGATTCGGTAGATCCACCAGGCAGTTGGCCATACCCCTTCAACCCAAACAATACCGTTTTATATGACCTTCTCAGGACAACTGTTAACTACTGCAAAACCAAGGACCTTTACGCAATCATTGACTGGCACTACATCGCAAATACATACGAACACGTTGCTTCGACAAGCGAGTTCTGGACGTATATGGCGCCGAGATTCGCCAACGATTCCCACGTTATTTTTGAGCTTTTCAATGAGCCGATTAACGACCTTAACGGAGATTGGATTTTTAACGGCAATGACACTGCTGACTGGCTTAGCGTCAGGACTAATATGCAGACCTGGATTAACATCGTGCGCAGTTATGCGCCCAATAATCTTATCTTTGTAGCCGGGCCATTCTATTCCCAAGCTATCGGGCCTGCAGCCGCTAATCCCGTTACGGGAGACAACATCGTCATCATTTCACATATTTATGCCAGCCATTGGCTCGATCCTACCTGGGGGGCATCGTATAAAGCTCAGATTAACACTGCTCTTACTCGCTACCCCATTTTTATGAGCGAATGGGGATTCAGCCAGAGCGCCTGGGGGTCGGGCGACGGAACAATTACTTCTTATGGCCAGCCGCTCGCTGATTTCCGCGAGGCACGCAAAATCAGCAATGGCGCCTGGGTCGCAAGCTATAACTGGGGTCCGCCTATGTTCTGGACGGACTGGACCCTGCGAGTCGGCGAAGGTGAAATGGGTGGGTTTACAAAAGATACGCTTTATCTGAAGAGAAATAACGACCAGCCCAGCGATGGAAACACGATACCGCCGGCGGTGCCAACTGGATTATCGGCGACGCCAAGCACGGGAACAATAACGCTCAACTGGGATGACAATAATGAAGGCGATTTGTACGCCTACGATATTTACCGTTCGTCAACATCGGGCGGCCAAACCAACCGGCTTAATCTTGTGCGCTCGAAAACTTCCGCTTACACCGACACCAATGTCGCAGGAACAAGGACCTATTACTATGTTGTAACGGCGGTAGATACAAACTTTAACTCATCCGCCGATTCGTTGGAGGTTTCAGCGACTGTTCCTGCCGACTCGACGCCTCCCGCGGCTCCCTCGGGGGTGTCAGCTACGGCAGGCGACGGGACAGTTTTGCTTGACTGGAACAACAATATCGAGCCCGATGTAAACGGTTATAACGTATATCGTTCGACAACTCCCGGCGGCCCATACACAATGTTAAACGGGGCGCTTCTTGGCATCTCGAATTACACCGACAACAGTGTTACCAACGGGACAAGTTATTATTATGTCGTCACAGCGACAGATACCTCCTTGAATGAATCAGCCAACTCAGGCCAGGTTTCAGCGAGACCCCAACCAAGCCCGATTGTTGGAATTCTCGGCTCATGGGTAACCGGAACGACCCACGCAAAAGAAGCCGGCTACAACCGCGCATTGGTCTTTGTTGCACATACAAAAGGTGGCACCAACACACCAAATTTAACCGGTGTAACCTATGGCGGACAATCGATGACGAAGATTATCGATAGAAATATCAGCTCTGGTACCAACCGGGCATACGTTGCGGCATTTATCCTCAACGAGGCCGGTATCAACGCCGCAACCAACACCACCTTTACGCCCACCTGGACCAACGCACCTACCAGTATTACATACACCAGCGTATTCCTTCAGAATGTCAACCAGACAACTCTTGTAGGAGCCACTGCCAGTAACGGCTTAACGAGCGTTTCTACGATATCAACCTCCTCGCTTGCAACCAGCAACGGCGATATGGTAATTGAAGATGCCGCAAGTTCCTTAGCAGGCACATATTCAGTAACAACGGGCTGGACCAACGATATTGACCTTTCTGTGTCTGGTTACGATGGTATGAATGGACACAAACCCGCCACAGGCGCCAGTGAAACACCGAGCGTAACACAGGCGAGCGGTAACCACGTGCTTATCGGCTTTGTGGCCAAGATTGCGCCAGAGGTACCGCCGGCGGCGCCGACCGGACTGTCGGCAACGCCAAACATAGGAATTGTCATGCTTAACTGGAACAACAATGCCGAACCCGATTTAGCCGGCTACAACGTGTATCGTTCGACAACTTCCGGCAGCGACTATGTCAAATTGAACAGTTCACTATTAGGCAGTTCAGATTACAACGACGCTGATGTTACCAACAATATAATCTATTATTATGTTGTGGCTGCGGTTGACGTAGTCGGCCTCGAATCCGTCTATTCGAGCCAGATTTCAGGCACGCCAAGAATCCCCGCCATCGGCACCGGCGCTATTCTCCGTGAATGGTGGAATGATATACCCGGGGATTACGTATATTATCTGATCAATAACGTGAACTACCCTGACAACCCAAGCGGCAGGCAACTGATGACGAAACTGGAAGGACAAATAAACTGGGCGGACAACTATGGCGCGCGAATTCGTGGGTATTTGAACCCAGTGACCAGCGGCAGCTACTCACTCTGGATTGCCAGCGACAGAGAAAGTGAACTGGTCTTAAGCATGGATAGCAACCCCGAAAACATTGCGTGGGTTTCGTATGTAGTGGACTATACGGACCCATGTGAGTGGGACAAGTATCCAACGCAACAGATATCGTCGGCTCTGCTTGTGGCCGGCCAGAAGTATTACATCGAGGTACGTCACAAAGCGGGCACTGGCAACGACAATATAGCGGTGGCCTGGGAGGGGCCGGGCATCAGCCGGCAGATTATAGATGGTGTATATCTGTCGCCTTGTTGTCTTAAGTTCACGGACTTCGCCAATTTTGCCGACCAGTGGAACCGAACCGACTGCGATGCAAACAACGACTGGTGCAGCGGCAGCGACTTCAACCGGGATGGCGCGGTTTCGCTCGACGACGTGTTGGCATTCGCTGAAAGCTGGCTTGTGGGAAATTTATAACTAATAAGCGAATATCGTTTTAACAATAAAAAGGGCTGCCCCTGAGGGCAGCCCTTTTTACTTGCAACGCCTGCTTAATTTTATCTTAAAAAAGCCGGAGACGAGGTCCCCCCCGTTGCACTTGGTTACTCGGTCAGCAACCCCGTCTCCTTCGAAGAAGAGAGGAGAAGAGAAGGCGTTCGTTTCTCACTTGCTCCGATTAAAATATAGGTTATGTTTTGGGGAAATCCAAAAACGTGGAATTACTTTTTCGCATTTTCTTTGCGGACGTGGATTCGCCGGCAAGGGGAATTCCCTCCGCCGATTATAACGAGGAAAAAAAGCGGCCCAAGGCCGGCCTTACTGGTGATTATTCATAGCCGTGGGGTCTTTTTGCTCTTCGATGGCCTCTATTTTTCGGACCCTTCTGAGGTGTCTTCCGCCTGCGAAATCGGTGCCGAGCCAGACCTCGACCATTTTGCGAAGAAGAACCTCGCCCAAAAGTTCGCCGGAGACGCAAAGGACATTGGCGTCATTATGATGACGCGAAATGCGGGCGCCAAGCTCATCGTAACAAAGAGCGGCGCGAACGCCTTTGACTTTATTGGCGCTAATGCTCATTCCGATACCGGTGCCGCAAGCCAAAATGGCTCTGTCGGCTCTTTTCTCAGCGACGGCCTTGGCCGCGAGATAGGCGGGGTCTGGATAATCAACGGGATTACCGTCGATAGTCCCGACGTCAATGCACTCGTGGCCAAGTTGAGTGATTATGGCCTTAATCAGCTCTTTTGCCTTGTAACCGCGATGGTCGCTTCCAACCGCTACTTTCATATAACCATCTCTTCAATTCTCTTTCTTATTGCCCTGTCAATCCGCTCGGCACAATTGTCGTAAACCGCTTGTGACTGCCCTATCGGGTCCGGGACATCGACGCCGTCGTCAAGCAGCGAACACTTTTTCGCGGCCTCGGGACTAATTTCCACTACGGCATCCCGGTGTCCCCGCGTCATCGCGAAAATAAAATCGCTTTGCTCAATCAAATGTATCGTCAAAGCCCTGCTTCTGTGGTCGCTGATGTCGATTCCCTTTGCCGCACAGACCTCGACGGCCTCATCGCTGGCGGGAAACCCGACTATCCCAAGCGTGCCCGCAGATGTAACTGTATATCCTTTTTCTACGAGCCGGTCAATGGGGCAGCCCAATTTTTCCGCAAGATGTTTTTTGAAAAGGCCTTCGGCCATAGGGCTTCTACAACTGTTGCCCGTGCAGACAAACAGCACTGTAACCTGCGCCATTTCAAGGAGTTGCGATTCAGAATAGACGCCCTTTCTGAGTACTTCAATGCCCGTTTTGCTTATTTTGGCAACGGTGCTGTTTTTGGCATATTTACAGGGGCCGGCATCCAGCACCATATCAAGTTGTCCTGAGAATTGCTCAATGACCTGTTTTGCCTCAACAGCCGGCGACTGCCCGCTGAGATTTGCGCTGGGCGCGACAACCGGGCTCGTCGTCTGCGACAACAGCATCGAGGCAATAACGTTATCCGGACAGCGAATTCCTATTGAGCCGTCACGATAAAGATTGTCAAACACCTCACGAGGCAGTTTGGCTTTTTGTTGAACGATATCCCCGTCGCCAAGCTCAAACACTATTGTCAACGGTCCATGCCAGGCATTTTTAATAAGTTTCTTTGCCCGCAGGCCCATTGTGGGGACATACCACAGGACGTCGGAAGCATTGGCGATATGAAGGGTATAGTATTTGTCCGCCGGTCGGCCTTTGAACTGATTAAGCCGGGCAAGCGAATCGCTGCTCACACGACAGCCGATTCCATAGACGGTTTCGGTGGGAAACGCGACAAGCCCGCCGGCGTCTATTACTCCCGCCGCCTCTTTTATCGCCGTCGCGTTAACATCGCCGATATCGAGTTTTATTACCTTCGTTTCCACCAAGGCCAAAATACACTAAAGCCGGCTCTATCGCAAGATAACTTGCGACCTGGCTGTGTGCCGCGGGAATTTCATCAGGTTATTAAGGAGGCGAGATGGACTGTCGCCAGTTTGCGGCAAGCATCGCAAAATCCTTGAAGCCCACCTTTTTGTCGCCATTGAAGTCGGGCCAGCCGACAAGGTACTGGTCAGGCCAATAATCGCAGAACATCGCAAGGTCATCAATATCAACATTTCTATCGTCGTCGAGGTCGCCTACAATCGTGATGTAATAGTTCCGCAATGTTACAGTTTCAGCGGGTTTACGCTGCGGCGTGAGGTTTTTGTCGGTCAGGCCGCCTGATGTAGGGCTTGTATCCCACGCCCACCAAAAGGCGCCTTTCCACCACGAGCGACCCTTGCAGACAGATAACAGCGCCTTATAGCAGTCGTTCTGTTCGTTAACGTCAACAGCAAACGAACTTTCGACAGCCCAGGGCCAGCGATTAGCGCCGTCGTAGCTGCCGTAGCCGACTTCGGTAAAGATAATGTTCATATCGGGCCAGTTGCTGTTTCGCCAGGTCTGAATAGAATTTGCCCGGTTGGTCCAGGCGGTTGTCAACTGGGCCAGATTTGAGTTGTTACTGTCGGTCAGGGAATAGTAGGCGTCGATGCCGATGTAATCGAGGGCATCCCACCAGGAGATAGCGCTCTCGCCGCCGTGGTTGACGGCATAAGTGATAGGACCTGAGTAATGGTTTCGGACGTCGTTTGCGACGGAACGCCAGTCGGTTGCCCAAGAGGACGTGTTTTCGAATTCACAGCCGATACAGAGCATTTCGCAATTGTTGGCCTCGGCGAAGTCCGCCCATTAGTTGAGGAAACCGTGATACGCGGTAAACCAGGCGGCCGAAGGAACGATATTCGCGCGCCACTCGCCGGTTTTTATATCGAGCATCGGCTTGAGCATTACTTTCATACCGAGCTGGTGGCATCGGTCAACGGCAACCTTAACAGATTCGGGCCTGACGGAATATCTTGTGTAATCCGGACCAATAACAGTGGATGTGGCTGTATCCTGAAACCACCAGACGTTTATGGCGACCCACTCACAGCCGGCGGCCTTGGCGTTGGCCAGCGACGTGTTGGAATCAGTTGAAGAATAAGCGTACTGACTCCAGCCGACGTAGCTCATTCCCTTGAATTCGATGGCATTGCCGTTGGCGGTATGAAAAAAGGCAATTACTGCCGCTACGAAACAGAACTTAATGAACGTTTTTCCCATTTCATACTTCTCCTCCGGTGTGTAGCTATGCTATCGACGGTCAGCCGCCGAATCGATGTAACGCATCAGTATATCGAGGTCGCTGATGTCGATAACGCCGTCGGAATTTATATCACCAAACAGATAACGGTCTGATGTTTCCATGCTCGCAACCAGGTTATCAAGCAGCACGCTAACATCGCGGTCGTCAACTACGCCATCGGCGTTGAGGTCTAACCAGAGCGAATCGTCCCTGGCGGGTTTGAGGCCGACGTTCCAGGCAACAGCGTATGGCGGCGATACCTGTGGCTGATTTACATCGTGTTCCCCGCTGAACAAAACGACGATTTCGTAATCGGTGAAATTGGTGTCGGCTGGCGTATAAATATGCTCGACGTTGTCGATTCGGCTGTCGGAGTAATCGAGCAGATAATCTTTATTGGGGTCACTCGAATCAACGGCCCAAACCTCAAGGCGAATGTCGGCGTCTTTTTGGGTATCGTGCCCGAAGGGATACGCAAGAGAAAATTGCTTGTTCCAGGTGACAGTCGCGGTAATCATTTTGTCCGCCGCGGGCTCTGTTATCCTGATTTTATAGACGTTGGCGGGCGTGTTATTGCGGTTGAGCTTATTGAGGTCCCAGCCGACCGGTGGGCAATCGCCGGGTAAATGCTGTCCTGCCAATAACTGGCTGCTCGCCCCGACCGCGTTGACCATTCCCGCTCCCTGCAGATAGTCGAGAGGGACATCGTGGTCGTCATCTTTGGTCAGCCGGCCCTTATGCCAATAGGGCAGCTTTGCGGCGGAATTGAGCAGGACTGATTTTACGACACAGTTACCGCCATCGCGTGCCGTAACCTGCTGAAGATTCGGGTCTAACGACGCCTGCTGTATCAGCAGACCTGCGGTCCCGGCGACAATCGGCGTAGCGAAACTCGACCATGTACCCGTCGGCTGATAAAGGTTCGGCTCGCCCGCTATGGCGGCAAGACAGTTGCCGGGGGCGACGATATCCGGTTTACAGCGGGCATCGGAAGTCGGCCCCCTGCTGGAATATTCAGGATATACAAGAGCGAAACGTGAAAGCCCTGTGTTGACATCATTGGATTCGACGGATTTCACTACGCCGACTCCTATGACGTTGCCGCCCGCGCCGGGGAACAGGACGGGGTCGGAAGAATTGGAGCCGTTGCCTATGCCGATGACAACCGTCAATCCATACTTCTGCGCCATCGCCTCGATGCCTCGCGTCCACCACTCTTCAAACTGATAACCTACATCGGCGGTGATAACATTGGCGTCGGGAGCCGAGCAAGGAAATACGTTGTTGATGAGAAAATTCCAGAATTCATACACATTGGCCTGGGCATCGGGCGCTACACCTTCGTAATGGAAACCGCCAATTTGTTCATTGTATGCGTTGGGGTCCCGGCCTAAAAGAATCGAGCATACGGCGGTCGAATGCGCCGAGATACCCGCGGCTAAAAGCTGCTGGTCGTGGAAAATATATTGCGTATCTTTGAAACAATCGTGGTCGCTTGCGGGCCGGTAGTCGTTTTGCGGCTCGCCATCGATATAGGTAATACTTCGGCTGACCAGGGCGAACTTTACGCCCGCGCCCGTCAGATTAGGGTCAAGCTGCCTGAGTTGATACAACCCGGCATAATTAAGGCCCTGCGGCTGAAGCGTCGGCTGCTCAGCCAGAGCGATGCTTCCCAATGCCAATAAGCTCAGAACCGCCGTTATCAGGGCTGATAATCGAGCTTTTTTGTAACACCAAACCACCATATCCTCCGTGGTTGATACCACTAAATTCACCTATCACTAAACCGCCGTTCAAACAGCCATTCCAAACTTCCTATTATACCATAAAACTGTGTCATTTTCAAGCTGCCCAGCATTTCTTTAAGTTATAACTTATATTTCGGCATATAAGCGCAACTAAGCCACAAAATACATGGGTTTTTCAGTAAAAAGGAGTTAGGAAAAAATGGTGTTTATTTTGCCTTTAAAATTTACCCGCCGGTGGCGGAAAGAGCAGAGTTTGGATAGAATTGTGTGCAGGATTAAAGAGGAACTCGGAAAAGCGAATTGCATATTGTCGGGATTGAAACAAAAATGTTCGACAGATTTACAGACCATGTCCTAAAAGTAATGCAATTCGCAAACCAGGAGGCATTCAGATTAAATAAAAAACAGGTAGATACTGAGCATATACTCCTGGGTTTGTTAAAGGAAGGCAGCGGAGTCGGTATTGCCGTGCTTAAAAACCTCATTGATATAAAGAACCTGCGCATACTGATTACGACAAATTCTGTTGTAATCACTAATCTTAGAATGCCTGTCAGTCCTGCTGTAAAAAAGGTTATCGAATATGCTATCGAAGAGGCAAGGTCGCTTGACGACTATAATGTGGGAACGCAGCATCTTCTGCTGGGCCTTTTGCGTCAAGCGGATGGAGTAGCCGCCTCGGCTTTGGCTGACGCGGGGCTTAAATATGAACAGGTCCGAAGAGAAGTCCTGAAATTTTCAGGTATTAAACCCATAGACCCCGACGAAATTTAATCGCAGAAAACTCAGCCACGGATTTATATGGATTTACCCGCCGAAGTTTACCCGCCTGTGGCGAGGCGGATTTATCGGCTTAAAACTCACAGAATTTTGCCTGTTTATCTGTTCGTTGACGCGAAGCCCTAAAATCGTATAATGTTGGAACGTGAAGATTACAGCATTAGCAGATGGAGCGTTAGTAAATATAGAAAGGAATAGGTTTGTGACCAAATCAACATCAGCAACAATAGAACCTCCTCAAATGAAATTACCAACAGCAATTCTTGAAGGAAGCAAGTTCTCGGGCAAAAAGCTGACGATTGGGAATAAGCGAATATGCCAATGTGGACCCACTCATATAAATTGCATGACTGCAAAAGAATGGATGAAAAGTCAATTAGGCGTTTGGCAGTTTTACTACGAGGGCAGAGATATAAGGGATAAAACGCTTCATCCAGCCACGTTTCCAATTTCACTTGCAAAGAAAATAATCGAGCTTTTCTCTCATCAGGGCGAATTGGTTCTCGACCCCTTTGTCGGAAGCGGCACAACGTTAATTGCTGCTAATGAACTGAATAGGAATAGCGTAGGGTTCGATCTCCAGACCTCGTACGTTGAACTTATGGGAAACAGAAGATGACTGTTGAAATGGGCGACGGACAGATTAAGCGACAGGATTTTGTGGATAACGCCATATTTGAACTTATTCAGCGCACAAATCCAACCAAACGACAAATTTCTTGGGATATTGAAATGATCGGCAATATCCGTGATTCACTTGTCAGTGAACTTCAAAATAAACTCGGAATCAGTGAATTTGATGTTTACCCGTAATACCTATGGAAATCAGAGAATCACAGATTGAAGATATTTTAGTAAGCGCTCCTGTTTTAACTAAAAATATCTTGCACCTTGAGGACGAACCAAGATTTTTATGTCGACAAATGATAATGCCTTCAGGTCGTCTTGACCTTCTTTATACACATCGCACCGAACTACTTCTGTTGGAATTAAAGGTCGTACCTTTCAAGAGACAATTTATTGAACAACTTTCTGCTTATAGAAATCACCTATTGAAGATGCAGGAAGATGGAGACCTTGTTCAGGGTCGAATATGCACATATTTGCTTGTTACAGAAGATCGGCCAATCCGACAGGAATTCCGAGAGATTGATGATGTAAAGTGTGTTATTTATGATCCGGCAGAAGTACTAAATTATTTCTATAAGAATATGAAACCAATCGCTTTGTTTACTGAAACAAAGCCGATTGACATCGGAATATGGAATATCCATCTTATTCATGAACTGATTTATTCAATTGAAAGCGGAATAACCAGTGTAAAAGAGTTACGAAAGCATCTTGGCGGTTCTCCTAGAACTCTTTACAACAAAATAAAATTTACCAATGAGCTTAAGTTGATAGATTGGTCACCCAATGAAGATACTATCATATTAACCAACCTCGGCATAGAATATTGTAATTGTAAAGACCCTGTTCTACCCGTTCGATTAAGCGAAAGTCAGGCAACATTAATTCGCTCCTTTGTTATGAGTAATCCATATCAATCATCTGTTATACTTGGGATTGCTTCCGCTGTAGAAGCCGTTTTCGCACTTGCGAAAAATACATACCCTGTGCCTATGTCCCATATGATGGCATACTTTACTTTTCATGCTGGAAAATATTTCGATTGGCAAACAGACAAAGCAAAATATAATGCGACTCGGATGTACACCAATTACGCAACCGATTTAGGACTGCTTGGCAAAACTAACGATAATATTTATCTGACGCCTGAAGGTATCAGGTTTACAGTGCATATGCAATTACACAAAGGCTTAAAACTCGTAGAGTCGATGAAGATACTGTAATTGTCGGAAATCAGAATAGCTGAAAGATCGACGTAATTATGGCTAATGAGATTATCAAAACGCCTCCTACGGGCAATGATTCACCGTTTGAACAAATCAAGCGGACGAATGAAGTGGGAAACGAATACTGGTCGAGCAGAGATTTTGCGCAGATTTTAGGATATTCCGATTATCGCAATTTTGAGCAGGTTATCAAAAAGGCCAAGACGGCTTGTTTTAACAGCGGCCATCGCATCGAGGATCATTTCGTTGATATCACCGATATGATCGAAATAGGCAAAGGCGGGCAAAGGCCTGTGAATTCTGTATACATGTCCCGTTACGCGTGTTATTTGATAATACAGAACGCTGACCCGACAAAAGAAATCGTGGCTCTTGGGCAGACATATTTTGCCGTCCAGACGCGAAGGCAGGAAGTTTCCGAACAGGAGGTCGAAGATAAGCGGCGTTTATTTTTGCGGCAGGAGATAAAGACGCATAACGTGCGTCTTGCGGGTGCTGCAAAAGATGCCGGAGTGGTAAAGGCGTCCGATTACGCCATTTTTCAGAATCACGGCTATATGGGATTGTATGGCGGGCTGACCGCACAGGATATCCATCACCGCAAGGGCCTGAAAAAGGGCCAGCAGATTCTCGACCACATGGGCAGTACGGAGCTTGCGGCGAATCTGTTCCGCGCCACGCAGACCGAAGAAAAACTCAGACGCGAAAATATCAAAGGCAGAGAAAAGGCCAATCGCACGCATCGGGAAGTCGGGGAAAAGATTCGCCAAACCATCAAAGAGCTTGGCGGCACAA
>Ga0315286_10006204_pt1 | contig 11614 bp, 12 predicted proteins | sample YL17G10_0_MG_FD_205038 | JGI IMG/M metagenome (GOLD analysis project Ga0315286, IMG submission 205038) | Sediment microbial communities from Yellowstone Lake, YNP, Wyoming, USA - YL17G10_0 | ecosystem: Environmental > Aquatic > Freshwater > Lake > Sediment | place: USA: Wyoming | collected... | reverse complement strand
CTCGCTGATGGCAGACTGGAACACGCGGCACAGGGGGCGCATTTTCTGAGCAGGTTTGCCGCGACGGCGGCGCTTGCTACGATCGGCGCCATGCGAATCGTGAACGTTACCGTCCTGTCCCCACTCCCGTCGGCTGCTGCTCCCTGCGTGGCCGAGCCGTTGCTGTCGCCACAACTCACCAACGAGAGCCAAAGATGAGCGGCCCGGACTTCCGGGGCATGATGGCGCTCGAGCCGCACGGGCCAGACACGTTCGTGGCCACGGGCCCACGCTATCCGTGGGGCGGACTCTACGGGGGACAGATCGTTGCACAGGCGCTGCGCGCCGCCTCGCTCACCGTCGATCCGGCCTACCAGGTGCACTCGCTGCACGCGTACTTCATCCGTCTCGGCGATGCCGCGGAGCCCATCCGGCTCGAGGTCGACCGCATCCGCAACGGCCGCAGCTTTCTCACGCGACGCGTCGTCGCACGCCAGGCCGTCGGTGCCATCCTCAACATGGCATCGTCGTTCCACCTCCCCGAGGAGGGCCCCGAGGCGCAGACGGAGGACATGCCGGGCGTGCCGACGCCTGACGAACTCGGCCGCAATACATGGAGCCCACTCATCGAGCGGTGCCTCCTGCGCGACGACATCGCGCTGGGTCGCGTCGGCGCTTGGATGCGACTCGCTGAAGACATCGGCGATGACCCGCTTCTGAACGCCTGTGCGTTGGCCTACCTCTCCGACGATCTGCCGACCGACGCCGTGGTTGCCCGCCACCCGAATCGGCCGCCGCGCGAGGCCGCGGAGCGCAGGTTTTGGAGCGCCAGCCTCGATCATGCGATCTGGTTTCACCATCCGATGCAGGCGCACGAATGGCACCTGCACGACTTCACCTGTCGCGGGCTCGTCCGCACGCGGGGCTTGTCCGTCGGATCCATCTTCGACCGCAGCGGCCGGCACGTTGCAACGGTGTCGCAGGAAGTCCTAGTCCGGTTGATCCGCACCGACTGACGCCGCGTTGCAGCACTGGATTTATGGATCGGCGGACGGTGCTCCGGGAAACGGAGACGACTCATCCCCCACTTGTCTTGGGCCCGCCTTGCGCCTTAAAGTGTCACGCGCAAGGAGGAATTCCGTGATGCACATGCCGCTCGAAGGGATGCGGGTGATCGATTGGACCATCTGGCAGCAAGGCCCCGTGTGCTCTGCCATGCTCGGGGATCTGGGTGCGGAGGTGATCAAGATCGAGGAGCGCGAGCGCGGCGATCCCGGCCGCGGCATGATCAAGATCAGCGGTGTCGACCTGAAGGACCGGCCGAACTTCTACTTCGAGGCCAACAACCGCAACAAGAGAAGTCTTGCGCTCGATCTCAAGAAGCCCGCCGCGCGTGAGATCGTGTATCAACTGGTGGCGAAGTCCGACGTGTTCGTGCAGAACTTCCGCCTCGGTGTGGCGGCGCGGCTCGGACTCGACTATGCCACGCTGCGCCGGCACAACCCGCGGCTGATTTACGCCAGCGCCACCGGCTACGGGCCGGAGGGACCGGAAGCCGGCGATCCGTCCTTCGATCAACTCGGCTTGGCGCGTTCCGGCATCATGCTGGCGGCGGGCGAGCCCGACATGCCGCCGCTCATGATCACCGGCGGCATTGCCGATCAGATGGGTGCGATCATGCTTGCCTACGGCGTGCTCGCCGCGGTGGTCGCCCGCGAGCGCTTCGGCGTCGGCCAGGAGGTTGATGCGTCGCACTTGGGCAGCATGTTGATGCTGCAAGGGCTGAGCGTTGCGGCACGGCTGATGATGGGGTTTGCGATTCCGCGTGTGCCGCGCAAGTTCGCTGCCAACCCGCTATGGAATCACTACCGCTGTGGCGACGACAAATGGATTTGCCTCGGTATGTTGCAACCGGACCGCTACTGGGCTGATTTCTGCCGCGCCCTCGGCCGGGCCGAACTGGCGCAAGACGAACGCTTCTGCAACCTGCGCGTCCGCGCCGCCAACGCTGCCGCCGCTATCGACATCCTCGACGAGATCTTCGCCACCAAACCGCGCCAGGAGTGGATGCGTATCCTGCGCACCAGCGGCGATTTCATTTTCACCATCGTCAATAGCGTCGATGACCTCCCCACCGATCCACAGGTGGTGGCAAACAACTACATCCTCGATTTCGACCACCCGCAATTCGGCAAGACGCAGGTGGTCGGCATCCCGGTGCGCTTGAGCGAGACGCCGGGCGCGGTGCGCCTGCCTGCGCCCGAGTTCGGCCAGCATACCGAGGAACTCCTGAGCCAACTGCTGGGGTACAGCTGGGACCAAATCGCGGCACTGAAGGATCAGGAAGTGATCTGATCCCCCGCTCGGGGCGGACGTTCCTTTGCCTCGGGGCGAGAGGCCCCTGTGCCCGCCCTGGTTCCGCTCGTCCCCGTGGACGCTAACCGAGTGGCGCTGGGCCTAGCGGCGATTCCAGCCGCCGCGGCCGCCACCGCCACCGCCACCGCCGCCGCGCCGCCCGCCGCCGCCACCGCCACCGCCGCCGCCCTCGCGCTCGCGCGCTTCGTTCACCTTCAGGGCGCGGCCCTTGAACTCGTGACCATCCAGTTGCTGAATGGCCTTTTGCGCATCGGCGTTGGACGCCATCTCCACGAAGCCGAAGCCACGCGATTGCCCCGTGGACCGGTCGGTGATGATGGTCACGGATTCACAGGCGCCTGCCTGCGCGAACAGCTCCTCCAAATCCTTGTCGGTTACGTCGAACCCGAGGTTTCCGATGTATAGTCTCTTCCCCATGCTGCGAACTCCTTGCGAGGCCGCTTCTGCGGCCGCTCTTTGTCATCCTCGACACGACCTCTCGTGCCACCGGCTGCGACACACTGCGTGCCGCCACCGTCTTCCTGAATCCGTCAGCGGGAAGTGCACCAAAAGCAGCTAACGTGGTGGGATTCGCGCGCTAACCTATCAGTCGGGCACAGTCTACCAGCACCGGCTGGTCAGCACAACCGGTTCGCGCCACACCTCGCCCCTAATCTTCGCTGCACAGGCTTCCGGCTCCGCCCGGACGCTAAGAAGGGTTCTAGGGATCGGGGGTCTAATCGGAATCTCGCGGCCGGGCGAGCGGTTCAACCCGCCGCGGCGGCGGTGTACTGTTGGTCGGCGTTGAAGAACGCCAGCGCGAAACGCACCAGCGCGGCGAAGAAGGGGTGGCACTCTTGTTTAGCCAGACGCGCCTGCATGCGCGGCACCCACTTACACAGGTGTCGCGCCAGGAAATCGCGCTCGGCTCGCAGCAACGATCCAGGATCCTGGCCCTGCTGGCGCAGCTCTGTCTCTCTAAAGGTCAGATAATGCAGGAATTCCAGTTCGGTGGTGATGTGGTCCGGCAGCTCGCGCATCTGCGGCGACAGACGCAGGTGGAAGAAATTGTAGAAGCGGGTGGCGTCTTCCATGTTCTTCATGCGGTCGCCGATGTACACGCCGCCGTAGAGCGGACACGGCGGGCCGGCGGCGCCGACGTCGAACAGCCGGATGTATTCCGATTCGAAATCGGCGTGCGTCGTCTTCACGCCGCCCAGATCGAGTCCGTTCAGGCCGTCGACTTCGTACGGCAGTGCCGCACAGGTGCGGGCCACGGCGGCGGCAAACGTGCCGTCCGCGACGGCGTTGAAGAAGTCCTCGTCAGGAAAGGCAAAGGCCATCGCCAGCAATTGGTAGAGTCGCGAGCGGCTGGCGGTGACCGGCTCGGATTCCGTATTGAGGCTCAGCAACTCCATTCACGCTTTACGCGGCGCAAGCTCGGCAGGATCTTTTGTAAATGGGCCGAATAGGCTCTTCCATTCATAAGCGATCAGGGTATCCAGAATCTCCGATTTGCCTCCCGCCTTGGTCTTGGCCATCTCGGCCTTGAGCGTCTGCAGCGCCTTCTCCACCTTGTCGCCGAAGAGGTACTTCAGATATTCGGTGGGGATGCGCGGCTTGGACTCGTCGATGTTGCCCTCGGCGTCGAAGCGCGGCGGCGAGATCGGCGGGATGTAGTAGACGTTGGGCTGGGTGCACGCCTCCGGGTGCAGCGGCAGCGCCACCTCCCATTTCTTCACGAGCTTGTAGACCGGCCCGTTCTCGTCGTCGAGAAAACCGACGAAGCGCACGCGGCCCGGACATTGCCGCATGCAAGCCGGCGCCACGCCTTTCTCGATGCGCGGGAAGCAGAGGATGCACTTCTGCCCGATGAGCCGGAGGTGGTTGAAGTAGATCTTCTTGTACGGGCATGCTTCCACGCAGAAGCGGTAGCCCTTGCAGCGCTCCTCGCTGATCAGGACGATGCCGTCTTCCTTGCGCTTGTAGATGGCGTTGCGCGGACAAGCCTCGAGACAGGCGGGGATCGTGCAGTGGTTACAGATGCGCTGCAAGTAGAAGTAGAAACTGTTCGGGTATTGGCCGCCGCCCTGGTCTTCGTCCCAGTTCGGGCCCCACTCGGGGTTGCCGGACGGCTGCAGATGCACGGTGTTACCCTTGCCGCCGAAGAAGACCTCGTCGTAGTTGAAATCCCAGGCCTCGCCGAACTCGGCTCTGAGCGGCATCTTGCCGGTTTGCGGCTCCTCGTCGCGAAAGCCGCCGCCCATCTTCTCCCAATCCCGCGGCGTACCCCGTCCGGGCTGCGTGTTGACCGTGGCCCACCACATGTACTCCATGCCCTCGTCGCGGGTCCACAGCGTCTTGCAGGCGATCACGCAGGTCTGACAGCCGAGGCATTTGTTGAGGTCGAATACGAGAGCTGCCTGGCGGTCGCATTTCTTCAGCAGGGCTTTTGCGTTCTTCGACTCCGCAGCCAGCTCTTTGGCGCGCTGCGCTTTCTGTTCTTCAGTTGGAGTGGGCTGCTCCGCCATTGTCTCCTCCCAGAACAGGGTGTTACGCCGTTGTGGTGTTAGGGGCTTTTCCCTTCCCTTAACACCCTAACATCCTAACACCCTAACACTATGTTCTCTCACGCCTCCAAGGCCAGCTCTCGCCATTCCTTCGAGAACGACTTGACGCCGGCGCGTTCGCCGTTGCTGCCTTCCCACACGGCGAAGCCGATCTTGACGGCAGCGCCCGGCGCCAGCTGCACCGCTTCGTCGATCCGCTCCGGCACCGCGAGCGCGCGGGCGAAAACGACGGTCCAGGCCTTCTGGCCCCAGACGCCCTTGGCTTGGATGGGGCATTTCTTTGAGAACTCCGTGCTGCCCAACCCCTTGCCGAAGGTGTTGCGCGGCCCGTCCTTGAAATCCGCGCGCCAGAACCAGGCGTTGACGGGGAAATCCTTGCTGCCCATTTCATCGATCGGCGGGTCACCACCCTTGAGCGGGATCAAGATGCCGCAGCCATCCGCAAACGTGTTGATATCGGTGATCTCCGTGTTCTGCGTGTCATCCTCCCAGGTGAGCCGGAAGAACACGTCGGTGCCGTTGTGCGCCGCCTGCACCGTGAGGTTCTTGACTTTGCCGATCTGCTTGGCGTCGCGGCTGGCCTTGATGTACTCGGAGGGCTGGTTCGCCAGCGGCGTGGCGTCCATCTTCAGCGACTCGCCAGGCACGTTGGACCAGTCAGCCGCAGCCGGCTCGAGCATCTGCTCGCGCGTCGCTGTTATCTTCTTGCACTGCATGTCCGAAACTCTCCTTACACGCTCGACTGGGCTGTTGCCGCCAGTTGCTCCACCCTTGCCGCGGGAAGGCCGGCAGTCAGCGATCGCTGGACCACTTGGACGACGAGGCGCTTGATGCGGTCTATGTCCGCCCTGCTCAACGTGTCCCCACACCACTGCGGCGCGAGCACCGGCCCGGACGTGAAGAAAAAGGCCACCATGCCAACGACTCCCAACACCGCTCCCATCGGATCGATCTCGGCGAACACCCGCGCCCGCTGGCCCTCGGCCACGAACTTGGCCACCATGTCCAGCAGGTGCTGCGAGTCCGGCAGCGGCTGGTACCCGGCGGGGGCGTCACCGAGCGACTGGCGGAGCAAGATCTTGGTCCGTTCCGGATGCGCCGCGACCATATCGACGTAGGCCTCAACCAGCGCGCAGATCTTGTCCAGCGGCGTGCCTTCCGATTCGAGGACGCGTTTGATCGTCTGCTCGGTTTCGCCGAACCCCTCCTGTACAACGGCGCGGTACAGTTGCTCTTTGCTGGAGAAATAGTGGAACAGTGAGGCCTTCTGGATTCCTACGCGCTGGGCGATGAGGTGGAGGCGGGTCCCATCGTAACCGCGCTCGCCGAGAAAGGCTTCGGCGACCTCCAGGATGCGCTCGCGCGTGCCGCGTTCGAGACTAGCTGCCATAGATGCCTGCAATCTACCAAACGGTCGGATGGTAGGTACGAGACCGGTCAGATCCCGGCATGATGTAAATCATTGGTGTCCTCGATTTACTTGTGAATTCTCTTCTCAGTACTGGATCTTCGTCCAGTCAGTTTGCTGCTCCTCGGCCTTTTGGGCTTCTTCCTGTTCTTGTTCTGCCTTCAACGTGACTTCCGGCGGTTCGACCATCCCCGTCAGATACGTGGTGATGTCGTCGATGTCCTCCTTCGGCTTCTCCACCTTGGGATCGCCGTCCACCGTGTAAAACGCAGTTGGCATGCGGGTTTGGGTGCCGGCGATCTGCTTCGGCCGTGCCATGAAGTCGCGAATCCATTGCGGCCGCAGGCGGGTTTTGACGAGCGTCAGGTTGATCGAAAGGTCTTCCGGATCGACGCCCTCGGGCAGACCTTGGTCGATGGAGGTCGGGTGGCACTGCACGCATTTGTAATGCCGGAAGCGGTGGATGCCGCGTTTGAAGTGGTCTTCAGGGATGTTCGCCTTGGCCACGTAAGTGTACGGGTTGTTGGTGTCGGTCCGCGCAGCGACCCCATCCACCAAAATATGCACCTGCGCTTCGTTGAGCGGGAACGTGGGCATCCGGATTTTCAGCCACGGCCGCACCTGTTTGGGCTCGAGCAAAAACTCGTACATGTACTGCCCCTGCAAGCGCGCCCCCTCGCCGTCGAGGGTCGGCGGCGCCATGTTCTTGCGTTCGAAGAATTGTGCGATGTGACCGTCAAGTTCGTTCAGGCGGTGGCAGCCATTACAGTTCAGACGTGACGTCATCCAGCTGACGTCGCGCAAGCCTTGCTTGGCCGGCGTGGCGCGGACGACATAGCGCGCTGTCATGGGACGCTCGTCCAAAGCCAACGTGTACGTGATCAGCACCTGAATATCAGCCTCCGTCAGGTTCTGAAGCGGCATCTTCAGCTTGATCTTATCTGTGTTGTAAGCACGCGGATCTTTGAGCTTCCGCTGCAGCCAGTCCCATTTCGTGCGCGGCAGGTCTTTGGTCAGACCGAAATCCAGCTCGTCGAGCGGCTTGCGGGCGAACTCTCCCAGATCGGGCACGGAGGGACGTACCTGCTCGAAGCCTTCGAGCGCATGGCAACCGTAGCATTCGTACTGCTTCAGTAGCTGTTTGCCGTCCGCCGTAGTGTACTGGCCCAGGTCTGGCGCGGGCGGGAGGGGGTCGGTGCGCTTGAGCGTGAGCAAGTAGGCCACCAGGTTGTGCCGCTCTTCATCGGTCAGCGCCACCTTCGGCATGGCGCTGTCCTGGTCGTAGGCTTTGGGCTCGGAGATCCAGCGATCGAGCCATTCCGGCGTGACCTTGGAGCCCACGCCGGCGAGATGCGGAACACGCGGTGACACGCTCGACTCATCCGCTTTCATCCCGTGGCAGCCGTGGCAACCGCGCTCGGTGAAGAGGCGTTCCCCCCCTTGTGCCGATGCGCCCTCGAGCGCCACGTGGGGATAATGTTTGGTGTCGGGAAACGAGAGGAGAAAGGTGGTGATCTTGCCGATCTCCTCGTCCGTGAGTTTGAAGTTCGGCATCAGGGTCTCACGACTCAGGCGGGCCGGATCCTTGATCCAGTTGAAGGTCCAGTCTTTGGCCTCGGCGAGCTTGGCGTTGAGCGTGCCGAGCGGGGGCGAGAACTTGGGCTGGTAGCTGACGCCTTTGACGTAGTGGCAGCCGTAGCAACCTTTGTCCATGAACCCGTCGGCCCCGTGGCTGATCAGCTCCGCCCCTTTGACGCCGTGGGGGATCTCATGGCAACGCATGCAGCTCGCCTGCGTGTAGGCTTTGGGCAGCATGGGCGCGCCCCAATTGGCCTCCCGGCCGTGCGCGCCGTCCGCGGTGGTCGCGACGCCTTGGCCGTCGTGGCACGGTGTACAGCCGAAGGTGTTGATGTCATGGAACCGCAGCAGGTCGCCGGGGTGTGTGCGAAACAGCTCGGGGGCATCCTGGAACAAGGAGTTGTCGATGCCGCGGTGACAGGTGACGCAGCGGTCGGCCACCTTGATGTCATCGAGGTAGATCTGGGCGATCTCCGGCTGCGCGCGCGACACCTCGTCGATGATGCGCTGCCAGCGCCCTTGCTCCGCCGTGTCGTTGCGCCCCTCTGCCTCCTGCAGCTTGGCCCGGGCGCGCCTGAGGTACAGCTGATTGAACTCCTCCTGGTAGCGGACCCACGGCCGCGTCTCCTCGCCGTGAATGGCGACGAACCACAGCACAAGGAAGACTGGGCTCAGGATCGCCAACGCCAGGCGCATTCCAGGTGTGCCCCGCATCATTGCCGTCTCCCTCCTCTCGCGCTCACGGGCGGAGAGACGGCGACGCATTCAACCAAGATCACGGCGGTACTCATATGTTGAACCAAGGTGTGATCAGGACGTACTTCACATTCAGAGCTAAGCGCAGCAGGATCTTGACCGGCACGCCGTACAGTACCAGTGCAAAGATCATGACGATGATGTAGCGGGTTCTGCCGAGCCCGGTGTAGAGCCAGCGCCAGCGGCGGGCCGGCAGCCATAGACCGCCGGCGAAATAGGCGATCAGCAGTGGGAGGCCGACCCACCACGGGAAGCTCCACAGACGCTCCTCGGCACTCTTCTGAACGGACCAGTCCTGCCAGGGCCAATAAAACTGCCAGTTGGGGCCGCGCAGGAACTGTCCGATGAAGATGAGCACCCACCACAGACCAAAGCCGAAGACAAAGTGGCTGATCGCCAGCCGGCGTACGCTGAACGTGTACCGGCCCGTAGCGTTGCGGCTGGTGTCGAGGTACGGGATCGCCATCAACCCGACGATGATGAGTGTGGGCATGGCGACGCCCGCGATCCACGGATCATAGTAGACCAGCAGCTCCTGCAGGCCGACGAAATACCACGGCGCCTTGGCCGGGTTTTCCGTCTTGCCCGGGTTGGCTTCGGGCAGCAGCGGCGCATTGATCGCCAGCGACCAGACCAGCACGACCACCGAGATCAGCAAAGCGGCGAGAAACTCTTTAAACACCAGGTACGGAAACACCTGCACCTGATCGCCCGTGGCGGCCGGCACAGACTCAGGGGCGTGCTTGCCTCTGGCCTCCGCGATTTCGACCACACGACGCATGCTCACTCTGGATCTCCTCGAAGCGTTACCCGCGACCCTGACCGCTACAACGGCCGCGAAATGCCGCCGTCCTTACGCACGCGCCAGAAATGCACCATCAGCAGCACCCCAGCCACCAACGGTAGGCCGACACAGTGCACGACATAGAACCGCAACAAGGCGTTCGAACCGACTTTCATGTCGCCGAGCAGGAGAAAGCGCGCATCGTTCGCCGGCGTGATGTTGAGCAAAGTGTGGAACGGCCCTTCGGCACCGACAAATGGGGTGGCCGCAGCCATGTTGGTGCCGACGGTTACCGCCCAGAAGGCGAGTTGATCCCACGGCAGCAGGTAGCCGGTGAAGCTGAGAAGCAGCGTCAGCACCAGCAAGTTCACGCCGACCACCCAGTTGAATTCGCGCGGCGGCCGGTACGAGCCGGTCAAGAACACCCGCAACATGTGCAGCATGACGGTGATCACCATCAGGTGCGCGGCCCAGCGATGCAGATTGCGCAGAACCATGCCGAACTGGACGGCGTACTCGAGCGTCTTCATGTCGACGTAGGCGTAGTCCGGCACCGGCCGGTAGTAGAACATGAGCAGCACGCCGGTGATGATCTCGACCAAGAAGAGGAAAAAGGTGAGACCGCCGAGACAAAAGACGTAGCCCACTCGCAGCGCCGGCTGTGGGATGCTGATTGGATGCAGATGGAGGAAAACGTTGCTGGTGATTTCGAGGGCGCGGTTGCGCAGGGTATCGACGTAGTCGTGGCGAAAGATGGAGCGGTACAGCTGCGAAGAGGTGACCGCGTTGATCACCCGCTGTACGCGCGGGTTCATGCGTGCCTCCTGCCCGGCAAATGCCGAGTGCGGCGTCGTGCTGTAGGGCGGGGTTTCCATGCCCCGCCGGGGGTGGAGCGGGACGAAACCCGCGCCCTACAACGCGGCTCAAAACGCCAACGGCCCATGTTGCTTCTCCCACTCGCTGGTGGAAACCATGACGATGGCATCCCACGGGCAGCCGTCGAGGTAGGTCTCCTCCGGTCCGCGGCTGATACACTTCTGGCAGCCGACGCACTTCAAGGGATCCACCCAGATAAGGCCGAAAGGGAAGGCATCCTCCGCGGGGACGAGGAGCATGCAATCCTCCACCGGACAGTAGATCTGGCAGACCGGTGCCCCAGAGCAGCCGGTACAAGCCCCGGTGACGACAGCGAGCAGCTTGGGCTTCTTGGCGCGGCGCCCGACAAACTTGCCGTCGATGCTCTTCTTGGGAGCATGACGCAGCGGGTCGGTGCCGAGGCCGTCAGAGCTTGACAAATGCACCGTCGACACCGAAGCGTTCGGGCCCATAAATGAAGCTGGTGTCGACAACCAGCACGTTGTCGACGTTCAGTTCGATGCGGAAACGATCAAGCGGGCGAGGAGCGGGACCGGCAAAATTGACGCCGTTGCTATGGTATTCACTCCCATGGCAAGGGCACTTGAAGATACGGAGGTCTCCGAACCAATTGACAGTACAACCGAGGTGGGTACAACGCGCCGAAAACGCGTAGACGCGGTCCCGCTCCCGCACGACGAAAAACCGTTGCTTTGCTTTCCACCGCTCATCGACGAGGATCACACCGTACGTGTCGGCACTCTCGCCGGCTCCCAGAAACGCATCCGGCGCACCGATGCGGAACACGCTCGGGGGGCGAAAGAGAACCCGCGGATAGAAAAAGCTGATGGTCTCCATCGCTCCGGTCCCCAGCACGACGGCAAAGGCGCCCCAACCAGAAATAGTCAGCCCCCGCGACAGCAACTCCCGTCGGGACATCGCGCTCAGGTGCTGAAGCACAGCTTCGGTGTCCATAAGGCGCCTCGGATACCCTCTCCCTACCTAACGTTCGGTAGGGAGAGTATGACCAACATCACCAATCGCCCTGATGATAGGCAGGCTTTGGCATCCGTTTGCACCGCGTCCCCGACCTTGCGAGAATACGGGGTGCCAACTGGGACATCTGCTCATCTCCGCCGGTATCACAGATGGCGCCCAGACAAAGGACAGGGAAAAAGGCAGACTATGTTTAATCCGCCGGTGGTCGATTTCGCTGCGGCCCCCTTTCTGGTGATTTGGGAGACTACGCAGGCCTGCGATCTGGCGTGCAGCCATTGCCGTGCGTCAGCTCAGCCGCTGCGCCATCCCGACGAGCTCACCACGGAAGAA
>Ga0315286_10006203_pt1 | contig 11615 bp, 10 predicted proteins | sample YL17G10_0_MG_FD_205038 | JGI IMG/M metagenome (GOLD analysis project Ga0315286, IMG submission 205038) | Sediment microbial communities from Yellowstone Lake, YNP, Wyoming, USA - YL17G10_0 | ecosystem: Environmental > Aquatic > Freshwater > Lake > Sediment | place: USA: Wyoming | collected... | reverse complement strand
CGCGGTACGGGCGCTTCGTGACGGTCGGTTTTCCGTGGTCGGTGGTCGGTGACAAGGGCTGGCTCCTACCCCTGGACTCGTGCCCCAAGCGGCACGATGCGGCCCGCCGGGGTAGACCGGGGGCTACCTAACCACACTCGCAAATTTCGTGCCACACGCAACAGAAAATGAACTATCAGCGCGGAATTGCTAAGTGGCCTGAAATCGAGGGTTACGACGGGCCTCGCCAAAGGCGACTGTCGGGGACGGCCCGGGATGTTACGAAAACGTAACACCGGGCGTTACTTTTTCGTAACACTGTGCCAAAATGGCACGCGGCGGCCGCCCCAACCGGCCAAAATGGCCGATCCGCTGAACCACCAAGACACCATCAACAAGTGGTTAGAAGCCGCCTATGAACGCGGCTGAACGCAGATACGCAAAGTCGCTCTATACTGTTACCCAATGCAGGCGACTGTCAGCCGAATCGTCCAGACGACTGTCACCCGAATCGTCCCCGCTGGCTTTCGGTCTTGACAGCCCCACCCCAGGCCCTATAGTCACCAGCGGGAAGACCCAGGACCAAGAAGGTGTGCAGATGGGGAGGGAAACGGGTCAATGACAAAAGCGGCGCGCACTGGTCATATTGACTACGCTGTAATTGCTCAGGCCCATACTCCCATGTATCTCATCCACAAGTACTGGGCTAGAAAACCGCACAACGTGGTTTCGGAATACATCCGGCACTACGCGAAGGAGAACGAAATAGTCCTCGATCCCTTCGGCGGCTCCGGCGTCACTGCGATGGAGGCAATCAAGGCGGGCCGGAAGGCAATTTCGATAGACCTGAATCCAATGTCCGTATTCCTGATCGAAAACACCCTCAGTCAGGTAAGTTCCCAGGAAATAGAGGGCGAATTCAGGAAGATAGAGATCAAACTGAAAGACAGAATCAACGACCTGTACGAGACCAAGTGCTCAAAATGCGGCAAGAAGCCCCGGATGGTCTGTCTGCATTGGAAGAAGGACAAGCCAATCAAGGTGATGTTCGAGTGCGCTACCTGTAACACAAAAAGGGGGAAAGCCCCTGATGCTTTCGACGTCAGGAAAATCAAGGAAGCCGAGGCCCTTAAGCCAAAATGGCACCCCAGCAACAGGCTGGCTTACAACGGCAAGCCTTTCAAGGAGGGCCCGCACCTTCCAGAATACGAAACCTTGGATACGCTATTTACCAAGAGAAACCTGTACGCGCTCTCGCTGCTTTTTGACGAGATCGAGAAAATCGGCAGCACAAGACTGCAGAATGTCTTCAAGTTCGCCTTTACGTCAATGGTTCATCTAGTGAGCAGCATGACGCCTGTTCGGCCAACAAGAGAATTCAGTTCTTTCTGGCCCGTTCATCGTTACTGGATTCCCCCAATCTATATGGAATCCAACGTCTGGATGGTGTTTGAGAGCGCAGTCCTTGGAAAACAAGGGCTCCTAAAAGGCAAGGAAGACGCCGCCGGTCAGATAACCTTCTGCAAAAGGGCCAGGAATTTCAAGGAGCTTGTGGATGACGGCGCCAATATCCTTTATGAAACCGCAAACGCGCTGGAGCTTACCAAGCGGATTCCGCCGAATTCCGTGGACTATATCTTCACCGATCCGCCTTACGGCGGCGCCGTTCAGTATTTCGAGCTGAGCACGCTTTGGGCGGCATGGCTGGGCCTGGATCTGAACTACGCGGACGAGATAACCATCAATAGCCAGCAAGGAAAGGACTTCGATTACTACCATAAGATGCTCAAGTCAGCCTTCAGGGCAATGTACCAGGTCCTGAAACCGGGCAGATACCTCACGGTGACCTTTCACAGCACCGACATCGGCGTGTGGAACTCAATCATCAAGGCGGTGGTCCTGTCCGGCTTTGACCTGGAGAAGATCGTCTACCAGCCGCCCGCGAGGCCGTCGGCCAAGGGTCTGCTCCAACCCTATGGCTCGGCAGTTGGCGACTACTACCTCCGTTTCGCAAAACCAGAGAAGGAGAAGCCGCGGTCAGAGCGGGATATTGACAAAGAGACCTATGAGCGCGAAGTAGTGCTGGCTGCGAAGGAGATAATTGAGGAGCGTGGAGAACCGACCGTCTACCAACGCATCCTGAACGGCATAATGGTGGATCTGAAAGGCGGCCGAAACGCCCCGGTGGGGGCCAGGAACATCGAAGCCGTCCTCAAAGACCACGTTGGCGAGGAGTTCGAGCTCATTGGCATCAAGGACGTCCAGGGCAAGAAGGCAGGCAAGATGTGGTGGTTGAAGGGCCGGGACTTCACCAATTTCTCCCAGCCATCGCTCACCGATCGAGTGGAAAAAATGGTCCTCCTGGTCCTGGACAAGAAGGTCAAGGCTTCGTTTGATGACGTGCTGCAGGAGATTTTCATAGAGTTTCCCAATGCCCTGACGCCCGACACCGCAGACATAACTTCCATGTTGGAGGAATATGCGGTCAAGACTCCCGATGGCAATTGGATGTTGAAGCCGAGCTTGCAGAAGAGTCCGCGAGAGACTGTCCACAATCGCATGATTTACCACCTGGCCAAGCTGGGGAAGAAAGCCGGCTACAAGGTGTGGGTGGGCCTGCAGGAGCAGAAGTTTCAGGTCGAGAACAAGCCCTTGTCCGCGCTCTGCGACCACATCCCTGTGTTTCGCCGGGTCCTGCAAGACAGCGTGGTGCTTGATCGAATAAAGCAGATTGATGTCCTGTGGCTTGAGGACGGGAGAATAAGGTACGAATTTGAGGTGGAGAACACCACGGGCATTTCCGAGGCCATAGTCCGCGGCTCACATATTCCGGAACATCCTGGCCTCAAGAGGTTCATCGTGATTCCGGAAGAGCGGGAGAAGTTCTTGTACAGGAAAATTCAGGAACCGATCCTTGCCGAGGCTGTTAAGAAGGCCCGATGGAGCTTTATCCGCTACGCTGATTTGCAGAAGGTGGTCGAGGCGGCGGGTAAGACCTTTGACCCGGGAGATCTGGAGAAGGTCGCCAGGATGCCGAAAGAAGGCTACGTCCCCAAGCAACTGCATCTTATGTAGCTGCCCGGCGGTTTCCTCAACGGACTGTTAACCCGAGCGCTTCCGGCCCTTGAGCGTGACCATCAGGCCGGCGGTGACCACCGCGAGCAGGGCGCAGGGGACCAGCAGCCTGAGCAGGTCAATCTCGGCGTCGGCGGCCGGCGGGTCGAGGAGGAAGGCGTAGCCCAGGCCGCGGCGGCCGCCCGGCGCGCCCGAACGCCACGGCGGGAACAGCCCGGCGGCCACCAGCAGCAGAATGCCGGCCCAGAGCACCACCTTCTGCCCCGTGCCCAGGAACCCCCGGGGCTCGCCGGCGGGCTCGCCGGCTGGCTCGCCGCCCGGCGCAGGGGCCGGCGCTGGGGTGGGCGCAGCGGCGGCGCCCTGGACGGCAGTTTCCGCGGAGGACGGGGCGCCCTGGACCCCGGTCTCCGCCGAGGGGGCGGCGCCTTGAACCTCGGTCGGAGCCGAGACGACCACGGTCCGGGGCAACGCGGCCGGCGGGGCTGGCGCGGGCGGCGGGGCCGGGGGCTTGGGCTTCCGGGCGATGAAGACGGTGGCCACGATGTGGACGACCAGGACGCCGCCGAAGAGCGCCAGCCAGGGGAAGAAGGCCAGCCGGCGGCCGACCCAGTCCCAGCCCCAGCGGTGGGCCTCCCACCTGACGGCCAGGTAGTCTACGCCGGCATACTCCACCGCCCCGTCAATGATCTCCTCCCCGGGGAACATTATCTTCCGGACGTCGTCGGTCGCCGCCCGGGTCGCGCCCTCGGGGCCCAGCGGCCACACCCGGGCGGCCAGGCGCAGCTCGACCGCCGCCAGCCCCGCGGTCAGGGCCAGGAGCAGCAGGAAGTTGATGTACACGTAGCGCCGGGCGTAGTAGCGCCTCAGCCGGCGCCGGAGGGTGACCTGCCCGGGCAGCATCCGCGTCTCCTCCCCCCGGTGGGCCACCATCTCGCCGGGGAGCTCCACCGGCACGCCGCACTTCCGGCACTTGGCGCTCCGGCCGGCCATGCTGTCCGGGGCGCAGACCCGCCCACCGCAGCCCGGGCAGTTGACGACGATCATGCCGCTAATCCCCCAGGCAGGTGCCCACCGAGCGGGCCGCGGCCACCAGCGGGTGGTTCGGCGGCACGATGCGCACCCGGCCGACGACCTCCTTGATGGGCACGCTGACCACCTCCTCGCCGCGGAGCGCGGCGATCTGGCCGAAGGCGCCCTCGGCCACCAACTGCATGGCCTTGACCCCGAAACGGGTGCACAGCGCCCGGTCGAAGGCCGTCGGGGTGCCCCCGCGCTGGAGGTGGCCGAGCACGGTCACCCGGGTGGTCAGGCCGCAGAGCTTCTCGATCTGGCCGGCGAGTTGGGTGCCGATGCCGCCCAGGCGCACCGGCTCGGGGCTGGCCTCCTCGCGGCGGGCGACCACCAGCTCGCCGCCGGCGGCCCTGGCCCCCTCGGCGACCACCACGATGCTGAAGCGCTTGCCGCGCCGCGAGCGGGCCTTCAAGTAGGCGCAGACCCTGGCGATGTCGTAGGGGATCTCCGGGATGAGGATCACGTCGCCGCCGCCGGCCACCCCGCTGGTCAGCGCCAGCCACCCGGCGTAGCGGCCCATGACCTCGACCACCATCACCCGGTGGTGGCTCTGGGCGGTGTCGTGGAGCTTGTCGATGGCCTCGGTGGCGGTCTGGACCGCGGTGTCGAAGCCGAAGGTCCGGTCGGTGCCCTCCAGGTCGTTGTCAATGGTCTTGGGCACGCCGACGATGTTCATGCCCAGGTTCATGAGCCGGCCGGCCACCGCCATGGTCCCGTCGCCGCCGACGCAGACCAGCGCGGCCAGGCGGCGCCGGCGATAGGTGGCCAGCGCCTCGCGGGAGCGGTCGCTGTGGCCGAGCTTGCCCCGCTTCACGGTCGCCCAGCGGAAGGGATCGTGGCTGTTGGAGGTGCCCAGGATGGTCCCGCCGCGGGTCAGGATCCCGGAGACGTCGTCGCGGTGCAGGATCACGCACTTGTCCAGGACCAGGCCGTAGTAGCCGTCCAGGAAGCCGACGGTCTCCCAGCCGTAGTCGTTGGTGGCGGTCTTGGCCACCGCGCGGATGACCGCGTTGAGGCCGGGGCAGTCGCCCCCGCCGGTGAGGATCCCCACGCGCTTGGGTTGCTTGGCCATGAGAGTGCCTCCCCGGTCACCCGGCGGCCGGAGCCGGCGCGGGCGCGCCGTTGCACAGCATAACCTTGGGCGCGGGGGCGTCAAGGCGCCCCGGCGCGCACCCGCGGCGCGACTTGCGCGGCCGGAGCCGCCGCGCTAACATCCGCCGGCGGGCAACGGAGGGCTCGGCCATGTTCGACTCGGCGCGTCCGCAGTTGGTCGAGGTCCTGGAGGGCATCCGCGCGGCGGGCACCTGGAAGTCCGAACGGGTGCTCTGCTCGCCACAGGGCGCGGTCATCCGCGTGCTGGCCGGGGGCGCCGAGCGCGAGGTCCTCAACTTCTGCGCCAACAACTACCTGGGGCTGGCCGACCATCCGGAACTCCTGCGCGCCGCCAAGGAGGCGCTCGACCAGTACGGCCTGGGCCTGTCCTCGGTGCGCTTCATCTGCGGGACCCAGACCGTCCACAAGCGCCTGGAGCAGGCCCTGGCGGGCTTCCTGGGCTTCGAGGACGCCATCCTCTACTCCTCCTGCTTCGACGCCAACGGCGGGCTCTTCGAGACGCTCCTGGACGACCAGTGCGCGGTGATCTCCGACGAGCTCAACCACGCCAGCATCATTGACGGCATCCGCCTGTGCAAGGCGGCGCGATTGCGCTACAAACACATGGACATGGGCGACCTGGAGGCCAGGCTCAAGGAGGCCGCCGGCGCCCGCCGCCGGATGATCGCCACCGACGGGGTCTTCAGCATGGACGGGGACATCGCCCCGCTGGCGGAGATCTGCGCGCTGGCCGGCCGCCACGACGCCCTGGTCATGGTCGACGACTCCCACGCCACCGGCTTCATCGGCGCGCGCGGCCGGGGCACGCCCGAGCACTGCGGGGTCGAGGGCCGGATCGACGTCCTGACCAGCACGCTGGGCAAGGCCCTGGGCGGGGCCACCGGCGGCTTCACCGTCGCGCGCCGGGAGATCGTCGAGCTGCTCCGGCAGCGCTCCCGGCCATACCTTTTCAGCAACACGCTGGCCCCCTGCGTGGCGGCGGCCGCGGTGCGCGGGCTCGAGCTGCTCTCCGGCTCCCCGGAGCTCGGCCGCCGGCTGCTGGCCAACACCGCGCGCTTCCGCCGGGAGCTGGCCGCGGCCGGCTTCAAGGTCCGGGCGGGGGTCCACCCCATCGTCCCGGTCATGCTCGGGGAGGCCAAGCTCGCCGCCGAGATGGCCGAGCGGCTGCTGGCCGAGGGCATCTACGTGATCGGCTTCAGCTACCCGGTGGTGCCCCAGGGCGCGGCGCGCATCCGGGTGCAGCTCTCCGCGGCGCACCAGCCCGAGCACCTGGAGCGGGCGGCCGCCGCCTTCGCCAAGGTCGGCCGGGAGCTGGGCGTCATCCGCTAGCCATCGTGCCGGGCGCGGCTCCGGGGCTTGACTCCCCTCGCCGGGCGGTTAAGCTGTGCCCATCGGCGGGGTGGGCCCGGCGGGCGCCCCGGCCGGCGCGGGGGACGACCATGAGCATCAACGTCGGCCAGATCTTTATCCAGCACCAGAACCTGAACCTGACCGTCAAGGTCGCCGCCGAGTACCTGCGCATCTGGCAGCGCGAGGTCTTCGCGCGGCTGAGCGACCTCGAGAAGGACGAGCAGGGCGCCGAGCACTTCCTGGAGAAGCGCACCCGGCGCATCGCCATTTTGCCGCCGCTGCGGGGCTGGTCGGTGGCCATCGAGCAGGTGCGCTTCCTGGCCGACGGCGACCTGGCCCGGCACCTCTCCGAGGGGCTGGGCTGCAAGGTGGTCTGGGTCGAGCTCCAGGGCGGGGCGCTGGGCTGGGCCGGCTTCGAGTTCGAGAACGGCCGGCTGGTCCGCGGCAAGCTGGAGCCGCTGGGCGGCCGCGAGCCGCGCCTGGTGACCGCCGCCAACGAGGCCGGCGCGGCCAACCTCGCCGAGCTGGAAGCCCCGGACATGCCCGTCTACCCGGCCGACCCGGAGCGGGCCGCCTGGAACCACCTGCTGGCCCTGGGCCTGCCCCGGGAATATCTCTTCGTCTACCCGGCGGACTTCACCCGGCTCAACGCCGGCGGGGACGTGACCGCCGGCTTCCTGACCCTCAAGGACTCCTTCTACGGCGGGCGGCTGATCACCTCCACCGGCCCGGCCCGGCTGGCCGTGCGCGGGCCGGAGCTGCCCTGCCGGCCGGACCTGCTGGCCCGCTCCGGCGGGGAGCCGGTGGCGGTCCACGAGGTGCGCCTGCTGGCCGGGCGGCCCCGGGCGGCGGCGCTGGACAGCGCCTTCGCCGCGGAGCTGGGCTGGCGCCGGCGGGCCTTCAGCTCGCTGGCCGCGGCCAGCCCCGGCAGGCTCCCGGAGATCCTCTTCCGCTACAAGGATCCGGGCATGCCCGACCTGGACCTGGACGCCGAGATGGACCGGCGCCGCTCGGCCTGCGGCGCGTTCATCCTCAAGGTGACCAGCGCCAAGGACCTGCTGGCCCGCCGGGGCTTCGCGGCGCGCGCCGCCGAGGTCCTCAACGCCCGAGGGCCCGGCCTGGAGGCCAGGCCCGACGAGGCCGGCAACCTGACCGTGCGCGTCGGGGGCGAGAGCGCGCTCCTGGAGCTCTTCACCGCCTATCGCCGCTACCTGCTCGAACCCGCCGCGCTGGAGGCCCAGGTCAGCGCGGCCCTCGAGGAGTTCGAAGCCTGCCGGTCGCTGGTCGCCGGGCTGGCTCCGGCGGACCGCCAGCGGCTGGGCGTGTTGGTGCGTCCGGCGGCGGCGGTGCCCCCGGACGCGGTGGGCGCCGCGCTGGGCGGGGGTCTGGCGGTGGTGGCGGCGGTGGAGCGTTCCGGGCGGCTGCTGGCGCTGCCCAAGGCCGCGCTGGGGGCGCTGGGGCTCACCGAGGTCGAGGCCCTGGGCGCCGCCAAGGGGCTGCTGGACCGGGCGGCTTCCGCGGCGGTCCGGCCGGGCCTGATGGTCGGCGCCTACGCCAGGCTGGAGCCGCCGGCGGGGCTGGGCGCCGCGTCGCTCTTGGCCTGGCCGGGGCTGGCCGCGCGGCTGGCCGAGGCGGTCGGCGGCGAGGCGGTGGCGGCCGCGCCCTCGGCGGGGACGCTGCTCTACGCGCCGGCGGCCTCGGCTGCCGACGCCGGCTTCCGCGCGGCGGTCGCCGAGGAGTTCGACCAGGCCGCCGAGCCGGTCTCCGACCAGATCTTCCGGCTGACCGCGCAGGGCCTCGAGCCGGTTTAGACCGCAGCCGTCGAGTCCGCCTCAGAGACCCGGGGGACCATTGGACTAATAGGACCTATGGGACTTGTTGGTTTGAGCTGCTATCTGCCGCTGACGATACAATCCACGCTCTCGAGTCTGCCGTCGCCGTCGAAGCCCAGAAAATACCGTTCTCCGGTGCCGTAGTATTCCCATCGGGATTCGTCTTGGGAAACGTGGTCCGGTCGGCCGTATCGGCTGAGGGTATCTTCTTTGGTGACCGCGCCAATGCGTGCCCGGAGGGGTTCAAGAACCCATGAGAACAACGCTTCCTTGACATCAGCATGGCGCGTCGTGCGGTAGACCTCGCAGGCCAGGTCCCATTGGTTGGTGCAGCCAAGCAGGCTGGCGGCATAATATCTGTCGCGGGACGATGTTGCCCAGCCGGGCAACCGGGCAAATAACGCCAGCCTGGCAGCGGCACGTTCCGGCCCGCCCAGACGTTCGACGTATGGTGCCGCCACATTGCTGGGCCTGCCGCCAAACTCCCGGACTACCGCCCGGACCTGGAAGAACGGGATCGCCACCGCCCCGATGAACCAGGCCAGAGCGAGCGCCAGCAATATCCCCACAGTGCCCAGGATTGCCCCGCGGAGGTTGCGGCCGGGCCGGGCAAGGGTGGGCAGCGCTTCGCCGGTCATTTCGGCTGCCCCTCGCTTCGCATTCTCATGAACGCTTTGGCAGCACCGTGGAGGACAAGCTCATCCTTCTCTTCCCGGAGGACCTTCTCGATGGCGGGAAGGGCATCTTTTGCCGCCGGGCCCATCAGCCCCAGCGCGCGAACAGCTCGGCAGCGCACCCACGGATCTGGGGAAGCGATTAACTCGAGGAGCGGTGGCATTGCCTCTGGGCCGATCCCGCCCAAGGCCTCGGCGGCGGAGTCGGCCTCGGATTGGTGCGACTTGTCCGTGTCGGCCAGGGTGCGAATAAGCAAAGGCACAGCGGCTCTGGCCTCCGGGCCGATCTTGCCCAGGGCCAGCATGGCGCAGACACGCACCCCGGCGTGGCCATCGGCCAAGGCGCGAATGAGTGCTGGTATGGCATCCCGGGCCTCCGGGCCCACGTCGCCGATGGCGGCAGCAGCAACGCGCCGAGCATCCTGGTCCTTGCGCCCCAGGGCTTCAAGCAGGTCGGGCATGGCGCACTTGCCGCAGTAGCCGAGCAGGCGGAGGGCGGTCAGCCGCTGCTCTGGAGTCAGGGGCGAGATGCGCAGGTTCAGCTTGAGCCCGAGCCGGGCCCGTTCCGGCGAGCCCATGCACCCGGCAATGTGCCGCCGGCCGTAGTCGCTGCTCCATCGGCGGAAGCTGTGCAGGTTGTGTTCCCGCAACAGGCTTCGGGCCTGGAAGAAGGGGACGGCGACTGTCGGGACGAACCACGTCAGGCCCAGCGCCAGCAGAATTCCCGCGGTCCACAAGACCGCCCCGCGGAGGTTGCCCCCGGGCTTGGCAACGGCGGGTTCAGGGTCCGGGGCCCGGGGTTCGGGCGCCGGCGGCGCGCTTTTGCCAAGCATAGGTCCCAAGCCTAGCCCGCCGGCCGGTCCGAGTCAACGCCGGAAAAGGCGCTTGACCCTTGTACCCAAAATGGGTACGATTGTACCCAAGATGGGTACGCAACGCGCCAGGGCCGGCCAGTCCGCGGCCCTCTTCGGGAAGTCCCGCCTGGCGGTGCTGGCCCTGCTCTACGGCCGGCCGGAGGAGTCCTTCTACCTGCGGGAGGCGGCCCGCGCGGCCGGCGTCGGCCTGGGCGCCGTGCAGCGCGAGCTCCGGCGGCTGGCTGACGCGGGGATCGTCCGGCGCACCCGTCGCGGCCGGCAGGTCTACTACCAGGCCGACCGGGAGTGCCCGTTCTTCGCGGAGCTGAAGGGCCTGGTGGTCAAGACCGCCGGCGTCGGCGACGTGCTCCGGGCCGCCCTGGCTCCGCTGGCCGGGCGCGTCCGGGTGGCCTTCATCCACGGATCGGTCGCGCGCGGCGAGGAACAGCGGGGCAGCGACGTGGACGTGCTGGTGGTGGGCAGCGCCTCCTTCGCGGAGGTGGCGGCGGCGCTGGGGCCGGCGCAGAAAGTTCTCGCCCGGGAGGTCAATCCCACGGTCTACCCCCCGGCCGAGTTTCGAGCCAAGGCCGCCGCGGGCCATCACTTCATCAAGACCGTCCTGTGCGGCGCGAAGATCTTCCTGACAGGCGATGAACGTGAGCTTGCGCGACTGGCTGGCAAGCGGCTGGCTGGTTGAGCACCGGACCAGCCCCCGGGAGATTGCCGACCTCCTGGCGGTGGTGGACCGCGACCTGGCCAACTCCCAGGCCGCCGGGCTGAGCCCCGACTGGCGACTGAACATCGCCTACAACGCCGCCCTGCAGGCCGCAACCGCGGCGCTGGCCGCCTGCGGCTGCCGGGCCGGGCGCGAGGCGCACCACTATCGGGTGGTCCAGTCGCTGGCTCACACCATCGGCGCAAGCCCCGCTCTGGTCGCCCGGTTGGACGCCTTCCGCAAGAAACGCAACGTCGGCAGCTACGAGCGGGCCGGGGCCGTCTCCGACCAAGAGGCCGGGGAGATGCTGGCCCTGGCGGAGCAGCTCGGCGAAAAGGTCAGGAAGTGGCTGCGGACCAAGCACCCGGAGCTGCTGCCCTAGTCGAACAGGCTGCTAGTTTCCCCCGCGGAGCTGCTTGAGGGTCAGCTCGACCTCCTCGCGGACCGCTTCGCTTCTGTCCATGAGCCGCGCTTCGAGCGCGGGGACGGCCGCGCGGGCCGCCGGGCCGACCTGCCCGAGCGCGATGGCCGCGGCGGCGCGCACCCGCGCGTCCCGGTCATCCAGCGCCTTGGCCAGCGCGGGCACGGCGGGAGCGGCCGCCGGGCCGATCTTGCCCATCGCGTAGGCGGCGTTGCGGCTGGTCTCATAGCCGAGAGCCAGGAGCTTGACCAGTTCGGGCACGGCGGGGGCGGCCTCCGGCCCGATGCGGCCCAGCGCCCAGGCCGCGTAGCGGGGCACATCCCACTCGTGCCGCCGGCGGAAGTAGTGGTCCGGAGAAACCTTGAGCGCACCGATGAGTCCGGGGACAGCCGGGGCGGCCGGTGGGCCGATCCGCCCCAGCGCCCAGGCGGCGGTGCAGCGCAGCTCGTCGTCGTGCTCAGCGAGCGCCGCGGCCAGCTCGGGCACGGCGCCGGCCGAGTCCGGCCCGATCTTACCTAGCGCCGCGGCAGC
>Ga0315286_10006201_pt1 | contig 11615 bp, 9 predicted proteins | sample YL17G10_0_MG_FD_205038 | JGI IMG/M metagenome (GOLD analysis project Ga0315286, IMG submission 205038) | Sediment microbial communities from Yellowstone Lake, YNP, Wyoming, USA - YL17G10_0 | ecosystem: Environmental > Aquatic > Freshwater > Lake > Sediment | place: USA: Wyoming | collected... | reverse complement strand
CCAAGCAGGGCGTGACGGCGTTGCAGATGGATATCAAGATCGGCGGCATTACGTCGGCCTTGATGCAGAAGGCCTTGGAGCAGGCCAAAGCCGGCCGTTTGCACATTTTGAGTTGTATGGAGAAGGCACTCCAAGCGCCAAGAACCACCCTGTCGGCCTACGCGCCACGGATCTTCACGATGAAGGTGAAGCAGGACAAGATCCGTGAGATCATCGGTCCGGGCGGCAAAACGATCCGCGCCATCATTGCGGATTGCGGGGTCAAGATCAATGTCGACGACAGCGGCACCGTCACGATTGCGTCGGTTGATGGAGCCTCGGCCGAGAAGGCCAAAGAAATGATTAGTCGAATTACCGAAGAGGTCGAGATCGGGAAGATCTACATGGGTACGGTTCGGAAAATCATGGACTTCGGCGCGTTTGTCGAGGTCCTGCCGGGAACCGACGGACTGGTGCATATCTCCCAGCTGGCGCACCATCGAGTCCAAGCGGTTTCCGACGAGGTGAAGGAAGGGGATCAAATCCTGGTGAAGGTTTTGGAAGTGGATCGGCAAGGAAAGATTCGCCTCAGTCGCAAGGAAGCCATGCCGCCTCCGACCGGGGCCGCTGCGCCGGATCCGTCCGCCAGGTAGCTGTCTTGTATCGCAAGCTCGTCCTGGACAACGGGGTGCGGGTGGTGACCGAACGGATGCCGACGCTCAAGTCGGTCACCGTCGGCGTGTGGGTCAACACCGGGTCGCGGGACGAGCAGCCTTCACAGGCAGGTTATTCCCACTTCATCGAACACATGCTTTTCAAGGGAACGCGCAATCGTTCCTCCGCCGAAATTTCGCGCGAAATCGACGCGCTAGGCGGAGAGATGAATGCCTTCACCTCGCGTGAGACGACGACCTATTACGTGAAGGTGTTGGATCAGCAACTGGATCGAGCGCTCGAACTCCTCTCGGACCTGTTCCACCATTCCCGTTTCGCACCCAAAGAAATTGAAAAAGAAAAACAGGTTGTCCTGGAAGAAATCCGCATGGTCCAGGACGATCCGGAAGATCTCGTACAAGAGCTCCACATGGGCCAAGTGCTGAGGCGTCATCCGCTCGGTCGCTCTATTCTAGGCCGAGAGAAGACGATCAGAGGGCTGCGACGTCAGGACCTGCTGAACTATATAGAAACCTACTACGATCCGGGGCAGACCGTGGTTTCGATTGCCGGGAACTTTGAGCAGGCCAAACTTGATCTGCTGGTCGCGCGGTATTTCGGCAAGGGCCGGGCTGCAAAGGCGGCGCACGCCAACGGGCGTCGTCCTCCTGACGCGCATGGCGGTGTCTTGCTGAAGAAGAAACGGTTGGAACAGGTGCATCTCTGTCTCGGGCTCAAAGGCGTTGCCGCAGGGCACCAGGATCGGTATGCGTTGTATACGCTCAACAGCGTGTTGGGGGGCAGTGTGAGTTCGCGATTATTCCAGGAAGTCCGAGAGAAGCGGGGTCTCGTCTATTCGATCTACTCCTTCTTGTCCGGCTATTCGGATGGCGGCATGATCACTGTGTATGCGGCGACGAGGCCGAAAGAGGTGGATCGCGTCGTGGATCTCGTCTGTCGAGAGATTCGGCAGATCGGCATTAAAGGCATCGAACGGAAAGAGCTTGAGGGGGCGAAGACCCAGATGAAGGGCAGCTTGATGCTCAGCCTGGAGAGTTCGCACAGCCGCATGAGCAAATTGGCGAAGGACGAGCTCACATACGGAAGGCATACGTCGCTGGACGACATGCTGGCTCATATCGATCGCGTGGATGAGGAGCAGGTCTTCAACGTGGGCCGCCAATTTTTCAAGCTGGACTCCCTTGCGATCACCGGGCTCGGGCCTCTCGCCTCGCGCAGTCTGCAGACCTATAGATAAGAATTCTCTAATGGAGACTCATCGCACGCTCAAATCACGCTCAAAAGTGGATAAAAAAGGCTTGATGGTGCTATCCACAATGTATTGATTATTATATATATTCTTTATCATATTCGAAACTATCAACGGGGGAAACAATTTCTTGACACAGTTTCATGGTTTCAGTACCATGGGCTAAAATTTTGACAATGATTCTCAATCGAAGTGGCGGAGCACGAAGAAAAACAAAGAGATGTAGCTGAAGCACCAGCACTCGTGGCTGCATGATCCCTGAAACTGTTTCGTAGTTTTCATCGTCCGTGCACTAAGTATCCATCGATTATTGTGGTTGTTACTTTTATGAAGGAGGGACTAGGTATGCCAAGGGTCATACTTCTAGCCGCCATTACAGTATTTTCGTTGCTCGGTTTGCTGACAGCCGAGTTCGCTGGTGCTGAGTCTGGTGCGGCCGGTGCGGCTGGCCCGGCTGGTCCAACCGACAACATCGTCGGTGGAAAGCCCATGAAGGGTGAAGTCACCAAAACTCTTAAGGGCCGGGTATGGTCACAGTGGGCCGATAATCCAGATGGCGAGTTGCTCTTCGGAATTCAATATTGGAACAGCGGTGAGCCGGGTTCGGGGGCCCCGAACGGTCGTTCGTCTTCCGATCTCGATGTGAAACCACCGGATCCATTGTTCTCCTGCTGCGCCTGGGGCTTTGTCGGTGGCACCGATAAGAACAGTCCGTACTCGGGCTGGTACCATGCCGCCACGACCGTCCGGTTGGCTGTGAAGGACAAGGCCCTCATGGACCAGATCATCAAGGCCTCCCAGGAACTCGTCGCCATGGAAGTGAGCCTGGATGGTCGGACGATCACCGGCTTTAAGGTTATCAAGGAATAGACCTTAACAAGTTTTAATTCTTTCATGTCCTGTTAAGGAGGACGAGATTATGATGTGTCATACGAAAGGCTGGGCCGCGATGGCCGCCGTGGCGCTGGTGGTCTCTGCGGCCTCCACCGCATTGGCGATCGAATCGTTTCAAGAGCGCTTTGAGTGGGGAGATTTGAGCAAGCCAACGACATTGCAGGGTCGCGTGATCGTGCTCGATCCCTACGATGAGGCGGTCTGGATTAACGTCTCTGTGTTCGGCGGGGCCGCTGAAAGCGGCTTCTTCTGGCAAAAGATGTACCCAGGCAAGAACCTGAAGTTTTACGCCGACAAGGGAGCCTGGGAAGAGCTGAAGAAGATGGGCCGTCCCCATGCGGGACCGGCTGCCGCTAAGGAAGTGCCGCCGGCGAGCACGACAGACTTGATCGAGTTTACCGCGACAGAACCAGAGCAGAATCATCGTGTTATTTCCTCGGTCAAGAAGCTTCCGGAAGTGGCCGGTTCCATGGGGAAGCCGCTCAGCATCTCCGCGCTTCGCTTGAAGGAGTGCGCGGGGAAAAGCGAAGTTGAGGCAAGCTGTGCAGCAGCGAAGCAAGGCCTCAATACCTCACCGAAGTCTCCTGATGGGGAAGCGATACCCATGCAGTATGATGTGTTGCTTCCAGGTGGAGAGCCCATCGCTGGTTTGATTCCCTGGACTGCGAAGTACAACCTCGGGTCCGTTCACTGAACTGAGTCAGTCACTGACTTCAAAGGCGGCATCTCCGAAAGGGGATGCCGCCTTTTTTATTCTCCTTCGCCGAATACCCCGTAGCTTGCTGCGGGGGAGCTTCATTTCTCGTGATTGTCTTGGCCGGTTGGGCTGATCCGGCGCTGTAAGTCAGCGAGGCGATTGAGCGCATCGAGCGGTGTCATGGAAAAAAGGTCGATTTGTTTCATTTCCTCAATGATCGGATGTGGCTGGGGAAGCGAGGCCCGGGGTGGTTCTTTCTCTGAAGATGATGCGGGCGTGCCCTCGATGGTGGTATCCGGTTGTTCCAACTGGGCCAGGACTTGTTGCGCCCGGGCGATGACCGTTGGAGGAAGTCCTGCCAATTTGGCGACATGAATACCGTAACTGCGGTCTGCGCCGCCCGGCACAATTTTACGCAAGAAGACCACGTCTCCATCCCGTTCCTGGACCGCCACGCAATAGTTTCTGATTCCCTCCCGTAAACCTTCCAGTTGCGTCATCTCGTGATAGTGAGTGGCGAACAGTGTCCTGGCTCCCAAGTGCCGGCGGTCTTGGATATGCTCCGCAATAGCCCAGGCGATGCTCAGTCCATCGTAGGTGCTGGTTCCCCGGCCGATCTCATCCAGGAGAATTAAGCTGCGGGAGGTCGCACTGTTCAAAATGTGAGCCGATTCGATCATCTCCACCATGAAGGTGCTCTGTCCGGCGGCCAAGTTGTCCGAGGCTCCTACGCGAGTGAAAATCCGATCCACCAGTCCGATGCGGGCCTCGGCCGCAGGCACGAAACTCCCGATCTGCGCCAACAGGACGATCAGCGCGACCTGGCGGAGGTAGGTGCTTTTACCCGCCATGTTGGGTCCGGTGAGAATCACAAGCCGGTTGGCCTCACAGTCGAGGGCGGTGTCGTTGGGTACGAAGCTCAGATCGCTGTTGAGCTGTTCAACGACAGGGTGGCGGCCTTCCCGAATGAGGATCGTGCTGCTCTCATCGACGAGGGGTTTGACGTAGCGATGTAATGCGGCGGTCTCGGCCAGCCCGGCGAGGACGTCGAGCAACGCGACAATCTGGGCCATGGTTTGAAGACGAGGCACCTCATTCGCCAAGCGCACGCGCAATTGTTCGAACAGTTCCTGCTCGAGCGTCAGCAGTTTAATTTCAGCGCCCGTGACACGCTCTTCCAATTCTTTCAGTTCCGGGGTCATGAATCGTTCGGCATTGACCAGCGTCTGCTTGCGAATGTAATCAGGCGGGATGCGGGCCAGGTGTGTCTTGGTAATTTCGATATAGTAGCCGAACACCTGGTTGTAGCGGACCTTCAAAGAGTCGATCCCCGTTCGCTCCCGTTCTTTCGCTTCCAGCGAGGCGATCCAGCCTTTGCCTTCTGTGCTCGCCTTGCGGAGTTCATCGACTTCGGCATGGTACCCTTCCCGAATTATGCTGCCATCACGGAGCGACATCGGGGCATCCGGCTTGACGGCCTGCTCAATCGCGTCATGCACATCTCGGCAGTCGTCCCACGACTCGCGGACGTCAGCCAGCAACGAAGCGCGGAAGGGCTGGAGGTGGGACCGTAACTCCGGCAAGGCACTCACGGACTGTTTCAACGCGAGCAACTCGCGAGGCCCTACGACGCCGAGCGTCACGCGGCTGCTCAAACGGGCGATATCTTGCACATTACGGAGCGTAGTCCTGAGCGACACGCGTTGTTGAATCCGGTCTTTTACCTCCCCAACCGCATCGAGCCGAGCTTGAATGGCCCCGCGATCGAGGAGCGGTCTGACGAGCCAGTCGCGTAACAAGCGACTGCCCATGGCCGTCGCGGTGCGGTCCAGCACCGACAAGACCGTTGGCTGGTCCTGCCCAGATCGGTGCTCACCGGACTCCAATGGTCGTACGAGTTCGAGATTGCGAATCGTCGCGCTATCCAAATGCATCGCGTCGCCGCTCCAGCGCGTTTGTAGACGGCGGAGGTGGGCGAGGGAGGCGGTTGGCTGGGTTTCACGAAAATATCGCAGGACCGCTCCGGCGGCTCCGATCCCGGCGGTCAGGCCGCGACAGCCGAATCCGTCGAGCGAATGCACCGCAAACTGTGTCTGGAGTAGTTGCGCGGCATCTTTGGGATTGAAGGAAGCCGAGGGTTGTGCACAGAGGCGTGGCCCACGCAGTCGAGTCAGGCACGATCCGGCATTCGTAGTGGAATCGGGATGAAGTACTTCCCGTGGTTCCAGCCGAGCCAGTTCATCCATGAGCTGGCTCTCTGCCTGTACCCCTTGGAACTCTGTCATCCAAAACTCCCCGGTGGAGACGTCCAGAGAGGCCAGTCCAATGACGGATTGACCTTTGGCAGAGGGGGCCGTGGCGTCGGAGAAGGCGACGGCCGCCAGGAAATGCGATTCTCCGGGAGAGAGAAATTCAGTATCGATCAGCGTGCCCGGCGTATACAAACGAACGACTTCGCGGCGCACGAGACCCTTCGCGAGTTTCGGGTCCTCCACCTGTTCGCAGAGTGCGACGGTCCGCCCGGCCTTGAGAAGCTTTGCGATATAACCTTGCGCGGCATGGTAAGGCACTCCGCAGAGCGGAACGGGGTTGGTGCTAGATTTGTCGCGAGAGGTGAGGGCAATAGAGAGCAGCTTGGAGGCGATCTGCGCATCCGCGTAAAACATTTCATAGAAGTCGCCGACGCGGAACAACAGAATTGCGTCGGGATAGCCGCGCTTGATTTCGCGGTATTGCCGCATCAACGGTGAGGCGTCTGTGTCACTCATCGCGTCGGTCCCGATGTGGTTCGCCGGTCAGGCTGGGGGATACACGGCCGGTGACTTTTTCGAGCGAGAGGCGCAATCGCTCTAAGTCCACCTCGGCTTCCTGTAGTGCTTTGGTTTTTCGGCGGAGTTCGATACGGCTCCGCACCCATGGAGGAAAGAGAAGAATGCCGGAGACTAGCAGCCCCACTGCGAACCCCGCCAGGATGGGCTTATAGATCGGCGTCGAGGCTTCAAAGAGACCAAAGAAGTATCGGAGTGTGACTTCCTGTTCCTGGTTTTGAAGGAAAAAAGCCAGGGAGAGAAGCAGAAGAACTCCGACCAGAATCAGCCTAATCATGACCTCGTTGTTTTCTCCCTGTTCAGGGCCCGGCTTGGTGACATCCGATGCATCCTGCTGGTCTTGCTGTACTGCATGCGCAAGTGGGCGAGGATCTCGTCAGACTTCGGCCCCGTCGCGCTCAACTGAATCGTTCGGCTCCGCGCGGCACGATGGTTCAGCGTAATCTCGATCCGGTCCTGCGGCAGCGCGGCAAGGCCCTTATCGGCCCATTCTATTGCCGTCACGGTCTGGCCGGAGAAATACTCGATCAGTCCTGTCGATTCAAGCTCGCGGGGCGAGCGAATACGGTACAGATCCACGTGGGCCAGCGGTAGGCGCCCTTGATCATACTCGTGAATCACGACGAATGTCGGGCTGCTGATTGCCGTAGGCGATGCGCCCAGACCCTGCGCGATTCCGCGAACGAGCGCCGTCTTGCCGGCTCCGAGCGGTCCGTAGAGCGCGATCGTTTCTCCCCCGCGAAGCGCGCGGCCGATCACTTGGCCTAGCCGATCGGTGTGCCGGTGGGATATGGACACCAGTTTCCACGGCCGGCTCGACGCGGCGCTACGGCGAGCGGCAGGCTGTTTCGCCTTGGCTGACCGGGTCACGTTAGGCCGTTTTAGTCCGCTGGAGCGCATAAGGAATCTGAGCGATTAGGTCACTGGCGAGCATTCCGGGCTGCCCCAGGCGTTGGGCGGCCAAGTCGCCGGCCAATCCATGAAAATAGGTTGCGGCACAGGCGGCGTCCCATGCGGGGACCCCTTGCGCCAGTAAGCCGACGATCATGCCGGTCAAGACATCACCGGTTCCTGCCGTGGCCATGCCGGGATTACCGGTTGGACAAATGGCGACAAGCCCATCGGGGCGGGCGATGACGGTTCGTGCGCCTTTTAAGACGACGAACGCGCCGCGTTCTTGGGCAAACCGTCTGGCCGTGCCAATTCGGTCTGCGTTGACGCTCTGCGTGGTGGCATCGACTTCGAGCCTGGCCATCTCACCAGGGTGCGGGGTGAGAATGGGTGGAGTTTTACATTCGGTCAGCAACGAGGCCCGTCCGGTCAAGGCGTTGAGCGCATCGGCATCGAGGACGGAGGGCCGATCCAAATGCTTCATGAGCGACTGCACGAGTTCGACGGTTTCGTGATGTGTCGAGAGCCCGGGACCGATGGCGATCGCCGTGCGTGCCTGGATAAAGGCTAAGACACGATCGAGTCCTGAGCGGGCCAGTGTACGTGCCTTCGTTTCCGGGAGAGGCATCGTCATCGCTTCCAGTAACTTTGCTTCCAGTACATCGTTGACGCTGCTGGGGGTGGCTATGGTCACCAGGCCGGCTCCAACGCGGAGTGCCGCCAGGGCCGCCAACGCCGCCGCGCCGGTTTTCCCCACGGACCCTGCAATAATCCCCGCATGACCAAAGGTTCCCTTATGCGCGGAGGGTACGCGTTCCGGTAGAGACCGAAAAGCACTGTCGCTTGTCAGGAGCAAGGTCCGGCTCTCGATGGCGTCTACATAGGCAGGAGGAATGCCGATATCCACGATGCGGATCATACCGGCATGGTCAATTCCTGCGCCGACATAGAGGCCGAGTTTCGGGAGGCCACATGTGATGGTCAACGTGGCGCGTATCGCTCGCCCTAAGATGGCGCCGGTATCGGCATGGAGACCGGACGGAATATCAACCGCAATGACTGGTTTCCCGGCACTGTTTATGAGTTCGATGGCCTCACGATAGGTTCCGGTCACGACGGAGGACAATCCGGTGCCAAGGAGGGCATCGACGAGGATGTCGCTGGTGGCGAAGAGGGGCCGCGCCTGGTCAGCAGACCGGAATCGAACGATCGCTGCTCGCCCGGCAACCCGAATGAACCGGCGATACATGGCTGCGGTATCGCGGCTCAGGTCGGTGATCGGCGTGAGAAGCAGCACGTGAATCCGAGCATGTCGGCGGTGCAGCAGTCGGGCCACAACGAATCCGTCTCCTCCGTTGTTCCCTTTTCCACAGAGGATGGTAATGGTTTTGCCTCGTGCTGTTCCACAAAGCTCCTCCAGATGCCTGACAATTCCCTCGCCGGCCCGCTCCATCAAGACGGTACTGGGGACATGCGCTTCGATGATTGTGCGGCGATCGAGTGTCTGCATCTCGGTTCCGGTCACGATCTTCATGGGTGGCCTTGCGTGCGGGATCGATACCGCATGAGAAATCGGGTGAGCGCAGGGAGGAAAGAGATCTGTTGCCTACGGCGCAATGTCATGACAAGGGCGAATCGCGTTGTCCATGGAGAAACGCAGGGTGTCGCACCGGCGCGACTGTTCAACTCAGCAACGCTTTCATCTCCCTCACGGCCTGGTCGAGGCCCACCAGAACTGCTCGGGCAATGATACTGTGGCCGATATTGTATTCGACGATTTCCGGAATGTGAGTCAACCGCGTCAGGTTGCGATAGTCCAATCCGTGCCCGGCATTGACGCCCATTCCGAGTTTGTAGGAGAGCTTCGCGGCCTGTGTAATAGCCTCTACTTCGGCGTCAGCTTCTTTCGAGCCCCTGGCATTCGCATAGCGACCGGTATGAAGCTCGACGAAATCGGCTGAGACTCTGTGCGAGGCTTTGACCTGGGCCAAATCCGGTTCGATGAAGAGGCTGACGGGAATGCCGCCATCTTGGAGCAGAGCCACGACCTGCTGGATACGATCTCTGTGGCCGGCCACGTCCAGGCCTCCTTCAGTTGTGAGTTCCTGACGCTGTTCCGGGACGAGCGTGACCATATCCGGTTTTATGGTCAGGGCAATTTTCGCCATCGTCTCATCGGCGGCCATCTCCAGATCTAGCTTGGTGCGAATGAGTTCCCGCAAAAGGCGAAGATCGCGGTCTTGAATATGGCGCCGATCTTCTCTGAGGTGGACGACAATACCGTCGGCCCCGGCCAATTCCACCAGCACTGCGGCGGCAAGGGGATCCGGGTCAGTTCCCCCACGGGCCTGGCGCAAGGTGGCCACATGGTCGATGTTCACCCCAAGTCGTGGCACGGATCCTCCGTTCTGCTATGTGGAGCAAGGAGAAACTGAGTTGCGCGATGAGTGCGAAAGGCGTTGCAGTTGTAACAGAAATTGACTGGGAGGGGCAAGGACTGGGAGGGGGAGTTGGTGGCTGGTTGTCTGGGTCAGTCTGAAGGGTCGGCATACCGAACCCCACAGAATCACGACATAATTTGACTCGATACGCCCCCCGCCATTAGAATAGGTCCCCTGATACGGCGGAGGGCGGTCTCTCGACGTTTCCGTGCATGTGAGGGTTACTGACAGGGGATCTCATGGGATTAGGCGACGGGTTTTATCGCATCAAACGGCTGCCGCCTTATGTGTTTGCCCAGGTGCAGAGTCTCAAGCTCGAGGCTCGTCAACAGGGCGAAGACATCATCGACTTCGGTATGGGCAATCCTGACCAACCGACGCCGAGCCATATCGTCGAGAAGATGATTGAGGCAGCGCGGAAGGGGAAAAATCATCGTTACTCGGCCTCGCGCGGGATTACGAAACTGCGGCATGCGATCGCGGGTTGGTACAAGCGGAATTACGATGTCGATCTGGATCCTGAGACCGAGACCATCGTCACGATCGGCTCCAAAGAGGGATTGGCACATCTGGCGCTGGCCTTGATCGGGCCCGGCGACGTCGTCCTGACGCCGACGCCGACCTATCCCATTCATATGTATAGTTTCATCATTGCGGGCGGAGAAGTCAGAGGGATTGAGTTGCGTCAGGACAGTGACTTCTTCGACGACTTACAACGGGTCTATCGCCAGACCTTTCCGCGGCCTAAGATCTTGGTCATCAATTTTCCGCATAATCCCACCACCGCCGTGGCGGATTTCGGGTTTTTTAAGAAGATCGTCGCCTTTGCCAAAGAACATAACGTGATTGTCATTCATGACCTGGCCTACGCCGACTTGGTGTTCGACGGATATAAGGCGCCGAGCTTCCTGCAGATTCCCGGGGCCAAGGATGTCGGCGTCGAGTTCTATACCCTCTCCAAGGCCTATAACATGCCCGGTTGGCGCGTGGGCTTTTGTTGCGGTAATCGCGAGGTTGTCGGAGCCTTGGCCAAGATCAAGAGCTATCTGGATTACGGTATTTTTCAGCCTCTGCAGATTGCCAGCGTCATTGCCCTCAATGGACCACAAGATTGTGTCAAGGAGACGGTGCTGCGCTACCAGAAGCGCCGTGATGTGCTGGTGAGCGGACTGAACCGCATCGGGTGGCAGGTGAACAAGCCCGTGGCTACCATGTTCGTCTGGGCCAGAATTCCGCTGCCCTATCGGTCGCTGGGGTCGTTGGAGTTTTCGAAGCTTCTGCTCCGCGAGGCGAAAGTGGCCGTGTCTCCCGGGATCGGGTTCGGTGAAGGCGGGGACGAGTATGTGCGTTTCGGCCTCGTGGAAAATGAACATCGCACAAGGCAAGCCGTGCGAGGCATTCGCAAGACTCTGAAGCTTGAGGGGTCGGAAGAATGATCTCGCGCGTGGGCGTCGGCATCATTGGGTTCGGAACGGTCGGGACGGGCGTCGCGAAGATTCTCTTGGAGAATGCCGCCTTGATCAGCCGCCGGGTCGGTGTGCCGATCGAGATCGTTCGGATTGCGGATCTCGATGTAACGCGTGACCGAGGTTTGGCCCTGCCGCCCGGCCTTCTCACGACCGATGCGAAGCAGATTCTCACCGATCCATCGATCGACATCGTCGTTGAGTTGATCGGGGGTTGCGATGTCGCCAAACGCATAATTCTGGAATCCATTGCGGCAGGCAAACATGTCGTTACTGCCAATAAGGCCTTGCTCGCGTTACACGGAGAAGAAATATTTGCCGCGGCTTCCCGCGCGGGCGCCGACCTGGGTTTCGAAGCGAGCGTGGGCGGGGGGATTCCCGTCATCCAGGCATTGAGGGAAGGGCTGGCGGCCAACACCATCCAATCCATTTATGGGATCATCAACGGGACGGCCAATTACATTCTCTCGCGCATGACCCATGAAGGCCAGAGTT
>Ga0315286_10006200_pt1 | contig 11615 bp, 9 predicted proteins | sample YL17G10_0_MG_FD_205038 | JGI IMG/M metagenome (GOLD analysis project Ga0315286, IMG submission 205038) | Sediment microbial communities from Yellowstone Lake, YNP, Wyoming, USA - YL17G10_0 | ecosystem: Environmental > Aquatic > Freshwater > Lake > Sediment | place: USA: Wyoming | collected... | reverse complement strand
TCACAACGGAACATCGTGTTGTTCGCCTTGGCGGCAGTGCCCCTCATCGCCCTCGACCTCGCACCTTGGTGGGACGACGTGGTCGGGGCATCGGGGTTCGCCCGGCGTTTCGCCTCGAACGCCAGGACTGGCGCCACGATCCCCTACGCGGGCCTGACCCTTGCTGTGCTCGCCCTGCTGGCCGTCAACCATGGTCGGCTCGCGGGTCGCCAGGTGCTCGCGGATCGCTTCAGCAGCAGGCGCTTTCCGGTCGAGGCGGTAGCACAAGCGCGGAGCGCCGGGCTCCCGGGCCGACTGTTCCACGAATTCGTCTGGGGTGGGTATCTGCTTTACGCCTGGCCCGAGCAGAAGGTCTTCATCGACGGCGGCTCGGACTTTTACGGCGGGGAGTTACTGCGGGCGCACCGGCACGTAGTGAACATCCTCCCAGGCTGGCGTGACTCCCTTGACGTCTGGCGGATTGATCTCGTGCTCGTACGCTCCGATGGCGCGATGGCCGGAGAGTTGGCCCGGGAGCCTACCTGGCGCTCCTGGTACATGGACAGCACAGCGACGATGTTCCGCCGCGCGATGGCGCCTTGAGGGAGAGCCGAGTCCGCGGGGGGCTTCTGCCTTGCAATCTCGCGTTAATTGCGATCACGCGTTAATAGACGGTTGTTGATGTTGGTGAAGACGTTATTCGTCTTCTTCCCCAATCTCGTCAGCGCAAAGATGACCACGACCGCGATGAGGAAAAGGATCAACGCGTACTCAACCAGTCCCTGCCCAGACTCGTCATTCCAGAATTGCTTGAGCATGGTTCTCATACCAATATCTCCTCGGAGGTCGCTTCTGGTAATGCTGACGCGATGTATTGGCTCTGCATTTTCTATCATACGAAGACCGTGCGAATTAGCAACACTTCTGGCGGGGGAGCCTGCCTGGCGCTCCTGGAACATCGACAGCACGGCAACAGTATTTCGGCGTACTATGGCACCCTGAAGGAACCCATGGAAGAACGCCTGATCGCACAAATGCGCCGGGACGAGGAGCGCCACTGGTGGTTCGCCGGGCGGCGCCAGGTGCTGCTGGCGCTAGTGGCTTCCGAGCAACTAGGCCCACGCGCCCGGCTGCTTGATGTCGGCTGCGGGACGGGGTTCTTCCTCGAGGCTGCTGCCGAGCGCTATGCCGTGGCCGGCCTGGATCCCTCGCCGCAGGCGGTGGGATTCTGTCTGGAGCGGGGGCTCACCGGAGTGCGGGAAGGGGGCGTGACGGCGCTGGCCGACATGACATCGGACTTCGATGCCGTCACCTTCTTTGACGTGATCGAGCACCTGCCGGACGATCTGGGAGCGCTGCGGTTGGCCCGTCAGGTGCTGCGCCCTGGCGGCAGGGTCTTCGTGTCCGTGCCCGCATACCAATGGCTCTGGTCGCACCATGATGAAGCCCACGGCCACCAGCGCCGTTATGCCAGCGAGTGGCTTCGCCAGCGGTTGGCCACCGCTGGATTCACCAACACCCGCACTGGTTACTTCAACACCCGGCTCCTACCCCTCGCGCTCCTGGTCCGGGGCTTTCAGCGCATGACGGGCCGGGGGCTGGAAGCGGACCTACGGCCACCGCCCGAACCGGTCAACCAGCTGTTCACCCGCACCTTTGCGGGCGAGTCTGGGCGGCTGGGCCGCCCCGGATCCTCCGGATATCCGTTCGGTCTGTCGGTCTTCGGGGTGGGGGTCGCATGACTCTGTCGCTGACCCTGGTGATTCCCTGCTATCGCGAAGCCAACCGGCTGCGATCAGAGCGGTTCATGAAGTTCCTGGACACAACCGAGGGAACCCGGCTGCTCTTCGTGGACGATGGCAGCCCCGACGAGACGCCACGGGTGCTTGCCGCCCTCGCGGCTCAACGACCTGGGCGCATCGACATCCTCACGCTCGCCCGGAACGTGGGCAAGGGCGAGGCGGTGCGCCAGGGTCTCCTCAACGCCATGGCAGGCCAAACGGAACTCGTTGGCTTCTGGGACGCAGATCTGGCTACCTCACTCGAACTGGTCGATGCTTTTCGGGAGGTATTGACGACCCGCTCCGACATCCACTGGGTGTTCGGATCCCGCTGGCGAGGCTTGGGACGGCATATTCATCGACGCGCTAGCCGCCACTATGCCAGCCGAGTCTTTGCCACGGTGGCCAGCCAGATGCTGCGGCTGGCTGTTTACGACACCCAGTGTGGCGCAAAACTGTTCCGTGCCGACGACATGCTGCGGCGCACCCTGGCGGAGCCGTTTGGCGCACGGTGGGTGTTTGACGTCGAAATGCTCGCCCGTCTGGTGGCGGAGAGCCGCTCCGGTCTGGTACCCCCGGTGGAAACCCTGGCCTATGAGCTGCCATTGTCCCGATGGGTGCACGACGGTCATTCGCACCTGGGCTGGACCGACTTCCTGGTAGCCATCGGGGATCTCTTCATGATCTGGGTGCGCTACCTGCGCGTAGGCCGCGCCTCCGGAAAGGTCGGCCGGGAGTAGATGCGTCCGATCTCCAGCCGCTCTGCATAGTGTCCCAGACACCCGCCCAACCGGACCGACCGAGTGGTGAGGGTGGATCTCCCCGCCCGTTGGTGGTCTGGGGCCTCTACCTCGCACTGATTACCGTGGTCGCGGTGGCGTTCCACGCGCTGTGGTCAGGGTTCGGCGTGATCAACGACGACTATCCCGCGGTGTACCTCCGGCTCCACCAGTATTTTCAGGAATTCCGACTCGGGCACCTTCCGCAGGTCTTCCCGGACGTGGTCCGTGGGGGGGGGTCCGCTTTTCCACGGTTTTACCCCCCGTTGGCCTACTACATCGGTGCCGGCATCTACGGTCTCGTCGGTGACATCGTATGGGCCGGGCACCTGACCGCGCTCTTGTCCGTGGTGCTGTCAGCGATTGCCATGGCCTGGGCCGCGCAGAGGCTGGGCGTTCCGCTTGGCGTTGCGATTGTCGCGGGTCTCGCCTACGCCACCTTCCCGTACCGGTTCACGAACGTGATTGTCCGGGGCGCCCTGGCTGAGTCCTGGGCGCTCGTGTGGCTGCCCCTGGTCTTTTCCTCGGCGGTCCGCTTGGCCCAGGGCTCCGGCTCCGGTCTTGCCCTTACGGTGCCGATTTGTCTCCTTCTCCTCACCCACACCGGCCTCGCCTTGTGGGCGCTACCGCTGCTGATGGTGACCGTGCTGGCATCCGTCCCTGTCAGGCGACTTGCCCGGGTGAGTGGCGCGCTGGTGGGATGGAGTGCGGCAGGCGTGGGTTTGGCCGCGTGGTATCTGTTGCCCGTGTGGTACTACCTGCCCGGGGTTCGGGCCTCAGACCCCGAGGTGATGCATGCCACGGCGAGGTGGTTTGCCCGCTGGCACGTGGAGTGGGGACAGGCCTTGGGACTCGGCAGGCTAGCGGTCGATCTGCGGACGGGGCTGCCCCTACAAGTCCCCATGACGCTGTCCATCGGCTTGCCGAGCCTGACGATGCCCGTTGCGCTCTTCCTGGCTCGCCGAAAGGCATACCGCTCGGGTCCACGGGCCCGGGCGGGGCTTCCGCTGGAACTTGCCGCCGGCATGGCTGCGGCCGTCGTAGTTCTGGTCGTGGTCTACCCGAGGCTCGTGTCGGATTGGCTGCCGCAGCCCTGGCTGTACCTGCAGTTCCCCTACCGCCTGGTGGGGGTCGCGGGGATGTTTGCCACCATGGCGACGGCCATGGCCCTCGGTCGGCTCGGCGGCTCCTGGTGTGGGGCTCTGTTGTTCACCGTCTGGGCCGTCGTCGTGGGCGGGACCGTAGTGTTCGAGGGGAGTCGGCCGACGCCCATGAACCAGGAGGCCCAGAACCCCTTGCTTGCCCTGCTCGCCAGTCGAGAACTTACCGCGGAGTATGCCTACCACCCGAAGACGGATCAGCCCGAGGCGTTCGGCCCACGCGTACTCGCCGCACGGCAGGCGCTGCAGACGGCCGCGGTTCGCCTGCTTGACACCACCAACACTCTTCAGGTAACCCTCCAGTTGCGGCGAGCGACGCGGATCACCTTGCCCCGGGTCGCCTATGACTTCCTTCGGGTCGTGGATCAGACCGGTCGTGACCTACCTGTCTCCTCGGATGACGGCCTCTTGGCCGTCAATCTGACGGCGGGATACCACGTACTCACCGTCAAACGCTGGCTGCCGTGGCCGACGCGACTCGCGGTCGTCGGAACGCTCCTGACTGGGGTGCTCCTCGCCCTGATCATGGGCCGCCGACCACTCAGAAGGGTTCCGCCGTGACGACCACCCGGGATGTCAAGCAAGGACGACTTGCCTTTCTGGGCGCGACGCGACCCACGCTCCAAGAAATCCGACCACGGAGGCGACCCCGGACAGGAGCTTCGTCCAGGATGCGAGCGAGAGCAGTGGGATTGGGGCCAGGCTGAGCACCCCGGGCGCAGGTTCTGTTGCAGCGCGGGAGCCCTGCCGCCAGTATACGTCGTACTCACCGATAACGGATCCCTGCCGGTAGTTCGCAAGGACCTGGTCCTGGAAGCCGGGATAACCGGAGAAGTACCCGAGGTAACCAAAGCGTGTGGCCCCACCCCATCTCCGTGTGGTGGTATCTGAACGAAGCACGAGCAGGAGCTCCGGTTTCGTCCGAAGCAAGTCAACCACTGTTTCCCTGGTGAGCTGCTGCTCGAAAGGACTCCGCATGGCGAAGGGTCGTGGCCTGACCATAGCCGCGGCCCTGACCTCATCCGGATAGAATGCTACCAGGGGCCAAAGATTCGGCTGCCGCAGCGCCCACTGAGATCCGCCCTCCAGCACCAGCGGAAAGCTCGACGAGATATTCGTCGACAAGACGGCCACGTGGCCTAGAGGCCCGACGGCGCGAACCAGCGGGAGCAGCAGGCCGAGATTGGGGTCCCCATCAAGCCGGGCGTCACGAGGATGTACTAGGCGCAAGGCGGACGCGGGAATCACTGAGACAACCAGGGCGGCGAGCATCCCCGCACCAACCCCCAGATACACCCTGGCCAAGCGGCGGGGTAACCGCCTCACACTGCATGCGAGGACGAGAACCACCGTCAGGACCGCGAAGGTCTGCGAGGGAAGAAAGTGGTACCGCCAGCCCTTGCCTTGAACAATGGCCACCAGTAGCAGGGCGCCGGTGGCAGTGGCGAGGACGTCGGCGAACCGCTGCTCGTCCCGGGCGAGGTACCCGCGCGCAGCCGCCAACACGCCGAGGCTGATGTAGGCCGGCAACGCCTCCACCCCCACCGCCGCACCCAACCAGGGTGGCAGGAACGGGACCCGTCCTCCGACGAGAACAAACTCCGTTTGGAAGTGCTGGTAGAGGGGACCGTAGGCCGCAGCATAGCGGAGATACTCCGGGGAGAAGACCACCACCCCGGCGATGTAGACGACACCCGCGACACCAATGGCAAGATGCTCCGAGGTAAAGACTCCGCGAATGCCGGTCCGGTACACCGACAGCACCAGCAGCGCGATCGGCAACAGGACGAAGTGCGGCTTGATGCCAATTCCGACACCTGCGAGAGCGCCAACGAGGATGGCGAGTTGGGCGGAGACTGCAATCCCCCCCAACCGTCGAGCGACCAGGAACACGTACGGAATGACAAGGATGGCCGTCACGTGGTCGCGTTGCCCGAAGTCCGCGTTCGGAATCAAGAGCAGCGCCACCGCCAGTGCCGCTACCGTTGCCTCCGTTCCCCTTCCCTTGGGGACTCGCCACTCCCGGGTCAGGTGGAGCACGAGGGCAGCGGCCGCACCGGCGAGAATGGCAACAAGGGCAGCCCACACCGGCCATTCCCGAAGGCCCAGTGCGCCGGCCAGAGCAACGGCGGGCACTTTCAAGGCGAAGATCATCGGCGGGGTGTTCTCGAACAGATCCACGCCTAGCCTGCCACCGCCAAGCAGGGCGCGAGCTACATAGAGAATCCAGGCCACGTCGGGGCTGGGACGAGCGGCGACCTGCGCGACCACCGCCAGGAGCGCCAGCCCAAGAACGGATAGTCCAAACCAGTGAGGTCCGTGCCGTATGGCCACCAGTGGTCTCCCTCTTCTGTCATCTGACGATCTCCGGACCCGGGGTCAGACGGGCTGGCTACTTGCCGCGACCTGCGCCCGACGTCGTTCTCGCGCATCGGCCAGAAAGAGTGTCCCCACGACGAGAAGGGCGAGAATGAGCTTCTCACCTCCGTCGGACAGCCACTCTCTGGCCCGCGGGGCAACCACCAATTTCTCCGGAAACACGCCGACAGGTTGAGCTGCGATGGTCCTGTGTTGCAGGATAGAGTACGACCCCACCCGCCCGATGGGTCGGTAACCCTTGAGCAGCTCCCTGAAGCCGGGCACCTCGTCAAAGTAGGCGAGGTAATCAAACAGGTGGTGGAAACTGCCCCCGGCTTGTACCACCGGGATGATGATCAACCCCGGGTTGGACTGACGCAGGTCGGCAACCACCCTCTCCCCAAAAGAGTGCTCCAGTTCAGACCTCGCCGCGTACGGCCGCGGGCGAACAACCCGTCCCGCCCGCACCTGATCCTCGTAGAATGCGGGAAGCCACGGGAGCCCGCCATACCGAGACGCCCAGCCCACCCCCGCCTCAGAGGCGAGAGGGAATGCGGAGGCCAGGTTCGCGGAGAGGACCGCGACTGGGCGACTCCCCCCATAACGTTGGACTACGAGGAGGAGGCGTTCAAAATTGGGGTCGAAGGTGGCGCTTTCCGATCCCGAAAGCCGGGTCGCACTTCCCAAAGCAGCGCTTCCGAGCAGCACGACGACCGTTGCGAGGGCTGCGGCACGGTAGGCTCGGCTCACCAGCCGTAGCAGCGGAGGTCGAACATTCATCCACAGCACGAGCAGGAGAACGAAGGAGAACGCGAGACCTGGCAGGTAGTGGTAGCGCCATCCCTTGAGCTGCAGCAAAGCGACGGCATGGAATCCGGTTGCGGCAACAAGCAAATAGAGCACGACAGGACGAGCACTCTCCCGAAGGGATCTCCACAAGACGGCGGTCGCAACCATGGCGACCACGACCACGACCGCACTGTTCGACTCTCCGACTAGCGCGACAAACAACGGGTCCTGCGGAACGTATTGGAGATACAGCGATCCAAAGCGACGCATGTACCCGACGTAGCCTGGTTGCAGCGCCAGGACGGCCACGATACCGCTCGCTGCCGCGAGTGATGCCGCCACGAATTCGCCTCGCCGGCTCAGCGCCACCTCCCCGCGTCGCCAGAGAGCCGCCAAGGCAAGCGCGGCCCAGGGCACCACGAAATGAGGCTTGATGGCGAAACCGAAGCCGGCCAGGGCTCCCACCACGACAGCCAGCCACAGCGGTATCCTGGCCCGGCTTTCTCGCGCAGCAAACAGCAGGACGTAGGGAAGAACGAGGACGAGGGCCACGTGCTCGCGCTCCCCGAAGACCGCCCAGGGAAGGACATACGTGGCAAGGGCTGCGGCCCCAAAGAGGACCTGCCGGTGGACCGCGTCCCAGGTCGGCACGCGGCGAGCGATCTCGCGAACAAGCCACAACATCACGAGGCCCGTCACCACCACGGTCAGCAGATAGGCCTGCCAAACCGTCAGATGCGTCCAGTGCCCCAGCCAAACGGCTGGCACGGAGTACCAGATGATTGGTGGTGGGGCAACATCGATGATGTCGACGCCGTACTCAGCCCCTCCTGAAACGCGCCCAGCGACGTAGAGCAGCCACGACACGTCGGGCACCGGAAGGTGGACCCATTCGGTCGCCAGGACCAACCCAATGAGGAGCATGCAACCAAACAGCGCTGCGAGCGACGTGAGTGAAGGTCGACCTGAGGTTGAGGGCCGGCTGATCCTAGTGCCCTGTGGCCGCAAGACGCCTCGCCGTAGTAGGATTACCCAGGAACCATATTCCGGGTTGCTCAGTCCGCAACACAAAATAGCAGGTACTCACCCTGCGCGTGGGGAATCCTCCTTCCGTCAGCACCCAGGGACCCGGGACTGGCCGACCGGGTATCTGGCTGCGACCCGAGGGCCTTGTCGTGGTGGGATTGCTCATCTACTAGGACGCCGCAACAGCCGGCTCGATCTCTTCGCGGTTCCTCCTCAACACCGCCAGGGCCAGGCCCACCCATGTCACCGCCAAACCCGACCACACAAGTACAGTTGAAGATGGCTCGTCGCAGAACCTTGCCATTGATACCAGGGCAATCGAGAGCAGCGCCATCACCCACCCAGTTCTTCCTGCTTCTTCACGTGTGGCGAGATAGGCGTAGGCAGGGACTGCAAGGGTCAGGTGATAGTACTCCGTCATCGGGCTCGCAAGGAGAATCGTCACAACACCGAAAGCCGCTAGCCACTCGGCTCCCAGGCGACGCCCATACCGTGCGAGCACCACCCCGGCTGCCAGGACACACGCCGTGTAGACCGCAAGCGCGGAAAGATCGGATGTACCGAGTATGACGTGAGAGAAGGACAGATGGCGCGCAACGGCCTCAGCGATTGAACTGAGCCATGGTTGTATCGGCTGACCAATGAGCATCAGGGTGAAGAACAAGAGTGCGCTGAGCCCAATTCGCCAGTCCAACCACCCGAGGAAGGCTACCAGCCCGAGGGGGAAAAGTTTGAAGATAGACGCCAGTGCTATGCACAACGCACTAAGGACGCGGTGCCCTCGCCTCGCCGCAATAGCGGCCCCTGTTATGAAGAGAAGCAGGACGGCGTTGATCTGTGCAAAACGCAAGGTTTCTAGGAACGGAAGCCACAGGCACGAGAGAGCCACGAGGCGGGTGTTTGCTCTGGGAGAAACTCCGAGGCTCGCAGCGAAGAAGCCCAGCGCCAACAAGTAGCTCATGATGTTGATGAACACCATAGCCGCTTTCGCCGGGAAGTACGGCAACCAGGTCACGGTGGCGAGCAGATAAGCAGCCGTCGCCGGGTAGTTGAAGTGCATAACCTTCTCTACCTCGGCAGTTGTCACCTCAGGGATTGGGATGGTAGCGGACACCCCACGATCGTACAGTTGTGCGTTGCTCAGGCCCGGGTCAAGCGCAATCCGACCCGCTCTGTACGCAACCGGAAAATCGGTGTTGTAGGTTTCGTTCGCGACTACCCAGCTCGCCCACACTGCAGCCGATAGCGCGCCAGCGAGGAGAGCAGCACGAAGTACTCGGCTTTGGAAGGTCACAGGCGACTCCCCGTCAGGGACCACTGGTGGAGCCGGTTTCTTAGCCGGCCTTTCTCGGAAGCAGCCGCAACACCGCCGGTCCTAGCGCACTCTCACCCACCGCAACATCTCCCGCATCGACGGCCGCTTCCCGTACATTAGAATCCCCACCCGGTAGATCCGCCCCGCCAGCCAGGCCATCACCAGCACCCCGATGATCATCACCGCCACCGACGCCAACAACTCTTGGAGCGGCAGAGGGCTGAGCGAGTTGCGCACCGGCGTCACGAACGGCGCGAACGGCGGCACCAGGCTCAGTACCCGGGCTAAATGACCATTCGGCTCATCCAGCAGCCGGAACATCAGCATCAGTCCCGCCGCGATCAGGATTGTCACCGGCATGCTGGCCTGTTGGGTCTCCTGGACGGTGTTGCAGCTGGAACCCACCGCCGCGTACGCCGCCGAGTAGAAGAAGAAGCCCAGCAGGAAGAAGAGCAGGAACACCGCCAGCACCCCGGCCGGGATATCGGGGATCGGCATGGAACTGATCGCCTCCGGTGAGGTGCCGAAGGCCTTGGCGATCGCCAGGCGTTGTGATGTCAGCAGCCAGGCTGTCCCCGCCCAGATGCTCAACTGCAGCAGCCCCACCGACCCAACGCCGACGATCTTCCCCAGCAGCAGCTGGAACGGCCGCAGGCTGGACACCAGGATCTCGTTGATCCGGTTGGTCTTCTCCTCGACGGTGCTGGTCATGACCTGGACGCCGTAAAGCAGCAGCGCCATGTAGAGCACGAACGACATGACGTACGCCAGCGCGAACGAGGCCTCGCCGCTCTGGCCGGTGAGTTGGCCCTGGCTGACCTTGAGGGCATAGAGGTCCACCGGCTTGACCGACGCCACCATCAGGTTGGGGTCGATCCCGGCCCGGGTCAGTTTCTCCAGCAGCACCGCTTGCCGGACGATCCGCGACAGCGCCCCCATCTCCGCCATGCTGCCGACGTTGCCGCCCAGGTATTTCACGGTGTCGCGGGTCAGGACGTCCTCGGTGATGAGCACGACCCCGTCCAGGCTTTTCTCGCCGAGCTCGCGCCGGTCGGTCATCGCCACCAGCGAATCCCTGACCGCCTCGAGGGGTCGGTCGCCGGCCACAACCCGCTCCACCCGATAGCGCACGGCACCGCCGGGCTTGTCGTCCCGCGTGGCCTTGACGAGCGCCAGCTCCACCCGGCTGCCCAGTTGGCCCTGGGCGGCATCCAGCACCACCAGGTGCTTGACCCGCGTATTCCGCTGGAGAAGGATGGGAGCCATGATCAGCACCGCCATCAGGATCGGCCCGAGCACGGTGCCGATCAGGAACTGGCGGGTGCGCACCCGCTCGATGAATTCGCGGCGGATCACCGCCCAGGTCTTATGCATTGGGCCCATCCTCCACGGCCACCGCGACCGCGGCGTCCTTGCCCACCTTGGCGATGAAGATCGACTCCAGCGAAGGCTCGACCATCTCGAACCGCGAGATCCCAGCGCCGCTCAGGACCAGCGCCTGCAGCAACCGGTCGGGGTCGGCACCGGCAGCCAGCTCCAGTTCGGCGCTGGCACCGTAGTCGTCCGCCTTGGCCACCAGGCTGCGGTCCTGGAGAACCCGCGCCGCCTTGCCGGCGTCGCGATGGAAGGCGAGCGCCACGTGCTGGCCTCCAGCCTCCCGCTTGATCTCCGCCATGGTCCCGTCCACGACCTTCTGGCCCCGGCTGATGATCACGACATGGTCGCACATCTTCTCCGCCTGCTCCATGATGTGCGTCGAGAAGAGGACCGTCTTGCCCTGCCGCGCGATGTCCACGACCACGTCCTTCATCACCTGGGCGTTGACGGGGTCGAGGCCGCTGAACGGCTCGTCGAGCAGCAGCAGGTCGGGCTCATGAAGCAGGGTCCCGGCGAACTGGACCTTCTGCTGCATGCCCTTGGACAGGTCCTCGACCTTGTGATTGACCCAGTCGTGGAGGCCCAGCCGCTCGAGCCATTGGCTGGCCTTCTGCCGCGCCGCGCGGCTTGGCATGCCCTTGATCTCCGCGAAGAAGACCAGGTGGTCGATCACCCGCATCTTCTTGTACAGCCCTCGCTCTTCGGGCAGGAACCCGATCCGCTCGGACAGGTCCCGGCCCTTCAGTGCCCCACCGAACAGGACGACTCGGCCCTCGTCAGGCTCGATGATGTCCATGATCATGCGGATGGTGGTGCTCTTCCCCGCCCCGTTGGGACCCAGCAGCCCGAAGATGACGCCGGCTGGTATCTCGAGCGACAGATTCCGGACCGCGGTGTGTCCCGCGAAGCGCTTGGTGATATTGTCGACCTGGACGACCGGCTGCGCCATCGGTGCTCCAGAATGGAGGGGGGTAGCAAAAGATAAGGGGCCGACCCCTCGGTCGGCCCCCACCAGACGTCAGCCCGGGATCACCGGTTTCACCCGTCGAGT
>Ga0315286_10006199_pt1 | contig 11616 bp, 12 predicted proteins | sample YL17G10_0_MG_FD_205038 | JGI IMG/M metagenome (GOLD analysis project Ga0315286, IMG submission 205038) | Sediment microbial communities from Yellowstone Lake, YNP, Wyoming, USA - YL17G10_0 | ecosystem: Environmental > Aquatic > Freshwater > Lake > Sediment | place: USA: Wyoming | collected... | reverse complement strand
GTGAATTTGAAAGAGGAATAGTTGGGGGATTAAGAGATGATGTTGAGAAAGTTAAAGGATTTGAAAGAAAAGTCGATAGAAAGATTGAGAAAGAGGAAGTAGCATTAAGAGAGTTTGGCAAAAAAGTAAGCCCATCAAGATTGGCCAAATGGCTTAAGAAAAAGATGACTCCTAAGCCAAAGGAAGCGGTTGAAGAGATCAAGAAATATGAAACTAAGAAAGTAAAAGTCAAGCCAGAGAAGCATGTCAAGAAGTTCTCTGAAAGACTGATGGGATTAGTCAAAGAAAAGCCTAAGTTCAAGCTAGGATCCAGCGAATGGTTCAAGGCCAAAGAGGAGAAACTGAAGGAAAAAGAGGAAAAGGTTAAAAAAGCTGAAAAACCTATTATATTAGAAAAAGAGGCGAAAGAAGTCAAACCTTCTAAAGTAATAATAAAGCCTTTTGAAAGACCGCAAATTACAGTCACAGAGGAGATAATTCCTCTAGAAGAAAAAAAGATGCAACAACCTATTCAAGCAAAAGAGGTAAAATTTGAATTAAGGCCAGCTTTGAAACCTTCAAGAACTGAAAGACTTGAAACTGAACAGAAAAAGCAGGAAGAATTGATTCAAAAGCAGAAAGAAATTGCCATTGAAAAGGCCAGAATGCTCAAGAGATACATGATTGCAAGGGCCGCTGATCAAGAAAGAGGAAGAACAGAGGCCAGCATAAGTGTAAGAAACAAGGAAGAGGCCCAAAGTCCAGAGATCAAGATTGAAAAAGAGGAAAAGGAGCTGAAGAAGGACAGCGAGAATATAATGTCCATCTTGAACAAATTCAAGCTAAAGCCTGGCAAGAAAAAGGTTATTAAATCCTATATGCTTAACAAATTAAACGATATTTACAAATAGAGGTGAAAAATGGATGAACAAAAGACTATTGGAATAATCTCAATAAAAGGCGGAGTCGGAAAAACAACCGCCGCAGTTAATTTAGCAGCTTCTTTTGCGGCACTTGGCAAAAAAACTTTAGTTGTTGATGCAAACTATTCCGCCCCAAATCTTGCTTTACATTTAGGTCTAGTCAAACCTGAAGCAGCGACAATACATGATGTTTTAATCGGAAAAACCAGCATTCAAAAGGCAATCTACGAGCATGAAGCCGGATTCCATTTTATTCCAGGAGCATTAAACCCTCAGCCAGGAAAAATGGATATATTTGCATTGAAGAAAAAACTAAAGGAATTGAAAAATGACTATGATGTGGTATTAATTGATTCTTCCCCAACATTGAACAATGAATTGCTTTCAACAATAATTGCATCTGATGAATTATTGGCGGTTACAAGCCCAGACTATCCAACATTAAGCTGTACAATAAGGGCTGTAAAAGTCGCAAAAAACAAGAATGTCAAGATTACTGGATTAATTTTAAACAAGAGAAGAGGAAAAAACTTTGAATTAAAAACAGAGGATATTGAAGAGCTTGCTGAAGTTCCAGTCATAGCAAGAATAAATGATGATATCAAGGTTCTTGAAGCATTATCAGAGGCTATGCCTTCTGTAATAACAAATCCAAACAGCAATACAAGCATTGAATACAAAAAGCTTGCGGCTGCTTTAGTCGGGATTGAATACAAGGATAAAAGCTTCATGGGTAGATTGAAAGGCATGCTTCCTTTCAAGAAAGAAAAGCATGAAATCAACAGACTAGTTCTAAGCAACGGAAAGAAGAATATCAAATAATTGATCAATTAAGCAGCCTAACAGATTATATTTTTCTAAGAATTCTAATTTATCCTATACGCCTCAGGCTGGACTCGAACCAACGACCCACTGATTTCAGTAAGTCTACCATAAGCAGACACTAACTTTTTAACAGTCAGTTGCTCTACCTGTTGCTCCCCTTCAAATTTTTTTATGAAAGGTCTGAGCTACTGAGGCATTTATAAAAAACTAAAGAAAACGAGGCTTAAAAAAGCTTTTCTTATTTAAAGTCTATATCTTCTTCCTTCCTTATCTTCCTATTTTTCTCAAGGAAAGCGTAGACTGATGAATGCGGAGAGCCCTGGATCAATGAACGAATCGCCCTCGCGCAGACATCCACATCAGAAGTTCTTCCGATTATCGCTAAGATATTATCTTTTAGTGCAATCTCGCAGTCAGAAAGGCCGGCAATTATTCTTTTTGTCTTTCCGCCAAGGCCTATAATCCTTCCTTTGATAGTAGACAATCTTGAAGGCTTAGTATATCTTTTAAGATTTAATTTTTCCATCATAAAATCTTCATTCTTGAGCTGGATTGCAACATTAAAGTCAATGCCAAGATTAACTGCCTCAATCACGGACATTGCAGTGTATTCATTTATTCCATCTCCCTCAATTTCGGCATTTTCGCCTTCAATAGTTATCTTTACATGCAATTCATTCTGAATCTGATTCTTGAATTTCTTCAATCTTGGGGTGGCTATTACTTTTTCCATGTTTGCGTGTTTTATATTGTGAATATAATTTTAGGCTTGCTTTGACATCAGCCAAGCCCCAAATATTCCCCCTTACCTTAGTTTTTTACCTCCGATTTGCTTTTAATCTCCTTCAGCACATCAACTGGATTCAGATCAAATCCTTTTCTATTGAAAAATTTGCATATGTTCTGAACATCCCGCTCTAATAATTCATGGGATGAATTGGAAAGCACTGGGATGGCATGCGACAAGTCAATGATGATTGGCTTGTTTTTATAATTTAGGATATTAAATTCCGAAAGGTCTCCGTGGACTAATCCTGCTTTGTAAAGCTTTTTCATTTCTTCAATAACTTTTCCAGGCATTTTTTCATTTATTGGAGTGTCTTTTAGCATAGGAGCTGCTCTCGGCTCATCGGGATATGGGTTTCCAATAAATTCCATGACAATCGCATTGCCTCTTATGGCAATAGGCCTTGGAACAGAAACATTATTTTCATAAGCCTTCATTAAATTCTTGAATTCTCTCTGCGCCCAAATCAAGACAATCTGCTTTCTTCTTCTTGTAAACTTAAATCGACTGTCCATCTCAAGATACTTGGACATTTTAAAAAAATCGCAGACTGAAACTCTGTAAATCTTGACGGCTCTTCTTTCCTTTTCATTGGTCAAAGAAGAAAAAACATTCGCTTCTTTTCCTATTTTTATTGGACTCTCAAGCCCTTCTATGCTATGATGCGTAATAAGATACCAAATAGATTCTACAGTCGAATTATCGAATACATTTTTATAGGTTTTGAAAATATCAGTTTGCATCTTATCACTTAGAATTCTTCTTCTATCTTGATGTAGCCTCTTTGCTTAAGCCACTGAACAGCTGCCTTGCTGTATTTGTAAATTACATCGCCTTTCTCATCCTTCTGATGCTCCCAAGGCTCAACTATGACAATATCTCCCTCTCTCAACCATAATTTTCTTTTCAATCTTCCGGGAACTCTGCATACTCTTGTCTTTCCGTCAAAACATTTGACCATCATTCTGCTTGCGCCAAGTCTTTGCTCTAAAACTCCGAGAATTTCATTTCCCCTTGGCTGTCTTACTCTTCCCTGTTGTACAGCTTCTATTTCCCTCTGTTCTCTGGCTAATTTTTCTTTTTCATCCATGTTACAATAAACTCAATGCAAAAGGAACGTTTTGCAGTTTTAAAACTCCCCCCTTGTCAATTATTCCCGCTTCAATGGCGCATGCAATTGATTCTTTTCCAACTATATTGAAAGTAGAGTCATCTGCCGCCTCGCACTTCAATATATGAATAATTTTATCTTTTTCCAGAACTTCTCCGGTATAGAATGATTCTTTGACATCAAGCTGCTTCTCTCCATCAACAAATTTCTTGCCGATTAAATCTCCATCACAGAGGGCGACAACCTTTCTGTAAGCTTTGTAAATTTTAAGGTGCATCATTTTATGAGTATTTTGGTTTGTTAAAATTATCCATGTTGTTTATATTATCCTGTATATCTTTGATAAACATTTCAATCTTGCTCTGTTTTTCAACGATCTTTTTTTTCAGATGACTCATGAAAGACTGATATTTACCTATCTCTTTTGATATATAATCTGAAATTTGTGTTTTATAATCCATTTTAATATTAAATTTTTGTCCTGACGGAATGTTTTGCTCCGCAGGCAAGGCAATGCAAGAACATAAGCCTGTCTTCCTTCTTTAATTCTGTGTCTGGCTTCTTGCATTCAGGGCATATGACAAATTCATTAACATATGCCTCAATTTTTTCGTTGATTATTGCAGAATTAAGCTTTCTATTAAGCACTAATCTTTCACCTTCAATAACTCCTGAAGCGGCTAATTCTCTGAAAAGGAATTTGGCAACATGCTCTTTTGGCCTTCTGATAACATCGCAGATTTCTGCGAAGTTAATGACCATTGTCTTAGTTCCCTCTACATGACCCTTTACTTTGGGAATTTCAAACCTTTCTCCTGCTTCAATAGGCTTTACTTCCTTGTAAAGCTTCTCGAGCATTTGTTCATATGTCATATAAAACCCTATTTTCAGATGCTTTTAAATCTTATTTTATATAGTCTGAGAAGAATAGTGAATAGTCAGTCCATAATTGATATTGTGAATATTTCCAAAGCAAATCAGTCATGATGTCAGAATGGCTTCGCATTCTGAGCACCAAGGAAATCTTGGATTTCCTGGATCCAAGAATTGACTGCAATTCTTTGGCCCTAAAAATCTTCAATTTTTTTGGTTTGCCCACATACTATCTTGCAAAATTAGGGAATTATTATAATGTCCTTAATTTTCCTGGCTGGGGCTCATAAATGTCCCCTGATTCCATCAAAGAATTGATGACTGAATTTATCTGCTCAATCGGAAAATTAGTCTCCATGATTAATTTGTCAATGTCTATTCCCTGGTCATCTTTTTTGATTAGATTAAGTATCACTTGTTTTGGATCTTGAACAGCATCATTGACTTTTTCAGTCTTTACTTCAACCATCACTGAACTTCCAGACTCCAGCTCCTGATGCGCTGGACTTAGAGAATCTACCGGAGTAACTGAAGGCTCTCCGTACATTTTGATTAATTCCAATCTTCTAACCAATGCCCATTTGCCATCAACATGTCTGACTATGTCTGGTATGACATAAAGCTCATTGTTGAAATATCTGACCCAGCCAATAACCCCTATTGTATCTCCAACTGAAATTCCCTGCAAAAGGAATGAGCTGTCAGAAAAACCTTTGATCCTTATCTGACCTGAGCCGTCATCCAAAGTCACTGAATTAAATCTTTTTTCATCATTTGTATAAACATCAACCACATTTGCGATTAAATTTACCCTGGACACCTGTTTGCCTGAAACATCTACAGAAACAAACTTATCTCCGTTCAAAACCATGTTTCCGTTTGAAACGCCTCCTATCCAGACTTTGTGTGCTACTTGCATTTTCTTTTACATCCTTTGTATGAAACCTCGTTTAGGTTTAAAAATGTCTCCAGCCATTGCCAGTTTGTCTACAATTTCCTCAACAATCTCTTTTTCCAGCTTTCCATCCAGTTCCTTGTCTAATTCTTCTACCGGAATTAATTTTCCAATTCTAGATTCTAATCTTGAAATTGCTTCTCTTACATAGATTATTTTTGATTTTTGGCTTGCAGTGACTCCAGTGGAGATTTTATCAATATCAATCTGCTGAGATTCATAATCATAGCCAACTTGGCCCAGACAGAATTTCAATAATTCAATTGCTTTCTTTGCATCATCCCTTGTAACTTTCTTGCTTAATCTCGCTCTTGCATTCGCCTCAGCAAGTCTGATTAAACCCTCCAACTGTCTCGCTGTTATTGGAATAGGCTTTACTAAATCTGCACTTATAACCGGCTTGTTCCTCAGCTCAATATAAAAATGTTTTATCTCATCAATTGCCTTGTCAGACAATTCAGGAAAAATTCTTTGCTTTGCATAGGCGGCATATTTTCTTATCATAGCTGTATCAATTGATATTTTTGTTTCCTGAACGTGCTGTCTTTCCATCAAGACGTGAGAAGCTATTGCCTCATCTCTTCCCCTTTCAGGGATGTCTTTCAAAACAAAAATAAGATCAAATCTGTTAAGCAATGCAGGATCTATGTTAATCTGCTGCGCGATTGATTGATATGGATCAAATCTTCCGAATTTAGGGTTTGCTGCTGCAAGAACTGAAGTTTCTGATTTTAATGTCGCCTGAACATTTGCTTTGTTGATTGAGACAGTCTGCTGTTCCATTGCCTCCTGCATTCTTCTGCCATATCTTCCAATTCATCAATGGCGCATAATCCTTTATTCGCCAAAACCATTGCTCCTGCTTCCAAGCTCCAGCCTTTCAAGAATTCATCTTTGACAACTGATGCGGTTAATCCTGCAGCAGTTACTGATTTTCCTGAAAGATATCTTCCCCTTGGAGCTATTTTAGCCAATGATTTTAACATGACTGACTTGGCGACTCCAGGATCTCCTACAAGAAGCATGTGAATATCTCCCCTGTTGAAATTCTTGTCAGATCTTTGTCTTCTTATTCCTCCAAAAAGCTGCAAGACTAAAGCATCTTTTATTTCATCATAGCCAAATACGCTGGGAGAAATGCTTTCTCTAAGTTTTAAATAAAGCTGAGGGTCTGTTGCCAATTCATGAATTTGTTTTTCATCCTCTTCTGAGATATTCAAATCTTCAAATGTTGCTTCCATTGGAACCACATTGTTCGCTTCTACTGCCAAATCAAATCTTGTTGATATCGCTCCGGTTCTTAATGGAACAGGAATCTCTTTCAGAACTCCGATGATGGATATTTTGCTTCCAGGAGTTGTTTTTTCCTCCATATGCGGCTCGACTAAATCTTCCTTCAAGAAAACCGATAATCTTCTTGGCTGCTCTCCGCCAGTAAGCATATCAGGAGACTCTTCAACAACTAATCTTTGCGCATCAACCATGTCTTTGCTTAATAATTTGAAAGCTCCCCTTCTTCCGCAATTGCATCTTGTAGGCTCATGAAAATGCGCATCAATCTGAAGGACAGAGATTATTGTTCCGCATGAAGGGCATTCAAATTTTGCATTTACAACTTGAGGTCTGACATCAGAAGCCTGTCTTACAATTCCCTCGACTGAAATCATCTGATTTAGATGTTTTGCCCTTATGTCTCTTATTTTTATGCTTTGACTTTTGGGCAGTTCTATTAGACGAACATGCGCGCTGCTCAAAAGCCCAGTTTCTTCCAAAGCAATCTCTAAAACTTGTATTATTTCTTCTGGCTGATAAAGCAATTTTTCAGCAAGATCATGTGAGAAGCTCGCCAAATCTTGAAAAGAGATGAAGACAGATTTTTTGCTTTCCTTGGCAAATTTTCCAATCTCCTGTTTATACGTCTCGAAGAATTCCTTCGCTTCATTAACCAAATCCTCTTGTACCATGCATAAATCCCCCGGATTTAGGCAGACTAAAAATCTTTTTCAGATTTTTTTGTATACCCTAGCCCTCTCTTAAATTTAAGTAATCAATGGACTAATTTTGGCATTTAAATAGTTTATCGCACTATATTATAGTGATATCAAAATATTTGTGATAAAAAGAACAAAATAATGATTATTCACTGAAAGATAGGCTGCATTATAAAATTTGATGATGCTGACGTCAGGCATCATGAACCCTACCAAGATATGATTTAAGAAAAGTAAATTATATCTCTTTTATCGCGGCTTTCAAATTCTTCAAAAGCTGTTTCTTCGCGGTTTCCAATTCGTTTCTGTTTTTTGTTCCTGTGCAGACAAGCTTTCCATTGCTGAAAAGAAGGAAAGTAGCATTAGGCTCTGCCAATTTGTAGACTAATCCTGGAAACTGCTCAGGCTCATACTCTGTATTTTCTAAAATTAATGCAAGAGCATTCAAGTTCAATTTTAAATTGACTGTTCCTGAAGCGACTATATTCTGAACATTGATTTTTGGCTTTTCAGTTATCTTTACGCCAATTTTCCTAAGTGTCTTGATGACATTTGCAATGACTTCCTTTACTTGTGATATGCTCTTTGTTCCAGTGCATACTAAATTTCCTGAACTGAATACTAAAACAGCTGACTTTGGCTTTTTGATCCTAAGAACTAAGCCTGGAAACTGCTCTGGATTATATTCTGTGTTTGCTTCGCTCCTGGCCAATTTAATCAAAGAAACCGGTTTTCCAAGAGAAGTTGTAGCAACAATATTTTGGACTTTTAGGTCATCAGACATACTTTTTAGAGCAAGTAGTGGTTTAAAAAGCTTACGTTTTTTGTCGTCGCGATATTTTTGCTTTTTAAAGCAAAAAGAAAAAATTTATTTCGCTTATCCGTTGCCAAGACTGATTGCCTTGACTTTTTTCTGCATTTTGAACATTTCTTTAAGCTCTTTTACTGAAGTGCAATCTTCAGCTTTCTTATCCCTTGTCCAGCCCTCTATTCTTGGAAATCTCAATGCAAGGCCGACTCCGCCTTCCTGCGCAGCTGTGTGAATAGGGCTTCTAGTAATCTCATCAGCCCTTACTGTGAAAACATATTTTGGAGATGTCCAAACATCTGCCTGCAAAATGCTGTCAACTCTTGCCGGCTTCTTTACAGTATTTGTTTTATCAAGCAATTTTCTTATTTCAACCCACTTTTCTTCAGATAATCCTGAACCTATCTTAGCAACTGATTTGAATAAGTCTGATTTTTCATCATAAACTGCACCGAGTAAAGCGCCAATTCCAAATTCTGCCCTCATTCCTCTTCCTTTCATGTATCCAATGATCACCACATCAATAGTATCCTGCAATTCTCCCCTGTAACTCCTCTTTAATTTGATCCAATTGAAATTTCTTGCTCCTGCCTGATATTCCGCGTCAAGTCTCTTTGCAATAATTCCCTCTGTCCCCTTCTCAACATTCTCCTCAAAGAATTTTTCCATCTCTTTAGGGTCATCAGTAATTATCTGATCAGATAAACGCACAACAAATCCTTTTTTGACAATCTCTCTCAATCTTTTTCTTCTGTCTTCATAAGTTTCATGAGTCAAATCTTTTCCATCATACAGCAAGTCAAAGGCGAAAAGAACTATAGGCATCTGCTTTGACAATTCTTCAATGCCATACTTCCTTTTTCTAGTCATTGTAACCTGGAAGGGAAAAAATTCTCCTGTCTCTTCATTGTAAGCAACCGCCTCTCCTTCCAAAATTGCATCCTTGACTGAAATCTGTTTGTTTATAGCATTAATAACATCGGGAAACATTGGAGTCATCCTTTCCTGGTTTCTTGAGAAAATTTCTATCTTCTCTCCATGCTTGTGAATAGCAAGACGCAAACCATCATATTTCGTTTCCACCGCGCATTTTCCTATTTTCTTTACAATATCTTCTGCTGAAGGCAATCTTTCAGCCAAGGCCATTCTTATTGGCTTGCCAACAACAACTTTGAATTCCTTCAAACCCTTGACCCCTTTATCAAACAAAACTTTTGCGATATATCCCAAGTCAGAGCTCAAATTATATGCCCTTTCAATCTCTTTTCTCAATTCCATTCTGTCCCCAGTCAACGCTTTGCTGATGGAATCCATGATTGTTGGGTCTCCGATGCCCAATCTTAATCTTCCTAATGCAAATCTGATTGCATATTTCATCTCTTTTCCAGACATGTTGCTCAACATGCCCGAAAGCATTCCGATTTTTTTGTCAACGCTCCCCTCACCGCTTACTTGAGCAATTTTTACAAATTCATGATAAACGTCTGAAACATTCAATAATTTTTTATGGAATAAGGTGGCTTGTTTTCCGCCGACTTTCTCTACAACCAATCCTAAATCACCCATTTTTTTGTAAGAATCCAGAACTTCCTTGTCAGATCTCCCAGATGCCTTGACAATGGCCTTTGCAACCATCTTATCAGCCATTCCGGTCTCTAATCCAGACCATGGCGGAAGCAGCTGCTCTTCACAGAAGTATACTATCTTGTCCGCCTCTTCCTTGTCAGCTTCCTTGAAAAGTTGGGACAAAATCTCAAACATCTCAAGCCTTTTGCTAGTTCCCTCAAGCTTCTCAAGATATTCGGCAAATTTGATGAATTTCATGCTTTATTGACCCCTTTTGTTCTACAGGATATAAAGAAAAAACAGATTTATATTCTTAATGTTTGCGCAGCAAACATTGCGCAAACAATTGTTTAAACACTAAAATTGGAAATTTCTAGTGTTCCAAAAATTTGATTTTTAAGAACACAATATTTTTATAAGAGAGAATACATGTTTTTCCATGAATCTAAAAGACGTTTTGGAGCAAAGGCATTGCTGCAGGAAATTCTCAAAAAAAGATGTTAATCAGCGCAAGATAATAGAGATAGTTGAGGCTGCAACCCTGGCTCCTTCAGCAGGAAACATCTCCACAGTAAGAATAATAATAGTCAAGGACCAGAACAAAAAGAACAATCTGGCTGACGCTGCTTTGAATCAGCTTTTCATTGCAGAAGCGCCATATATATTAGTTGTCTGTTCAGATTCAAGCCAATCAAAAGCGAGTTATGGAAAAAGGGGAGAGATGTACACAACTCAGCAAGCAGGGGCGGCAATAGAAAATATGTTCTTGAAAATAACTGATTTGGATTTGAACACATGCTGGATAGGCGCATTTGATGAAGTAGCTGTAAAAAGGGCATTAGCAATTCCAGACAATGTAAAAGTCGAAGCTATGCTGCCTGTAGGACAAGGCGCAGAAGAAATTTCTCTAAAGAAGAGAATCGAAAGGAAAAAGATGGATATAAAACATGTAATTTTCTTCAATAAATATGGTTTAAATAAAGAGAAAGATAGCCTGCATTTTAGGGTTGATTAAACTTTAGATTTATAGTTGCCGACGATAGGTAAATTTATATGCTAAAATATATACATTAATTTTTCAGGAAGATTTATAAAGAAGCAGCGATTTTATTTTTTAATTAAAAATTAAAAAAAATATTCAACTTTGGGGAGTCGAATATTTTTTAATTAATCTCTTTTGAACTTTTTCTCGCATTAGTCCAAATTTTCTTAAAAAAGAAAATATAAACTAGTATATAAACTTTTCGCAAAAAACGGAAAGTTTTGAACTAAAAGGAGGTTAAAAATGTTAAATTTTGCAAAAGAGGCAATGGATAACGTAAAGAGTTATGGAATCAACTTTGACGAGCTGAAAGCCGGAAAAGCTTCCATTAAGGTTTTCGGATGTGGAGGAGCAGGATCAAACATGATCACTTGGCTTTTCAACAAGGGAATCCAGGGGGCAACAGTTTATGCTCTTAACACAGACGCTTTACACTTATCCGTAAGCAAGGCAGACGAAAAAATCCTCATTGGAAAAGAATTGACAAGAGGTCTTGGATGCGGCGGATTTCCTGAAAAAGGAAGAGAAGCTGCAAAAGAGGCGATTTCTGAGTTAAAGAGATGCGCAAGCGGTGCAGACATGACTTTCGTTGTTGCTGGTATGGGTGGTGGAACCGGAACTGGTTCAGCTCCTGTAGTCGCTCAACTTTCAAAGGAGAGCGGAGCAGTAACAATTGGTGTAGTCACAATGCCTTTCGAAACTGAAAAAGCTAGAATTGACAAGGCAGAATTCGGATTGCAGCAATTGAGAGATGCA
>Ga0315286_10006198_pt1 | contig 11616 bp, 10 predicted proteins | sample YL17G10_0_MG_FD_205038 | JGI IMG/M metagenome (GOLD analysis project Ga0315286, IMG submission 205038) | Sediment microbial communities from Yellowstone Lake, YNP, Wyoming, USA - YL17G10_0 | ecosystem: Environmental > Aquatic > Freshwater > Lake > Sediment | place: USA: Wyoming | collected... | reverse complement strand
TTTTCTAATCGATCAAAGCACCACGCCAGAACCTTGTCAGCCCACCAATTAACCGCCTGTCGGCCATTCGGGTCGTTCTTAAAATAAACAAAACCGACATTAAATCGTCCAACTTTTTTTTCATATTCTTCCTGTTTAGTTGGGAAACGGTGCTCAATAATGGCGATAGAGTTGTCGCCAATTTCTGTAAAGATTTGTTCAGGGCGATTAAAGAAATAAAGATCGGCGTCTAGGTAGGTGATATGCTCAACTCTTTTTTGCTCTAACATAAAGCGACATAAGTTTGCGGTGCAGGTCCAAGCATACTCGGTTGGGTTGCGGAACGGTTTTATGGCCAATAGGCGGCCGTCTTCAAACTCAGACATTTTTATGAGTTTTATTTCGGGCAAATTCATTTTTTCAAGTAAACACTCAGTTTCATCATCTAGGCATAAAATCCAAAGAATAAAATCAGAACAATGTTCTTTAAGCGAAAAATACAAAGTCAGGCCTCGGTAAAAATAATTTTTATCAAACAAAGTGCAGAAATTATTCATCTTTTAGTTTAAATATGAAACTAACCGATTTTTTATTTTGATTAGCAAGATAATCGGCAACTGATATTTGAATTCCGGATGAACTATTTCAAACATAATTTTATCATATTGATCATCAGCGCGAATATCGTCGTTGTCTCTTAAGGGGAAATTAAGTTCTTGCCGAACAAGATTCTCGATTAAAGGCATGAGTGTTTTGGTGTGCGTGGCGTCGGCGCCAAATCCGATATTGGTTATTAGGTTTTTGGATGGAAAGACAGCCAAGCCGTCATTGGCAATTCGGGCAAAAGCCCACTGATATTCCCACTTTTTTTCCCTAAAGCCGATATTAAACAAATAACGACGAGCCCAATACTGTTTGTAATCGCCAAACTTTCTTCTAATCTTTTTTCTGATTGCCGATTCTTTCCATAATTTCATCTCCGAATCAAGTTGCTTCCACGACCGGCGCCAGGTTGCCCAACCCCAGACACCGCCAAAAATTGAAAAATGATAATCATGTTCATTAACTTTCCACTGACCGGCCCAATTCATCCCGCTGACCATCATTATTCGTTGATCGTCTTTGTACTTTTCTAACATTTGCTCGCAAAAGACAAAAAATGATTGATTTGGCAGACAATCATCCTCAAGAATAATCGCTCGATCATATTGAGTTAAAATCTGATTGATGCCCGAATAGACCCTTTCGCTACAACCTAAATTAATGTCGGAAAAATCTTTAACAACCTCGCAATCCCAATCAATATCGGCCACAACCCTTCTGGCTTGCTCGCAAAGCTCCTTCTCTCCCGGCTTATTGACTCGGGGGCCGTCCGCCGCAATAAATAGTCTCTTTGGCTTGGCTTTCTTAATTTCAGCAAAGACTTGACTGACCCGATCAGGCCGGTTAAAAATAACAAATAAAATGGGGGTATTTAAGGCCATGCCGTTTTTTCAAATTGTAATTTGCCTTAACTATAGCCGAAAAACAACGATATTTCAAATTAAATGCCCGACACCGGTTGGGTCGGGCATGTGAAGTAGACGGAGAATCAAGAACTGCGTAAAACGGAGCCGGACAGCCCGTTTTGTCCCGAACGATGCTCGAAGCGTCCGGCTGGGGCACTCGTCGGAAAGGAAATACCCAATTTAGCCCGAACTTCCCGTTCGATTTGGTCACGCCAGCTGACAATCTCTGGCGAGGAGAGAAAGTCGGTGAAGACATGCGCCTGGTAACCATCATTCGGGTCTCCTTTGTAAAAATCGGCGATTTGGCCATAGTCAATTTCTCGACTATAAAGCCGATCGCCAGCCTTACAAGTGTAGACCCAAATTCCCGGGGAAGACGGAACCGACTCGTCGTAATAATCCGTGCCGGGATAAACTGTGATGATCGCTACATCAAGATCGTCCGGTTGGACTTGGAGCAACCAATCACGAGTTATCTCGGCCGAGTCCGGTGATTCTCCCGGGTGACCAAGCGACATCAGAGCTTTGACCTTGAGGTCATGGGCATGGGCAATCTCGATACAACGCATGTTGTCTTCCACTGTCGCGCCCTTGTTCATGTTTAGGAGCATCTCATCTGACCCTGACTCGAAGCCAACGAGAATCCAGCGGAAGCCGGCCTGATACATTAACCGAGCTTGTTCTTCATTGAAACACGACGCCCGCACGAATCCGCGCAAGCGGAGCTCTGTTCCAAGCTGGCGCTGGAGGCCGATTAAGCCAGTCATCAAACCAACGATTAGGTCGTGATTGATGTTTAACTCGTCATCATAGAACATGACGCCTCTCATGCCGTATTGGCGGTAGAGATACTCAACCTCTGACAACACGCTTCTCACTGACCGGCTTCTCGCTCGATTGAACGACGCGGAATACCGCCCGCCGCAAAAACCGCAACCGAACGGACAGCCAAGCTGTGACACGACGCTCAACGCCCGCTCTCCGTCGATGGTGTAGCGATAACTCCCTACATCCACCAATTCTCTGTCAGGCCAAGGGAGGCAATCCAACTCTTTGTTCTTCAGGAACAAAGGGCTGGCCGGATCATCTGCGTTTATCACTTTTGGCGGATTCGGGCCAAGCGCCTCAAAGATGGCTTTTTCTCCGTCGCCAGCAACGAGGACATCCGCTAATCCTTCAAGTTCACGGAAAGCTCTCGTCGCTCGACCACCCTGACGGTTTTTTTCTTCACGACAGAATGACGCATGGGTCAGAGTGATATGAGGGCCGCCGAGAATGATGCGAACCCCGGGGCCCTTCTTTCGGATGGCCGCTACTATTTTCACGACGACTGGCAATTGCGGGGTAGTCACCGTAAGGCCGATAGCTGAGGGATTTTTCCCGGCCAGATACTCGCAGATCACTTCCTCGCAGTTGGCGATACCGGACAGATCTAGCACATCTACCGGATAACACTCTTTGACAACCGCTGCCACCTTCAGCACCCCTAAACTCATGAACACGCGCTCATTGAGCAAGAAGGGCGATGGGGGAATGACCAAACACACTCGCTGGGTATTCATCTTCGCTTGTCTCCCTTCGCCCAATTTAGGCAGTTTTATCCTCGTTTACTTTACAGTGAACAAAATTCCTCTCGCAATATATCTTAAAAACCAAGTATTGTCAAAATCTTCAGGGCAAGATCTTTTAGGCCTAAATGTCTTATAATTTTTACAAATAGCGGGTGTCGGGTGAATTTTCTTTGTTTGACCGGTATCATTGATGATATTAAAATCTGAACTTCTTTCTCTCGCCGATCATCATTGTATTTGCCGGATAACCCCGCAAAATTTCTTAGAATATTGAAATAGATTATCGGCGAGACCACCCCCTGCCCGACAATTTCTTCATAACACCTAATTGCTTCGGAGTATTGTTTTTGTTTATAAAAATTAATGGCTGAGGTAAAAAGGTCTTCAACCAACCGGCCCGTTTTTGTATCTTCTCTGCCATCTTTGAGAAAGAAGCCCTCGGGATTTTCAAGGTAGAGATTCCCTAACTTTTTCGATAAATTATCTTCTCCTAATTTTGTTTTTTTAAAAATATCATAATTTATAATAGCCGATTTTATCCGGTCGGAAAAAAGAGAAAAGATTTCTTCCATCACGAAATAAAAATTTTTTGAATAATCCCCGGATTCATAAACCCTTTCAAAATACGTTTTTCCCTTAGTATTACGGCGCTGGAGGTAATAAGTTTTTGGACAAACATAAACAACTAGATTTTTAGCTAAAAACTTAAAACCAAATGATTGAGTGTCGAAACCATGATGAATCGGATACCCTCCGGCTTGATAAAAGGCCCCTTTGGTGTACATAAAATTATGCATCGTGAGAAAGCCTTTAGCTTCAAACAGGTTTTCTATTTTAAAAGGGATATTTGGTTCAACTGTATTTTTGATATTTTCGGTTTGGTCTTTATTTTTCTCAAAAAAACGAGTCTCTTCAAAGACCACGCCATCACACATCTTTTCTTTCATAAGCCCGAGCATCTTAGGCAACATTGCCGGAGGCAAAATATCATCGCTATCAAGGCAAAAAATAATATTTCCCTGAGTTTTTTCGATAGCTGTATTACGAGTGGCCCCGCCGCCTAAATTTTTTTCGTGCCGATAATAACGAAGATTTGGGTATTTTTGCGCTAGCCCCTCGATAATTTTTTGCGAATTGTCAGTTGAGGCATCGTTAACCAAAATTAGCTCAAACGGGAGAGTAAGTTCTTGCTGGTAAGCCGAATTAACCGCTTCCGCTAGCGTTTTTTCGCAATTAAAACAGGGGACGATGATAGATAATTTACTGCCCATTTATATTTGTGTTTTTTATCAAGTTGATCCAATAATCCATAAAAAGAGGTTCGGTTTCAGCTTGGGCCATCAACTTGTTATACTGGTTATTTAAATTCTCTTCAGTCATATTATCAAGTTCAGACCATTTATCTATAATCAGAATCGGCAACTTTAGATTTTTAAAATATTCCCTCGTGACCGATCTAGTTGTAACGGGGATTATCTTAAGATATAAAGCCTGCCAAGTGCGAGGGTCATCGAGCCCATTGCCCGAGGGACAAGCGATAAATTTGTAATTATTTATCAACTTTAAATATTTTTTAGGATTATTTTCCCATTCTATTTGCTCGGCGATTTTTGAATTTATTAAATAATCATAAGCAGGCTGTCTTTCCCTCGGATTAGTATCTATACTGAAACCCCAAATTATCCGATTTTTTTTGTTGGCTTTGATCTTGCAAATTCTGTTAAATAGTTTTGGAATTCCCAGGTGATAATAGTGTAAATTATCTAAGCCAAACGGGATAGGAATAATTTTGGGATGTCTGACTGCGACATTCTGGGCGAACCAGCAAATTATCTTATCATCAACATATTTGAGATCTGACTCGGTAATATTATAATCGCTATTATGGCTGATTAATTTATAGGGGCATTCTATTTTAGGGTGATAATCTTGAAAATAATTACCAAGTAGATCCGATTTAACAAAGACAATTTGACCAGCCTTGATGTTTTCTGGTTGGCATTTGGCTGTTTCATCATAAACATGGTCGGCAATTTTTCTAAAACTATCACCGCTGATATAGGGGTAGCTAGTTGGCCTAGGGTCGGAAGAATATTTTATTATTTTTCGCCTGATAAAATTATTTATCTTAAATGTCGTTATTTCTTTTGATAAAATATTTTTTAGCATATTTATGTTAAGATCCCGTCTTTTTTCATCAGCTTGGCTAATTTTTCAGCGATCAAAGGAGCAGAAATAAATTTTCCTTCAAAAATGGAATATATTCCCGGGGATTTTTTATGTGAGACGATTCTGGTTTTTCTCGAGGCATCGATAATTTCTTTGGGGATGGGTCTAAAACCATACAGAGATTTAACATACTTTAACTCTTTCATAAAAGGGAAATACTTTTCTCCGTGTTTAATCATCTTCTTAAAATTTGTCGAATATTTTTTTGTATCGTCTAAAAAGTAACCGTCCTCCCTGTCTACGACTGAATAATTAGCGTCATAGATTAAAAATAAGTTTTGCTTTTCGGCATTAGCTAAGGGCATTATCGAGATAAAATTTCCATCCATAACAGTTAGGGCGGGGAGATTTTTTTTGCTTTTGACCAGCACCACCTCTGTTTTTTGGAGCTCATATTTGGCCATGTCTTCTTCAAGCCCTAAAATTTTAAGAATATTATTGGTATAGGCATAAGTGGCGTTTAATATAATATCTGCTCGATATTCTTTTAGGCCCGTTAACTCTCGACTAATGATCTTATAACCACTGTCTAATTTTTTCAAATCGACGACCTCCGAATTATTTATTATTTTTACACCAAGCTCGCCTGCTTCTTTTTTAAGTAAGTTTGTCAGTAGAACCACGTCAAAAATAGGTTCAGATACCTTAAATCCGCATTGAATTTTATCTTTCTTCCAGAAGTTATTATTAGATTTTTCAATTTTATAAGGAATTTTTATTTCAGCGCAAAATTTTTTAAAACTCGAAAGAGAAGTCTTTGAATCGTTTTTGTCTATGAGATAATAAGCATTTGGGGGATAAAATAAAGCTTGCGGATAGTATTTTTTAAAAAAAGTTAAGCCCTGAAGACATTCCTTGGCCGTCTCGATTGATCTTGGATAATGATAGCCCATATGAGCCCGATTGTGAGTCGCGCCGGAAGTTCCTTTCATGAGCTCTTCTCTTTTTTCCAATAAGGTAACTTTAGCGCCATTTTTAGCCAGAAAAATAGCTGAAGTGAGTCCATGAATACCACCGCCAATAACAATAACTTTTTTTTGTTTTTTTATCATAAATCTTAAGAATTTTTTCCAGCATCAATACTGCTATTACTGCGCCAAAAACAGAGTGGAAATTTGTCGCAGATTCCCACCGAGTATAGCAGATTCATCCTAATCTGGAAATCACGATCGGAGAAACGGATAATTCGTTTTCCTTTTTCCCGATATAGACCGACCGAGATCGCTTTGGTTCGGACAAACGTCGAGCCGGTATGAGTCATATTTAAACTGCAATAATCTTCAAAACGCAAGGCATCGCTCGGCCCGGTTATTCTTAAAATCATATCTTCTATTGGATAATAATCCCTAGCCGTTTTCTTACTATTTTCAAGAAAGTTATTGTTATCGAAATTTATATTACCAAAACCAATAAGTGATAAACCCTTGTTCTTTTGGAATAATGATAGAACTGTACCGATGGCATCATGCATCAGATAGTCATCATCGTTAAGGATCATGATTAAATCAGTTTTGGCCAAATTGACGGCTCGATTAATCGTTAAAGCTTGACCTAAATTTTCTTCATTTTTTTGAACGATAAATTCTATTTTTGTTTCCGGATTATCTTTCTGGTAATCAGATACTAACTTCTTAATAATTTCGTAAGTGTTATCAGCAGAATAATCATCGATCAAAATAAGCTGATTCGGGAGGCGAGTTTGTTTAATTGCCGATTCAAAAGCCAAAGACAAGAATTGACTGTGATTATAACAGGGAATAACTATGGCGAGGGTTTCGGCCCGAGTTGGTTCATCGATTTTTTTGTTGTCAAAATCTTTTTTGAATCTGAACATTTTATCAAGCGGCACTTGCCGGCGACGAATCAAAGATAAAATCCACTGTGGTAGAAAGCCCCTAAACCAAAGTTTTATTTTAAGTTTTCTCGCTTCTTTTTCGTTACCATTCATTAATCACGGGTTTTGACTATTGGCTTTTTAATTTTAATAAAAATTATCGTCATGAATTTTTTCAAATCTTGCCAGTCTTCTCTTTCCCAAAATCCCAAAGCCTTATAGAGAAGCAAGTATGTGATTACCGTACCCGGGCCTAAAATGGCTAAAGTGGCAAAGCTGGCAATGAACGGTGATATCAAAAATTTGACGATGAAAAAGAAAATAATCGCCGTTGAACCAATTTGAAAAATTGTCTGCCGATAATATTTATTTCGGTCGACTAGGTGTAAATATTTTTGCTCGATAAAATAAATCAGGTAGAAGATCGGCAGAACTGACAAAAGATAAGCCCAGGCGGCGCCAGTAATGCCGTACTTGGGCAGTAAGAATAAGAGCAAGACGGCATTTAGTATCGCCATGACCGTGTTGAGCATGGACGAAAATTTAAGTTTGCCCAGGCCAAAGAAGAACGAATTAATCGGCGACAGCAGGGCAATGGTGAAATTTGTTAAAGTTAAAATAATTAAAACACTGGTTGATCGATCGGCAAAGTCAGCATTAAGCCAATAGCGCATTATCGGATAAGCCAAAAAGATGACTGATAAGGAAATGGCCGAGGCGATAATTGTAACTAAACGAACCGAACGGACATAAAATCGCTTAAGACGCTCTATGTTGCCGACGCTATTGATGCTGGCCGAAACCGGGAAGATGACCCCGGACAGATTATCGGTAACGCCGGGAATACGAGCCGCGACATTACCAGGCAAACTGTAATAAGTAAGTTGTGATGGGCCAATAAAAATCGGGATAATTAGCCGATCCAAGGAGGCGAGAGAGATGCTCGCTGTATTATTGACAACCGTGGCTAACCCGAAGCGATAACAATGTTTAATTTCTTCTCGGTCCCAGCTTAATCGATATTTGGCCAGGGGGAGAATTTTTAGAGCGTATCTTCTTCTCACTAAAATAAAGAGAATCGTGAAAATTAGCTGAGAAATAAAAATAGCTACTAGTTTATAACCAAACAAAACCAAGATTAAAGTGGAAAGAGGGGAAAGGGTGAGGTAAATAATATTTAATTTTGAGGAGATATCATAACGCTGGAGAGCTTCGGGGATTAGGCCGTATAAATTATTGACTGAACTAACAAAGAAACCCGCGCCGGCGAGAATAAAGAGAATAAGATAAGATTGTTGTCCGGCTAGGCGACTGGCAAAAAGCCAATTTCCGCCAAAGAAGAGCAAAATGGTTATCGCCAGGCCAGCGAGACCAACCAGCAGAAAGAGGCTATTGGCCGAATAAATCATTTTTTTTATTTTCTCCGTTTCGTCTCTGGCTTTATATTCAGCGAGAAATTTAATAACTGCGTAAGAAACGCCTAAATCCAATAAGCCAAGCAAGCCGGTAATTGTGCCGACAAAGATGTAAATACCATAATCTTTAACGCCCAATTTTAAAACAATAATCGGGGTAATTAGAATAGAAAAAACCATCGGCCAGGTGAAAGCCAAAAAACGATAGGAAATGTTTTTTAGGGTCTTATAAGTAAGAGAGTCAGTATCCATTATTCAAAAATAACGCCAATCCCGCCCCAGTCTTGGTCAGGATCGGCAATCAATTCTTTAAATTTTTTCCCTACCTTAATTTCAGCCCAAAATCGATCAACCTCACACTCCGGGGTCGTTTTGTGTTTGGCGACATCGTGAAGAGCGATAATGCCGCCCTTCCTCACCAGTGGGGAATATAATTCGTAATCTCTTTTGACTCCAGCGTAAGAATGATCCCCATCGATAAAAAGAAAATCAATTTCTCTTCCGGCCAGAACAGTCTTTAATTTTCCTAGAGTTTCTGGCTGGTGAGAATCAGCGCGCAGCAAGATTAATTTTTGTTCAGGCGAGGCAAATTTCTGGTAAAGTTTTCTTTTCCAGTTTGGATAGCCGCCAAAATTTTCCCAGGGCAGATCGATGCTAATAATGGTAGCATCAGCAGTGGCCAGCCGTGAAAAAAGGAAAAGAGTTCCCCCTCTGGCAGTACCAATCTCCAAGACTATTTTTGGTTTTAAATTTTCGATGATCTTTGCCAGCTCGGTAATTTCCCATCTAACCTGTTTTGGTTTAATAAGATGACCGAATTTATCAAATAAGAAATTTGTTAATGAGGTTGCTGTTGGGTTTTTGATTACTTCTTTGGAAATTTTCCAAGCCGCGCATGAATACAAACATGGCTCAAATTTAAGAAAAATCGGTTGTAAGGGGCGGTAGATAAAACCAAGTGATTTACGAATAAATTCCCTAGGTCCTTTTTGACAAAGGATCTCCCAGGATTTTTTAAAAAGTGATTTTGCCATTTTAATTATTTTTAATCGCGAATTATCTCGCGCATGATTTTAACCCCGATTGAATCAGGCAGAGGTTCTCGGGTTATACAGATTAAATAACCGCCCCCGCCGGCGCCGGAGAGTTTGTAACCTAGAATATTATCGCGATGCTTGATTTTGACTTCTTTAATAAACTTTTTGATTTCCTGATTTACCATTAAGGGAAACATGGCTACTTGAGCTTCAAAGCTCTTGGTTACAGCAATCCCTAGTTTTTCTAGATTCTTATTTAATATGGCTTGCCAGGCATTTTGAGCCGCCAGACTTAATTTTTTTGCTCCAGATTTGGTAATCCTTGATTTCTTTAATACACGAAAACCATTATGCCTCGGCTTGAGGGGGAGAAGCGAGAGGTGATTTTCCAAAAAACCAATTCCTTTTTTATCGGAAATGGTTTCTATTTTATCTGGCCAAAATTCTCCGTTGTAGTGCGCTTTATTAATCCCGGGCATGACAATGCCGATGGCGTCTTGAGAACCAGCAATTTCTGATTTACCCGGTGGATTTTCGCAACAGAATAGAATTTGGGCCAGCTTGACCTTATCTTGAGCTGGAATTTTATTGCCCCAGAGGGCAATTGCTTTTTCGCGTGTGCTAGAGGCCATACCACTCCTCTTATTAAATTCCCGATCTGGCCTTATTGGGAAAGTGATTACTGGTCCGGGGTAATGTTTCGAGACAAAAGGTTGGTCCAGCCAACCTCCAGCTAGGTCAATGCGATAGGGGATTTTACTCATAGATGGTCTAATATTACTACTTTTGGGCCAAAATTCACATATTGACAGATTATCCTTATAATGCTACTACCATACAGTTGCGAGATCTTCAATTAAGTAGTATCTTTTAGATAATGAAAAAAGGCAAGAAAACAAAAAATAAATCAAAAAAGAAACCGAAGAAAGTCATGGTGAGCGGTTGCTTTGATTTGCTCCATTCTTGCCACGTGATGTTTTTTAAGAAAGCGGCGCGTTACGGCAATCTTTACGTGTCGGTTGGTTCGGATAAAACCTATCGCGAGTATAAGCACCGGAAACCTATTTATAATGAACGAGAGCGAAAATTTATGATTGAAAATTTACGCTGTGTCAAAAAGGCTTTTATTGCTCGGCCAAAAGGCAAATTAGGCCCGGGAATATTGGACTTTGCCACCGAACTCAAAAAAATCAAACCGGATTATTTTGTTGTTGGCGAAGATAGTAACGTGACGCCGGAAAAGAAAGCGCTGGTTGAAAGTGCCGGAGCAAAGCTGATTGTTGTCAAGCGCTCAACTTTTAACGGCATCGAACGTTCGACTGCTGACTTGTGTCGAATTCTTAAAAAATAATTATCCGGTCTTAAGAAAACTGTTCAATTGATCATTGTACCTCGCCGCCGCTCTTTTTTGTTGAGCTAGATAGAACTCGGGCTCTTTGATTATTTGTTCGAACGATTGACTGAAGTCTCGCCCGGTCACCGATAAAAAGCCAAGCGAAATATAATCTTGCATGAATGAACGCCGATTGGTAATATTGGCAATAATTCCTAATTTCGAAGCTCGAAAGACATCAAGCAAGACCTGCGAGTACTCTGAGATGAATAAATCACCGATAGAAATTATTTCGTCGACCGAAGCGTTAGAAATTTGAAGATTTTTTAAACCCAGCCAGTCTATGTAATCTTCAATTCTTTTGATTGCCCTTGCTCCTTGATGGCGGCTGTCTGAAGCTGTCGGATGAACAGTGATGAAGAAATTTAAATCCTGATGTTTTTTTGCCAAATCGGCGTAATTTTCGATCAAAATATCCTGATCAGATCTGTTTATCAGCGCGGTCCAGTCGCCGGCGTGTCCGGGACTTAACATAATATTTTTAATTTTTATTTTATCACCCTCTTTCAAATTGATCTCATTGCTCTCAACAAAACTCAGTGGCTTAATCGTTGTTTTACCAAACCGTCTAAACCATTTATCATCAAACATATTTTTTATGACAAATTTACCCACGATAAATCCGTCAATATAGCTACGAGGGTAATTTG
>Ga0315286_10006196_pt1 | contig 11619 bp, 15 predicted proteins | sample YL17G10_0_MG_FD_205038 | JGI IMG/M metagenome (GOLD analysis project Ga0315286, IMG submission 205038) | Sediment microbial communities from Yellowstone Lake, YNP, Wyoming, USA - YL17G10_0 | ecosystem: Environmental > Aquatic > Freshwater > Lake > Sediment | place: USA: Wyoming | collected... | reverse complement strand
GTGATCTCCTTGCCCAGGGCCAGCTCCTCGAAGGTGCTCTGCCAGAGATACCTGGTTTTGTCGTGCATGTCCTCGCTCTCCCGTTCAACAACTGGGAGGTACTCACCGAGGAAAGCTAAGAGCTTGTCGGTGCCCAGGTACCGGGCTAAGGCGAGGTTGTTGGCTTTGACAGACTTGGAATGGTGCCCAATAGGACGCATGTGTGACTCCGTAGTGTGTGACGAGACCGAATCGACCCAGGCCACGATCAGCCTGGGGGCAGGAACGCCCTGCTGAGAGTGGTCTACACCGCTTTTGGAGTCACAGAGGGATAAATTTCACAGCAGCCCTTGGTGGTATTCCCGCCACATCTCCATGTGGTAATCGTAGTGGTCTTTCGCACAGACCTCACACAGGAGAATGGGCGGGTTTGGGTCAGGGGGGTCGTCCCCATCGAGCAGGATCCGGTCCCAGGCCGTCAGGACGGGCTCCTGATAGGCCGTGAGGCTTGGGGTGAGCTGGACACCCTTCGTGGAGTCGCAATAGGCACAGGGGGCCACCTGGAGGCTCTACACCGCTAGTCCTCTAGGCGGTCCCACCAGGGGAGGCCATCTGGGCGGGGATCAGGGATTTGGCTCCAATTTCGGTCGAAGCCGATGAGGTCGGGGATGACCTCTCGTATCCTCGTTGGCCAGGTGTTCAGGTGGACGGACCAATCCCCTCGGTTAGCCCGCTGGTAGTGCTCTACCACGATGACCTGACCAATCAGTCCCGTGTCGGAGTTCTGTACCCAGACCCCTTCGACCAACCAAGGTGGTCGATCCTGACCTAGAACAGTGATCTCGTTCCGAGAAACACCTTCTGGACCGATATCAGGCATCATATTAAAATACGGCGGGGCACCATCTGGGATCTGCTGCACTGGGAACAGGCTCCTGGCAATGCTGGCACTGTCCAGGTTGCCTCGGATTGTAGCACCCAACGCCTGGGCTAGAGATTCTCGCCCGGCTGGAGCGGTGGCCTGATTTTCGAGGTACTGACGAAGTATCCTCTCGCTCACCTCAGGGTCTACTGCCGGGGGATTCGACATGAGCCTGGAGAACCCTACAATCGAGCGATTGAAGAGCCTACCCTCAATCGGGGTATCCCCTGGCGGTAGCTCTTCAACCAGAAAAGTCCTTCGTCCTGAACCCTGGTAGTCAATGTTCCTTCGGAGGGGATTGACCCACCCCGCCCATTGGAGGTCCATGTCTTGTGATTGATCTTGGGATTGAGCATTCGACTGAAGGAACTGCCACAGCTCATCCGAGGCGGGGCGTAGATGCTCACCCGTATCCACACGGAGCGTGTACACCCTTGTGGTCCCCTCGGGATGCAGCCAGGTCAGGCTGGTGTCCCTGACGTTCGGGTCATGCCTCGCCTGAGCGAGCATGGTCCTGATGAGGATCACCGCATCAATGCTGTGGGAGCTAGTGACGGTCCAGATCGGCACGGGAATTCACGTCTCCTCCAGCCGTTCCCAGATGGTGGGCCGGATGATGGCGGCGGCGTCCGGGGAGAGGCCAGCCGAATGGACCTTCGTAGCCAGGAGGTCTTGCCCGAGCCTGGACTTCCGGCCACGACGTGGAGGGCTCCCGGAGGGTAACCTCCACCGAGGCATAGGTCGAGGCCGGGTCACCTGTGGGGATCATGGGTCTCGGGCTCGTAGTCCAGACTCTCCCAGCTCCAGGGGGTCATCCAGGAGAGCTGGGAGGGCTGTCACTGCACGGGCGAGAACTTCGAGCATGGTCTGTCAGTCACAGGTCAAATAGGTCATCGAAATCCGGAGACTCAGGTTCCGACTCAGGAGCCTGGTTCCCCCAAACATCCCATCCTCGGGATGCCTGACGGGCGAACAACTCTAAGTAAGGCCCATCGTACAGGGCTGTTATGTGGTCTCGTATCTGTCGAGGCTTCTGCGAATGCGCCAAGATGGGTGATCTGAACACCCCCGGTTCTTCGGGTTCAGACTCCTCCACCAGTTGGCTGATGCTAGCGCACTTTCGTTTTCGCCCCTGACCCCTTTTCCCGATTAGGACTACTTCGGTATTCGACCTGGTGTAGAAGCCCATACCGAAGAAGGGTTTCCAGGGGTTGGTGTAGGTCTTTACCCAGACGAAGCCAACAGTCTGGTAGGTGAATCCCCATGCGGACATCAACTCTATAGCCTGGGGTAGTTTCGGCCACACGGCCCACATGAACAAGAGTGAGTCCTTCTCCGCACACGATGCAACCGGAAGGGCCAGCAGCTCCTCTGGCTGCATCGTATCATACTCCTTTTCCACTGCTCTAGCTCGGCCCCGGTTGACGAGGGGAGCCTTCTGATAAGACCACGGAGGGTCTGCGTAGATCACAGGGTACTTCTGTGCCGGGAGGTCCATTCAGACTATCTACACCGGAGGGATAGCTGCCACAATCTGCTGCACAAGCGCAGCAGTTGCTCTCTGCCGTTGCTTGATGCTGCCACCCCGCCACCGAGCCTGGAAGCTGCGGACAGCTTTCAAGAGTTGGGCATCGTCCAGGACATGGTTCTGCTTCCCCTTGGTCACGAGCTTGAAGAACTCCTCCATGGGTTTGGCGGTATACACGGCAGCCGTTCCGCCATCCCGAGTCCTTCTCCGGACCTTTGTCTTCTGGATACACCCGTGGCCCCTGTTCCACAACTGGGAGAAGCGGGTACTGATGGAGCTGTGACCCTTGCCTACCCGGATAGCTACCTCGTCCCAGGTAGCACCCAGAGAACCTGTCTTGAACACCTCCTCGTACACCCTGAACGCTTGGGTGTGTGTCTTCTTGAGGGTCCGCGTGATGAGCTGTTGCTCAGCCGGGGTGAACTCCTGATTGGGGGTCTCGGATGGCATCACTTCCTCTTCCTCTTGGGGGTCGCCCTTGACTGAGTTTTGACCTTACCCTTCCTCTTCCTCTTGGGGGTCGCCCTTGACTGAGTTTTGACCTTACCCTTCCAGCGATACTTGCCCTGGAGGCCGGAGTGCTTCGAGAGCAAGTAGAGGGACGAGCCCTCACAGAGACCCCGCAGACCCCGTGACAGGGCCAGGTTCAGCCCGTTCCAGGTCTCACCTACAGGGAGGTGCTTGGTCCCGGACCGTTCGTGAGGAAGGCATCCCTCGGTCCGAGCAAACTTCTCCATCCACCTGAGCACTTGGGACGGGGTGTGGTTAGGCTGGAAGATATCCTTGAGGGACAACCCCCCGGGGAGACCACGGCGACCGAACTTGCCAGCGAGTTCCCGCTTGGCCCAGGTGTCATCCTGAAGCCGGGGGTCCGTAGTCCGAGCAGTCGGCCAACTGCCATGCTTGGTGAAGTAGTGCTGACCATCCTCCCGAACCCCCTTCAGGGTCAGCCGGGGTCCGGTGTAGTAGTCCTCGTGCTCATCGAACACGGTCTTGGCCACGTCCCGCATGGTCTTCCCGGTGAGCAGGTGAGTCTGAGTAACCCACTGGCCCAGGTCGATCTCTTTCAGGGTCTTGTCCTTGAAAGGCTCGATGAGGTCTTCCAAAATCTGACGACGGATCTCGCTCAAGGGCATACCCTGAGAAATGCCCCGCTGGATGGCCACGAAAACGGGATTCCCTTCGGGCTCAGCCGGGGAGCTTCCGTTTGAGGTGTCCTTCTCACGCTCCTGACGGGCCTTCTCCCGGTCATTCTCGGAGATCCCATTGAGGAGGACGTTCATCAGAGAGGTTGCCACGCCGTCCTCATCCCCTTCGTCAACCGAGAAAAGGGTCTCCAGAAGCTCTCTCACCGTGGTATCCGGCTTGGCTTCCTTGATAGCCCCGGCCTTCACCAGAGCCTTGACGACTTTCTTGGTGTTCTCCCGGCTGAAGCTGGGGTCGGATGTCAGCTCTGACTTGAGCTGAGTTGCCCGATCCAGATCCCCCGCGAACACCTGGTCCACGACGCTCAGGATCTCCTTTTCCAGGTGCCAGTGTCCAGGGACCGCCACATCCCCCAAGAGACAGCACACCCCGATGGCATCCTGCGTATGACGGTCCTTCAACGCGGAGTTCCCCTCCTTGGAGTCCACCTCCACAAAGAACCTCAGGAACGTCACCTCCTTGTGGGGGTGAGTCTTGTCCTTCTTCCGTGTCCCCCTGCCAAGAAGCTGGATGACCTTGGTTCCCGATCCCGGAAGGCCGTATACATACACGGCCGAGCAATGGGGCCAGTCCATTCCTTCTCCCACCCGAACGGACCCGATGATCACATCCCACTGGGATTCAGCACAAGCTCCCAGATCCCGTTCTTCCCCGAGAACCCGAAGCAGGTTCGCTTGCTGTTCCTTCCCCACTCCGAAGGCATTGAACACCCGAATAGTGGGGATCTTGTGCTGGAAGACCCGGATGATCTCCTGAATCAGGGGGTCGGAACCACCGGGCAGAGGCGGAACGTGAATCACGCACTTCGGGCGACCGTCCTTTTCGTACTGATCCAGCATAGCTTGGACCAACGCCGGGATGTCCTCGGAACTCGGAGCTTCCTCTCCGAGGAAACGCTTGACGGTGGTATGGGTAACCTCGATGGGGACGATGCCGTAGTCGATCCTTGCTGGAGCAAAGCCCTCCATCATGTGGATGGCCAATGGCCGACGCAGCACTTTCATGCCATCCAGAATGATGGGACGACCATCGGCCCGGAAGGATGTGGCCGTGAATCCCTTGACCAGTCCCCCGCGAAGCTGGAACTCCTCCACGAAGTCGGACAAGTTCCGAGCCCCGTTGTGGTGGAACTCGTCCAGGATGAGTGCCATGCCTTTACAGGACTTCGGGAGAAGCTTGACCTGGAAAGCCTGATGAGTACACACGAGGATGTGCTGGGGGTTGTTAGCTTCGAAGTAGTTCGAGATGTACTTCCGGCTCTGTCCCAGCGTGCGAGCCGCTTGAATGAATCCCTCCGGAAGCATCCTGAACATTTTGAGCCCCGCTCCCCGGCCATGCTTGATGGCCTTGAACCGGTCGCTGAACTCCATGAACCCCGCTTCGATGTGGTTGAACGGCGTGCCCACAAGGACATGGGTGATCCCTCTGTCCTGTTTGAGAACCAGCGCAGTCGCGATGACCATAGCCGTCTTACCGCTGCCGGTCGGCCCCTCATATAGGGTGTGGTCGTAGGAGGTGGAGAACGCCACGCCCTCGTCCTGATACGGTCTGCACTGGAACAGGGTCTTCACCCGAGCCTGAAGTGTCTTGACCTTGGCCTTGAGCCGCTTCCACGTCCATTTAGTTGCCTTCATGCATGTACCGTACACCGTCCATCCCCGATATCAGGGATGTATTTCGGGGTAATTGACGGCCCCGGTCAGAGAGAATCCTCTCGTGCATCCTGGTGCGGCCTCATGCACTTTCATGCACTCCCCGGTTGATCTCCCGACCCCCTCTGACGTACTCCCAGCATGACCCCCAACGAACTGACCGCCATTTACACCCCCATCATCTCCAAGGTCGTCTCCAAGATGTTCGGAGAGAACGACCGGGAGGACGCTTTCCAGGCCATCTGGCTGTCTTTCCTCACCAAAGACCTCGCAGGCCAGCACAACCCCGAGATGGGATCTCTGGAGCACTTTGCCTACATGGCCGCCAAGAACGCTGCCCTGGACATCAAGCGGGCTACGGAGCGGCATTCCCGGAATCGGGAGAGGATGGACGACATGGCTGTCCTGGAGCCCTCGGAGGTCAAGCCGGAAGATGAGGGCTTTTGCTTCCCCGAGTTCCAGGGTACTCCCGAGAGCAAGAAGCAGCAGGAGAGGGTGCTGGGGCTCCTCCTCAAGGGGTACAACCAGAAGGAGATTGCTGAGCTGGAGGGTTGCACGACCACCTGGACCAACAAGCTCACCAACGCGATCCGGTGTGCCGTCCTCGAAATCCCCCGCATCCCCCACGACTACAAGCCCTCGGTGTAAAAGGATCCCTTAATGCCTCCCCTTCGTGACCGATGGCTTCAGACCCGCACCCGAGACGAGTTCTTCCAGAACATCGTTCGAGCCTACTCAGAGCCGCATCGGCACTACCATACCCTCGACCATCTGGAAGCCGGGTTCAAGCTCATGGCCGATCTGTTTCCCAAGGCAACCCAAGCCGTCAAGCTCGCCTTCTGGTTTCACGATTTCGTCTACGACACCAGAGCATCGGACAATGAAGAGCAAAGTGCCGTAATTGCTCAGGAGTGCATCAACTCGAACCTTGATGCTCGGGGCCTCGGAGCCGAAGTCACCTCGCTCATCTTGGCGACGAAGAGCCACACCGATGCGTCCACTGAGAACAGCCGCACCCTTATGGACGCGGATCTTTCCATCCTCTCCGAGCCTACCGAAGTCTTCGACAAGTACGAGCGGGACATCCGATTGGAGTATGGCTGGGTACCCCCGGAAGCCTACAAGGATGGTCGGACGAAGGTGCTCAAGAGCTTCCTCGACCGGGAGCACATCTACCTCACCGAACAGATGAGAGGCCGTGAGGCACTGGCTCGGGACAACATTCTGAGGAGTTTGAAGAATCTCTAATGCCCAAGTACGACCGCAAGCAACTGATGCACCGGGTTCAGACGCCCTCAGGGAGCTTCACCTGAGTTCCATGACCCTGGCCGACAAGAAGCGGCTCGCCTACGTCGAACAAGGCTTGCTAGCCCTGGACGAAGAGCAGGCCCTTCTCAAGACCGGCATCGAGGAGCTTCTGGAGGAGTACCACGAAAACAACGCTGGGGGACCTCTCGTTGCGGGCCTCAAAAGCCTCGTGAGTGATGGTCTTCCTCGGGTAGCCCTACCCAGATCGGAAGCTATTTGGGGCTCCGAGGACAACGAGAGAGATCCCCCTTCGTGGACCGGCTCCCCCAAAGAGCACTGTCAAGCAGCTCGTGAACGTCCAGAAGAACCTGGGGAAGATCCCGAAGACGAACACCAAGGTCAAGTGACTATGCCCGTCGCAGTGCCCAGTATGGGACTCGTTCATTTTTCGATGCTGGAGGAGCTGACCCACACGTCTTTGGAGTTCAACAGGGCCGATACAATGCACGCCTGGGCACACACGATGGAACAGGTCGGCCTTGTCGAGATCAAGCAACTGCCACAAAACGAATGCCGAGTGGACATAACCTCAAGTGGAAGGCTTCTTGCCAAGCAGGCGAGCCGCCTCCTGGAAGCCTGGACTTCACAGATGGCCGGACAAGCTGGGAAAACCACCGCCGACTTGAGGGATGCCTTGACCAAGGCTCAGGGCGCTGTCTCCCTGGGGGCCTTTGAGGAGTTCTTGCCCAAATGACCACCTACGTCATCTTCGAGAACAAGGCCGGTAACGAGGCGGGGCTCTGTCCAAAGGACAAGATCCATCAGCACGACACGGACACCGAAGACCTCCCGATGAAGGTACTCAAGGAGTTCGAGGCGGCTGACTGGAACGCTGCCATGCAGGTCTACAACGACTTCTACGGCTTCGGCCCCTACGTCCCGATGGCTGACTGATGGCTCATGGTCGGTTATCCAAGGCCCAAGAGGAGGCCATCAAGCCCTTCGTCAACGGGATCACGGTTCATGACCTTGGGGCGGGTGACCTTGAGCTTGCCGAGAAGCTCCTGACTCTGGGGGCCTCAGAGGTCGTGGCCATCGACAAGCACAAGATGCCCAAGTCTGACAAGATTCGGATCGTTGAGGCTTACCTCCACAATGTACACGAGCCAGCCAAGACTGTTTTCGTGAGCTGGCCCGTGAACTGGCACGACTCAGGACTTCTTCGGTTCATCGACCATGCCAGCACTGTCATCTATCTGGGGACGAACTATGATGGGTCCGCCTGTGGGTTCCCTGAGATGTTCGAGCACCTGATGAAGCGGGAGATCCTCAAGCACATCCCGGACCCCAAGAACACTCTCATCGTCTACGGACCCAGGAACGTCCGTAGGGAGCTGGTCGGGGAGGAGCACGCAGCCCTGCACCAAGAGCGCCGCTACAGCTTCGAGGAACTGCGTGCGTGGGGAGACGGTGTGGACTGGTGAGGTACACCCAGTAACGATTTTATGGCACACTCAGAGTGTGAAGCGACTTGAGCACATCGCCGTAGTTCTTACCTTTGCTCCTGTTATCTACGCCATAGAGAGGGTCTTGGTGAATCTCAACGGAGAAGCCCATCCTCCCAATGAACCCTTCAGGAGGTTCATCTGGGACTGCATGTGGATAGACCTGAAGGACGGCTAGGCCACCTTCTGGAGCAGGAGTTCCTGGAGGTCTGCCGGAGCAATCGGGACGGCAACTGTTTCGGCCATCTCGGCCCCCGCAGAGGCACCCAGGAAGTGCTTACACATCGCCAGTACCTCCGGGGCTCCGAGCAGGCCAATGTGCTCCCTGACGTCAGCCCGGCCCTTTCGAATCAGGGCGGGGTCGATCTTCTCTGGGTGATTGGTCGTCATGATCAGGATGCGGCCATCCCTTGAGAACGTCCCGTCGATGGCATTGAGCAGACCAGAGAGTGGTGAACCGCCAGAGAGTCCATTCATAGAGGGTCTGGGGGATCCAACGGAACAGGTAGAAGACAACCCCCACCAGGGAGCCTCCCAGGATTCCGTTGAAGACCGGGTTCTCTAGAAGCTTTTGGAAGAATTCGAGCACGGAGAGAACTACACCGCCAGGTCAATAGCCCAGGCCAGTTCTTCAGGCTCTTCCTTCCTAGGCCCTACCGTATGAATCCCTCCGGAACATCCTCTATCGTGGGGTTCAGGAGTCCAATCCCCACAGTAGCTTCTGCCTGAGAAGTACCCAGCATCAAACCTGGCTTCTTCCTTGGTCTCCCACTTGGCTTTCAAGCGGTCTACCCCGTCTGGACAGTAGACGGCAAAGGTCATCACTCAGCCTGGAACCGAGCCGCTACCTTCTCGGCCGTCGTAGCCCGGGGGTACTTTGCCGCCAGGATGGCCTCCAGGGCGTCTTCGAGGGCCGGAGGAGCCATGACATACTCCGGCTTGTCCAAGAGCAGCCTACGGGCCTGCTGAGTCACCACGGACCGTTCCTTTGGCGGGATGGCCAGCTCCGTGAAGAACCGCTGCTGATCTACCGGGGGCTTGGTGAGGGCAGTCATGAACGACTTTTCGAACCCAGGATCCCCCGCATTGGCCAGGAGGATGACCCGAAGCTCTAGCTGTTGAGCCCTGTCCAGGAAGCCCACCGGGGTCTTCATCACCCAGCCGAGGTCCAGGAGGTCCAGCACCAGGTGGACCTCCTGGTCATTCAAGGACCGACCGAGGCCCGCAGCGAATCCGGGCTCTTCGTGGAGCATCTCCTTGAGGACGTCCCCAAGGCCAAGGTCGTGCATGAGCTTGACGCTTTGACGTGGAGCTGGGCCTTCGAGGATATCGTCGGTCAGGATCTTCCGAACGGCGTCCCAGGGCATCTGCTTGAGCTTGGGAGCGTTCCGACGGATGCTGGCAACCACATCCGGGGGGATCTTGAAGCCGTACTTGGCCACGAACTTGATGGCCCGGAGCATCCTGGTGGGGTCGTCCGAGAACGTCTTGTCTGGGTCGGCCGGGGTCTGAAGCTGCCGCTTTTCTAGATCAAGCTTGCCTCGACCGAGCAGATCGATAACCTCGGCCCTATCTGGACCGTGTTCCAGGTCAAGGAGCCGCCAGAGCAGCGTATTGAACGTGAACTCTCTGCGGACCAGATCCTCTTCAATGGTCGCTGGTTCGACCATGTGGGGCTTGTAGCCCTTGCCGCCCTCCCCACCGTAGGATTCCTTGCGGGCGTTGGCGATCTCGATGACCTCACCAGCCATGCTGTGGTCATCGAGCATCCACTCACCCTTGATGGTGAGGATGGCCACGCCGTACTGGTTGGTCGTCAGGTTGGACTGAACGGGGATGACTCCCTGGAGTTTCTTGGCCAACCACTCGGAGTCCTTCCCGGCCCCGATGGAATCAACCACAACGTCAATGTCCTTGATCGGCTGGTCGATCAGGAAGTTCCTGACGGCTCCTCCCACGACGTACACGTCCTTGGCCACCCCGAGCTGCTTGGTTGCTCGGGCCAGGAACTTCATCAGGGCGATAGATCGCCCGTGAGCATCGGCTGCCGTCTTCATGGATCTTGTACGTTCTGTGGGTACGGAGATCAACCTACACGGTCATCTGCGGCGAACAACGACTTCTCACGGACCAGCGTGTACTTGCCGTCCCCGGTGACCTCAGACCTGTAGCCTGGAACGTCCACCCTTCTCAAGAGGGCATCGTAGAGTCTCACCCGGCTAGGCTCATCAGCCACGAACCACATGTACTCTGGCGGGGACACTTTACCAGCGAACTCCTTGACCGCTTGCAGAACCGTCCCGAAGACCTGGAAGGCGTTCACCTCGGGGGAGTCGGTCTGTAGGTATTGCCAGGGAGCCCCTTCCGAGCGAGTCTGATAGAACCCAACCTCGACACCATTGATCTGCCCGTACTTCGGGTGCCTGATGCTCTTACGCTTGAATGCGATGGTGTACCCCATGTCCCCGATGGCGAAGGTGGCCTTATCGCCCTTCCACTTGATGGGGAGTGGCTGGAGAGTCGCCATCTTGAGAACGCTCTTGAAGCTGTCCACCTGATCCCGGTTCATGCCCATGCCAAGAACGTAGTGGGCGAAGACCTCGGCCCACGCCTCGTCGATGTTAGACCACCCGTAGCCGCTCACGGGGAGGACGGGCCGCTTGTCCCCCGGAACAGGTAGTGATTGCTTGCCCTCCTCTACCTCGCTGAGATACCGGGTTGCAGGAGTGAGGTACTTCGCTTGAAGCTTCCACGCTTCGGCTAGCCAAGCCCGGATACCGGTGAGGTTCTTCTGAGCATCCTCAGGTTTGTATTCTCCCACGCCTGGAAGCTTCTCGAAGGCGTTCAGGTGCTCAATGAGAGCATCCCTGGCAGCCATCGCCTTCTTGTAGTTCTCTTGGGGAATCAGATCACGGAACGCGGGGACAGAGACATCGTAGAGGTTCGGTGGGGAACGATATTTTATGCTTGAGGTCATCCTTGCACCCTGAAGCTCGTTCGCTATTGCGTCGGCTACGGTGAGCTTGCTGGTAGGTGCGAACTCCTGCTTCTCCGCTGCATCGAAGTCAGCCTTGATACGCTTCAAGGCCGTCGGGAGGAACTCCAGGAACTCCCCGAAGTCCAGGCGAGCGGCTTTCACGGCCTCATCAACCACTCGTTCATCCAAGCTCTTGAGTCGTGGCTCGGCCTTCACCTGCACCAGGGACTCGAACTTCGCCCTCTGGGTCGAGGACATCTGCTTGAACCAGTAACGATGTCCTAGCTCGTGAGCCAGCAACTCCACAATGAACGGCCCTGGCCTCTCGAAGATGGATACCGTGTCCTTCTGGATCTTGTACCACCCTCCCGTACCTCCACCAGTATTCCGGTTCACCCCGCCACACTCACCACACTGGATGAACACCGTACCGTACCAGGCACTCCCGAAGCCCTTCGACTTCAAGGCCGCGTAGGCTTCGTTCATGTACCGGACGTACTTTTGGATGTCCCCGGGAATGAGGGAGGCATCGTCCACCACGACCTTCATGCCATGCAGGTCAAACTCGGTGAACTCCCCCGTGTCCTGGAGGGCTTGCTCCG